>Ga0307474_10002799_pt1 | contig 12539 bp, 9 predicted proteins | sample atmos_gasesECM1C_2_FD_203312 | JGI IMG/M metagenome (GOLD analysis project Ga0307474, IMG submission 203312) | Hardwood forest soil microbial communities from Morgan-Monroe State Forest, Indiana, United States - atmos_gasesECM1C_05 | ecosystem: Environmental > Terrestrial > Soil > Temperate... | reverse complement strand
AAATGCGTATACCGCGCACACAAACGCAAGAAGCAGCGCGAACGAGCCAAATACATCCATGCAGTCCCCGCCTCTCCCTCCAAAATATCCACGATCAGCTGCCAGCGGCCACTCAGAAGTCTACATTGAGCTGCGTTGAGTCGTACTTGGTGGCGCGGTCTTGGACTTTTCGGACGGTGTCGCGTTCGGGTCCGGCGCCGCTTCATACTTGGACGCGCACTTGGCCTGCACGTGGTCGGCGACGAAGCGGCCTTCGGCAGTCGGCTTGCCCTCGATCAGCGCCTGTGATTTGTCCACAAACGTATCCGGCAGCGGGTCGCTCCCAACGTAGCTCACAGGAAGCGCTTTGCCTTCGCCTTCAAGCACAAAATCCACACGCCCCGTCATGCGGTGAATGCTTCCCTCTTCGACCGTCCCGCCAATCCGCATATGCTGATTGCGCGCCGAGCCCTTCAACCCGTCAAGTTCCGCCAGCGTATGGTAGTAAGTTTTGCTCTCGCCGTAGCCGAGCCACGCCAGGCACGCCATCGAAATCACGATGACCCCTATACCGATTCCGAACTTGGCTCGCTTCTGCATTCCAAAATGCTCCCTAAGCTTTGGATTTTCTTCATCGTATCACAAGGCTTGCAACGGTGCGGCCAGTTCTTTGGCCAGCAAGCCGTCGCCAATTTCGTTCCATTCGAATGGCCTGCCGTCTCGCAAAATCAGCGCCGCGTCTAGATTCAACGCGATGAACTGCGGCATAAACTGCGCCAGCTCTTGGCCAAGCAATACCACTCGCTTGGGCTTGAACGATCGCCGAATGCGCGTCAACGTCGCAGGAATTCGCCGGGCCACCGCTCCGCCGCGAACTGTTGCGTCGCCGGTCGTATCCCTGCACTCGATAAGATGCGCCAACAAGTAACCTCGGCGCTGAAAATCGCTCAATACCTGGTCCACGGTCCTTCCAGCAGTCCCTATGCTCAGGGATTTCAAAAGTGCCGCACCTTCTCCAGTGAATAAACTCTGGGCCGTGTACAAATATTCCTCGGTATTCGCCGGGCTTGCCGCTGCCAAAAACAAAGCCTGCACATGGATCGGCCGATACCGCGTCATGCTTTCCAGACGCTTCAGCCTCAGCGCGAAGTGCTCCGCATCCGCTGGTTGCCCGCACCCGTCACACAAAATTGTTTTTTTGGATCTCTCCTGCATTCTGGAATCGTAGTGCAGGCGTACAACGAACGCAATTTGCCTTGTCGGCACTACCGCATCCTGCGCGCCGCCAACCTACCCGTTCGGATCAGCTCACACCGTCTCCCGTCCCGGCAGTGCGCCGGGCAGCAACAGCAACGTGACCTGCCGATGATAAAACTGGATGCGATCGCCTCCTGCAGCGTGGATGGTTCGCTGCAAGCAGCCGGAACAATGACGCAGGTAACTGGCGTGGCTCTCGTGACCGTCCAGCACCAATCAGTTCCTGCATCAGGCGATAGTCGTTCACCGCTTGGCGAACGCGTTGCTGCCAAGCTTTTGGGACACAGATCTGGCGAAGCTTCCCGGCTTGGCTCTGCACCAGGTACAAAGACTTATGCAGTTCCCCTCGGGCGCAACGGCAATTCGCCTTGCCACGGGTGCCCGAACGTTCCGAAAGAGTGCCACGAAGAAACCATTGACCGGAGGAAAGCTGCGCAGTGCGGGAACGGAAGTTGCGTTCCACGGAGGAGAGTTTGCTGCGGTTCAGAGGGTCGCTCATGTCTTGTACATGCTATGTACACAAGATAGAAAGAAAAGTCGCAAAAACACAAATGCGAATTTGCTCTCTGAGCGTACCTCGGCTAAAACATGAATGGAATCAGACAGTTTGGTCGGTTACCAATCTTCGTTGCGGAACCGCTGGAGTACAAGGAGTACAAGCTTTTTGCCGCCACAGTTATCGCCTGAAGATTGTTGCCCACACGTCGGTGTTAAGCTGTTGCTCCGTTGTATCGCGATTTTCGCTATCCGACCGAGAACCAATCGAAGCCTGGCCGCAGCGCCTTAACCTGCGACTTTCAACTTTCGACTGTGAACCGCCTCAGGGCTGGGTCACCGTTTCATCTTGCGGCAGCTTCGAGCGCAGACACCACTTGAGCTCCTGGCTCAGCTCGGTAATTTCCATGCCCGGCATCACGATGAATTTGCACGCCAGCATCTCGCGCGAATCATCATCGTCGGGCAGTTGGCAGGTTACCCGGCAATACTGACAATCCTGATTCCAGCAGAAACGTCCATAAGGTATCGTCTCCGGACTGATGAATTGGAAGCAGCGCAACAGCGAATTTCGCTCCGGCACCTGAAACTTCTTGCCCAGCAGCGTGATCTCGACGAGTTTCTCATAAGGACGGAAGGGTTCCGACATGACAGAGTCCAGTTTCCGCGGGCTTTGTAGCCGTTGCTGGGCGCAATTCCCAAGGGATGCAGGGTTTCAGGATTGTTTTACAAATCCTGAAATGAAGAAGTCGCGTTTACAACCCCTGAGCTGAGAAGGGCACTACCCGCATGTTCTATTACTAAATCAGGCTATCGCGCAGCGCTGCGCACGCGCACAATTTCCTGCCCTGGCGTTGCCTATCCGCCACTGGGAGGTACTCGGCCTTGAGGTTAATTGATTGGATGCGAGAAACAAAATCGGCAGAGACGAATGGCAAACGACCTAAACAAATCGGCACGCCCTACTTACGGCTGAGGTTACGCCTGGATGTCGAAGAATTGCCCCATCTGACGAAACTTCTTATACCGCGCATCAACCAGAGCCTTGATCGGTTCGCTCGCAAGCTCGATCAGTTGCCGGTCCAGCACTTGATCCAGGAATTGCGCAGCGGCCTCAAGATCCGTGTGCGCTCCGCCCTCCGGCTCTTTCACAATTTCGTCAACGATGCCCAACTCTTTCAAATCCGTCGCCGTAATCTTCATCGCTTCGGCGGCCGTTTCCGCTTTCGCCGAATCGCGCCAGATGATGCTCGCGCAGCCTTCCGGTGAAATTACCGAATAAAACCCATTCTCCAGAATATTCACGCGATCGCCCACCGCAATCGCCAGCGCCCCGCCGGATCCGCCTTCTCCGGTCACCGTAACAATCACCGGCACCGGCAACCGCGCCATCTCCCGCAAATTGCGCGCGATCGCTTCACCCTGCCCGCGCTCTTCCGCATCGATCCCCGGATACGCGCCCGGGGTGTCCACAAAAGTCAGAATGGGCCGGCCAAATTTTGCCGCCAACTGCATAATGCGCAGCGCCTTGCGGTAGCCTTCGGGCTTGGGCTGGCCAAAATTTCGTAGGACCCGCTGCTTGGTGTCGCGTCCCTTTTGCTGGCCGATCACCGCCACCGCGCGACCCTTAAACTTTGCCAGACCTGCAATCAATGCGCGGTCGTCGCCAAACGCCCGGTCGCCGTGCAGCTCCACAAAATCTGTAAACAGCAGTGGAATGTAATCTGTCAGATAGGGGCGTTGTGGATGCCGCGCAATCTGCGCTCTCTGCCACGGGCCGAGATGATTGTAAAATTCGCGTCGCAGCTCCGCCACCTGCTCGCGCAATCGTTCCAGTTCCGCGTCGGCATCTTCATTGCCGGCCAGAAGCTTCAGGTCGTCAACCTCTTTTTCCAGCTTCTCTAGCTCTCGCTGGCGCGCGACTGCCACGGTATCCGTGGATTTTTTCTTCTCTTTGACTGACATGCACTCCCCTAAGCCGCAGCCGCCTTCTCGCGGATCCCTCGCACTGCTTCCATAAGCTCCGGAGAGGCCTTCACGCGTTGCCGTGATGGCACCACCGCAATCGACCCATCCGGCGACTCCAATTCAAACACAACTTGGCTCGTTCCGGGGGACCCGGCAAACAATTTCTCCAAACGGTCCAGCGTTTCCTCGGTCATTGACGCCATCTCAATCCGCACACGAAACTCCTGCTGCGCCGCGGCCTTCTCCGCAATGTCCGCGATCTTTCTCGCCTCTTGCAACGACAGCCGGGTTCCCGCTTCCTCGATCTGCACTCGAACCTTCAGCAATAGCGGCGTGCCCGGCTTAAGTGTCTGCTCGTATTTTGAAAAACTCTCCGGAAATGCCAGCAACTCCTGCACGCCGGTCATATCCTGAATCGTAAATATCGCCCAGCGCGCGCCTTTCTTCGAACGCATCGGCCGCACGCCCACGATCAGCGCGGCCACGGTGATTTCTTTGCCGTTGCGCTGCCCTTCCACTTCTTCCAGCCGCACCACGCTCCATTCGGCCAGGCGTGAACCGTATTTCTCTAGAGGATGACCCGAAACATAAAATCCCAACATCGCGTACTCGCTGGCTAGCCGCTCTTCTTCGCTCCACAAAGGCGCATCGCGCAGCAAAAATGGCACCGCAACTTCCGCGCTACCGCCACCGCCTCCAAACAAGCCGTGTTGTCCAGACTCTCGCAAACGCGAAGCTCGTTGCAGCGAAGCCAACGCATCGTCGATGGACGCCGCCATCGCCTCGCGCGGCCCAAGCGAATCCACTGCGCCGGACTTGATTAAACTTTCGAATACCCGTTTATTCAAAAACCGCGGCTCAATCCGTTCACAAAAATCGTAAAGCGCCCTGAATTCTCCGCCTGACAGCCGCGAATCGCGAATCGCCTTCGCCGTGTTCTCGCCCACGTTCTTGATCGCGGCAAGCCCGAAACGAATTGCTTCGCCAACCGGCGTGAAATATAGGTCGCTCTCGTTTACATCCGGCGGCAAAATCGAAATCCCCATCCCGCGCGCCTCGTTGATGTACTTCACAGCCTTTTCCGCATTCCCGGTTTCCGAGGTCAACAGGGCGGCAATGAATTCCACCGGATAATGCGTCTTCATGTACGCCGTCTGATACGCGAGCAACGCATACGCGCAGGAATGCGACTTGTTGAAGCCATACCCTGCAAACTCTTCCATCAAATTAAAAATGCGCTCGGCCTTCTTTTCGGGAATTTTGTTGTTCGCGCATCCGTGCAGAAACTTCGCGCGCTGCGCCGCCATCTCTTCTTTTTTCTTCTTGCCCATGGCGCGGCGCAAAATGTCCGCTTCGCCCAGCGAAAAGTTCGCCAGGCGATTGGCAATCTGCATCACCTGCTCCTGATACAGAATGACGCCGTAGGTTTCCTGCAAAATATCCTGCAATTGCGGCAATTCGTAACTGACTTTCGTCTTTCCGTGTTTGCGGTTGATGAAATCGTCGACCATGCCGCCCTGAATCGGCCCTGGGCGATATAGCGCGTTCAGCGCCGTCAAGTCCTCAATTCGCGTCGGCTGGTAGCGCCGCAAAATGTCCCGCATGCCGTGTGATTCGAACTGGAAAATCGCGGTTGTGTCACCGCGCGCAAAAAGTTTGTAAGTGTCCGCGTCGTCCAGGGCCAGGTTGTCGATGTCGATTTTTACACCGCGGTTCTGCTCCACCATCTTCACCGCGTCGTGCAGCACCGTCAGCGTCGTCAGACCCAGGAAGTCCATCTTCAACAGGCCGATCCGCTCCAGCGCATTCATGTCAAATTGCGTCGTGATTTCGTCGCGGTTGGTTTTGTAAACCGGCACCAGGTCGGTCAACGGCTCCGGCGAAATCACCACGCCCGCCGCGTGCGTCGACGCGTGTCGCGCCAATCCCTCCAGGCGCAATGCCACCGCCATCAAGTCCTTCAACTTTTCGTCGCTGTTTACCGCTGACTTTAGCTGCGGGGCATCCTCAAGCGCTTTATCCAGCTGAATTCCCAGCGTCGTGGGCACCATTTTGGCCAGCCGGTCCACTTCCGCGTAGGGAATTTCCATCGCGCGGCCTACATCCTTGATCGCCGCTTTTGCCGCCATCGTTCCAAACGTAATAATCTGTGCGACGTTGTCCCGCCCATATTTTTGCGTCACATATTCAATCAACTCGCCGCGCCGCCGCATGCAGAAATCGATATCAATGTCCGGCATCGAAACACGTTCCGGGTTCAGGAATCGTTCGAACAGCAAATTATATTGCAGCGGATCCACGTCCGTAATCCGCATGGCATAGCTGACCAGGCTTCCCGCAGCCGATCCTCTGCCCGGCCCAACCGGCACATCCTGCGTTCGCGCGTAGTGAATAAAATCCCACACGATCAGAAAATACCCTTCGTAGCGCATTTTCTGAATCATCTGGATTTCACTGGTCAGCCGCCGCTCGTACTCGACCAGCGGATTCGCCAGCGCGCCCGCCTTCGCCATGCGTTCAAGGTACGGTACTCGCGATGCAAATCCTTCGCGCACCACTTTTTCGAAATAACTTCCCGGGGTATGCCCCGCAGGTACTTTGAATTCCGGAAAGGGATTCTTAATTCGTTCGATTTTTACATTGCAGCGCGCCGCTATGTCCACTGTTCGCCGCAACGCCTCCGGAATCTCACCGAAAACCTTCGCCATTTCCGCCGCGCTCTTGAAGTAGAACTGGTCGGTCGCGAATTTCATGCGATTCGTGTCGCCCATGGTCTTGCCGGTTTGAATGCACAGCAGAACCTCCTGCGCGTGCGCATCTTCATGATGCAGGTAATGGCAATCGTTGGTTGCCACCAGCGGAATTCCTGATTCCTTGGAAAGTCGTACCAGGTGCGGATTAATGTTCTTCTCGATTTCCAATCCCTGGTCCTGAATCTCCAAAAAGAAATTCTGCTTGCCAAAAATATCTCTCAGGCGGTACGCATTCTCCCTGGCCTGATCGTATTTTTCATTGACAACGGCCTCAGTCACAGGTCCTTTAAGGCACGCCGACAGCGCAATCAGCCCACGGCTGTGTTTTTGCAGAAGTTCGTAATCAATGCGCGGCTTGTAATAAAAGCCCTCGAGAAACCCGCTCGACACTAGCTTGATCAAATTGTGGTAGCCCTCGAGGTTTTCGCAGAGCAATACCAGGTGGTTGGTGCCGCGCGAACCGGGCTCCGTTTCATCGCGATCGCCATTCGGCGAACGATCGTTTCCGTTCGCCGTTTTATCTCCGCGCTCGTGCCGGCTGCCCTTGGCCACATACACTTCGCAGCCGATGATGGGCTTTACGTCGCGTTTGCTGGCCTCATAGAAAAAGTTAGCGGCCGCAAACAGATTTCCGTGGTCCGTAATCGCCACGGCCGGCATTTTCTGGCGGGATGCTTCATCCAGCAGCTCGCCAGTTTCGCAGGCTCCGTCAAGCAAGCTGAAATCGGTGTGAACGTGCAGGTGAACGAACTCTGTCTGCCCCATGAACTTTGATTCTAAATCGCCGTGGGAAAAATTGCGACGCTCATTAGCGCGTTTTCAACAGGAAGGAATTTTTTTTCGTTCACCGACTTATATATGAAATCCTCTCATCTCATGCCCGGCATCGAGTTGTGCTCCATCGCGTGGTCGTCGCCCGTGCCAGCGCCCCAAACCTTCGCTGGATCGGTTTCAAATGGGTAGACATGCGTCATCCATCCCGCAAGATGTGGTTTGAAGTGGCCACCAGCCGCGGTGCAAGCCTCCACGGTGGCGATCGAGCCATTCAGCCCGAAGGTTGGATCACCCATGAGCCAGTTGCCTTGTTCGGGCTGCGGTGGGACACACATGTTGAGGTGCACATGCCATTGCGCGATCGAGAGCGGGATGCGGGCGTTCAGTTCCTGCTCCGTCGCACCATAAGGGGCCATGTACATAACACCTATAAGCTTGTATCCGGCGGTTGATGCATCAATTTTTGTGTAGAGCAGGCCGCGCGGCTGATCAGGGTCAAAGCGATCCTTGTTGTCTGAACCAGTGGACTCCAGGATGAAGTGGTAGACGTTCTGGCGCTGTTCCGGCATAAAGATCGTGTAGCCGTCGGCCTCAGCTTTGCGATAGTCACGGTACCGCTCTGCAGCTTTCTTCGCGGCTGCCAGAATGGCGTCTGCTCGAGCCTGATCGCCAGGCCACGGCGGGTGTAACTTGGTCATGGACATGTGGAGATCCATGTTAGTTGTCGGTCCTGCCGCAGACTGGGCTCTGAGGTCGCCATGCGAGATGGCAGCAAACACAACCATTAGAAAAGTTGAAAATACAACCGAGCGGATCGGAAGCTTCTTCATGACGCAATCCTTTCAACTAGTGCCCGAGCTTACGGCGGCACCTGTATCTATTGTGCAGCTCGGATTCGAGTCTATTCCGAAAGAGAACCCTTGAGAGTTAGGAATTGTTTGTTTTCGATGCAATTCTGTAGCCGGTGCGACGGAAGTCGTTTTGGAAGTTGTGTGAAGTGATTGCGATTGCTCTCAGTTGACGGGCAAACCGGGAAGGATCCAATTCCCAAACGCGTTTCCCTTCGCAAGCTGTAATCATCAATAGAAACGAGAAACTTAAGTATCATGTTTTGCAAGCCCACCGATTCTCTGTTTTCAATATAACTTGAAGCTTTAGCTTATGTTCTGGAGGACTTCATGAGAATCGCCGTCGTCGGAGCCACAGGGATGCTGGGGCAGCATGTAGCGCGGCATACGCTTCGCGCAGGGCACGACTTGATCGCGCTGTGCCGAAATCCTCGATTGCTGAACTCATTAGCGGATCTGCGCTGCGAAGCTCGCCACGCCGATCTAGATGATGTCGATTCTCTCCGTCGCGCACTTCGGGGGGCCGATGCGGTGATCCACTGCGCGGCATACTATCCTGGTGCTCCAAAATCAATCAGGGAAGAGTTGGCAACGGCAGCAAGACTGAGCAACAACTTCTATAAAGCGTGCGCTGGGCAGGAGTTGAAGAAAGTTGTGTACGTTGGGGCCGCTATCGCGCTGCCCCGGAGCTCCGATGGAAAGCCCAGTGACGGGTCACAAAGTTACCCAGAGAGACCGCATAATCGGAACGCGTATTTGCAGGTGAAATGGGCACAGGACACGCTGGCCCGACAAAAAGCGGCGGAAGGAATGCCGGTGGTCGTCGGTATCCCATCGATGACGTTCGGCGAGTACGACCCCGGCAACAGTACGGGGAGCTTCGTCATCGAGATGGCTAATCGAACGCTTCCAGGTTACGTCGCCGGAAAGCGGAACGTCGTCTATGCGGGGGATGCTGGACGCGGGCTTGTACGGGTCTGTGAGGATGGGCATCCTGGTGAGCGCTATCTTATTTGTGGAGAGAATCTGACCATGCAACAGCTCATGGCAAAGATCGCTACGGTTACAGGGGCTCCCGAACCCAAGGAGATTCCTCTGGCCGCAGCCAAGCTGGTTTCGGCATGGCAGATTTTTAAGTACAAGCATTTGCACGGCCCGGTTCCGAAAGTATCGCCCAGTGCCATTGCGGTGATGTCTTCTGGCCAATACCTGGACGGCTCCAAGGCGACCCGTGAACTGGGATATCGACCCGAAGTCTCTGTGGACGAAGCCATTCGAAGAACATTTGAATGGTTTAGGTCTCAAGGAAAGGTGAAGATCCGATCCGTTAGCTGAAATCCTTGGCAGCGGCTCCACCTTTGCGTTGGCGCGTTGCTCCCGGATCACGTTAGATTATCGGATGCGCGTTCTCACGGAAGAGTGGAGACGGGCAGGGATCGCCGCGCGCGTTCGATAAAGCCGTGAGAACGAATCCGCCCGTGGTTGCGGCGGGAGACGATCCATCCCTGCCCCAGGCGAGAGAATCAGATACAGCTTCGCCGAACACGTGAGAGCGATCACAACGCGCTCATCACACTTTTTGCAAACAGCACGAGACACCAGATCAGCGTCATAGTCCGATAGACGCGTTTTGCGTCTGACCGTGCGGCCATTTGATCGAAACGTGCTTTGCCGGAAGCTTCATTTCCGGTTACGAACTGCCGTGCGACATAATTGTAGGCTAAGGGGAAGTAATCGTCCCCAGAAACCCTGCTAAATAGCCTGCCCTCGCACTTATTTCTTTTTACCCTTGGTTGCCGGTTTTGCTACAGCCGTCTTGTGCGCCGCCTTCGCTTCCGCCGCCTTGCTTTTCGGCTTCCCTTGCATCTTCATCAGCGCGTCATGCGCCTTGGTCGAACCTTTCGCGCCCTTCTTCTCTTTGCTCTTAGGCTCTTTCTGCTTCGGTGGCTCCTTGATTCCGGAAAGCTTCCGCAGCGTCTTTTCTCTCTCTTCGGGCGTCTTCCCTCTTCCAGCCAGCTGCAGCGCGAACATCTGCTCGATCACCGCATCAAACTTCGGCCCCTCGGGCATTCCGATTCGCTTCAATTCGTCGCGAACCGTAACAATTCCAGCTCGCAGTGGCCGCCATTTATTCAAGTACGCCTTGATCTTCGAAAGCGCCGCAGAGTTTCGCGATTCGGCCAGCAGGTAGCCAACGCGATCCGCCGGCATCTTTTCCATAAACTTGAAGGCATCAATCGGCGCATTCAGCTTCTTGGCCGATAATTCCTTGGCCGATGTTTCAGCCTCTTCGGCGAAGCTCAGAATCTCCTCCGTCTCGGCGGCGCGGAACCCCAACTTTCCCAGCAGATTCGCTTGCTCGCGGTCTTTCAACCGCCCGAGAATTGCCAGCAGCATGGGCGTAGCCAGCCGCGGCCGCAAACCGGCCATCATCAAATCGTCCCGCACCTTGCTCAAGCGGTTGATTGCTTCGTAGTCCGGCTTTTTCTTCGCCAGCAGCGGGTTCACTACCTCCATCAATTTGTGCTCTTCCCACGACTTCAGCGCACCCGTCGGCTGTTCTTCCTTTGCCAGCGCGCGCAACTCCTCGCCTGCGTCTTCCGGCGTGATGCTGTGATGCAGATCACGCTCCATCGCCAGTTCCAGCCACTCCTGCGTACGTTGTTCCAGCTTGAAGCCCATTCGTGCCGTGTAGCGCAACACCCGCAACAACCTCACCGGCTGGTTAGTAAAACTATGAATCGTCAGTGCGCGTATCTCGCCGCGTTCAATATCTGAAAGTCCGTTTGTGGGATCCAGCAGCAACCCGCGCGAAGCTGGATTCAGCGAAATGGCAATCGCATTCAGCGAAAAATCCCGCCGCCGTAAATCCTCCATGATCGTGGACCAGCGAACGTCCGGCCGCGTTCCCGGACGCACATAATGGTCGTCCCGCGCCGCGGAAATACTCCCTTCGCATTCGCCCGCGAACAGCAAATCGATCTGGCGCAGCTTTTCATCTTCGTGCAATACCTTCGCTCCGCCCTTTTCCAGTTCGCGGGCAATCTTGGTCGGATTTCCTTCCACGGTGAAATCCAGGTCGCGCAACGATGCGCCTGTGATCAGGTCGCGCACCGTGCCACCCGTCAGATACACATTGAAACCCAGCGCCGCGGAAAGTTCCTGCACGCGCATCATCGCCGCTCGCTGCTCTGGCAGCAGCCGGCTCTCCAGCAAAAACATATAATCAGGCATTGCTCTCCTCGACTTCAGGCCGGCTCTCGTTCAATTTTCCACCGAGCCGCGCCTGTTTTTTCTACGTCTGCCCGCGCGCTATGCGCGCGGATGATGCGCCTTATAGATCTGCTTTAGTCGCTCTTCCACCACGTGGGTATAAATTTGCGTCGTGGAAATGTCGGAATGTCCCAGCATCAGTTGTACCGACCGCAAATCGGCCCCGCGCTCCAGCAAGTGCGTGGCGAAGCTGTGCCGCAACATATGCGGCGTCAGCGGCACACGCAGTCCCGCTTTTCTCCCATAGGACGAGAAAATCTTCCATACGCCCACCCGGCTGATGCGCCCGCCCCGCCGGTTCACAAACAGGTAAGGCCCTGCGCTGCCCCGCGTCGTCCGAATCAGCGCCGTCCGCCCATCCCGCAAGTACTTCTCAACAATTGCCAGCGCCTTGCGCCCCACCGGAACGATGCGCTCTTTGTCGCCCTTCCCGATGCACCGCACGCAGCCAACCTTGGTATCAAGGTCCATCACGCGCAGGCTGGTCAGTTCGCTGACACGCAAACCCGTGGAATATAGCACTTCCAGCATCGCCCGGTCGCGTAACCCTAATGGCGTTGACTGGTCCGGCAACTCCAGCAGCTTTTCCACCTCATCAAGCCGCAAGTAGCCCGGTAGCGACCTCCGAATCTTCGGAGATTCCAGGTGCGCCGTAGGATCTTCGTTTATCAACTCCTGAACTTGCGCGTGCCGGAAAAAATTCCGCAGCGTCACCAGATGCCGCGCCACCGTCTTGCTCTCCAGCTTCTGCCGGTACAGGCTGGCCAAGAAATCCACCAGATCGTCTCGATTAACCGCTGCCAAAACCAGTTTGCGCTTCTTGGCAAAATCGTCGAATTTGGCCAAGTCCCTGCGGTAAGCGCTGACCGTGTTCGTCGCGAGGCCCTTCTCCACCTGCACGTGCGTCAAAAACGACGATATGGCCGCTGCGATTTCCATTACTCTACGTACGCTTCCCCGCCGCGCTGCCGCCGCGTTGCGATTCCATAAATCTCTTCAATTTCGCTGCACCGGAACACCCACGCTGACGCAAGATAGAGCACAGTCGCTCCCACAATCAATCCGGTAAACACCAGAAATTGCACTAGAAAGCGCGAGTGAATGGTGAACTCCGTATAGTGCCCGCCCAGCCAGCACGCCACTCCCATGATCGCCGAGCACAAGAATATCTTCGAGAACGACCGCAAAATCT
>Ga0307474_10002798_pt1 | contig 12540 bp, 11 predicted proteins | sample atmos_gasesECM1C_2_FD_203312 | JGI IMG/M metagenome (GOLD analysis project Ga0307474, IMG submission 203312) | Hardwood forest soil microbial communities from Morgan-Monroe State Forest, Indiana, United States - atmos_gasesECM1C_05 | ecosystem: Environmental > Terrestrial > Soil > Temperate... | reverse complement strand
CGCTTCCGCCTGCTGCACATACGCGTCCGACGCCAGAACCTCGGCGAGGCTATTCTTCAGTATGTTCCCCACCGGCTTCAGCGGATAGCAGCCGGTCAGCACGTCGCCATTCGACAACACAAAAACCTGCAGGTATCCCAGGACGCAGGCTGGCTCTTCGATCGCCTCATTATTGAAATACTGCGTCATGTAATCGGTTTCGTAGGCCGGGCGCTTCAGTTTGTCGCGCACGAATTTCGCAATTTCGACTACATCATTTTTCCCCGGCCACAGTGCTTCCAGATCGGCATTCTTGAAGAAAGAAAGACTGCGCGACAGAATATTGATCTCGATGTTCGCGCCTACGCTGTCCGCCATTTCGCCCAGGGCGGTCAGTTCCTTCGCGGACATGCGGTTCGGCGTCACCGAAATCGCGATTTCTTTGCCCCGCAGCAGCTTTAGCCCTTCGATGCCCAGATCAAAATATCCCTTGATCCCGCGCACTTGATCGTTGGTTTCTTTCATGCCGTCGAGGGACAAAGCGATTTTGGTGATGGGCGAGTCGTTGATTTCTTTGTGCAGTTTTTTGACCAGCAATCCGTTGGTCTGCACCACGATCCGCTTGAACGGGGCGGTATTCGATTGTTTTAGAATTTCGAAAAAATCCCGACGCAGGAACGGCTCACCGCCCGTGAACCGCAAATTGCGAATCCCGGCCTCGCCCACTTCATTGACCAGCCGGATGGCGCGCGCGGTATCCATCGAATCTTCCCACCGCGACTTCCAGTAATCGCAGCTGATGCATTTGGCCTGACAGTTTTCGGTGAACTTGATGTGCGCGGTCAGCGGACGAATCTTCGAGGGCAGAAATTTTTGCGAAATTTGGCTTCCCATCCAGACCTGCGACAGGTACACGCCTTCAGTGAACATCCAAAAATCTCCTCAGAAGATTGTCGCCGTCGCCGCGCATTGCTTCTGCGTGTCGCGACCCAACTAGGATACTAGCCGCGACAAATGTTAGCAAATGGGTTAAGCCCGAGCGTTTGCGTAACCGAACCCCTTCTCTTGGCCGGTGTGTACACATCTCGGCATCTCTCATCAGTTCACGAGGTTACGCTTGTCGGTATTTCTACGAATAGAAATGGATTTTGGCTTCTGTTAGCGTCAGTCGGGGCACTTTTCAGGGCCGGTGAGGATTCGACATGGGGAGCGTTGCGATACCGACGGATGCCAGTCTGATGCCAAGCGCGATCGCTGCCGCCGGCGTTCAGATCGACAGTTCGGGCGATTTGAAATCGGGCTTAACCTGCAGAAAACAAAGGCCGGCCGCGATTTCTAATCGACAGTCTTTTGGCCGTTGGGTATCCTGCTAAACCTATGCTGGATCTTGGATACGTAAGGGACCATCTGGACGCCATTGAAAAGATGGCGCGCGACCGCGGCCTCACCCTGGACCTTGCTCCCTTCCGCGAAATTGATACCGAACGCCGCCAGCTCATTTTCTCCACCGAAAAATTGAAGGCCGAACGCAACGAGGCCAGCGGAGAAATTGCGCGCATGAAGAAAGCGGGCGAAGACGCCACCGCCCTTCTGGCGCACATGAAGGAAGTTTCCGACACGATCAAAAACAACGACGTACGCATTACCGAGCTGGATGAGCGGCTGAAGAATTTTCTGCTGATGGTGCCGAATATTCCGCACGCCAGCGTGCCGGTAGGAAAATCCGCGGCCGATAATATCGAAGTGCGCCGCTGGGGCACGCCGCCGAAGTTTGCTTTTACCCCCAAGCCGCATTACGAGCTGGGCGAAGGCGCGGGTATTCTCGATTTCGAATCGGCGATAAAAATCGCGGGTTCGCGCTTCGCGGTTTATATCGGGCTCGGCGCGCGGCTGGAGCGCGCCATCGCCAATTTTTTTCTCGACCTGCATACCCGGGAGCACGGCTACACCGAAATTCTGCCGCCGTTTTTGGTGAACACCACTTCCCTGACCGGAGTCGGCCAGTTGCCGAAATTCGCGGCTGACATGTTCCACCTGGAAGGCACCGATTTGTGGCTCACGCCCACCTCCGAGGTGGAACTAACCAGCCTGCATCGCGACGAAACCATCGACGAGGCTTTGCTGCCGATCAAGGTCTGCGCGTGGACGGCATGTTTCCGTTCGGAAGCCGGCGCCGCGGGGCGAGATACCCGCGGACTGAAACGGCAGCACCAATTCCAGAAAGTCGAGATGTTCAAATTTACTCGTCCGGAGACGAGTTACGACGAACTCGAATCGCTGGTCAAGAATGCAGAAGCGGTTTTGCAGAAACTGGGTCTGCATTATCGGGTGATGCAGCTTTGCACCGCGGATATGGGGTTCGCGGCGGCAAAAACCTACGACATCGAAGTTTGGCTGCCTTCGGCCAACGAATTCATGGAAATTTCGTCCTGCTCGAACACCGAAGCCTTTCAGGCACGTCGTTCTGGAATTCGTTTCAAGCCAAAAACCGGAAAGAGCGACTTCGTGCACACTTTGAACGGTTCGGGTCTCGCAGTTGGGCGTACTTGGATCGCACTGGTGGAAAACTTTCAGCAGGCGGACGGCTCGGTGCTGATTCCGGAAGCGCTCCGCCCGTACATGGGCGTCGACACTATTCCGGTGCCAAAAAATAACTGAGCCTGGCGCTGAAATTTCTGTTGGGACAACGAAAGCGAACTACGAAACGGGGCCAACCAGAATCATCGGCCCGGTGGGAGCCGGTTTGCCCCCGGCCGGTTCGAGCGTAACGGCAAAGGCTTTCGCGGCGGTTCCGGGCGGAACTTTCGCCACGATCGAATTGGTATCGTCGGTGACCGGGTTGAAAACTCCCGCACTGATCGGCGCGCCGCTCGCCGGCACTAGCCACAACTGGTAGCTCTTATCAGCTGCGGCTGGCGGCAAGTGGCCGTTGTATACCAGCAGACCGCGGCGCGAATTATAAATAACGCGGGCCGTCCCTTCCGGCTGATTTTTTTGCATCGCCAGCGAGACCACCACGGTGTCGCGTGCGCTCATCAGGTCGGCCAGGTCGCGCGCCTGCGACAGCTTGCCCTGCTGTTCGTTTACCGTGCCATGCAGTTCGGCGATGCGTCGTTCGAGTTGGTCGTTGTGCAGCCACAACAACAGCGTAGCCAGCGCGAAAGCCGAAGCCACGGGAAGCAGCAACCCCCACCAGCGGGCAAATACGCCTTCTGCGCGCTCGACTTCAGCCGGCACCCACGGGCCACTCGTCCTGGGCGAGGTGGCGGCCACTTGCCGCATCAGCCGCTCCTTTACTCCGGGTGCAGGCGGCATCGCCGGCACCGACAGCGCGAGCAAAGCCATCCGGCCGTTTGCTTCGGCGAGCTGGGCCTGGCAACTCGCGCAAGATGCCAGATGAGCTTCGAAGGCCGCTTTCTCGTCGCCATCGAACACGCCGAGGGCGTAGAGGTCGAAATCTTCTGGACGAGTTGGATGTCCGCTGGTCATGGTTTGGAACTCGGTTGGAAATTCCGCTTCAACGTTTCCACTGCCGAACGAAGCCGGGTCTTTACCGTTCCCAGCGGATCGCCGGTGCGGGCCGCGATTTCGCTGTGAGTCAGCCCTTCGAAGTACGCGAGCTCGATGGCTGCGCGCTGCTCGATGGGCAAATTATCGAGCGCGCTTTTCACTTTACCGATCAATTGCTGCTGCGCGATGTTGCTCTCCAAATTCGTCGGGAGCACCACGGTATTTTCCAGAAACTCCTCGCCGCTGGCAGGATTATGCCGCCGCAATCGCGAGATGGCGCGATTCCGGGCGATGACCAGGAGCCATCCCGGCAACGAACCGCGCGCCGGATCAAACCGTGCTGCGGTGCGCCACAGCTGATAAAAAATATCCTGCAGAATCTCTTCAGTGGCCTGCGCGTCGCGCAAGATGCGGTTCAAGACGGACGACAACATTCCCGCATAGCGGTCGTAGAGCGCGGCCAGCGCCGACTCATCGCGCTCGACGATGCGAGCGATCAGTGTCGCGTCGGACGCCCTCAACTCCGTTCCTGTCTCCCCGGTCACGAAGAAGTGCGGCTCCAGAATAAATACGCGAAAGGGCTACGCGCGGATTGGTCGGGCACGGGCAGCGCGTGGCGGTAAAGGGATGTCATAGGTATGAAAGCGATGGTGCGGGCGAAGCGTAGCTTGTCGGCAGGAGCGGGGTCAATTGGCTTTTCCTTCGATTTTCGGCCAAAACGCCGGATTGTGGACGCGGACCAGTGTCGGCGTGGAATGCGCTCGTAAGCCATTTATAACTAAGGACTTAGCGCGATACGGACACACAAAACGAAGTCCTTGTTTCACATTGTACATTGACAGGATGTCGCGCCTTTTCAGTGCTTTCCATTGACATCCTGTACAGCTTGACTAAACTTCGATTCGCCAAGCACCGGAAGGTCACCACCGGGCGGGACCTGGGCGACGGCAGGCACGAGAACTTCGCCGCGTCCGAAAAGGACCACTGAATGGCCATCGTCTCCAAACCAGCGAGCGCGCAACCGATTCCTCGCATTGCTCCACGCGAGGACTTGAATCCCTATCGGATCTCGCAGATACAGTTCGACATTGCGGCGGAGTACCTGAAGCTCGACCAGGGGCTGCGGCAGATCTTGCGCACGCCGAAGCGCGTGCTGGAAGTCTCCGTGCCCACCAAGCTGGACAACGGGCAGATCAAGGTTTTCACCGGCTTTCGAGTGCAGCACAACGTGGCGCGCGGACCGGCCAAGGGCGGAATTCGCTACCACCCCGGAGTGACGCTGGACGAAGTGAAAGCGTTGGCGATGTGGATGACCTGGAAAACCGCGACGGTCAATATTCCGTACGGCGGCGGGAAGGGCGGCGTCATCTGCGATCCGAAACGGATGAGCAAATCGGAACTGGAGCGAATGACGCGCCGGTTTGCATCCGAAATTTTTCCGATCATTGGACCGGAGCAAGACATTCCGGCCCCGGATGTTTATACCGACTCGCAAACGATGGCCTGGATCATGGACACGTACTCGATGACCAAGGGCTATTCGTCGCTGGGAGTGGTAACCGGGAAACCGATTTCGATCGGTGGTTCGGAAGGCCGCAACGAAGCCACCGCGCGAGGATGCCTGATTGCGGTGGAAGAGGCTTGCAAACTGAAGAAGCTCTCGTTGCGCGGAGCGAGTGTAGCGATTCAAGGATTCGGAAACGCCGGATCGATTTCGGCCAAACTCTTCGCGGAAAAGAAAGCGCGAGTGATCGCAATCAGCGATTCGCGTGGAGGAGTATTCAATTCACGAGGCATCGATCCGCTGAAAGCGATGCGGTATAAGGAACGTTCCGGGACGGTAGTGGGGATGCCGGGAACTTCGCGCATCTCGAATGACGATTTGCTGGCGATGAAATGCGACATTTTAATTCCGGCCGCGCTGGAAAATGTAATCACGCTGAACAACGCGGATCAGATCAAAGCCAAAATCATCGCGGAAGCAGCGAACGGACCCACAACACCGCACGCTGACGAAGTGCTGGCGCGAAAAGGGATCATGCTCATTCCGGATATTCTGGCTAACGCCGGAGGCGTGACGGTCAGTTATTTCGAATGGGTGCAGGATCTGCAGAGCTTCTTCTGGTCCGAAGCGGAAGTGAACGCGAAGCTGGAAATGATCGTTCGCCGGGCGTTTCACGAAGTGCACGAATCGGCGCGCAAGCATCGCACTCATCTGCGGACCGGCGCGTATGCACTGGCGGTGGGACGGGTGGCGGATGCGACGTTGGTCCGCGGACTTTTCCCGTAGTTGGGTGCGCCTAAGATTTTTTTCATTCTCATCTCTGGCTACATTCGAAAATTAACCTTGCGTCCGTAGCAACAACCCGCGTACATTTTTGTTTGCCGACCCAGCCGCGTCAATTTGCAGCTGTGGCGGCATATTTTTATTTTCGGGCCTGACGCGGAGGCAAAAAACCATTGGGCAATCCTAACAGTAGCAGCACTCCGCCAATCTTATTGACCATCGCCGGGTTCGATCCCTCCTGCGGCGCAGGCATCGCAGCCGACTTGAAAACTTTTGCGGCACAGAATTGCTATGGGGTTGCGGCGATAACGGCGTTGACCGTGCAATCCACGCAGGGTGTGGTATCGGTCCACGCCACTCCGGCGGCAACATTGCGGGCGCAGATTGAAACGCTCGCGGAGGACGTAGCACTGGCGGGCGTGAAGATCGGAATGCTGGCGAATCGCGGGAATGCCTCGGTGGTGACCGAATTTCTAGACAAAAACAAGTTCGCGCACGTGGTACTGGATCCGGTATTCCGACCGACGGCGGGCAATGCCGAATTGCTGGATACTTCTGGCTTGAAATTCGTGAAGGACGAATTGCTGAAGCGGGTGAGCGTGATCACTCCGAATATTCCGGAGGCGGAATTTTTGACCGGAATCGAAGTGAAAGACGTGGCTTCGATGAAGGCGGCCGGATTGAAGTTGATCGAAATGGGCGCGCGCGCGGTGGTAGTGACCGGCGGGCACCTGGAAAAGCCGACGGACGTGTTATGCATCGGGGATGAAGTGGAAACGTTCGGCGGCGATCATGTGAAGAGCCCGAACACGCATGGGTCGGGTTGCACATTTTCTTCGGCTATCGTCGCGCATCTGGCGTCGGGGTCGCAGTTGCGGCAAGCGGTGATTCTGGCCAAGGCTTACGTGACGAAGGCGATTGAGAAATCATATTCGATTGGAAAGGGTGCGGGCCCGCTGAACCAGTTCTACCGGTTTTATCAGGAACAGCCGCTGCGGGGAGTTCATGAAGTACCGCAGCATGGGATGCATCCTGCTTCTGAGCCTGCCGCGCACTAAGACCTTTCCCCCAGCGGCTAAGCGCGCGTGCCCTCGTTGTTTCTTTCGGCACGACTGAAGCCGTGCCCTGACGAAGACTCTGTTCTTATGATTTCCTTCGCGATTGCCTGCACTTCCGCATCGTAAAAAGCAGATCCCTCGCTGCGCTCGGGATCACATCCGTTTTTAGTTGGCGTGAAATTCTAGAGCGGCTGCAGTTTTTTTGAGCCCAGCACGATTTCCGACTATTGTCGCCAGATGATACGGCCGGCGACGATGGTGGCGACCGAGGTGCCTTTGAAGGTGCGGCCATCGAATGGAGAATTCCGGGATTTGCTGGGAGAATCGGCGATGCGGTAGGTCCAGGTTTGGTCTGGCGAGAAAATGGTGACGTCGGCGACCTGGCCGGGCGCGATTTTTCGTTCCATGCCGAGCACGCGGGCGGGACCGGTCGTAAACAGTTCCACGAGGCGCATGAGTTTCATTTTGCCGGTGTGAACCAGTTCGCTGAGCCCCAGAGCCAGGGCGGTTTCGAATCCGGTAATGCCGAAGGGCGCGCGATCGAATTCAACGTCCTTACTTGCGGGATGGTGCGGCGCGTGATCCGTGGCAATCGCGTCGACGGTCCCATCGACCAGGCCAGCGATCAGAGCATCGCAATCCTGCCGCGAAGCCAACGGCGGATTCATTTTGTAATTCGTATCGTAACGGACATCCTCATCGATCAAGGTGAAATGATGAGGCGTGACTTCGCAAGTAACTTTCAGCCCGTTTTTCTTGGCGGCGCGAACATATTCGAGCGCGCCGGTGGTCGACATATGCGCGATGTGCAGGCGCGCTCCGGTGAGTGCGGCGATTTCGACGTCGCGTCCGGCGCAAATCGATTCGGACTGCGCAGGAATGCCCTTCAGTCCAAGACGAATCGATCGCGGGCCTTCGCGCATGACGCCGCCGGCAAAGAGTGAAGGATCTTCGCAGTGTTCGATGACGGGCAGATTGAGCGTCGAGCAATAGTCCATCACCTGGCGCACGAGCCGCGCCGTGGCGATCGGTTTTCCATCGTCGCTTACGGCCACGATTCCGGCGTCTTTCATCGCCGCGATTTCGGCGAGCGCCTCGCCTTTGCTGCCAATCGACGCGGCGCCGATGGGCCAGACGCGAACACCGTTTGCCGCGGCCGCGCGGTCTACAATTCCCCGAGTGATGGAGGCGTTGTCGTTTACGGGTTGCGTATTCGGCATGCAACAGACCGCAGTAAATCCTCCGCGCGCCGCAGAGCGTGTGCCAGTTTCAATGGTTTCGGACATTTCCTGACCGGGTTCGCGCAGGTGGCAATGCAGGTCGATAAATCCCGGGGCAACGATATTTCCCTTGGCATCGAAAACTTCGGCGTCGGGAGCGGAAATGTCCGCGCCGATTTTCTCGATGCGATCGCCGGAGAGCAGCACATCCTGGACCGAATCGGTTTTGGTGGCGGGATCCAACACGCGGCCGTTTTTGATCAATAACATTCGTTCAATCCTTAGTCGAATCTTTTGGTTTTTCTTTTGCCGGGGGCGCTTCCACCGCGGCACCACCGACCAGGTGATACAGCAGCGCCATGCGAATGGCGAGGCCGTTGGTGACTTGCTCAAGCACGCAGGATTGCGGGCCGTCGGCGACGGCGTCGTCGATTTCGAGGCCGCGGATCATGGGACCGGGATGCAGGACTAGCGCGTCGGGCCGGGCCAGCTTCAGCCTGGCGGGCGTGAGCTGGTAGCCCAAGATGTATTCTTCGGTGGCGATGGCCGGTTCGTGAAGCCGTTCGGTTTGCACGCGCAAGACAATAATGGCGTCGGCGTTCTGCAGCGCATCGTCGATGCGCGAAACGCGGCGGACATTCGGCGCGAGGGATTCGAGTTCGCGCGGCACCCACATCGAAGGGCCACAGAGGGTGATATTCACACCGAATTTGCTGAGCAGGAAAATATTGGAGCGGGCGACGCGGCTGTGGAGAATGTCGCCGAGGATGGTCAGATTCAAACCTTCGAGCTTTCCTTTGCGGTCGCGAATGGTAAGCGCGTCGAGCAGAGCCTGGGTGGGATGCTCGTGGGTGCCGTCGCCAGCGTTCACGACCGGCATGCCGAGCCGATCGGCGATGAGTTGCGGCGCACCGGAGGAGCTGTGGCGAATCACGATGCCGTCGGGCCGCATGGCCTCGAGGGTGCGAACGGTATCGAGGAGCGACTCGCCCTTTTTCAGGCTGGAAGATTCGGCCTGCAAGTTCATGGTGTCGGCGCCGAGGCGAGCGGCGGCAGTGGCGAAACTGATCCGGGTACGGGTGGAATTCTCGAAAAATGCCAGCGCCACGGTTTTTCCGCGCAGAGTCGCTAGTTTTTTGAGGGGATGTTTCTGGAATTCCTGGAAGGGCGCGGCCTGGTCCAAAATAAATGAAATTTGTTCGCGGGTGAGGTCTTCGATCCCGAGCAGGTGTTCCAAACGCTGCAGCACTGTTTCCCTTTAGTCCAGTATAACCCGGCGCCGGTTAGATGGGCCGATTCATTCCGAGACGCGATCGACCAGAACGACGCGTTCGTCCCCATCAATTTCTCTAAGATGAACTTCTACGATTTCGGTGTCGCTGGTTTGCACTTTGCTGCCGATGAAGGATGCTTCGACGGGCAGTTCGCGATGTCCGCGGTCAATCAGGACGCAGAGGCGAATTCTCTTAGGACGGCCGAGATCGAAGAGGCCGTTCATCGCGGCGCGGATGGTTCGCCCGGTGAAAAGGACGTCGTCGACGATCACGAGATCGCGATTGTCGACCGAGAACGATATTTCGTTGGAGTGCACGACGGGCTGCGGGCCCACGGTGGAAAGATCATCGCGATAGAGCGTGATATCGATGGTGCCGACCGGAATCTGGACGCCAGAAAAACTCAGGATGGTCTTCGCCAATCGCTCGGACAGGGGGACGCCCCGGCGGCGCACACCGATGAAAGCCAGATCGTCAGTGCCACCACTTTTTTCCACGATTTCGTGAGCGAGCCGCTGCAGGGTGCGGCCAATCTCATCGGCAGAGAGCAATTGTCGTTTTTCGACTACGCGCATCGGCGCGTATCCTAACACAGACGCGGACGACGCCGAAGCACCGTACCTCCACGAAGGGGTCGCCGTTCGGCGTGCAACAGAATCAACACCCGTAGCCGAAGCGGCGTGATAGACTTTGGCTCGTGAGTTCGCCGGCGCCGGCAAGCAGCCCTCAACGGCCCGCTACAGTTGACCTTCAAGTCAGCGTTGGCAGTATCTCCCTCAAAAACCCGGTAATCGCAGCGAGCGGCACGTTTGGATACGGGGTGGAGTTCGCCCATCTGGTGAATCTCGGTTCGCTGGGCGGGATCGTGGTCAAGGGACTTTCGGCCCAGCCCATCGACGGCAACCCCAGCCCACGGATCTGCGAGACCGCCTCCGGGATGGTCAATTCGATTGGACTGCAGAATGTGGGGGTAAGAGCTTTTGTCGTGCAGAAGCTGCCTGAACTGAGACGGTATAGTTGCGCGATTTTCGCTAACGTCTTTGGGTACACGATCTCAGACTACGTCGAGGTGATACGGGTCCTGGAGGACGCTGAGGGGCTAACCGGGTATGAACTGAACATCTCCTGCCCCAACGTCGAACAGGGCGGCCTGGAATATAGTACCGACCCAGACCTAACGGCCTCGGTTGTGAGGGCTGCGCGGCAAGCGGCGAAGCGGCCTTTGTGGGTGAAGCTATCACCAAACGTTAACGCTATTGGAGTTACGGCGAAGATCGCCGAGGCCGAGGGAGCTGACGCGTTGGTGGTTGCCAACACCTACCCCGCGTTGTGTATCGACGCCCACAGCCGGAAGTCCCGTATCGGTAGTACGACGGGAGGGTTGTCGGGCGCGGCCATAAAACCTATAACCATGAGGTTGGTTTACGAGGCCTGCAAGGCAGTCAGTATTCCGGTGGTTGGCCTTGGCGGAATCGAAAAACCGACAGATGTAGTTGAGTACATGCTTGCTGGAGCTTCCGCGGTAGAAGTCGGAACAGCCCACTTTATAGACCCGAGGGCGTCCGAGCGACTAATTGAGGGTCTAGAAAGTTGGTGCAACGAGGAAAAGACTTTTAAAATCAGCGCTTTACGAGGGCAGCTACAGCGATAAACCGATTGCGGCGATGCCGCCAAGACGGTTAAAATTGAGCTGGTTCGATAAAGGCTAGGAGACCATGAAAGCAAAGCTATTTGTGGCATTGCAAACCGTGTTTTTAGGATTGGGTATGCTTGTGTTTATCCCCACCGCGAATCCTACCGCGACGGGAAAGCCGGGCAGCCCTCTCCCAAGCAACGTCGAGAACTACTCCCCCTCTACAACTAAATTGGCTGCCGGGCAAACGAAGCCCCTGGCTGTCTGGGAATGCACGACCAGCTGGTACGGCGACGATTTCGATGGCCAGCCAACCGCCAATGGCGAGACGTACGACATGTACGCGGATACGGCCGCACACCCAACCCTGCCGCTAGGATCGATTGTGCGGGTGGTGAACATCCGGAATCACCGGAGCCAAGTGGTTCGAATCAACGACCGAGGGCCGTATATTGAAGGCCGCGAATTAGATGTTTCCTACGAAGTGGCCCGTAAGTTAGGATTCGATCAGCACGGACTGGCGAAGGTCCGTCTGGAACTCCTAAAGGTGCCTTCACGCCCCGAATACGCGCATCGCGAGAACTGATCGTCGCGCTTGATGTAGACCACCTCCAACCTGCTTTGGCTTTGGCCCGCAAGCTATCCGGCGTCGCCGGGATGATCAAGGTTGGCAGCCAGCTTTTCACCTCGGAGGGCCCGAAAGCCGTTGAAAAGCTTTCGGGCCTGGGGTTTCAGATCTTCCTCGATTTAAAATTTCACGACATTCCCAATACGGTATCGCACGCGGTCGCCGCGGCAAGCCGCCTGCCGTCTGTCCGGCTGGTGACGATTCACGCTTCGGGCGGGGTGGAGATGATGCGGGCCGCTCGTGAGGCGGCAGGGAGTAAGAAGACCCGGCCCAAATTGCTCGGGGTTACGATTCTGACCAGTTTGGATGGCGAGGCATTGGAGCGTATCGGGATTGGCGGGCCGCCCTCCGCGAGAGTAGTGGCCTTAGCGCGGCTAGCGCAAGAATCGGGGATGGATGGGGTGGTGGCGTCGGCGCAAGAGATTCGGGCGGTGCGCGAAGCGTGCGGGCCTGATTTTCTGGTGGTGGTGCCGGGGATACGGCCGACGAACTCCGCGGGTGACGACCAGTCACGCGTCGCGACACCGGCGGACGCGATTCGGGCTGGTGCGGACTATCTGGTCGTCGGACGGCCGATTACTGCCGCGGCCGATCCGCGCGCGGCGGCGCTGCAAGTCGCTTCGGAGATCGCAGCCGCTCGATAGGGCTACGCGCTGGATTGTGGGTCGCGCGAGATTTGTACTTCAAAACGCACAGGTACATGCGAGTTCCTGCCGTGAGCCTTGGACTTACTCCGGGGCATCTTAGTCATTTAAGACGCATCGAGCCTTTCGGAATACTGTTCGAGCAGCGCGAGTGCGTTCGATGGCAACCTTGAAAAACATAATTGTCGGGACTGCGGGACATATCGACCACGGCAAATCGTCGCTGGTCAAGGCGCTGACCGGGACCGATCCGGATCGTTTGGCGGAAGAAAAGCGGCGAGGGATCACGATCGATCTGGGCTTTGCG
>Ga0307474_10002797_pt1 | contig 12541 bp, 11 predicted proteins | sample atmos_gasesECM1C_2_FD_203312 | JGI IMG/M metagenome (GOLD analysis project Ga0307474, IMG submission 203312) | Hardwood forest soil microbial communities from Morgan-Monroe State Forest, Indiana, United States - atmos_gasesECM1C_05 | ecosystem: Environmental > Terrestrial > Soil > Temperate... | reverse complement strand
CGACCAGCGCATTCACCGCCACCGCCGCCAGAAATGGGGTGCCAATTGCCACCATGCCAAAAACGATCAGCAAAACTCCCCACAAAATCGAAACCGTCGAAGCCTGCCGCACCATCTCAACCGGACTATTCTGTGCCATAAAGCCCTCCTTGAAACAGCGGCACAAGCCTACCGCAAAAACCCCGCGAGTAAAAGTCCAAGACCGCCAATACGGGTCTGTGGATTTCTCCCGTGAAAAAACTTTCGACCGCAGGCGTTGCTGGGTAGAGCCGGAGTGGGAAATTCGATTGCGTTTAAGGGTACCCCCCTCCCCCCCACCCTCTGAATGGCTTGCTGGGCGCGGTGCTCGCAAAAAGTGTCTGCAAAATCTTGTGGGCAGACGGTTTAGAGGTCAAAATCTTGACAACAAACGGGTTAGGGCCGTTGTCGGTGGATTTGCCTATACTGCCTTCGCCTCGACCATGATGAACTGCTTTGGAGTGGGAGGCAAGGTTGGATGTCACAGGGTAGGTGTGGAAATTCTAGAGGGATGTTGCCGTGGAATCCCACGTTTCGCGAAGAACGCGAAACATGGGGCACCCGGCGGGACAAGAGTGTCCGCTCCACACGAGCCGCGCTAGCTAGCAGCAAGTAGCTGATTCTCCTTGACATTCGCTTTATATTCGCCAACAATACCGGCATGGCGATCACACGCAGGCAGCGCGAAGTGTATGACTTCATCTCCCGCTTCGTGGCGGAGCATGGCTACTCTCCGTCGTTTGAAGAGATTGGCAACGGGCTTGATCTGAACTCGCTGGCCACGGTGCACAAGCACATCACCAACCTCGAGAAGAAGGGGCTGCTCACGCGCGACTACAACCGCAGCCGCTCCATCGACCTGCTGCCGCCCAAGGGACGCCTCAAGCAGGCTATGAGCGTCAACACTGGCGTGATCCTGCCGCTGGTCGGGCGTATTGCCGCCGGCCAGCCCATCGAAGCCGTCGAGAATCCCGAGACTATCTCGCTCGCCGACTTCGTGCGCTCGAAAGAAGTGTTTGTGCTGGAAGTGCGCGGCGATTCGATGCGGGACGAGGCCATCCTCGACGGCGACTACGTCCTGGTCGAGAAGCTCAAGACGGCGCATAACGGCGACATCGTAGTTGCACTCATAGACAAGGACGACGCCACGTTGAAGCGCTTCTACCGCGAAGGCGACAACATACGACTGCAGCCCTCGAACGCAACCATGAAGCCGATCGTCGTTCCGGCGGCGTCGGTGGAAGTGCAAGGCAGAGTGATCGGGGTGCTGAGGAAGTACTAGGAGCGGCTTCCGGGCTTCGGCCTTCGGTCTTCACTATCAGTACAAGTGGAAGTCGACTTCGACGTTGATATGCATGTCGATGGGCTCTCCCTCTTTGGTTGCGGGACGGAACTGCCACGTGGATACCGCTTCCACTGCCTTCTGATCAAGTCCCATGCCCAGGGGCCGCACGATTCGGACGTTTCGAACCTGGCCCGTTTTATCCACGGAAAGTGACAACACCGCGGTGCCTTGATACTTGGCTCTGCGCGCCTCATCGGAAAAGGGTGGATTGGGAGCGGAGATAGCTCTGGGCGGAGTCGTGCCCCTGGCCATGCGGGGGGCTTGATTCGAGAGCTCGGCCACGGCCTCTGCTTGCCCAGGTTCCATAATGCCGGGAGCGGAGACACCCGGGGCGGCAAGGAACTCGGGCGAGAAGCGACAGCCGCTGTACTCTCCCGTGCCATTGCCGGCCGAAGCTGCCAGCACGCAGGGTTTCCAGTAATCGGGGACGAGTTCGGCCAAGTGATCCTTAGGAGTCAGAAATATCTGTGCAAGGACGGCATCAGCATGCTCTGCGGTAGCTTCTCCGGGACCAAGCTCGGCCTCGATATGCAGTCCACGTGCTTCCTCCGAGTTGCCATTCTTATCCTTCGCGTCCTCCACGGGAGAAAAGCCAACATCGCGAACCCATCCCAGGTGCACGCGTTTTGCGCGGATGGTTAGATGGTGGTTCGAGACCTTCACATCGTTGACCTGGACAACTCCGTTGACGGTCCAGTCGCCCGGAGTTGCAGCCTTCGAAAGCTGCCCGGACGCATCGTAGCGCAGAGAATTGCCGCCGTAGAAATTGCGGACCAGCAGAGTCTTGCCGTCGTACTGATCGCGCAGATGCTTCTCCAGTTCGCTTTCGGCTTGCAGTTGGAACGGCGCGAGCGCTAAGGCAAGAGTCAGCACGACGGCAGTCCACAGAAGCCGCGAGGCTGACCTACTCCTAGGCACGGCCGAGAATTGTAGCTCAACTGGATGGGGAAAAACACAAACGCCCGGGATCACTCCCGGGCGAGTCTAAGCTGAAACGTGACCGCCGACCGCTGCCTTACACGACATGCCGATCAAGGGCTTGCGCGATGGCTTCCTTTGGCCTGTAGCCTACGATTTGCTCGACCACCTGGCCACCTTTGAAGACCAGCAGCGTGGGGATGCCGGTGACCTTGTAGCGCATGGGAGTAGAGCTGTTGGCGTCGACATCCATCTTGCCGATTTTGATTTTGCCCTGATAGTCCTTGGCCAGTTCTTCGACGATGGGAGCGATGGCACGGCAGGGGCCGCACCAGGTCGCCCAGAAGTCCACCAGCACGGGCTTGTCTGATTTCAAAACATCCTGGTCGAAGTTCGCATCTGTGACTTCGACGATTCCATTGCCTGCCATAATTCTTTCTCCTCGTTGTAACGTCGCGTTGTTCGGCGGACGCTCCCATGTTTCGGAAACAACGAGCGGTCGTGGCCGGGACCCGGACGATCTTATTAGATTCGATCTTAATGAATACGATCTATAAATGCCGCCCGAACCTGGGCCAACGTTTTATCGTACCACCTGCTGTTCGATGCGTGGAGGGCTGCGAAGGTCGCAAAACAACCCGGCGGTCGCTGGGGAAGGGTTTTTGAGGTGGAAGTGAGCCACTTCAGACAGCTCCATCTGCCAGCCCTTGCATTTTCAGCAGCTTCGACCCCACGGAATCGCCGCGGGGCAGTTAGGCTTGAAGCGGACAGCAGGTCAGAGTGTGAAGGAAACAAAAAAAAGCGCCCCGAACTTTTCAGCTCAGGACGCCTCGGCAGCCCTCCCCCAGAACTGCCAAACCACGAAATGGATAGTAGTGAACTACCGATTCAGTGTAAACGTCACTTTGGTAATCGGTTTTTCCGGGGTTGGAAGAGTTGCAGTATCGGCACGCACGGGGATTTGAACAGACAAGCAGGAAACAGAGGCCGGGGTATAGTGGAGACTCCATGCGAGGCCGACAGCAATGCATGCGGGCATGGGTGATTGGAGCTTATTGTCGCTTTTGCCAGGTGTGGCCGGCGTCGGGGGTGGTCCAGACTTCCCCGGTTGAGGTGGTCACGGTTCCGATTCGCGGGTCAGAGAACTGAACGCTCACAATATCGCCAGTGAGATTGATGCCGGTGGCGGAAGGAAGCACACGGGTCCAGCTGTTGCCAGCATCTGTCGTGTGATATAACGCTCCGCCCGAGCCTCCGGCCCAGACTTCGGCGGCATTGGAAGATACGGATAGGAAGCGAAAACTTATGGGCCCGGACGCTGACGGCTTGTCCTTGGACCTCGCTTGCTTCTTGGCTTCAGGCTGGGTTTCCGACTGGGCTTCAGAGGTCGAGTCGGCCTGCACTTCGACCGTCATCATTTGGGCCTTCTGACGACGATCGAGCGCTGAATCATTCGCCGCGACGTTCACCTCCTGCCAGGTCTGGCCTCCGTCGAAGGAACGCTGCAGCGCGCCGCTGGCGCTGATGGTCCAGCGAGGCGCTGCCAGGCCGTTCATGAGAATGGGCTCGCTGTGTAGCGAAGGTGGCGCCATGGCAAGGGAGGGTTGCGCCGATGCCGCTTTTGCTTTGCCGACGCGATCTGCTGACTGTTTCGCTGTTTCATTCTGAATAAGCTGGCCTTGAATCTGGCTTTGCGGAGCGGATTGCCCTGTGACCTCGACAGTATTGGATTGCGCTTCTAGCGTTTGCACAGCGCCCCCGACTATAACTGTCTGGGGGGCCGCCGCGGGAACTGGATTCTGCTTGGCGGCTGTGGGTGCTGGGGTTCCGCCAAGGACCGAGTCGTGGCGGGGCGCAAGGTTGAGAATCTGGCTGGGCGCCGAACGGACTACAGGGCCGCCAATCGCTCCTCGGCCCGCAACTGCTGAATTTGCGCGCGGAAGGGCGATCGTACCCTCGGACCGAGCCCGCTTGTTCTCGGTTAAATCAGTCTGGGGGCGAAGAGCAGCTAGTTTGTCTTCTCGCGCCCCGGCTTCGGGAAGAGCCGCCTGCGAAGCGGGTTGGGAACTCTGCGCCGGAGTCGCGATCGCCGGCTTTGCTTCGCTGACATTCGACGCCGACTCTCTGCCTTGCTGACGGCGGTATTGCAGCGTTCCAATCGAAGCGATCAGCACCAGGCCGGCGGCCACGGCGGCCCAGCGCAAGGCTGATCCGCCAAAAAGCGTCCACTGGAACCAGTTCACGCCGTGCTCGGCCAACGGCTGTGACTCGAACTGTGGGGGAAGAGCTAGTGAGACTACTTCCCTGCACTCGCCGCAGCGAGCCAGATGCTCGACAATGTGGTCCCGCTCGGCGGCGGTTAGAGACTGTTCGGTGAAGGCGGTGAGCAGATTGGCATCGGGATGCGATTCTGCGGGTGGCGACTGTAACCGCTTGGCCACGATTTTGGGAACGCTTTCCATTTGCAGTTTCTAGCTTTCAGCAGTTTAAGAGTGACCGTACCTCAGGGCTAAAGCCCGCATTCTTATTGATCCGTAGCGGCGCGGCTGAAGCCGCGCCCTTTCAAAACTATTCAAAACTACGACCTTACCGCGGGGCCTTCGCGGGTTTTCGCCTTCACTGCCTTTTCTGAGAACGTTGCTGCCGGAGAATCTTGCGCCAGGCTGCGGCGAATATCCACCTGCAGGTCGCGCACGTCAACTTCCAGTGCCTCTTCGGCCTGGCGGCGGGCCATGCCTTGCTGCATCATGCCTGCCAGGATTTTCTTGCGCAACGACTTAGCGAGCTTGTCGACTTTGCGGCTGATGGTGGACTCGTGCACGCCCAGCATGCGGGCGATTTCGGCCAGAGTGCGTCCATCGAGATAGTAGGCCGCCAGCACCATGCGGTCTTCGCCGGCGAGCGAAGCCAGGGCCGCGTCAGTGGCAGATTCCAGGCGGGAGTCGGCGGAAGGAACGGGCTCCGGCTGGGGAGCGGCGTACTGGGCGCCGTCTTCGCTTTCTTCATCGAGGCTGACCAATCGTTTGGTGCGGCGGTAGCGATTGACAAATTCCTGTGCCAGCACGGTGCGAAGCCAGCCTTCGAGCGATCCACGGCCGGTGAAGGAAGATAGCTTGGAAATGCGCTCGCCGTCGCGGGTGGTGGTGCCGTAGAGCTCGGCGTAGAGGCTGTCGGCAAGGTCGCGGGCGGCTGAATCTTCACGGGCAATGCGCAACGCCGACTGATAAAGCTTCTCGCGATAGCGGATGAGGAAAAGTTCCCAGGCGGAATTGCTGCCGGCGGCGCAGGCCTGGGCAAGCGCTAGTTCGTCCACGCGCAGAGTAAGGAGAAAAGTGCGAGTGTCCGCGTGGGTCGCGCCCGCGGGCAGATACTTCGCAGCTACCTCGCAGAGAATTACAGCAAAAGACTCGCGGGCCAGTCCGATCTTCTCGCACCCACTTTTCTCGTGCAGCTCGGCCAACAGGTCGGAGACTGCCGAGTGCATGGGAGCGGAGATCGGTTTCGTGGCGCGCATTAGAAGATCAAGCGAGTCCAACAACTACTGAACCCGATGCTACCAATAGATTAGACGCTTGCAAGGTTAATTTTAGCCGCAAGGCGTGAACTCTTTTTCGTTCTTCTGACGTAGTCAAGATGCGATGCAAGATGGGCGGTGCGCCCCGTGGAGCTGGCACTCACAGCCTCCTGGGACCGGGGCGCACCTGCCCGCAAAAGGGGGAGGGCTATGCGTCCGAGATTATTGGTGGCAGTGATCGCGTTGGTGGCCGTGGCCGGAATGATTTCAGTGGATCTGCGGCCGGTTCATGCCGGGGAGGAGCCTTCTACTTCCGGCTATAAGGTGCTGGATCCGATCCGGCACGGAAGTTTGACAGTGTTTCCCGTAGTCGCGCCGAGGTCTTATGCCACGGGCGAGTTTATGACACTGGATGAAGGGTTGCGATCGGGCGATGTGGTTGTGACCGAGTATGGAAATGTTCGGGGGCTGATGCGACGGCGGCCGGCGCCGGCGGTGCAAGCACAAGTGCAGAGCGCCGCGGTGAACCGGCTGGTGCTGATCAACAATTCGAAGCGTCCGCTGCTGTTGCTGGCCGGTGAGATTGTTACTGGAGGCAAGCAGGATCGCGTGATCGGGAAAGATCGCATCGTGCCGCCGGAGAGCGATCCGGTGGACCTTAGCGTGTTCTGCGTGGAGCCGGGGCGATGGGTCGCGAGCAGTGAGCACTTCGGAACTTCGGGGGCTACGTATGGAGGAGGGGTTGGCGCGATCGGCGGGCCGATGCCCGGCACAATGATGGCTCAACCCTCGGTGCGCGCGAAAGCCATGGGCGACAAAGATCAAGCCGAGGTTTGGGCGGAGGTGAGGAAACAACAGCAGTCGATGACAGTCGAGGTTGCGGCGGCACCGACGGCCTCGCCCGCGAGCGCGCAGGAGATTCAATCCACCAGTTCGTACGCGCGGGTGATGGAGAACAAAGACGTGAAGGAGAAGGTGGACGAGATTGCAGCGCCCATCCAACAAAACTATGAAAGCCTGATCAGGCAGTTGCGCGACCGTAAGGCGGTTGGCGTGGTGGTCGCGGTGAATGGGCGCATTATCTGGGCCGACGTGTTCGCCAGCACCGAATTGCTGGAACGTTACTGGCCGAAGCTGGTGCGCTCTTACGCGTCCGAAGCGGTGGTGACACGGGCGAAGGGTGGAGAAGTCAGCCCGGCACAAGCCGAGGCGTTTCTCGCGGATGTGGAGGGACGTAGAGAAACAATTGAGATCGAACCGCGAGTCTACCGTCACACTGAAGCAAATGGCGATGGGTTCAAGGCGTTCGCGTTGACGTCGCTGCTTCCTAAAACTGGGTTTGATGTGCACATTGCGAAGATGGCAGAGTGAAAAAACAGTGGCCAGTGGTCAGTGGCTAGTAAATGAGTTCGGGAAGGGTACGACGTTCAGTCGCGCCGTTCCAGACAAGGAAAGATCCGGGCTTTAGCCTCTGAGGGCCAGCGGCTCAGCCCCAGGGGCTAAAGCCCGCATGTTTGTTGGCTCTCAACGGCACGGCTGAAGCCATGCCCTTCCCGAGCCTTGGCCTTCCTGAGAAAATTTATTAGATGAGTCAAACGAAATTGATCACGGGCCACTGGCCACTGACGTTTGGTACCAGTTTCGCCAGGCCTCAGAGTCGTTGGGCAGGTGTTGTTTGGTAATATCGGCCAAGGCACGGAAAGCCCAGGAGCGGGTCTGGGCATCGAGTGCGGGATCGGCGGAGTAGTTGATCAGTTGCGGAACGGCGATGAGGCGCTGCTCGGGAGTCAGCATGCCTGACTCCGCCAGGCTGCAGGCCGCGTGTTCACGGACCATCGGAGACGGATCGTTGCGCATGGCTTCGAGCAGAGGCGCGATGGTTGTCGTCGTCCCCACGAGAGCCAGGCCTTCGACGGCCCAACGGCGCGCGTCTTCCTTATTATTCTTCTCCCCCTTATCCTTATCCTTATCCCCGTCAGAATTTTTGCCAGCATCTTTCAACTGCGCGGCCAAAACCTGGACGACGCGATCGGGCTCAACCCCGCGGTTCCCGAGCAAGCCCAGGGCCCACAAGGCCCAAATCTTTTGCTGCTGATCGCGGGAGTCGGCCTGCCGCACCAGAGCGTCGACCGTGGACTCGGTCTTGGTGAGTCCGTAGGCTGCGAGCTGCACTTCGATGGCGGAGGCGCGCACGCTGTGGTTGTTGGAATTAAGTGCGACCGTGGTGAGGTCGCTGAGTTGCGCATCCCATTGCAGTTTGCCCCGCCAGGCATCGATGCGCGATTCGATCTGGGCTTCGATCTGATTCGGAGCCCCAGCGGAGCGGCTCACGGCGCGCTCGAGAAGCATTTCGGCCTGTTTCTGCGGCCTCTGACGATCGAGTTCGGGCTCGGTAAGCGTTGCGGGGGAAAGTTCAGGATTCTGATGCGCCGAGAACAGGTTGGTGGTTTTTCCCCAGACTGCGACCGGACCTCCGCCGCTCGTAACCAGCAACGCGAACGCGACTCCTACTATCATTGCAATGAAATGAGGTAAGCGCGTGGTTGCTGGGGGCGAATGCTGTTCCGGCGCATGTTGCCCTGGCGCATTCTGCTCCGGCAGTTGTTGCTCCGGCACGCTCGGTCGAAATACGTCCATACACAAGAGTTTAGGGACGGCGCGAAATAGGGTAAAGTTACTTCTGGACCCCGCCCAATTGTGGTTTAGATGCAAGGTCGCGGCCACACGGTTCCTGGAGGAAATCATGCTTATGAAAGGAAATTCGATGCCCCGTTGGGTGCCAGTTGCGCTGGTTCTGATGGTTGCTGCTGTCGCTCTGGCTGCGGCTGCGCCGGGATACAAGGTTGTGAACACTTACAAAGTAGGCGGCGACGGGGGCTGGGACTACTTGATCGCAGACGCGCCGGCGAGACGACTTTATATTTCGCGCGCGACTCACGTCATCGTGCTCGACCTCGATAGCGGGAAAACCATTGGCGACATTGCGGATACGCCGGGAGTGCACGGCATTGCGCTGGCTCCGGAGCTGGGGCGCGGCTTCACCAGCAACGGCCGCGAAGGAACTGTCAGCATCTTTGACCTCAAGACTCTGGCAACGATCAGCAAAGTGAAGGTGGGGGACAATCCGGATGCGATTCTCTACGATCCGGCGACCCAACGGGTGTTCACGTTCAACGGCAAGAGCCAGGACTCGACGGCCGTCGATGCCGCTAAGGGCACGGTGCTGGGTACGATCAAACTGGACGGCAAGCCGGAATTCGCGGCCAGCGACGGCAAAGGCGGAGTCTTCGTCAACATCGAAGACAAGAACGAGTTGACATCGATTGATGCGAATAAGTTGGCGGTCAAGTCGACGTGGCCGCTGGCGCCCTGCGAATCCCCCTCGGGCTTGTCGATCGACCGGAAGAATCGACGGCTGTTTGCGGGCTGCGAGAAGATGATGGCGGTGGTGAACGCCGATACGGGCAAGGTTCTGGCCACGCCGGCGATCGGCGACGGCGTTGACGCGACCGCATTTGACGAGGAAACCGGATTGGCTTTTGCTTCGTGCGGCGAGGGCGTGCTGACGATCGTGCGGGAGGAGTCGCCGGATAAGTTCAGCGTGGCGGAAAATGTCCCGACGCAGCAGGGCGCGCGGACACTGGCGCTGGACTCGAAAACGCACAATGTTTACGTGGTGACGGCGAAGTTTGGTCCACCTCCGGCGGCTACGGCGGATAATCCGCATCCGCGGCGGAGTATTTTGCCGGACAGCTTTGTAGTGCTGGTTGTCGGCAAGTAAAGGAAGACCTTTCACCACAGGGTCACAGAGACACAGAGAAAGCAAAAGAAAAAACCGAAGAGGTATTAGCGGTTTTCTCTGTGTCTCTGTGACTCTGTGGTGAAAAAGGTTTGGGCGGTTAATCCTCAAAATCGAACGACCGTTCGGTTGCCATCTTTTCGCTTGCCGTGTATCATCTCTCCACTTTAGCCGCCTGCATTCTCCGTTTTCACCGTGACATTTAATTGGTCGGCGCTTTGTGAGGTTTTGAGTTAATGACGACTTCGGACGACAAGTTTTTCCAAGCGCGGGTTACCAAACGGGTGGACTTCGCTCCTGACCTGTGGATGTTTCGCATCCAGGCGGGCGGGGAGTTCAAGTTTGTTCCCGGGCAGTATGCCACGCTGGGGGTGGAACACGACGGCAAGCGAACGGAGCGTCCATATTCGATTGCCTCGGCGCCATTTGAAAATGAGATTGAGTTTTTCTTTGAGCTGGTGCCAGAAGGAGCGCTTACGCCGCGGCTCTACAAGCTGCAACCGGGCGACGGATTGCTGATGCGGAAGGTGCCCAAGGGGCGGTTTACGCTCGATACCGAGAGCGGGCGGAAGAATCATTTGCTGGTTTCGACCGTGACCGGAGTAGCTCCGTTCGTGAGTTTTGTCCGCACGCTGTCGAAAGACTGGAAGGAAGGGCGCTTCGACGGCAGCCACAAGCTCTACCTGCTGAACGGCGCCAGCCGGCCGTGGGAGTTTGGCTATAAAGAGGAGTTGACGCACTTCGACGCGGAGCTTCCGTGGTTCAAGTATGTGCCCACAGTGAGCCGTCCGTGGGATCATGCCGACTGGCCCGGGGAGATTGGCCGAGCTGACGATATTCTGCGCAAGTATGCCGACCACTGGGAGCTCGACGCGACGAATACGACCGCGTATTTGTGCGGGCATCCTGACATGATCGCGAACAGCAAAGCGATCCTGAAGCGGCGTGGATTTCTCGACAAAACGGCGATCAAGGAAGAGATTTATTGGGTGCCGGCGAAGTAGTTGCCAGTAACCCTGTACCTAGTACCTACTTGAAAACGAAACCCATCAGGTTTCGGCGGGTGCGAAGAAGACCAGGACCTCGAGTTCCTCAGTAATGTCGTAGAAGCGGTGCCCAATTTCGGCTGCTACGAAGATTACGCTGCCTCCGGAGACCTCCCGGTCTTCGGGGCCGGCTTTGAAGCGGGCCCGGCCTCGAATCACGTAGTAAATCTCGTCTTCGCGATGCGGTTTCTGGTGGTCTGTGCCTCCGGCGGGCAGGACGTAGAGGCCGGCGCTCATCGCCGGCACGCGCAGGAATTCGCGGTATGGCTTGCCGCTCCGGGTGCGCTGCTCGGCGACCTCGTGGAGCCCGGCGAAAAGTGTTTTCACGCGAAGATGCCTCCGAAAATGAGGTCGGTAAACTGTGGGACCAAGTTCTTGGCCTGCAGTTCGCCCTCGGGCTTATACCACTGATAGATCCAATTGATCATACCGAGCAGAGCGAAGGCGGCGGCGCGGGGACTTACCTTGCCTCTTGTCTGATGCGGAGCTTTGTTTTGGACTTCTGTCATCAGGCTTTCGAGGAAGTGGATGTAATCCTTTTTGCGGGCGTTGATGCGCTTGCGCAGCGCTGGCGGCAAGGGATGGTTTTCGTGCAGCATGACTGTGATTTCGCGATCGCGGGGACTGAGCACGACCTCAATGTGCAGGCGGATGAGGGAGCGCAGACGCTCTTCGGGATCGGCGATGCTGCGCACCGGATTGAGGACGCGTTCCTCGGTGATCTCCATGGCGTGGTTCATGATTTCGTAGAGGATTTCGTCTTTGCTCTGGAAGTGGTGGTAGAGGCCGCCTTTGCTGAGCTTGAGCGCGGCGGCGACGTCGTTCATGGAAGTCGCGTCGTAGCCGCGCTGCTGGAACAGGCGCGCGGCGGTGCGCAGGATTTCCTGCCGGGAGTCGACCACGGTCTCGCGGGTCATCGGGTGACATGGTAAACAGTTGGGCGGGGGATTGCCAATGGGCTGCTGGCTATCAGCGGTCAGCCATCAGCTTCTAGCTTCCAGGTCTAGCCGGGGCCGGCCTGGCAACATTTTTGCTGGCCGTTCGTGTTGGGCAATGTTAGGGTTTGTCCGAAACCAACGACAGGTCAGATCGCCAGCAAGAAGCCAGGGCCCCGCGGTGAACCGAAATTTAGTCAAGAGGTGACGGGATGCGAGAGGCAAGAAGGTGGTGCTGTCGTTATCTGATCAATTGCGCAGCGACTGGATTGTTCTTCCTTTTCCCGTTGGCCTGCTCTTCTCAGAGCACAGTGAAGCCTCAGCCAGAGATCCCCTTCTCGAACGATCTGAAGAAATATCCCGGATTGCTCACAGAATTGGCACACCTGGTCGAAGCCCTCAAAAATAACGTTCAATTCCCTCCAGTTCGCAGCGAGAGCCATTTATTGCCACGCCTGCCGATGGCGACAAGCTATTATGTCGCGTTTCCCAATTACGGCGAGACGGCCCATCAAACGCTAGAAACGTTGCGGCAAGAACTGCAGGCGAGTGCGGTGTTGCGGGATTGGTGGCAGCACGGCGAACCGAGTTCGGCGGGACCGAAGCTGCAGGATTTCCTGGAGAAATTCTATGAGGTCTCGCAGTACCTAGGCAATGAAGTGGTCGTGTCCGGCGAAACCGGTGGGGCACACGAAAAGGGCGCTCCAAATCGCAATTTACTGATTGTTGCGGAGGTGCGCAGGCCAGGCTTAAAGAACATCCTAGAGCAGATTCTGAAGGAAGGCACCGGCGAATCGCATTCGCCGGTGCGCGTTCTAGATCTTCAGCAGTTGGCTAGGGCGAAAAGCGGCTCCGGCGCGGAGCAACTCGTGGTGTTGGTGCGTCCAGATTTTGTCATCGCAACCCAAAGCCTGGAGGCATTGCGCGGATTCAATGCGTTTCTGGATGCCAAGACAACAGAATTTG
>Ga0307474_10002795_pt1 | contig 12546 bp, 11 predicted proteins | sample atmos_gasesECM1C_2_FD_203312 | JGI IMG/M metagenome (GOLD analysis project Ga0307474, IMG submission 203312) | Hardwood forest soil microbial communities from Morgan-Monroe State Forest, Indiana, United States - atmos_gasesECM1C_05 | ecosystem: Environmental > Terrestrial > Soil > Temperate... | reverse complement strand
TCTCGCAGGAATGGTTGCCATGACGGCAGTGAATGCCGCTTCCCGTTTTGCTTTTCCCAACGACCCCGGCTCACCCTTCCGCATTTCTGTCATCAACGATGAGATCTCCCAGGACTTCGGGCACGTATGCGAGGTCGCGTCGCGCGAATTCGGCATGAAATGGATCGAACTACGCGGCATGTGGAAGAAGAACATCCTCAACCTCGACGAAAAAGAAGTCGCGGAGGCACGTGGCATTCTCGAAAAATATCAACTCAAAGTCACCGACATCGCCAGCCCGCTGTTTAAAGTCGATTGGCCGGGGGCTCCAAAATCGAAGTACAGCGAGGCCAAGAGCTTCGGTGCGAATTTCAATCTAGCGCAGCAGGATGAAGTGCTGGAGCATTCCCTGGAGATGGCGAAATCGTTTCAGACCGATCGCGTGCGCTGTTTCGACTTCTGGCGCCTGGAAGATCAGGCTCCTTACCGCGCCGCCATCAACGACAAGCTGCGCGATGCCGCCGGAAAAGCCGCCAAGAAGGGCATCACCCTGGTGCTCGAAAATGAAATGTCCTGCAACACCGCAACGGGAGCAGAAGCCGCCAAGGTGTTGAGCGCGGTGCAGACTCCATCGTTCATGCTGAATTGGGATCCGGGAAACGCGGCCGCGGCGGGCGAGATTCCGTATCCCGACGGCTACAATCTGCTGCCCAAGGAACGGATTGGGCATTGCCACTGCAAAGATGCCGTCAAAAAAGGGGAGAAATACGACTGGGCGCCGATGGGCGGAGGCACCATCGACTGGCTAGGGCAGTTCAAAGCGCTCAAGCGCGACGGCTACAACTACGCCGTCAGCTTGGAGACTCACTGGAAAGGCGCCGGCTCGCCCGAGGAATCGACACGCCAGAGTTGGGCTGGAATGAAGAAGCTTCTGCAACAGGCGGACGCATTGTAAACCGTGGTTGTTGCGTCCGAATCAAGCTCTGAGAAGCCACAGCAATGAAGGGGTCCGATGAAAGAACTGAGTGAGAAGTTGCTGTCCGTGGTTGACGCGGCGGAACCCAGGCTTCGCGCGATCAGTGCATCTGAAAGCACCATTCCCCTGCTGTCTGGCGGTTGGTCGCGCAAGCAGGTCATTGCACATCTCATCGATTCGGCGTCCAACAACCATCAACGATTCGTGCGCGCGGCCTTGCAGACGTCGCTGGACTTTCCCGGTTACGATCAGGACGGCAATATGCGTGTCCAGGCCCCTCAAGAAGCAGATTGGCTGCTGCTGGTCTCGCTGTGGGCCGCTTACAATCGTTACCTCGCGCATGTCATCGCCCATTTGCCAGCGTCCAAGCTGGAAACTCCTTGCCGCATCGGCTCAGGCAAGCCTGTCACTCTTGATTTCTTAGCCAAGGACTATCTCACGCATCTGGTTCATCATCTTTCCCAAATTGGAGCCGCAGATTCCGCCTAGGCCTCGCCGCCTTCCAGTTCCTCCACCGATCTGTTAGTGTTTTCAGTTCGCTTTTTGTGGGTTGATGTGAGGGACGCGTGATCGTTGGAGTTCCGAAAGAAAGCTATCCCGGGGAGCGGCGGGTTGCGCTCGTTCCTGCAGTGATTCCCAACCTCGCCAAGGCCGGACTCGAAGTCATCGTCGAAACTGGGGCGGGCGAACAAGCCGGTTACCCAGACGCGAGCTATGTCGATAAGGGCGCCAGGATTGTGCCGGATCGCGCCGCTGTATTTAGCACCGCAGACATCGTGGTGCAGGTGCTGTGCTACGGCTCCAATGACGTTACCGGTAAAGCCGACCTGCCGTTGATGCGCCGCGGCCAAGCGCTGATCGGGTTTCTGCGTCCTCTAGGCTCGGCGGAAGTTGTAGAGGAGATTGCTCGGGCGGGCGTGACTTCTTTTTCCGTGGAGCTAATGCCGCGCACCACGCGCGCTCAGAGCATGGATGCTCTTTCCTCGATGGCGACTTGCTGCGGCTACAAGGCTGTGTTGCTGGCCGCCGAAACTTCGCCGCGAATTTTTCCCATGATGACCACGGCCGCCGGCACCATTACGCCCGCGCGCGTGTTCGTGATCGGCGCGGGAGTGGCCGGCCTGCAAGCTATCTCGACTGCTCGTCGCCTGGGGGCGGTGGCGTCGGCCTACGATATGCGTCCCGCCGCCAAAGAACAGGTGCAGAGCCTGGGCGGACGTTTCGTCGAGCTTCCCATCGAAGCCCAGAACGCCCAGGACGCGCGAGGCTACGGCACCGCGCAGGACGAAACCTTCTACGCCCGGCAGCGCGAACTGCTGACCCGAGTGGTCGCGGAGAGCGACGTCGTCATTACTGCCGCGGTGATCCCTGGCAAGAAATCGCCCGTGTTAATCACTGGCGAGATGGTGAAAGGAATGGCCCCCGGTTCGGTGATCGTCGACCTCGCTGCCGAGCGCGGTGGCAACTGCGAACTCACGCGCACCGGGGAAACGGTCAGGGTGGGTGGAGTGACGATTATCGGCGCCATCAACCTGGCCACCAGTGTGCCGTATCACGCCAGTCAGATGTACGCCCGCAACGTCACCACGTTCCTTCTCTACATGGTAAAAGACGGCAAATTGCAGCTGAACCTGCAGGACGAGATCATTCGGGAGACCATGATCACCCAGGGCGGTGAAGTAGTGAATGCTCGTGTGCGTGAATTTTTCAAGATGCCGGCGCTCGCGACGGCAGGTGGATAGGTATCAGGTTGTCATCCTGCGGAGCAAGAATTCGCAAAGCGGACTCTTGTGCAGTAGAAGGATCCCTATAGGTGGCAGGGCTCCTTCGACTTCGTAGCTGCTCCGCATTCGCAAAGCAGCCACTCCGCTCAGGAATACAACGTAAGAGAACTGGAGTTTGCACATGAGTAACAACCTGATCGACGCGCTTTTCGTTTTCATGCTGGCGGCTTTCATCGGATTCGAAGTCATCCGCCATGTTTCGCCTCTGCTGCATACTCCACTGATGTCGCTGACCAATGCGCTCGATGCCATCGCCGTCGTGGGCGCAATCGTTCTCGTGGGTGAGAGAAAAAGCACGTTCGCATTGGTGCTGGGAGTGATTGCCATCGTCGCCGCTACCAGCAACGTGGTAGGCGGATTTCTGATCACCGACCGCATGTTGAGGATGTTCAAAACCAGCCGCCCAACCAAGCCGCAAGTTTCGAAGCCATAATCTATGACCGAGTTTGCCGGAAGCCAGTACGTCATCGAAATTATCTATCTCATCGCTAGCGCACTGTTCATTCTTTCGCTGAAGTGGATGAGTTCTCCGGCCACCGCCCGCCATGGCATTCTGGCCGGGGAAATCGGCATGGTGCTGGCCATCGCCGGTACGCTGCTTCACCATGGCATCGTCGACTACAAATGGATCATCATCGCCCTCGTCCTAGGTTCCGGCATCGGTATCCCGCTGGGCATGGTGCAGATGACCGCCGTCCCCCAGCGGACGGCTCTCAGCCACGCTTTCGGGGCGCTTTGCGTCACGCTGGTCGGCACAGCCGAGTTCTATCTGCGATCGCCGGACGTGCCGAAGTTCATGATGTCGGTGCTGTCGATGGAAGTGATACTCGGCGGCCTGACTTTTACCGGCAGCCTGATGGCGGCGGGAAAGTTGCAGGAAATCCTGCCCCAGCGGCCCATCACTTATAAAGGCCAGAACCTCGTCAATCTGCTGTTATTCGTGGTCGCCGTCGGAAGCGCCGTCTATCTCGTGCTTCATTCCGGAGCGAAAATCTTCTTCCCGATCATCGTAGGCGTGTCTTTGATCTTTGGAGTGCTGCTCGTCATTCCAATCGGCGGTGCCGACATGCCGACGGTGATCTCGCTGTTGAACTCCTACGCCGGACTCTCCGCCGCCGCCATGGGCTTCGTGCTCGACTCGAAACTCCTGATCATCGCCGGCGCGCTTGACGGTTCGTCCGGCCTCATCCTCTCGATCATCATGTCGAAGGCGATGAACCGTTCGTTCACCAACGTGCTTTTCGGAGCCTTCGGCCAGGTCCAGGCTTCTGCTGCGGCGGGACAGGAAGCGAAGCCAGTGCGAAGCGCCACCCCGGAAGAAGCCGCCGCGATTCTGCTGGCAGCAAACAAAGTGGTCATCGTTCCCGGCTACGGCATGGCCGTGGCGCAGGCGCAGCACAAAGTGCGCGAACTCTATGACGCACTCACCAAGAAGGGGGTCGACGTCCGTTTCGCCATCCATCCCGTCGCGGGACGCATGCCCGGCCACATGAACGTGCTGCTTGCCGAGGCCGACATTCCCTACGACCGTCTCATCGAAATGGACGAGATCAACGGCGACTTTCCGCAGACCGACGTCGCCCTGATCATCGGCGCCAATGACGTAACCAATCCCGCCGCCCGCACCGATCACTCGAGCCCCATCTTTGGCATGCCCATTCTTGATGTGGACAAGGCGCACACGGTGATGGTGATCAAACGCAGCATGAATCCGGGATTCGCCGGCATTGATAATCCTCTTTACTATCTCGACCGGACGCTGATGCTGTTTGGCGATGCGAAGCAATTTGTGGGTGGGATTGTGCGCGAGTTGGGCACGGGGCATTAACAATTCGGAACGACCCACTCCGCCGGCTTAGCTCATGCTCGTGAAACACATGTGAAACATTATTCATAGAGGCTTATGCGAATATTGGGAGTCATTTTGTTGCTGCTAGCATTTTCTGCTCTGGCTCAACCTCAAACCCAAGCTCAACTCAACCTCATGCCCATGCCTGCCAGCGTGCAGCAGGGAACTGGGCGGTTGGCGATCAACCAATCGTTCTCTGTCGCAGTCACGGGCGCGCGCGATGCTTCGCTCGACGAAGAGGTCCAGCGGTTCGTGGCCCAACTTTCGCGGCAGACTGGGATTCCATTTCGTCCCAATCCTGGTGCCCCGCCGAGCCTGCAGATTCATGCCGACCGCGGTCGCGAGGCCGTGCAAAAGCTCGGCGAGGATGAGTCGTACGAACTGACCGTCGCCGATTCCGGCGCGAAGCTCACGGCGCCGAGCACGCTCGGCATCCTGCGCGGTCTGCAGACATTTCTTCAACTGGTGCAAATCAAGCCGAGTGGATTCGCAGCCCCTGCCGTTACCATCAAAGATAAGCCGCGCTTCGTGTGGCGCGGCATGCTCGTCGACGTCAGCCGCCACTTCATTCCGATCGACGTACTCAAGCGCAACATTGACGGAATGGCCGCGGTAAAGATGAACGTGCTGCACTGGCATCTTTCCGATGATCAGGGTTTCCGTGCGGAGAGCAAGAAATTCCCGAAGCTCACCCAAGCTGGATCCGACGGCATGTTTTATACGCAGGAAGAGATCCGCTACATCATCGCCTACGCGCACAATCGCGGCATTCGCGTCATGCCGGAGTTCGACGTGCCAGGCCACACTCGGTCGTGGTACCTGGGATATCCCGAACTCTCCAGCGGCGTTGGTCCGTACACGCTGGAAGGTGGCGGCATCGATCCGATCATGGACCCCACGCGCGAGTCGACCTACAAATTCCTGGAAAAGTTCATTGCGGAAATGGCGAAGCTGTTCCCCGATGCTTATTTCCACATCGGAGGCGACGAGGTTGACGGCAAGCAGTGGGGTGCCAATCTGAAAATTCAGGAATTCATCAAAGCTCACGGGATGAAGAACAATCAGGACCTGCAGGCCTATTTCAACCAGCGCCTGGAGAAAATTGTGGCCAAGAACCATAAGACGATGGTCGGATGGGACGAGATCCTGCATCCCGATCTGCCCAAGACGGTCGTCGTGCAATCGTGGCGCGGGCAGGCATCGCTGGCCGCGGCCGCGAAACAAGGCTACCGGGGCCTGCTTTCCTACGGATACTACCTCGACCTGATGTGGCCGGCGGCGCGCCACTATGCCGTCGATCCGATGGCGGATGCAGCCGCCGACCTGACTCCGCATGAGAAAGCTCTGATCCTTGGCGGCGAGTCGTGTCAGTGGGCGGAGTGGGTCACTCCGGAAAATATCGATTCGCACATCTGGCCGCGCAACGCGGTGATCGCCGAGCGGCTGTGGTCGCCACAAGAAGCGAAAGACCTCGCTTCGATGTACTCGCGGATGAATGCCGTCAATTACGACCTGGAGTGGCTGGGTCTGACTCATAATTCCGCGCGCACCGAAATGCTGCAACGAATGGCGGGGAGTTCTGACGTTACCGCACTGCAGGTTCTCGCGGACGTTGTTGAGCCCGTGAAGGACTACAACCGCTGGGACGACGCGAAGGGGCCCATCGACTTCCACGCGCCGCTGACCCGCATGATCGATGCCGTCAGCCCGGAGAGTGAGACGGCACGGCGTTTCAGTGGTCTGGTGCAGACGTTTGCGCAGAGTGGATACAGAGACCAGACAACTGAAGCGCAGATCCGCAGTTACCTCACCCCATGGCGGGATAACGATACCCGGTTGCATCCTTTGCTCGAACAGTCGGCTCTTCTGCAGGAAGATGTGCCGTTATCGCAGAGTCTGTCGGCGCTGGGAGCCGCGGGCTTGCAGGCGCTCGACTATCTCGACAAGGGCCAGCCTCCGCCGGATTCGTGGAAGGCGCAGCAGAAAGCGGCGATCGATCAGGCTAAAACTCGCCAGGCCGATATGCTGCTGATGGTGGCGGCACCGGTGCAGCAGTTGGTAGAGGCGAGCGCGGGGCAACACAACTAAGCGGCTCCCTTCGCAGAAGAGAAGAGATCTGACGAGTCCACCCTGGCGAAAAAGGGCATAAACCACGAAGGACACGAAGGTTCACGAAGGAATGTATCTTCTTTGGGCTTTCCTTTGTGTTACCTCGTGTCCTTAGTGGTAAGGGTTCTTGACTGCGCCGTCTAAGTGAAGTTGCGGCGTGATATTCTATTAACTCCAGCTGCGCACCGTCTTGGCGGAAATTCCCCGCAGTTCCTGAAGAAGTTACAAAGAAAACATGCTTTCAGTCAGCAACGTGTCCATGCGCTACGGCGCCAAAATTCTGTTCGATGAAGTCTCCACGGCATTCACGCCGGGCAAGCGCTACGGCCTGACTGGGCCTAACGGCGCGGGCAAATCCACGTTCATGAAACTGCTGAGCGGCGAATTGGAGCCGCAAAAAGGCACAGTCGTTCGTCCTCGCAAGCTTGGCGTGCTGAGCCAGGACCAGTTCGCCTTCGACGCCTACTCCGCGATCGACACGGTCATCATGGGGAACAAGCGGCTGTGGGCCGCGATGCAGGAGCGCGACGCTATCTACGACAAACCTGAGATCACCGACGCCGACGGAATGAAACTCGGCGAACTCGAAGGCATTGTTGGTGAAGAAGACGGGTATACCGCAGAGAGCGACGCCGCTATTCTGCTCCAGGGGCTCGACATTCCCGACGAGCTGCACGGCCGCAAAATGAGCGAGCTGCAGGGAGGACAAAAGGTTCGCGTCCTGCTGGCGCAGGCTTTATTCGGTCATCCGCAGGCATTGCTTCTGGACGAACCCACAAACCACCTCGACTTGGATTCGATCCATTGGCTGCAGGGCTTTCTGAGTGCGTATGACGGAATCGTGATCGCGATCTCGCACGACCGCCATTTCCTGAACAGCATCTGCACCCACATCGCCGACATCGATTACGAAACCATCATCACTTATACCGGCAGTTATGACGACATGGTCGTGGCCAAGACGCAGGTGCGCTCGCAGATCGAGTCGCAGAATGCGCAGCGCGAAAAGAAGATCTCACAGCTGAACGAATTCATTGCGCGCTTCGCCGCCGGCACGCGCTCGACCCAGGTGCAATCCCGGCGCAAGGAAGTGGAACGCCTGCAGGTAACCGAGTTGGCCAAGTCCAACATCCAGCGTCCATTCATCAAGTTCGAGCAGAAGCGGCCCTCGGGCAAGCATATTCTGGAAGTCCATCACTTGGTCAAAGCGTATGGCGACAACCATGTCATTAAGAACTTCACAGCCAGCATCATCCGGGGCGAGAAAATCGCGCTCATGGGACGCAACGGAGCTGGGAAGACCACGTTGTTGAACGCGCTGCTGGCCAATTCTCCGACCACGCCGAACGCCGAGCTCCGCAAGACCAGCGGCTACGATGGACCCTTCGTCGACTCAGGCAAAGTGATTTGGGGACACGAAGCCTCGATTGGCTACTTTGCGCAGGATCACCGCAGCCTCATCGAAGGCGGCATGACTGCGATCGAATGGCTACATCAATGGGACGGAGCAGCGGTTACTGAGGAGCTGCGCGGAATTCTGGGGCAGATGTTGTTCGCGCGGGATGAGGCTACGAAGTCGACCAGCGTCCTCTCCGGCGGCGAGGCTGCGCGGCTGCTGTTCTGCAAACTGATGTTGCAAAAACCGAGCGTTCTGGTGCTCGACGAACCCACCAACCACCTCGACCTTGAGGCTATCAACGCCCTGAACATCGCCCTGCAACGCTATCCGGGAACGGTTTTCCTGGTGACTCACGATCATGATTTGATCGACGAAGCCGCAACGCGCATTTGGCACTTCGAAAGCGACCACAAGATTACCGATTTCAAGGGCACTTACGAGGAATACCAGAAGGCTGCGGTCGCAGTCTAAAAGGGGCGGAAACTCGGCCGGTCCAGAGCCTCAAGAATTATCCAGGCAAGAAAACGGGCCGTAGCAGTTCTAACTGTGCAGGGAGGGAGACAATGGCGACCTCACCACCAGCCGTCTTCTTTTTTGTTGCGCTGTTATTCCCCTGGATCGCCTGCGGTCAAGCGGACGCAGAGAATGCCCACCTGTCTCCAAGAGGAGGCCAGCAGCCGGTAATCGCGCTCGATTTCAAGAATAATGGACAAAAGCTAGCCGCGAGGGTGGGTCAACAGATCGAGATAACCTTGGGAACAATCGGACCCAAGCAATACGGCGACGCGCAGGTTTCTTCCGATGCACTCAAGCTCGAGAGCGTGGCCTTGGATTGGCCGCCAAATCCCGGCGGCCCGACGTTTATCTACATTTTCGAGGCAACGTCCGGAGGCGAGGCCCGGATCGAAGTCCCAATTATCAATTGCGGGGATGATCCCGATCTGGCGAAGAGACTCGATTTTAGTGTGACCATTCTCGTCGGGCCAGCAGCCGGCAACCCGTCCGCGAGACAGGTCTTGATGCGGCCGGATCAGACAAACACTGCGCCGTGGACCGGTGCGTGGACGAATCTGTCCAACGTTCTGCACCAGACCTTCACGCCCTCGCTGCCCCGGTTGACCGGTGTCGAGGTGGAAATGACGCTAGCCAATCTCGAGCCAAAGAGTGCCGAGCTCAACCTTACGGTAATGGACAAAGAAGGAGTCGCACTGGCTGTGGTATCCAAAACCGTGCCGCTCGACGACTGCAGTCATGTTCTCTTCATTCTTCCTCGCGGCGGTTTGCCGATGTTACCCGGACGCGTGTACAACATCGGGCTGAGCAGTGTGGACAGTTCCCTCGGATGGAAGTATGTCGTGGGCGGCTATCCGAAAGGGAACGCGTCGTTCAACGGCCAACCTTTCTTACAAAATGCGCGCAGCACATTCTTGTTCCGGGTATTCGGGACCAGTGAGAACCGTGAAAATCGCGTTGCACCACTTTCGCTGCATGTAAATTAATCAGGTTCTCCACAGCGTTTCACAGCATTTCCAGTTGCGTTTTCCGAGTCAATTTGCGGATAATGTCGGCAGCGTTGTTGTTGCGGGTTCCTGTGTACAGTCGAGCCGATTTACTTCGAATTCTTCACATCACGCCCCGCCAGCTACTCAACTGGGAGCGGGCGGGTCTGGTAGCGTCCGCGGAGAAATATTCTTTTTCCGATCTCCTGGAGATCAAGAAAGTTCGCGATTTGTGTGCGATGAGCGTGCGGCCGGCGGTCATTCGCCAGTCGCTCGATGCCATGCGCAAGCAGGCTGCGGGCGTCGAGAAGCCGCTGCTCGAAGCTGGCGCTTGGTCCACCGCCAAGCACCGCGTGGCATTCCGCCACGAAGGCAGATTGCTGGAGCCGATTGCGGGCCAGTTCCTGATGGATTTTTCTGAACGCGAGAAGGTTCTAACGACCACGCCCGTGCCAAAGTCCGAACCCAGCCCGCGCGAGAACGAGGTTGCGGTCTGGTTTGCGCGCGGCATCGCGTTGGAAGAAGATCCCAATACCCACGCGGAGGCGATTTCGGCCTATCATCAGGTGCTTGCCATCGAACCGTCGCATGCGGCCGCGCATATCAATCTGGGCACGCTCTACTACAACCGCCAGGAGTTCGCCCTGGCGGAAAAGCACTACCGCCGGGCCATTGAAGCCGATGCGCGTTACTCGCTCGCGTACTTTGATCTCGGCAATGTGCTGGACGAAACTGGCCGCGTGCAGGAAGCCATTTTGACCTACAAAACTGCTCTACAGCTTGCCCCCACTTACGCCGACGCCCATTACAATCTGGCGTTGGCCTACGAAAAAGTGCGGGAACCGCGCAAGGCGCTCAAGCACTGGCAGGCCTACGTTAAGCTCGACACATCGGGCCCGTGGTCCGTGCACGCCCGCAGCGAGATCAAGCGCATCTTGCAAGCGGACACGCTAAAGCTGGTTCATTCCCGTCCCCGCCAGGCCTGAGATCGCGCCGGCCCAACCCCCACAACTTTCACCACGAAGGACACGAAGTATCACGAAGGCTTTAATTTCATCTTTCCGTGGTGATACTTCGTGCCCTTCGTGGTTCATGGTCTTGGGCTTGATCCTGTATATAGCGGTCCACGGCAGGTGCTAAAATTGCCGGTTTGCCATCCTGACCGTTTGAAGGTGTCCCATGCCCGAGACCACGCTGCAGGCCGCTCCTCCCACTCCGCTTACGACTCTCACTGAAGACGAAATTCTTTTCCGAGATAACATCCGCCAGTTTGCCGAAGAGAAAATCCGTCCGCTGGTGAAAGAGATGGACGAGAAGGGCGTTTTCGAAAAAGACCTCATCCGTGATTTCTTTCAGCTCGGCCTAATGGGTATTGAGATCCCCGAGCAATACGGCGGAGGTGGCGCCAAGTTCTTTGAAGCGATCCTGGCGGTGGAGGAACTGTCGCGTGTAGACGCTTCCTCCGGCGTGATTGTCGACGTGCAGAACACGCTGGTCAACAACGCTCTGCTGCGCTGGGGCAGTGAAGAACAGAAGAAGCGCTATCTGCCCAATATGGCCAGCGAGACTGTGGGTGCTTATGCGCTGAGTGAAGCGGGCTCCGGCTCCGACGCATTTGCGCTGCAGACCCGCGCTACGCTCAAAGGCAGCGACTACGTGCTCAACGGCCGCAAACTCTGGATCACCAACGGCAAAGAAGCAGGATTGTTTGTGCTCTTCGCCACCCTCGACCCGAGCGCAGGGTATAAGGGCATCACCGCCTTCTTGGTTGAGAGGAACTTCCCCGGATTCACCGTGGGCAAGAAGGAAGACAAGCTCGGCATCCGCGCTTCGTCCACCTGCGAACTGATTCTGGAAGACTGCCGTGTGCCCAAGGAAAACGTGCTGGGCGAGCCCGGCAAGGGTTACAAGATCGCCATTGAGACCTTAAACGAGGGCCGCATCGGCATTGGCGCTCAGATGATCGGTCTTGCCCGCGGCGCCTGGGAGTTTGCCTGCAAGTACGCCGTCGAGCGCAAGCAGTTCGGCAAGCCCATTGCCGAGTTTCAGGGCATCCAGTTCCAGATCGCGCAAATGGCCACGGAAATCGAGGCCGCCCGCCTCATGGTCTACAACTGCGCGCGCATGAAAGACGCTGGCGTCAACTTCGTCAAGGAAGCGGCCATGACCAAGCTCTTCGCCTCGCAGGTCGCCGAGCGCGTGACTTCGCTGGCCATTGAAATCTACGGCGGGTACGGATTCACCAAGGACTATCCCGTCGAGAAATATTGGCGCGACGCCAAGATCGGCAAGATCTACGAAGGCACGTCCAACATGCAACTGGCGACCATCGCCAAGCTGGTGCTAGGCAAGTAGCATCCCTGCGATTGCCTCTTTAACGAGGCGTCATCCCCTAGCCGACGCAGTTCTGCCTGCGTAAGGGAACTCGAGTGGCGCGTCGCCACTCCGACTACGGCGCGAAACGGACTTCGATGATTTCCCGGGATTCGCCGCCCGAGGCGAATTTCCATTTGGCGACGGCGTCTTCGGCTGCTTTGAGCAGGATTGGGCTGCCACCCTTGGGTTCAACGGACTTTACGTCCCCGTCCGCCGCCACCACGGCAACGACTTTGACAGTGCCCCCCAGACTCAGCCTTTTAGCGATTTCGGGGTAGCTGGGAGTCAGTTTTCGCAGGACTTTACGACCGCTTTCAGAGGAAGTCTGTTCGCTTTGGGTTGTTTGCGCTAATCCAAAGAAGCATGAGAAGAGAAGAAACAGTACCAGGAGGTAAGGCTTTCGCATGATGACGATCCTGAGATAGAGGAGTTTTGTTTAGCAACTTCTAATGAATCGATACTAGAAGATCGATTCGGCTCCGGAAAGTAACCGGAGTAACTGCCAAGAGGTCACCACAGAAATTCGGGGCTTCGCGGGTAAAACTCCTCAACGGCCGCAAAAGACCGCCCCTGGC
>Ga0307474_10002794_pt1 | contig 12547 bp, 13 predicted proteins | sample atmos_gasesECM1C_2_FD_203312 | JGI IMG/M metagenome (GOLD analysis project Ga0307474, IMG submission 203312) | Hardwood forest soil microbial communities from Morgan-Monroe State Forest, Indiana, United States - atmos_gasesECM1C_05 | ecosystem: Environmental > Terrestrial > Soil > Temperate... | reverse complement strand
CTGAGTGGCATCTTGAATGACCGTCCATCCCAGAAATGCTACAATCACGAATTGTCCCACCGACAGATTTTTCACCGCGGGCGCGTAGCTCAATTGGCAGAGCAACTGACTCTTAATCAGTAGGTTGTAGGTTCGATTCCTACCGCGCTCACCATCTTTTCAATCACTTACCGGAGTTGATGTTTCGGGTGTGCCGTAAAGTGTGCCGTAACTCAATCCGGCTACGCCCGTTTCTCTACCGTTGTGTCTTGATCGAGCGCAGCACGCACGATCTCTAGTTCGGGATGTTGATACTGCATCGCAGTCTTCACATCCCTGTGTCCCATGGTTCTCATGACGGCAGCCAGGTTTCCGGTTCTCTTCAGAATCCGGGTGCCGTAATCATGCCGTCCACAATAGAGGACAAGATCTGCGGGAAGCCCAGCTTTGACCCTAGCTTCGCGAAATCTCTTCGCCATTGTAGTGAGATGAGCAGACTCGGCGCGTTTCGACGGGAAAACCCATCCTTCGCGTTTTTCTCCGCACCGCTGTTTAAGAACGTCAAAGACGCGATTGCTCATCGGCACGCGTCTCCTTCCTTCTTCGGTCTTGCTGTCCGGCACGAAGATCACGCGGGTTTCCCAATCCAGGTTCTCGATGCGCATCCGGTAAAGCTCTCTTTCGTTCCGCATGCCCGTATCACGCATCAAGATGATGATGTCCTGGAAAAGTTGAAGGCTACGTTTCCGCCAATTGCAGGCAGCGGCGCCCACCAACAACTTCTTTTCCGCTTCATCGTCAAGCCTGAGTGAACGTCCGTATTCCTTCATCAGTTTGAGTTTCGGAGCGTGACGAATCAGTGTCCACTCCTCCGCCTTGTGCAGCATCCTTCTTAACGTTCTCAGCGCGCAATTGGCATTTGAGGACGCGCCCGAAAACCGCAACGTTTCGATAACGTCCCTAGTGATCTGATCCAATCGCATATTCACGACTGTTGTCGCCTTGAGGAGTCGCCAGCCATCGCGGTAGTAGGTTTTGGTTTTGTCTTCCAGTCTGACCTTGTCCAGCCATTCCAGGAAGCGCCGGGAAAACTCCAGCAACACAGGAGCTTTTTGGGGAAGCGGATCTGTATTCTCGACCACATGGGCGAGTTTCAGACTAGCAACCTTTGCCGCCCTGGCCGCTTTTGTTTCGTTGGTTGACCCACGGTAGCGTTGTCCGCGCACCGTGAAGTCATACCAGTAAAACTTGGACTTCGCTTTCTTAAACAGCTTCACGAGCTTCCTCCATTGCAGCCCGCACGGAAGCAACTCGTGTGTTCTTCTGGATGTATTCCAAAAGAACATTCACATCATAGCTAACCCCGACCTTGCAGTTCTATCCAATTCGGCCCGACTCCCTCTGCGCGCCATCGTTTCAAAGTTGCTGCTGAGCGTCCGAGAATCTCAGCGGCGTTGCGCGTGTTGACGAGCTGAGGCATGGCTGGTTTTTTCATCACGATTGGCTGGGGCATGGTTCATCTACTCCTGAGGGGAGACTCATCCGCCCCTCGTGGACGACATTGCCCTTGACGGTAGCGCAGGTGTACACATATAGTCAAGCTGTATCGTTACATATAGGAGGTGAAATTGACCGAAAGAGAGCTCACGACGGAGAAGACAGCGATAGCGCAGCAGCCAGTGATCTCCATTCGTATTTCCGAGGCTCTGCGTTTAAAGCTTGAGGGCTTAAAGGTGCTCATGTCCATGAAGAGCGGCGAACCCGTTTCCACATCGGAGGCGGCAAAGCAGCTTCTTGAGTCCTCAAAAGAAGAACGACTTGAGCTGGTAAGTCTGCTTACCGAGCCGACCGATTCTCTGCTAATGATTCGGCGAAAGGCAGACTCAAAGCTCCCGCTTTCGCAAGCAGAATGGACCGCCGTTGCCTATTTCTGTCTGCACGGAGTGGAGAGATTTGCCAACACCGCACAGACGGAGATTTCATATGAATCTCTTGCCGAAATCCTTGAGGCATTCCAGGCGGTTTACGGTTTGCTTCGCAAACCAAACAAGACCCATTTGGACTCTTTCTTCGTCGCACATCTCCCGCCCGATCGGCAAGCCGAAGCGAAGAAACCGGAAGAGATCGGAAGCGACGATGTTCGGCGCGCCGTCACCCACACCATTCGTATGCTGAAGAACCCCACGGAAGAGCGGCAGAGACCGATATTTGTTGCACGGAACCTCTACTTTCTCCTCGACGAGCTAGACTTCCCCAATATCGAGAGGTTAAACGAGGCGCTTCGGCCGTTCTGGCCGACCCTGTGGCGTGTGTGCGCCCGTGGCCACTATTTTCACTATGGTAAGCCCTTGCAAGATCCGAACTCGCCGGCAGGGGGAATGGACGCTCCGTTGAATCCGCCATTACCGAAATTTGAAGAAGGCGACTACCGTCTCGAATTCGTGCGCTCGCCGAGCGAAGGCTTTTCCGTTTGGTTGTCCTTCCCCGGAAGACTTGCGCCGCTCTATCCCGTGGAGGGATACCCAAAGATTTCGGAATTCAGGACGATCCTAGAACGGCTGGATGTAAAGCGGGTGCTGATCTCCTGGAATGGCCGCTATTTTCTCGCGTACACGGTGGCTGACGAGAAGGACGAAATCGGCGTGAATTTTCGCGCTGGTGACAACGGAATTACGTTTAACTTTCGTGGCGAAGACTGGCAGTCCATCAAGAAGCTGTTTCGACGCGCGTGGCAGGCTCCGCAAGTACGCCGCCTGTGGGACGCGCTGGCTCTCGAGTATGGCGAGTTGTAAGAACGCGGTGCTTCGCACCGGAAGAAGGGTGGACACGTCACCCCCAAGTTGGGAACTGCGGAGCGCGGTCCGGCGCTTCGATGTTTACGGAGGTTAACGTTTGCTGCGTCAACAAACTTCGTCGAGTGATGAGTGACTGCGATGTCGAACGGTGACGTTTGTCTGAGACAGGTGGCACCAGCGCATCGATCACGTAAACGCGTTGAAGCGCCAGCACTTTCCGTGAAACAGCGTTTTGCCGCTTGATGGCGGCGGAGTGGAGTGCAGTATGGGAAACAAGGCGGTTTCCTCAGTGAATGTTCGCCGCATGCAAGCCACTCCACAGCCCAATCTGCCATTTGGCGAAGAGGCGAAGGCTGGATTCCGCACAAAAACAGCCGCCACGCGGCTGACTCCCGACGAGCTTTCCGAGATCGAAACTGCCGCCGAAGGCACGGGGCAGGCGCTCTCCGAATGGTTGCGTGCGACTGCTCTGCGCGCCGCGCGGCAGCGTCCCGCCGATCCCGTTGAGTTGCTACTGGCCGAGGTTTGGGCATTACGTTATTCCCTTCTGAATCTCTTCCATTCTGGCGCTCAAGCGGCATCGGAAGGAAGGCAAATGTTGCCCGATTCCATCCTCAAAATCCGCGACGAATCCGATGCGCGGAAGCTGCAACAGGCGCGTAAATTGCTCGCTGATTTTCTCGCGCCAGAGGGCATCCAACGAGGACGGAAACCATGACTGACATGCCGTTTCCCAGACGATTTCCGTGGCTGCCTGCGATGGCAATACTGGCTTTTTCCGGGGCTTTGTTTCTCTGTGATTGCTTGGTCTGGACGCCGATGCAACGCTACTACCTTGGAAGCTATTTGAGGTGTGCTTTGTTTGGAACTGACCCGGCTGTGGGTGCCGAGGTTCGATGGTTGTACAAGACCGCACCGCGCGGAAAAAAAGAACTGGCGCTGGACACGGACGTGGTTCCAGCAACTGCGGGCGACGACAGTGGAATCCCGATGCACCTTTCGCCGGCGGCGCGGCAGGCCGGTTGGACTGGCCTGCTACAGGGGCCGGATGAATGGCTCCAAACCGTCAGACTCCAACCGTATCTTGAGGCGCAGTTTTATGACGGAAAGAGCTTCTGGAGATTGCTATTGACGCCCCCTGTTGTGGGGAGCCGCGATGTTCTTGTTCCTCCTGGCAATGGGAAGTATATTGCGCAGCCTGAACGCTTATGACGAATGGGATTTGGAGAGGATGAGATGGGGGGAACGTCCGACAAGTTGGACGCAGAGATGGAGAAAAAAGATCGGCGGAACACGATTCAGCCTACCGGGATTTGCAAGGCGGCAGATACCGGTGATTGTGCGGAAGGCAACGCCACAAACACAGGGCAGCTCTCACTCCGAGTCGCCGAAGAAGCCGATCCAGCCGGTGCTCCCGATCTTCGGTTCGACCATCGCTGCCGCTCCGCCAGCGACAGGCCCCAAGAACGCTTTGCATCGAAGGAGACGAAGAGAATCGAATGAGAGGAAATCTGCCGAGAATGCGTTTCTGCCTCGTTCATGATTGGCGTGGTGAGGGTTTCCCGCACAGTTGAGGAGCGCTGATACTTACGATCTCGAAACCTTTATCCGCCAGTCAGGCGCGAACTTACCATGCGCGGGAGTTTGCCGCGCAGGAACAGAACTACTGGAGCCGCGATCAGCAAGGCCACAGTGAGTGGCAGGGCAGGCTCGCTGAGCAGTGGGGGTTGCAGGGTGGCGTTGGTTCCGAACACTTTGCACGACTGAGTGAAGGCCAACATCCGCACACCGAAGAGCAGCTCGTACGGCATCAAGTTTCGAGAACCTACGAAGGCAAATTTGGCAGAGAGGTGACCAGCGCCGAGCATCGCGCCGGGTGGGACGCCACATTCTCTGCGCCGAAGTCGGTATCGCTTACTGCGCTTGTGGGCGGCGATGATCGGGTGCGGGAAGCCCATCGGGAGAGTGTACGCGCGGCGCTTCAGGAACTTGAACGATACACGCAGGCGCGGATCGGCAATGTCCATGCCCCGGAGACGACCGGCAAATTCATCGCCGCCACTTTCGAGCACGACACCGCGCGGCCCGTCGATGGCTATGCTGCGCCCCAGCTTCATACTCATGCCGTGATCTTCAACATGACCGAGCGCGAGAACGGTCTCGAAAATGGGAAACAGATGCGAGCTTTGCAGCCACACGAGATGTTCGTCTCACAACGCTACGCCACGGCGGTCTATCGATCCGAGTTGGCTCTGCGTCTGGAAAAGCTGGGCTACGAAGTGGAGCGCGGCAAGCATGGACAACCGGAAGTCAAAGGCTACACAAAGGAATATCTCGAGGCTTCCAGTCCAAGGCGTGAACAGATCAAGGACCATCTCCGAGAACAAGGAATCGACGGAGCGGCGGCGGCACAGATTGCGGCCCACCATACGCGTGACCGTAAGGAACTGCTGTCACCTGGAGAAGTCTTACAGCGGCACCGCGAGTTGGCCGCACAGTACGGGCATCAGGCGGACCGCGTCGTCGCACAGGCGCGCCAACACGGGCAATACCAGATGCCCGAGCCAGAGGTTCAGGCGAAGCAGGCCGTGACATGGGCACGCGATCATGTCTTCGAGAGAGCGGCTGTGCAGGACCGTCGCACGATCCTTGAAACAGCGCTGGTGCGCGGCATGGGAGAAACTACGTATGCCAGAATCCGGCAGGAGTTCGAGCGCCGGATCGAGGCCGGGGAGTTCCGGGAAGTCTCCCACATTGGCGCTGGCCAACGGTACACAACCGCCGCGATGGTTCGCATGGAGCGTGAGATCGTTGGCCGGATGCAGGAAGGCAATCGGCGCGACTACAGCGATCCCATGCTGGTCTCGCCACAAGTGCGCATCGCCACGGAAGACCGCCACCCGGAGCTGAATACTTCGCAGCGCCAGGCCGTAGACGAAATCTTTCTTTCGCGGGAGAAGGTTGTCGGATTAGATGGCATCGCAGGCGCGGGCAAGACAACAACTCTGTCCGTCATCCGCGAAGGCGCGGAGGCCGAGGGCTACAGGGTAGAAGGCTTCGCGCCAACGTCCCGCGCGGCGCAGAAGCTCAGCGAGTCCGGTATGGAGACATCCACACTACAGAAGCATCTGGTACGTGGACAGCAGGCGGATACCGGCGAGAAACGGTTCTATGTGCTCGACGAATCCTCGCTGGCATCGACCAGGCACCTGCATGAGTTTCTGGACCGGCTCCATGCGAATGACCGTGTGTTGCTCGTCGGCGACCGGCGGCAACATGAGGCGGTCGAAGCCGGGCGTCCCTTCGCGCAGCTCCAGGACGCGGGCATGAAAACGGTGAAGCTCGAAGAGATCGTCCGCCAGAAAGACCCGGAGCTGAAAGAGGTAGTCGAGCAGCTTGCGCGGGGCGAAGTACAGAAGGCAGTCGAGAATCTTGACCGGCAGGGCCGAGTCCATGAGATTCAAGGCTACGACGAGCGCATCGCCGCTATCGCGAAGGAGTACGCACAATCGCCGGACAACACGCTGGTGATTTCTCCCGATAATCGCTCTCGCATGGGGATCAACGAGCGCGTCCATTCCGAATTGCAGCAAAGTGGCCTCGTCAGCAACGAGGAGCACCGCATCAGGACGCTAGTGCCGCGCCAAGCCCTCACCGGCGCCGACCGCACATGGGCCGAGCGCTATGAGGTGGGCGATGTGCTGCGCTATTCGCGAGCATCGAAGGAAACCGGCATCGGGAAAGGCGCGTACGCACAGGTGAAGAGTATCGACGCGCCGAACAACCGGCTGACAGTCGAGCTGCAGGATGGCACGCAGCGCACTTACGATCCGCGCAGGCAGCAGGGAGTCTCAGTCTTTCGGGAGGAGATGCGGAGTTTTTCAGTAGGCGACCGCATTCAGCTCACTGCGCCGGCCAACAACCTCAGAGTTGCGAACCGCGAGTTGGGGACCATCGAGAGCATCGAAGGAGACGGGCGGCTGCGCTTGAAGATCGACGGTGGGCGTATGGTTGAACTCGATCCGCACAAGCATCCGCATCTCGATCATGGGTATGCCATGACCAGCCACTCCAGCCAGGGACAGACTGCCGACCGTGTCTTGATTCACGTGGACACGGAACTGGGTGCCAAGGATCTGCTCAACAGCCGTATGGCCTACGTTTCCGTCTCGCGTGGACGCTATGACGCGCAGATTTATACGAACAATGCAGCGACGCTGGGCCAGGAACTCAGCCGCGACGTGTCACATTCCCCCGCCATTCAGCAGGAGCCAGCGGCGCACAAGTTAGGACCACAAACCACGCATACGAATCAGATCAGTCAGGGTTTCGGTCTTGGTCTTTGATGCAGCATTCCCGAATGAGACCCACCAGCCGGCCCTCTGGGTTTATGGCCATACGCATGAATGCGACGATCAGACGATCGGCGAAACCCGGATCATTTCAAATCAACTCGGATATCCCGGCAACTTTGGCGGTTTTGAATGCAAGGAGTTTGATGAAGCGGGTCTGCCAGTCGAGGTAGGTGTTTAGCCGCGAATAGGGAAAAGAAATTAGCTTATGAAGGCAAGAACATGCTGTGCATTCTGCCGAAAATGAACGTTCCACAAGTGCTCGTAACCGACTTTGCTCCGACCCGCTCAGCCAACCGACACGGTAATCTAATCAGACTACGCACGTAAGGAGGCGGGCTGTGGAGACGCAAGTTCTGAAGCAGATGATCGACGTTATCAGGGTTGAGGAACAGCGAAGAGCCAAACGACGCGCGGATATGCATCCAGACGTTACCTACGATCAGTGGCTATTCACTGATGCGCCGTTCGTCAATGAACTGTGTCTGATGCTGCTGGTCGCGTTGAGGCACCAAGTCGAAAGAGAACTGGTTCTACTTGCGGCTCGGCTAGCCGCCGACGGAAGCGAAATCAGCGTCGAGCAGTATCACAAGAATGTGCACAGGGAAAGAGAGCTACTGAAGGAGCGGGATGGATGGAAGCGAATATTCATACGGCTGGACGTGAAATCTTGCCAGGAGACAAAGGTTCTTGAGGCTCTTCGGCTCCTATCGAACTCCTATAAACATGACCCATTTGTGAAACCCGACGTAAAGCTCCTCAAGTTGCTGAATTTACCTTCGGAGTGGCCCAAGAAAAAAACCGCAATGAGTATGAGTGACGCGACCTCGATCGGGAGTCAATCGCCGAAAATGCCCAAGAAGAAGAGCTACGCCCCCCTGCCGGAAAGCAGTTCACTACAAGAGGCGTTCGCAGTCTTCGTTGGTCTTGGGAGGGACGCGGACTACTGCGATATAACTGAGCGATTCGTCGAGAGCGTGAACGAATTCCTAGAGAGCCTCAAGAATCGGACAAAGGTGAGGCCGTTCGAACGAAGACTTGTGTCCCTTAGCCCCCAAGACTTTGAGTACTGAGCGAACTGGAGGCGCGTGGTCTTGTAATTCAACATGACCATTTTTCACCAGACTTGCCTGGGGGGTGACTCAGGTTATTGCGGAACGCCTTTGTCCTACTTCGATCTCAGGTCCCCCAATTTCGGCCAGCAGGGACTCGTATTCGTCCGCCTTTGCTCTGGCCACACCAGCCTCCGAGAAAACCGGGGGATCTTCGGCGGTGCCGATTAGTTGCAAGTCGGAAAACTCATCCTTACGTCTGTTGATTATTTTGATGATCTCGACCGCGTCCATGACCATGATAAGAACCTCCTGTTTGCTATGAACGCCGTAAACCACTAGCGTCCAATTGCGGAGATTTGCAAAATCTCAGCTCCACGTCACCACACGGCCCGATGAATACACGCTGCATATCGAAGGTTCATTGTCGGGCGGTGACTGGTGATTTTGCGCCTCCAGCAAATGCCTTCAGCAAAGCCAATTTCTCATCTGCTCCGGGAAGAACAAATCCTTCCTTTGCGGCGTCTTCCAATAACCTAACAGACCCTTCGTACAGCGCGTGGGCAGTGCCAGTGGCTTTTTCCTCTAACACTTCTAGCGCGCTCGTGATTGTGTCTATGCTTTCGCATAAAAGCGTGGAAGTGATTTCTTCTCCCTTGATGGGTGTATCGCTCCGCCAGACTTGCGCCAACAACGGATTGAGGGTTTGTTGCAGAGTCTCCTTCAACCCCTCGATTTCAGATTTCCCGCCAGTAGAAGAATCGCCGACATTCTTGATTACCGAGTCCAGAATGTGCTCCAACGCCCCATACTCTCTGAGGGCTGGCCCACCAATTTCGGTAGCCCTTGTCATCAGCGGAGACACTTCATATTGTAGGAAATCAATCAACGCGCCAGCCTTTACAGTTGGTTGATCGCGAAACCGCTCAGCTTTCTGGAAAAATGCTGCAATATCCTTCTGAAGTCTTTCCAAGTCAGCTTTGTCCTTGGCACATGCCTCGCGGATTTCCTCTTGTGTGGGTTGACGTTCTGAATCTGGAAAAAGAAGATTGCCTTCTTTCCTTTGCAGGTGTCTCTCAAAGCATCCGGGAATCACACTCCAGCGACTCGTCGTGCCTTTGTACTCTGTTTCGCGTGTCACTAGCGCGACGGACAAGGGATCAAAATCTGTCTTCGCTACGAGTGCAGGGAAGAAAAATTGCGCCGAGATCCGCCCACGGCTCAACGACTGCGCCAACGGCAAGCGGACCGCTCTTCTTTCTTCGTCAGATTCTCCGAATAGACTCAGGATTTGGTTGGCAACTTGGAGGTCAAGTCTCAAGTTGGGGTCCTCTGGACCCTCAGCAGCGGGACCAAGGCGGCGGGCGCGGAGAATCGCTGCGCTGACTCGCGAAAACATCGAAAGGCCATCAACGTCATCGACGATACTGGCGAAACTTGCTTCAACTAGCTTCGAGATTCCGAAGCCAAACCGCTGCTTCAACAAATCGAGAAATATGCGTAATTCGTACGTCTCGCAAGCAATTGCGACTGCTGCATCTGCCTGTTGAGGAATCTCGATCTCCGGGTCCCTCCACATGTTGCCGCGCTCGCGTACTATCTGTAGCATTGCGACGGCGAGAAGGTGAGGAGTCACATTCCGCAAATCGGCCTCAGGAACAGGAGGAATAGTCGGTGCGGCACGCTGACTGGGGCTGGGAGGCAGGGCTTCAGTGACCTTCTGCTTCTTCTTATGGCGATCTCGCAAGCTCAGAATGGTGAGACCCGCCAATACGAGGAGCGCCCAGATGCCGTTATCCGTGACGAGCAGGCCCAGCGCTATGAGAAGTCCAAAAAGCCAAGCGGCGATTTCCTGTTTCCGATTCATGCGTCTCCGCTGCCATGACTGCGGCCTAGATTATAGACCGATCCTGTTCTCCGAGGCGGCCGGTCGAATGGCGGATGTGGCAGTCCTCCTTAAGCGAATGAGATGAGCGCTTCAATGGACTGCCGAAAATAATTCCTAATCTTTAAATTTATGCTGACCGGCCAGCTGACTTTCTAGGAAATCGAATGCGCCGCGCGGCATCCACAGGTCTCTGAAATTCCGGGTCAATAATTTTCTGCTCAGGCTTTAGCTGATCCGCCCTTCTGCGCGGCCCGCAGATCATCATGCTCAAATGCCGACGCCATGCGGTCGATTTCGCCTTTGGCGAGGCCATGCCGCGCGCCTTCATCGCGCCACTTCGAGACAGCCTTGCCGACCTGTTTTGCTATGTCGCGCGCTTTGGCGTCGTGGAGTTCGAAATATCCCGCCACCTCCATCGCGAGTGCGAGTGAAGCCGTGTTGTCGTCTTCGTTGATCGCGGTGCTGAGGATGCGCGGCTTGATGTCGGTCGGCACCGGGTTGAGGTCGTAAGCGGGCGCCAGGCGCCAGCCCGCCTGGCCTTCGTAGAGAAAGCCGTGATTGCGCAGGTGGTCGTCTGTGTTGGAGATCAGTATGTTGAAAACCAGCCGCCGCCATAGCGCTTCCATGTCGGCTTGTGGCGCAGCGCCGTGCTGGCGCAGCGCGTCAACAATTTCCATATAGCTTCGGGTTTCTCTGTCTTTCGATCCGAGCATGCTCATCGCGGAGAGGAACGGGATGCGCCGTTCGACGTCGCGGTCGAAGCGTCGGAGGAGGAGCACAGGCTTGCCGGCGATGTTCTCGATGCGGGAGCGGGGAACCGGGATGCCAGATTTCTGCGCCAGGGACAGTGCGACCGCCTCCCAGACCACCGTGTTGATTTCATCGTCCTTGCGCGGGAATTTCGCGATGGCGAGTTGGCCGTCCTTTTCCCTCACCGAAGCCTTGGGCCTCGCGCCGCCAAGAGAGGACCCGGGCGCGAACAGCAGGCGCAGTTCTTCTTCGGTGTCTTTCTCTTCCATCACGTGTTCGGCGGCGGAGAGCAGTTTCGGGAGCTCGATCAGCGGGGGGATGCGCTTAATACCCTCCTGTCGCAGGAAGGGTCCTCCTTCTTTTTCCGCAAAGCGCAGTGCGCCCTGACGGGCTTCGTCGTCCACCAGCAGCAGGAAGTCGATTTCCTGGAGCGTACGCGGCGCCCCGCCCTCGCGCTCCGCGCGCCTGCGTTCCATTCGGCGCATGAGCGCCCGCCCCCAACGGTCGGGCGCGGAGTCGCCGATGGCGCCGAACATGGGCGTGTCTGCCGGCGTGTGAAACGGACCAGGACCAACCTGCAGGGCTGGCTCCAGCGAGAATCGCGCGGGATTTTCCAGCCATGTCTTGTCGTATTCGAAGGTGGCGCTTTCTTTGTTCTTGCGCGTACGGGCCCACAGACGACCAATCAGGAGCGGGACGCCGTCGAGATCTACGTATACGAGAGCCTCTCTGTCCATCACTTGTCTTTCGTGCGTTTCGGCCTGCGCGCCACGCGAATGCGCTGCGGCAGGTTTTCTTCTTCGAGCTGCAGGCCCACGGGATCGTTCTTTGGCGCGGCGAGATCGCCCAGCCGGTCCGCCATGCCCAGCACAAAAAGGACCGTGGCGTATATCCCGATCGCGACGCCGGGATCGCCCTTTTCGATCTTGACGAGGGTCGTGCGGCTGATCGAGGCGCGCTGCGCCGCGATGGCCGCCGGGATGCGCCGCCGCCGCCGGGCGTCACGGATGTCGCGGCCGAGCTTGCTCAGGGCATGCCTTACTGGGAGTGGCATTACAACGGATGATCGGCTGGTCCTCATATTTAACGTCCAGAATAATGGTCATTAACGTCTTTAATGTACATTATTACGAACGTTATGTCAACCTTGGAGCTACGGGGTACTCGCCAATCCTTTACCGGCAAATCACAGCCCGACAGTTACGGTAACCTAAGCCATCGGTCGGTTGTCTGAAATCGTTTTCGTAAGGCAGCAACCACTGACCTGTCGGCCGTCGGAGCAAAAATATCTACCGGGGAGACCCCACGCTTAACCGCAATCCACACCGTCACGCAGAGCAACACAATGGTTAACGCAATATTGGGCCAAGCATCGAGTTTCCACTGGCCTCCCCACGTCCAAATCCATCGGTTGCTGAATGGAAACAAGTAGGGGATCGGCCAAATAAAGCCGTCGGGCCCTCTGGACCCCACAAGATCTTCTAGCAGGTGGAGATGGAAAGCAACGAAGGCTAGGGTTGCCGATATCCACTTGCGCGTTGAGATGAGGAATGCGCACACAAACACAAAGAGAGCGAAGAGCAAAGTGTGTAATGCGTGGTGATATGCGTATTCCGGACGAAGCCGATCAGCGTTCCGGGGTGATGTCGATCACGATTCCGGGCTGAAGCCGATCAGTGTTCCGGGGTGAAAGCGATCACGTTTCCGGTGCGAAGCCGATCAGTGCTCGGG
>Ga0307474_10002792_pt1 | contig 12552 bp, 17 predicted proteins | sample atmos_gasesECM1C_2_FD_203312 | JGI IMG/M metagenome (GOLD analysis project Ga0307474, IMG submission 203312) | Hardwood forest soil microbial communities from Morgan-Monroe State Forest, Indiana, United States - atmos_gasesECM1C_05 | ecosystem: Environmental > Terrestrial > Soil > Temperate... | reverse complement strand
GTTGCGGCTGCATCGCGCGCGGTCAGGGCCGGCAGATTCCAGCGAGTTTCAATCGTCTTCAGTATGGAGGTGTGATCGAGCGGCATGGATCCGGCCGGGACTCGAAACACCGTGCCTGCCGGAATTTTTGAAGATACCAGAACGGTGGGCACGCGCGGCCCGAATCGCGTGAAATCGAATCCGTATTCGCCCGCCGTATTGTCGGGCGGCGTGGCTCCTGACGGCGGGGGAACGTGGTCGTAACACCCGCCGTGCTCATCGTAGGTGATGATGAGCAGCGTTTGATTCCAGGCGGGGCTGTTGCGCAATGCGTAATAGACATCGTGAATGAATTGCTCGCCGAGCGCGACGTCGTAGTTCGGATGCTGGCTATTGCCGGCGGCGTCCCAGCTTGGCTCGAGAAACGAGTAGGCCGGCAATGTAGCGTTGGCCGCAGCTGCTTGAAAGTCCGCAAACTCGCCGAAGCAGCTGTCATTTGCGTTGGTCGTATCGCTGAAGTCCAGGCGGGTCAACGGTTGTGCGTCATAGCCGAAGATGCGCCAACTGATGTGGTGTTGGGACAGAAGACCGTAAATGCTGGGACAGGTGTATTTGGTGGTTTTGTCGTCCATGTGGCCCTGGGACGTTCCGGCATTGACGAATGCTCTATTGGGCAATGTCTCGGTGGGTGCCGAGCAGAACCACTGATCGCAGACGGCAAATCCACGGGCGAGACCCGAGAGCACCGGCAACATGCCGGGCGGAAAAACTCCCATGATGTTGCTCGCGGTAGTACCGGCGATGATCGACCACTTTTCCTTCGACTCCCATCCCAGCGTATAGGCGAAATCAGTGACGAAGCCCTGGTTCCCGGCCGCTGCGGGTGTAGGCGCGGTGGTGGCGCCGAAGAGCTGGGAATTGGTTGCCGCGTAGCCTTCGCCAGGATCGGCGCCGGGCATGTAGTAGGCCTCAGGGTCGGCCGACTCGATGGTGAACACTGGCACCGGCGTGCCGTCCGCGGCCGGATTCGATTCCTTTCCCGTGAGTCCCTCGTAGGGTTGGCCTGCAGGGGAGATGTTGCCCTCGGCCGAGTACAGCAATCCGAGCATGTGATCGAAGGAACGATTTTCCAGCATGAGCACGACGATATGATCGATCGAAGCGAGTTGATTACCCGGCATCTTGGTCTTCCTCGTGTTGGTCTTCCTCGTGATGGTGAAGAAGATTATCCGGCTCAAACGTTCTTTCTCAATCGGCGCACGGACCGTTCTGCGAACACGTGCGCACGACACCGCGATGTCGTCACAAATCTGTCACATTGGTTGACTACTTTGCATCACCGAGTAATTCCAACTCCTAACCAACCTCGAGGGGATTCCCATGAACGTCCGTTCTTCGATCGCCAGTGCCATTTCACTGCTGGTGGGCAGCGGCGCCGCCGCTTTCGTGCATGTCAGCACCGCCGCGGCCGATGACTCCTTCTTCCTGCGACCCGGTTCTCTGATCATCAGCAGCAGCAACTACGAAGGCGGAGTCGGGGCAGTGGCGTCCTTGGTGGTCGGCACGCCGCTCGCCAATACGAACACCGCCACCATTGCGGCGGTCTCCGATAACAACTACGTCACCGTCTGGAACAACGACACGGTCGATGCCAGCTTCGGCGTAACTTCACCCATCTTCCTGACGGCTGTCGACCCGAACAGCGGCCGTGTGCTCAATCGGCTGAGTGTGCCAACCGGTCAGGTGGTGACCAGCTTCTCCTCGAAATCGGAGCTGGCGCTGCACCTAGGCCACGACGAGCGTGGCAGCCACCTGGTGTTCGTCGGCTATGCCAACGCAGGCGTCGGCGCCCTCGACGTCTCGAACTCCGATGCCGTGGCAGGTCAGGACCCGACCAATCCCGTGAGCTTCGCCTTTGGCAGCGACTATGCCTTCCACCGCACCATCGTCTCCCTGGACGATGACGGGCGCTTCTCCTATACGCCGACGATCAACTACGGCGGCAACAACGGCCGCGCGGCCCTGCTGGGCTCGAACGGCCTGTACTACACCGTGGGCAACGCCAACAACGGCAATGCGGCGACGTTTGGTTCCGCCAGCAACGGCACAACCCCCGATGTGACCGAGACTACGGGCTTGGAGGTGGTCAACCAGATCAACGGCCGGTCGCCCACCGTGACCATCCCGAGCGGCAATTCGGCGGAGGTCAACCCCCTGCTGCAGTTCGGGCTCGGCAAGAAGGGCGCCGATGACAAGCCCGGCAAGGACGACAACTTCCGCGGTATCACCGAATTCAACGGCGCGCTGTACTTCACCAAGGGCAGCGGCAGCAACGGTGTGCAGACAGTCTATACCGTCGTCAATACCCCGCAGTCGCCGGAGGGTCTCGTGCCGGCGCCCAACAGTGGCCCCGCGGCCGGCAATGTGCTGCCGACCGTCGCCAATGCCGGCCAGCAGGCGGTCGTCATCCTCAACGGTTTCCCGACCGACTCCGCCCGGGCATCGCTGGCTGACGGCACGAGCGGTGGTGACTTCACGCCCTTCGCAATGTTCTTCGCCAACGATCACACGCTGTACGTGACCGACGAGGGCACGGGCAACAGCGCCGATGCAGCGCATGCGGGCCTCGAGAAGTGGATCCTGGGCAGCAACGGCACCTGGACGCTGGCCTACACCTTGACCGGCGGCCTGATCGGCAAGGTCGACAGCAACCTCGTGGGCTTCGATGGCCCGTACCCGGCAGTTACAACCATCGGCCTGCGCAATCTCACCGGCCTGGTCAACAGGGACGGCACGGTGACACTGTGGGCAGCGACTTCGACCAATAGCACCTCCGGTGACACGGGCGCGGATCCGAACCGTGTCGTGGAAATCACTGACGAAGTGGCCGCCACGGCCCTGACGGGCAAGGTGGCCAAGGAGACTTTCCGTACGATCGAGGGTCCCACCTACGGCACGGTCTATCGCGGTGTCGCGTACGTTGTCGCAGACGATCAGGATCGTGGCCACGACCACGACCACGACCACGGCAACGGCAACGGCAACGGCCACGACGACTACGGCCGGTAAGAAGAGTGCACGCGAGTTTGTTCGAGTCGCGCGCCTGAAGCTGTGCACGGCGAATGGGAATACTTCCATTCGCCGTGCCTGTTACGCCATGAATCGCCCTCCATGCCGCAATGGTTCCACAAGGGTTTTCAGTGACTGAGTCGCTATTTTGGGGACAAAGATTCTCCTCTAATCGCCCGACCAACTAATTCTTGTACTGCGTGACGGAGTCGAAGATGCGGAATGACTTCACTTCATCACTATCTTTTGGATGTCTTGGCACCCGACGGGATTCCGAAGGATCAATTACGGCGTCGGGCTTTATGATGAACATCGATTCAGGTCGATCTGCAGACCCGAATCTCGATGGATCCTCTCCCGGATGCAGATAACGCATCCAGGCCTTGCCCGCGGGTTTGGCTCCGGGAGGTGGAAATCCTTCGTAAATGGTATCGTCCCCCTGGTCTTCTGCGTCAGATCCGAAAGCTGCTTTGACTGCGCCCCACGTGAACCCTGGTAAGGGCTCAACGTTGATCTCTATGTCGCCCATATCCTCGATATACGCGGGGAGCTTTACGTGGATCGCGGGATTCGATTCCGCCTTGGCCACATGGCGGATATGCACCACACGCACAGTCGTATTCGGAAACACCTTTGTGTTCAAAATTATTGTCCCATAGTGATTCGCATATGCGCCCGACTTATCGGTGAGCTGTTTTCGCCACTCCACCGCCGTTGCATTGAAAACCCTTTTTAGATTGGCATCTTCATAGAAGGCCGGTTGTGCCAAGAGACTTCTGTCCCAAGCAATTTGCAAATTGTGGAGTAACTCGGACGGAGACTCCGGACGGTGAAATAATCCAATCATCTCCTCAGGCGTGTAGACGTGGTAATGAGCAGAAGCAGCCATCTGGTTCGGCAAATTTATCGATTGAGGCGCGGGCGCTGACTCTGCCGTGTCGGCAATAAAAACTGTCATCGAGAGTACAGAGGACAGGCAAACCTGCCTCGCAAGGCTTCTGATATTCATCCGTGATCGTCCCGGTGTCATCAATGAGTAAAGGCCCGCTCGGCGATGAATCACACCGACATACGCGTAGCGCAAGGATCAGGGCTCAGGCCGACACCACCTCGCGACGCCTGATTGAGCCAAACCATGCTAGGTGCGCCACAGCCGAACCCGGTAGCAACGCGAACGGCAGGAGCATTCCGCACCATGCGACCAGTCCGAGGTGGAAATGCACGAACAATGCCACGAATACCGTCAACGTCCATGCAGCCAACAGCCACAGGAGAGTCGTTAGTGGTCTGCCCGGCCCGTAGGTTTGCGAGAACAGAGTTCTGAATGCGGACACCAAGCCGATGGGACCGATCAACGTTGCGGACCCGAATATCAACCCTTCCTGTACCTGCGTATACCCTTGGGCGGGAAAGAGTGTGTAACCCTGCGCAATGCTTACACTCACAAACACAAATGCTGTCACGGGCCCCAGACAGAGCAACATTTCCAGCAGTAGCAGCCAGCGGGGCCAATCGGCGGAGCTTCGGGTCATGACACGCATTCTCCCGGTGTAGCTCACCAACACGCTTCCCAGCGCCCACGACAGTGCTGACTCACTCTTCGGTAAGTGCTCCAACTCGTGAGCCATGGCCGCGATCAAGTCCGTGTGGTCGGACGCTGCCACCCGTACAGCGTGCGCAACTAAGGCACGCGCAATCCGTTCTCTAAATTTCTGCACGCTGACTCATGTGTAGCTTCCCCCGAGTGCGGCGCGACCGTGGGCGGCAGGTCCTGTCAGCGCGTCACGGGCGAAGGCTACACCCGCCGCAGTCAGACGGTACGTGTGGCGCGGTGGCCGTCCTTCTTCGGCAGTCGGCTGCCACTTCGATTCCAGCATTCCACGCTCGCACAGCCGCATGAGAATCGGATACAGCGTCCCGGATTTAAGTTCAGTGATCCGGGATAGTTCGTAGCCGTAATGCCATCGCCGGGGCCGCTGGGTGAGCTCTGCAAGCAACACGAGGGTGTGGCGCGAAGGGCGTCGGTTCCGTTCCATATCTGTAAGTCTACATATATTGAGATATGAGTCAAGTTCAGCGCGAATGACTGGTTCACTGCAGGGATTTTGACGACCTGACGGTCCGATCATGGCCCGGGAGACGACTACACCGAACACTCGCTTCAGCCGTCTTGCCCAGCTCATCGCCACATGCCGGGGATTAGGTTTTCTCTATCTGGCAATTATTGGGTTGATGGCCAAGCGTTAAGCGACTTTCCCATAAAGAGCTTACTCACCTCGACTACTGCTTGCTTTGGCAGCTTCTTTTACATCGGGGACTCGCGTCATATCGACCGTAATCCATACATAATCTGATGCGTGTTTTTCGGAAGCAAGGATCTGCGTCAGCTGCTTGTCTAATACGACACACGGAGCACACCAGCTCGCCCCATAGTCGACGATCAGCCACTTGTGTGATGGGATAGCTTTCAGGTCGATCTTCGCGCCGTTGTTGCCCATTAAATCAGCCCAATTCGCGCCCTCGCTATCGTAGTTCATCCATTGGGCACATTCTGGAGGCGGTCCGCCGCCGGGTGTTTTGTAATAGGCTAGGCAGCAATGCTCATCGTCAAATTTGTGCCTACGCAAATTGGCTAGTTCGGCAGGCCACCCGTTGTCAGGTACGAGGTGATTATTCGCATCATAGAGAAAGATTCTCGGAAGAATGAGAGTGCGTACTTGGCTAAGTTGCTCATCCGAGTAATGCCCTACGATGTGCGTCACTGGCGAATCCGCTGCATAGGATGCCAAGGAAGCAAATGCCAATAGCCCAAATAGAAAGATGGTCTTTCGCATAGCCACTTCCTTATGATTCGAGGAGCTCATTTTAACCTCCAGCCTGGAGAATTTCAGTGCATCGTGCTCATATGCGCCGCTTCTGTCTAGGCTGGACGAAATGAAGGGAGTGGATGGGATAATAGGCTCTTCGTATCTTGACGGTCCCAAGGCCCGGATGATATCATGATATCATTCGCAGTACGGTGCTTGGGGGATCCTCATGGCGCAATTTGTCGTTCGTGATTTGGAGGAGGAGGTCAAAGTGCGCTTGAAGCGTCGGGCGCAGCGACATGGTCGCAGTATGGAGGAGGAGATTCGGCACATTTTGCGCAATGCCGCCAAAGAGTCGGGTCGATCAGTGACCAAGCTCGGTTCGCGGATGGCGGCACGCTTTAGGGGTGGCGGATTGCTCAAGGAGCTGCCGGAACTTTCAGGTCAGGTGGCGCGGGCCGCTGAGTTCAAATCGTGATTGTTTTGGATACGAATGTACTCTCGGCTTTGATGCGGGAAGTGCCGGAATTTCCGGTGGTGGAATGGCTCGACGCCCAACCGGCGGAGTCGGTGTGGATCACGAGCCTTACGGTGTTTGAAACACGATTCGGTCTCAAGTTGTTGTCTCAGGGCAAGCGGCGCAAGGCACTGGAGGCGTCCTTCGATGCCTTGTTGGTGGAGGACTTGGAAGGGCGGGTGTTGGATTTTGACACGGCAGCGGCGGATGCGGCGGCGGGGCTGGCGGCTTCACGCCAGCGCGCCGGTCGGCCGGTGGATGTGCGAGACACGTTGATTGCCGGCATCGTCATGGCGAGGCGCGCGACCTTGGCGACCCGCAATGTGAAGCACTTTGCGGACCTGAGTGTGCCGGTGGTTAATCCTTGGGACGGCGCTTGAGGCTGGGAGAAACGGAACCCGTGCTTGCCGTTCGGACCGCCGTAAAGCCGTCCGTGGCGGCTGCGGACAAAACGTCCTGTTTTGTACGCTCCGTCCAACAAGCATGGGTTTCGTTTCCGTGGCGCTAACAGCGTTCGCGGCGTAGTGTTATCTAACGGCTCGACCAGACGGAGAACAGCCGAGGAGGGAGTCGATGATTGTGATAAGGCAGCTTCGTACTGCGACGACGCACCCGCGCGTCCCTCAACTCTATCGCTAGAGCCATGCGAGGACCATTGCTTTATTGCGCGTTTCTGCTGCTGTTACCTCGAACGGTGTTTGCAGAAAACACAGTAATATTGGGTCGCGTGGTGTCAATAAAGTATGCGCATGTCGAGGTCAACTGTCCTGCCGATCAGATTTGCTTCGATGTCTGGACCCGTTGGGAAATTGTCGTAGAGCGCACTTTGAGCGGTCCCGTGCCCAACCGGAAATTGCAGGTTGCCCATCTACAGCATCAGCTGTGGCCTTTTAAGCGCAATGAGACTGTCTTGTTGCTGTTGGCGGCAATCGACAGCGAAGCGGAGAAAAAGAAGCTGCACGCCTCCTATTACCTTCAGGACGTTTCGCGCACTCAGCAAATGACTTGCATCAATAGTCCTCCACATGAAGCGCGATTTCATGTAGATGCAGACAAGGTCTATGCCAATGTTCCTAAGAGTGAATTTTGCTTTGATATGAAAGAAGTCGGTCCATGGTAGGGTCTAACCGTCGGTTCTAGCGATCGCCGGCGGTCACGAAGCCCATGGCGATTACAAGCGCGGCGTTCGCGAGCGAATGCGGGCGCCAGGTTCGTGAGCGAAGCAAGCAGGGCAGCGAAACTGCGCGCGTCGGGTAGACTAACCATGCGTGGCGTGATGTACGCCGCCGGCCAAGGAGGGAGTCGATGATTGGGATTAACCAGCTTCGTTCGACGTCGCCGAATGGGTCTAAAAAGGAGGTTTGCTCATGACGATCACAGAGTGGGTGCTGCTTATTCTATTGGCCGGGAATGGCGTTAGTTTATTTAGTCACATGCGCCGCATACAAGAGGTGGAGAGAAAATTAGGCCTAGTGCTGACGCACTTAGGTATTGATCCGAACGCGCAGATCGCGCCTTCGAGTCATGTGATGAGTCTCGCCGTAGATCCGAAACAACGCATCGCGGCCATCAAGGCATATAGACAGCAAACCGGCGCCGGCCTCAAGGTAGCGATGGAGGTGGTGGATAAGATAGCCTCGAGTGCAAAGGAAGCAGGCGCATAACAAACGGTTCGCGGCGTCGGGGGAGGGAAGAAGGATAGCTATGGAAAAGATTCCTTGCTTATGCACTGGTTCGGTCCATCGATAAGTGATTAGGCCCTCTCACGCATATGTCTCAACCAATTCAGAATGTCGATTCCATCGATGTCGTGGGCGTGCGAAACGACGCCGGGATTGACCTCGTCGTTTCGTGTTTGGGTCCTCTAGATGGGTCGCCTGAAACCTTAAGGACGCTTCGAGAAAAGGTGCGAGGTTATATCGAGGCGGCAAGCGCCGAGCACATTTGGAAGATCTATCCGAACGCGAAGACGGGCCCCATTGAAATCTATATTGCGTGCGAGCACAGTGTTTCGGTGCCAGCACTCAGAGCGATTGACCTCCTTACTCGCGAAGCGGCAAGCAGGGGCGTCGCGCTTCGTCTGGTCGAGTCGATGGGCTAACAACCGGTTGCGGCGATCCGGCTAGGAAGGAGGATGTGCAAGGAAGAGAATCGGAAGTGTTTACGACGGATCTGTCGCTAATGATTAATTAGATGGAAAGATGAAGCGCCGCGGTTCTATTGCTGTTGATCTCGGATTCTTCTTGTTCGGCGCGTTAGTGATCGGCTTTGAATATGTCTCAAACGCTAAGGGATTCGCTATTGCCGGCCTTCTTGGCGGTTTCGCCGCATACTTGATAATCTTTGACGATGACTCAGCTCATCGCCACGGCACCTTGGCGCGCATGATCCTAGGGGCGCTGCTTGGTCTGGCAGTTGGCTTCATGACGACGATATCTTTCGTGGCGTGGGTCGTTTTCGCGGCGATAGGATCTGTGCTTGGCTATCTTGGCAAGAAGTGGGCACTATATATTTAAGCCTTAGCAAACCAATCCTGGCACGTCGGTGCTGCCTCGGGACGGGGAAGTCCCTACATTCGCTAGATGTCAGTGCGCCTAGATCCCCGACCCCGCTGCGCCGGCGTCACCGCCGCCCGATAATTGCTGTGCGGGGCAAACACGCCGTGATACCGAGTCAAGTGCATCCGCGGCGTCGGCACTAGCGCAGCGAGGCGCGCCATCAGATCCAGCGTCTCCAGCACAATGTGCGTGGTGCCATCCCGATACGGCGTCTTGAGCGTGTAGTAGCGCACCTGGCCCGATGCCGTCAGCGCCAGGCGCTCGCTGGCCACCGGCGGCCGGCTCACGTAGCGGCATAGGCGTTCGAGCTTCTCGCGCTGATGCGACGCGATGTCCCGTAACCGTCCGGCCCCGGCCGTATTGACTTAGATCTTTATTTTACTCAGCGCCAAATTTGTCGCGTCGATGTCAAATCGCGTGGGATCAAAATGGCCGCTGACCCAGCGCAGATACCGTTCGTGTTCCTCATGCTCTGGATCAGAGATCGCTTCGAGGAACTCTGCATAGCCGCGGGTGCTTCCAACATCCTCCGGTGGGCAGCGGTTCGCTCCACCGCTGCAGTGGACCAGAGACGGGGCGACGTCTCGATCTGGGATCTGCTCCTCGACGATGACGATGTGATGCCAGTCATCGCCGAAGTCGTAGACGTAGTCAAAGCAGCGGGAATCGAGGCCAAGAGCTTTGACGAGGAAGACGTTTTTCTGATCGACGTGCTCGAGTTCGTCCGCGAAATCTGGATCTGGATCGGCGTAGCGCACGCCGCCGATGACGAACTCATGCAAATGGCTGTTAGTCCAACCGAGGGCGGTCTGAAACACTGTGTGCAGTTTGGGCAGCTTGATCGTCTCGGGCACGACAATGCGGCGCCATATGCTCGGGGTCACACCGAGCAGCTCAATTTTAAGTTGCCAGGACCAGGTTTGCTTGCGGCTCGCGGGGACGCGCTTAGGCATTATGCGGCGATCTTCAGCGAATCTAACTGGGCCGCCAAGTTCCAGGGCAGAAACTCATCGATGCGGTTTATGGGATACTCGGCGATGTTCGTCAGCACGTAGCGCAGATAGCCCTCAGGATCGATACCGTTGAGCTTGGCGGTGCCGATCAATGAATAAATAGCGGCGGCACGCTCGCCGCCGCAATCGGCGCCTGTTTTAAGATCTCGATGTCATCGGGTAAATCACTCATGCTCTGCATGAGCGTTGATCGTACTCTCATCGAGCGCTCAATGCACGATCAAATGCCTATAAATAAGGCCTTTTGTTACACCGCGAGCTGTGGCGTGTGCGTTCTTTGCGGCCGGCGCCAATCAATCCCTTCGAGCAGCATCGATAACTGCGCGGCGCTTAAATGGACGGTGCCGCTGCTCGCTCGTGGCCAGACAAACCGGCCGCGCTCGAGACGCTTGGCGAACAAACACAAGCCGTCTCCATCCCACCAGAGAATCTTAACCCGATCACCGCGCCGGCCGCGAAAGACAAACAGCTGCCCGGAGAATGCATCCTCGATCAGCCGGGTCTGCACCAGACCCGCTAATCCATCGAAGCCATTGCGCAAATCCGTGACCCCGCACGCGAGCCACACACGCGCACCGCTCGGCAATCCGATCATCGCGTCGCCGCCAACGCCTCGCGCAGCATCCCGGCGTCGACTATCCCGCGCACTCGAATGAGCCGGTTCGACAGATCGATCTCAATCGTTCCGTCCACCCGCGCAACGTTTACACGGACAGCAGCGAAGCGCGCTGGAATCTTCTTCGGCTTCGCCGCGGCCAACGCGACGTGCCGCCGACGCCATGCAGTCAACAGGTTCGCCCGAATATGGTAGCGCTCAGCGACCTCGTTGATCGACGCGCCAGCGACCAGACTTGCCTCGACAATCTCTCGACGCTGCTGCGCCGTCCATTTACCGCGGACCGCCCGCTTCTTGAGGCCGATACCGGCAAGCCGCGATACGGAGGTCACCCGCCCCTTAGGCCCATAACGCTGATAAGGGAACAGCGCGAAGATCCTCGGCGAACGATAGCGTTTGAACTCCATCGTACAAAACAATCCCCTGCTTGAATGCAGATCCAGCAGCGCCGGCCACCCGTTCTAATCCCAGGAAATCGCGACGAGTGACCGACGCGGCCGATTTCACTTCGATACCGACGATTTCACCGGCCGAGTTCTCAAGAATAAAATCGACTTCCAGCTGGTCACGATCTCGGTAGTGAAACAAACTGACTCGCTCTTCCGTCCATGCCGACAACTTGAGAAGTTCCGAGAATACGAAGCTCTCGAGCAACGCACCGAATAGCGTTCGGTCGGCCCGCAGTCGAGTTGGGGAATACCCACGCATTGCAGTCAACAATCCCGAATCGATGAAGTGAAGCTTCGGTGTCTTGACTAGCCTCGACAGTTCGTTGCGAAACCAGGGCTGGACACGTTGGATGAGATAGAGTTGTTCCAATACGCGCACGTAGTGGTCGGCCGTCTTGTGATCGAGTCCGACGCTGCGGCCGATTTCGGAAAGATTCGTCAACTGCCCTGCAAATTGCGCCGCGAGCTGCAGCACGCGCGGAATTTGATCAGGCTTTGCCAAATTGGAAATTTCAGGAAGATCGCGCTCAACAATCGATTTGATGTAGGCTCGGTACCAATCCTGGCGGCGGCGTTCACTATGCCGCTTTATAGCCTCTGGATAACCTCCCGCCGTGACCCAGTCCGAGAGCTTCTGCGTGGACAGGGCTTCTGCGGTATCGGGAACCGCACCTCGAAACGCTTTTGCTATAAATTGTGGATGTCTGATCCCCAGTCGCTCGCTGCGGCCCAACGGGTACAGCGGGACGATTTCGACGCGGCCGGCGAGTGATTCGTGAATCGTCTTGACGGTCAACAAATTCGCTGACCCCGTCAACAAAAAGCGTCCCGGCCTCCGGTCCTCGTCCACACTTTGTTTGATCGCCAAGAGAAGATCTGGCGCGCGCTGCACCTCATCGATTACTGCGCGATCGAGGTCGCGGATAAAGGCGACAGGATCGCTTTTGGCGGCAGCCAAGGTGGACTGGTTGTCGAGCGTGACGAATGCGCGGCCCTGCTTGGCGAAGCGGCGCGCCAGGGTGGTTTTTCCAGACTGCCGCGGGCCGCTGATTGCGACGACTCGGGTGTCGCGCAGAGCGGTGCGGATTTGCGGCTCGGCAATGCGTAAATACACGATTACTCGGGAAATAGGATGATTGAGATGCTAGCGTAGCGGCTGATTGGGAATCAAGCAACGGCTAAATGGGAATCCAGCGCCGGCTGACTGGGAATCGTAGGCCGGCTATCTGGGAAAGTGGTGGGCCCGCTCACCATCGAACTAGCGCAGAAAACGCCTATTTTTACAGGCTATTTGCCAATTCGAATATCGCAGTTACCCCTAAAGTTACCCCCTTTCACTCCGCAAGAGATTCGGGGTGAAAAATAGTCAGTATTTGGCCAGCTGAACGCCCCAAGCCCAGCTCGCTCGACTCTTTCTTGTCGTCGATGCGGACGGCGATCACGGAGAAGGCCTTTCCTCTTCAGCCGCCAATGCGTCGAGATAACGTCGATAAACGTAGACACGATCTCGGGCGCGCCCGGTTGATTCTTTCACGATCCCTAGC
>Ga0307474_10002791_pt1 | contig 12552 bp, 4 predicted proteins | sample atmos_gasesECM1C_2_FD_203312 | JGI IMG/M metagenome (GOLD analysis project Ga0307474, IMG submission 203312) | Hardwood forest soil microbial communities from Morgan-Monroe State Forest, Indiana, United States - atmos_gasesECM1C_05 | ecosystem: Environmental > Terrestrial > Soil > Temperate... | reverse complement strand
GTCATAGGGCGAATATCCCTGACTCGGCGCCGCGGCAATATGCAGGTCGGTAATGACCACCAATCGCAATCCCTGTTGCCTTAGGCCCAGCGCGAGCGCCGGTAGATCCGGAAATGTGGCCGGATTGTTGGTGAACGGTCGATTGCGGTCCTGATAGTCAATGTCCAACCAGATCACATCTGCAGGAATGCGCTCGGCGCGCAGCCGATCGGCGATACCCCGCACTTCGGTGGCCGACATGTAGCTGTACCGCGATTGCTGGAAGCCCAGAGCCCATGCCGGCGCCAGGGGCGGCTTACCGGTGAGATCCGTGTACCGTTCGACGATGCGATGGACGCTGGGTCCATAAATCAGATAGTAGTCGATCGATCCGCCGGCGGCGCCGACGGCCAGCATTTGCGGATCTTGCTTGCCGAAGTCGAACCAGGTGCGCCAGGTGTTATCGAGCAGCATTCCGTAACTGCCGCCCGGCCCACCCGCAGCGATAAAGAAGGGGATGCTCTTATAAATGGGATCCGTCGATTCCTGAAAGCTATAGGCATCGGTGTTCCAGAGGGTAAACGCTTGGCCGCGGCGATCGAGAGGACCGGTCTTGTCGCCCAAACCGAAAATATGCTCCTTCTCGTTGAGTTGTTTGTGCAGGCTGAAGCCTGCGCCCGCCGCATTCACTGCCCCGGTCGGGGCGTCGGCCGAGATCACGTGGCCCGCCAAATCCGACACGATCAGCCGCAGCGGCGAGCTCTCGATTCGCACCGCCAATGTCGCGGTCTGAAAGTCGACGCCGTCGGCATGTTGCTTGACGCTGACATGGACGGAGTGGCCGCGTATTTCCTCCGGTACCGCCCAGGAGGCGTCCTCGGGCAACTCCCCGGCCGCAGCCGCGCGCACGCGCAGAATGTCGTCGGTTATGGCTGTGACGCGCATGAACCAGGGGCCACTGTGAATGTCCGCTCCGTCGCTGCGAACGAGGATATCGGCAGCAGCAGCCTGCGCGGCTGTTGCACATAGCAGGGAGCAGCCCAAGAGCGCGCGCAGGGCTCTCAACATTGTCGCCCCTCGATCAGGTAGTTCGTCATAACGCCTTCAGAATGGAAGCCTTGAGCTTTTGCTTTAAAGCGTCCCGAGCTCCGGAACCCATCATTCCGAGGACGCCCCGAAGATCAGGAGGAATATGCTCGATTGCACTGCCTTCGGATTGGAACACGTAGGTGTTGAACATGGCGTGCCAGTAGATCCGTTCCGGAGATGGCAGATCCTTGAGCGCCAGCAATGCCGTCAAGAAGCAATCGTAAGGATTCCCGAGCCCTTGAGCCTGGGTGCCCCACCAATAATTGATCATGGCATTGTAGGGATCGCGTGATGTCACGTGGTGCCACCAGTGCCGGGGCATGAACAGCGCGTCGCCGGGCCCCAACTCCGCGGCCCGTGCGGATTCCAAAGCCTTTGCAAAACGCGGAAAGCGCAAGAAGTCCGGCGCCTCGAGATCCACGACTGACAGAGGCGGCGGATTGTCGATCGGGCCGATGTAAAGGTTTGCCACCTGTTCCGGCGGGAACAGCACAAAGCGGCGACGGCCGGCGATCACACAGGCCAGATTGTGGTCGCGATCGTGATGGATTTGTGTCCGGACAGGGCCGCCCAGCCACAACCGCGGCGCGACCTGCGGCAGCAAGGGCATGGGGTTTTCGCGAACGAAGTCCGGCAGATGAGTGGCAAGCGGCAACATCTGGATCGCAATGATGGGTGCATTCGGCCGGTCGATCTGCGATTCGATACGATCGAGCGTCTCGCTGATGCCGCGCTGACGCGTGGAGAATGTGAATTCGCGAAGATCCGCCTTATAACCGAATCGCCCATGAGTACTGGCGGGCGCCTCCATGACGGGGGTGGGTGTGCCGCGGTCCATGGATTTGAAGTAGTTGCCGAGTGTCGATGATGAAGCCCGGCCCGCGGCGAGTGCAGGCCAATGCTCGATAAGCCCACGCAGGATCAAAGGCTTTGACGCCCTGACGGCCAACTCGAGTTCCGCCGCGCTTTTGATCGAGGCCGCCGGTAGTCCCGGAAGCTTGCTCAGGAAATCCTCCTGCGTTCCGGCGGAAGAACGCGCGCCGGTGACCATCACGCCAGTGAGCTCCGCCCTATGCTGTCAAGATATCCGTCATGCGTCGGCTGCTCGAGCACCTTTCCCTTGATGAATTCGATTGTCCGATGAAATTCCTCTCTAAAACGGTTCGGCGGAATTCGGTCGATGGCCGGCGGCCAGCTTTCGGGCGCCACACCGAGCCCTATGAAAATCGCCTGCCAGCTATCCGGAAGAAAAGTTTCGTCTTCCATGGGCGCAATCTGCCCGCACGCGCGGAAAGTCGCGATCTTGTGCGCCAGGGCCTGCGGCACGGATAAAGCACGGGCCTTACGCCAGAATTCTCCGTCGAAGGGTGCCAGTGCATAGAACGCGCACTGGAAATCACGTATGCGCTCGTATGACCGGCGCATGATTCGGTTGTACTCCGCTCGTTCGGCGGCGAACTGCGCGGTGACCGGAAACAGGGACAGCAGGTGCACCAGGCCAAGTTGCAGTGCATGAAGATCGACATCGTGGATTGGATCGAAAACGCACGCCGATCCGCCGACAGCCACACAATTGCCTTCCCACACTCTGGAACGGACGCACGCATTCACAGCATGAAAGGATACGTCGGCCAGCTTGGCAGAGGCTGCAGCGGACGCTGACGCGAGAGCGGCTTCGGCGCTCAGGGATTCGCTCGAATAGGCGTGAAGGATACCGGTGGCGGCCTGGTTAGGATGAAGCGCAGTCCAACCGGTACCCGCAATGCGTATCTCCGCGAAGGGCGGAGTCTGGGTGAAGGCCGGCGCCCGCGCAGCAAGGAATCGATCGGCGCTGAAATATGGCAGCCAGGTGTCGGACGGCACATCGAGTGAGCGGCCTATGAGGATGGCGTCCGGGCCGGTTGCGTCGACGAACAGTTGGCCCTCGATACGCAGCGACCCGTCGAGGATGAGCGCAGCGATCGATCCCGTTTCATCGCGCTCGACGAGCCCCTTGTGCGCCTCGTATATCTTGACGCCGAGATTCGCCGCAACCGACTTGAGATAGCCGGCATAGGCCATCGTCTGTACGTGATAACCGTAGTCAGTTCGCCCAAATGCCGACGTGGCCTCGTCTGGGAGCAGCATGCGGCCATTTTTTGCCGCCACGGCCGTGAGGCAAAAATCCTGATAGGAGAGTTTCAAGCCGTAGCGAGTCGCCTTCAGCCAGCAAGGGAAGAACGCACTCCCATCGATGGGTGCCCCATAGGCGCCCCAGGCGTGAAAGAAATTGGAGGTCCGGCCTGCGCCAGAGCCGGCGACGAAATTCTGGCCGAATGAAAAGCTGCCCGCGGTGGCGCGAATCAAGGACGGCTCCTTGATGCCGAGCTTTGCGTGAAAGGCTTCGAGCGGCGGTAGAGTCGCGCTGATATCAGAGGGCTTCAATCGAGTTGGGAGCGCGATTGCAGTCACCTGCACTCCCGCCGGGCCAAGCGCCCGGCTGATCGCGGTGACGCAGAGCCACAGGTCGACGTCGCGCCCCATCACCACCACGCGCGACAGCGGTTGACCGGTGCTCATGCCACCGCCGCCTCGGGCTTTGTGATCTCCAGCGCCTGGGCATAGTTCGCGATGAATGCGTCATGCGATGTCATGGCATCGACATTCGTCTGAATGCGATTGCGAAATTCGCTCAACCGCTCTTCGAGCACGGACAGCGGGAACACGTCGGCCAGCCGGTCGTAACCCCTGGCCGCAATTCCCTGGCCGTCGAGAACCGCCAGCCAGCTGTCGCGAGCGAACAGGCCGTATTGGTGGCTGGGGAGAGCGGCGCGTGAACGAAACAGCTCAAGCTTATGAACCAGGCTGTCCGGCAACGGCATGGATCGCGCATAGTCCCAAAGGGGTTCGCCCATGCGTCTATTCGCGGTGTAATGCAGGATCAGAAAATCACGGATGCGCTCATACTGCATTTCGTTGAGGCGGTTGAACTCATTGACCAGCCGAGCGTCTACGCCGGTGGATCTCCGCCTTGGCATGAGATTGATGAGATCGGTCACGGCTGACTGGATCAAGTAGATGCTGGTGGATTCCAGCGGCTCGAGGAAGCCGCTCGCCAGACCGATCGCCACACAATTGCCGGACCACGCCAGTTCGCGTCGCCCGGGGGAAAACCGGAGCAGTCGCGGCTCCCCCTGCGCAGCACCGTCCAGAGCCGACAGCAGCGTGTCGCGGGCCTCGCCGTCATTGATGAACCGGCTCGAAAAGATGTAGCCATTGCCGGTTCGATGCTGGAGCGGGATTCGCCAAATCCACCCCGCCGGACGAGCGGTGGAACGCGTATAGGGGGTTAGCGCACCGACCCTCTTGCAAGGGACGGCCAACGCCCGATCGCAGGGGAGCCAGTGGGTCCAATCCTGCCAGGCAACGCCCATGACGTTGCCAAGCAAGAGGGATCTGAAGCCGGAACAGTCTATGAAAAGATCACCGGCAACATGCTCGCCTGATTTAAGCGTCAGCTCCGTAAGATCGCCGGTGGTTGGGTTGCGGCTGACATCGCACACCTGACCCTCGATACGACGAACACCGCGCTCCATTGCCCAGGAGCGCAAGTAGGCGGCATAGAGGCCCGCGTCGAAGTGGTAGGCATATGAGTAAGTCGAGCGGATCGATTTACTGTCTTCGTTGGGAAACTCGAAGGCGTTGTTCCGTGCCGCGACCACGGAATAGGAAAAGTCCTCGAGTGGAAATCTCTGGTGTCCCTCGTGTTGGCTCCGGAGCCAATGGTGCTGAAATTCCACGCCGCCCCAGGGTTCACCAAACGCCCCGAATGGGTGAATGTAGCTATCGCCCGGTTGGTCCCAGTCGCAAAACTGTATCCCCAACTTAAAAGTTGCCCGGGTCTCGCGCATGAATTGCGCCTCATCGACACCGAGCATGTCGTTGAAGATTTTGATGTGCGGCAGCGTCGCCTCACCGACCCCGACCGTTCCGATATCATCGGATTCGATGAGGGTAACGCTGTAGTCTTTGGTCTCGAGTCGACGCCTGATGCCGGCGGCGCTCATCCACCCCGCCGTACCTCCGCCCACGATGACAACTCGGAACGGCGCCGATCCATTGTCATCCCGAATCGCCTCGCCCATCGATCCCCCTGGCATCGGCGCAGTGTGAGAAGGGCGGCCACGCAGGAGCATGGCCGCCCGGTATCATAACTTGGCGCGGATACCGAGCTGGTAGCGCCGATCGACCGCAGACCAGCCCGAATCCATGTAAACCGGTTTGGCACCCGGGGTCGCTGAGGAATCGCCAAAAATCTCCTGCTGGTACTGGGTCCTGGTATCCAGCAGGTTGGTCACGTCGAAAGACAACTCAATATGGGAGCCGATCGAGTAGCGAATCGAACCGTCGAGGAACCCCGCAGCCTTCTGGAAAACCGGCAAGCCGATGCAGCAGTCTATGTTGGAGGTGAGGTACATGGAGCGCCAGTTGTAAGCGAGGCGGAATCCGATCGGTCCCTTCTCATACAGTCCAACGACATTGAAGGTATTGGTGGAAACCCCCTCCAGTTTGTGGGAGTCGATCACGACACCGCCGACGGCCTCGTTTCCCGCACCGTACGCGCCCAAGCCACCGGTGGTCAGTCCGCCGACGTCAACCAGATTGGAGTTGTGTATGTCGATTTGATTGACATAGGTGTAGTTCACCTGCATTCCAAAACCGCTCCAGATCCCGGGTAGGAAGTCGAAGAAGGTCTGATACGCGAATTCAGCACCCTCGATCTTTCCGCCGTTCTTTACATTGACCGGACCTAAAATCTGCGTCTCCTCCGTTACGCCGTTATTCGTGAAGGGGCGGGTGAATTGAGCTTGGTCCAGAGTGTTAGACAGCTTCTTGAAGAACAGTCCGAGCGTCACCGAGCTTGTCGGTGAAAAGTACCGTTCGAAAGACAGATCGAACTGGTCCGCCGATTCCGGAAGTAGAGCCGCATTACCGGCAGTGGAATTGAATACGAAGTTATAGCCGACGACATTCGCGGCGACGTGCGCCGCCGTCGGTGAATTGTAAACGACGTAGGGCGAGTCCGGTCCCGTGTTGATGAACGGCGAGTTGATCGAGACATAGTTCCGCAGCAAACCGATATCCGGACGGGATATGGCGCGCGAGTAAGCAAAACGAATGAAATCCTTGGCGTCCAATCCGAAGCGCACATTGAAGCTCGGCAGCGCGTCGGTGTGCGTTCCCGTATATGTGTTCGGTGTACCATTGCTGCCGTTGGAGAATGCGAGGATGGCGGGCGTCAGATAGCAAGCCGGGTTGACGACGTTGCCCACCCCGAGCGGGGTGCCGCACGCGGCGAGCGCCGCGAGATTCGTCGTGTTTGGATAAGAGACGGCGCCTGAACTGATTTCCTTGGTCTGCACCACGCGCACACCGGCGTTGCCCACGACATTGATTCCAAAGATGTCGGCGTCCCGACCGCCGAAGTTCAACATCAAGTACGCGGCTTTGGTCTGTTCGGTGAGTTGTTCGACTTCGGAGGGCAGGAAGCAGCTGCCCAGACTATTACCCGTTCGATCGCAGATCGAGACGTACCCCGGTGCAATGGGTGAGTTGGTGGTGGCACCGCCCAACGCCTGCAGCACTGCCAATGTGTTGGTTATGGTGCCCCGATTCAAGAAAACCAGATTGCCGTTTGGATAGACTCCACTGTTGTAGAAATTATTGAAATTGGTCGTGCCCCAAATGCCTGCGCCGTAGCCTTGGAAATCGGGACGCGCGTTACAGCCCGCCGTTGACACCGGATAGGGGGCCGGCGTGGTGCTGGTGAGGCTGAAGCCGGGGCCGTTGCAATTCCAGTTCGCCGCGATGGGTGTCCAATTAAACGTCGAGTAGCGCGTGGTTTGATCTCGATCCGCATAACGAACGCCGGCTTTCAGCGAGTCCAGCCATCCGCCGCCCGAGTTCAGGTCGTATTTCAGATCCGCGGCAAACGCGGATTCCTTGCCACCGTCGTCCTCTTCATGCCCTTGAATGAAAGGTATCCAGTAGTTGGTCGGATTCGACAGATCCCCCGGGGCATAATTGACGTTGGACCCAGGCAACAATTGGACCTGGGGGACGCCGTTGCTGCCCGTGGAGTACTGATAGTTGGCCATTGAACCCGTGGCCACCAGCATGTCGTGGTTGACGACCGAGGACTTGATGTATTGAGCGTCGAAATTGGCATGGAGCTGCTGCAGGATGTCCCACTTCACGTGCGCCGAGACTTCCTTCGTGTCCTCCATGTGGTTGAAATCCCGCGTTTCATTCTGGAAGTACAGACCATCCCGGTTGGTTGCGCAGGTAAAGCCGGGGCCGCAATCATTGACGAAGGGCACGCCCGGCACGACCGAACCCGTGTTGATGGCATCCTGTATGTTGGGTGAGTAGCTGCCTGCCCAGCTGCCGTGCGGTTGCGTTAGAAGTCCCGACTGGAGCATTCCGTTCGAGCCGAACACCAGTCCCGATGAGCCGGCCAGAATCGAACTCGCGCGCGGGTCGAAGGCGGGTGTTCCGTAGTATGTGCCATCGAGTATCGCGTGGCTGGCGTCCTCGAGCCAACTATTGTGATAGCTCGAGTCCGTATATTGAATGGTCGCGAGCAAGGTTTTCGAATTGTTCTCGTATTGGGTCGCAATGGTGCTGCCGATCCGATCGCGGTCGTAGTCGACCTGCGAATAGCGAATACCGTCAGGAGCGAAGGCCCAGCCCGTACCGCCAAACACGTTGGAAGTGCAGGGAATGCTGCCGTCGGGATTGACGATGGCATGCGCCGCCGTCCCATATCCGGAGGAGCAGTAGGTATCCATCTTGTCGTCGATCACGCTTTGTGTTTGCGTGATGACGTGCGAACGCGCGTAGTCCAGGAGCAATCCGAACCGGCCTAAATCCGTCCTGATCGAATCGCTGAAGAGCACTGAATAGGCCGGGGTCACGTTACCACCCGACAGGCTGCCGTAAGCCCCTTGAAGCGAACCGACGAGAACATGGCCCTCGTGATCGAAGGGCAGCCGCGTTTTCATATCGACCGTACCGGCGATGCCGCCTTCGATCATATCGGCTGTCTGGTTCTTGTAGGCGTCGACGCCGCTCAGCAATTCCGGTGAAATGTCGTTGAAATTCAATCCGCGCCCGTTGTCGGCCGTAAAGGTGTCGCGGCCGTTGAATTCGGTGCGTACCTGCGTCAGGCCGCGAATGAGAATGTTCGTGGGCTCGCCCGATGGGTGCGTGCTGTCATCGTTCGACTGCAGCCGATTGACGGTGATGCCGGGGACGCGCTGCAACGCGTCGGATGCTGACACATCGGGGAAGGCTCCGATGTCGGTCGCAGTGATCGAATCGACGAAGGTGCTGGCATCTTTCTTGATTTCCTGCGAAGTCGTCAGCGCTTGTCTCACGCCCACGACGATGACTTCCGAGAGGGCCTGCTCGTCCGCAGTGCTGGTGGCAGCGCTGCTTTGCGCGGGCGCCGCGACCGGCCCTGCCTGAGCAAGCAGTATGAATCCCGTTTTTGTGTCCGCCGTGGAGCTTGTCGGAGGCGGATCAGTCGCCCCGGGCTTATCGCCGGGGGCGTTCGGGGCCTTGGTGCCGGCGCCCGCCTTGTCTGCCGCGGACATCACGCGAATGGTCGCGGTATTCGCGTCGCTGTAAACAGCTACCAATCCCGTTCCTTGCAGCAAGCGCTCCAGGGCGGCGTGCTTCTCCAGTTGCCCAGTCACCGGAGTCGCGGTGGCATGGCTGACGACATCATATCGGTACAGGAGCTGCATCTTTGCCTGCGCGGCAAAATGCTTGAGCGCGTTCGGTAGCGGCTCTGCGGAAATATCGAATCGCGCCGGATCGGCGCTCGCACTGCCGGGCGCGGCGAGCATCAGCCCTGAGACGCATGTCAGCGCTTGCAATACGGCCAGCCGAACCAAGTTGTTGTTCGATTTCATCGTCTCCCCTTGATTGTCGACGTGGCTCTTTTTTGAGCCATCCGCTACATACGACTCTCAAGGAGAGAGAAACCCCCAGTTGATTTTCTAGAACTTGACGCGGATGCCGAGTTGGTAGCGCCGATCGACCAGAGACCAACCCGAATCCATATACACGGGCTTGGCTCCCGGGGTTGCCGAAGAATCACCGAATATTTGTTGCTCGTACACGGTCTTGGTGTCGAGTAAGTTGGCCGCATCGAACAACAACTCGACATGGGTGCCTATCGAGTAGCGTATCGAGCCGTCGAGGAACCCCGCGGCCTTTTGGAATACCGGCAAACCGATGCAGCAATCCAAATTGGACGTCAGGTACATGGAGCGCCAGTTGTAAGCGAGGCGTATTCCGATCGGTCCCTTCTCATAGAGACCAACGAGATTGAAGGTATGGTTGGAAACCCCCTCCAATCTATGGGAATCGATGACAACGCCGGTGACCACGGGGACTCCGGCACCGACTGCGCCCACGCCGCCGGTCGATGTCGCGTCGATCAGATTGGAGTTGTTTATCCCGGTGGGATCGACATAAGTATAGTTGGCCTGCAGCCCCAAGCCGCTCCAGAGTCCGGGCAGGAAGTCAAAGAAGCTCTGATAGGCGATTTCAAAACCCTTGATCCGGCCGCCATCTTTTTCGTTGACCGGACCTCGGATTTGCGCAATCTCCGTTGCGCCATTATTGGTGAACGTGCGGCCGAAATTGTCGTACGAGAGGCTGTTCGATAGCTTCTTGAAGAACAGATCGAATGTGAACGCACTGCTTGACCCAAAATAGCGCTCGTACGACAGATCGAACTGATCGGCCATTTCCGGCAGCAGCGCCGCGTTGCCCGCAGTGGAATTGAAGACGAAATTATAGCCGACGACATTCGCGGGGACGTGCGCGGCGGTCGGAGAGTTGTACACCACATAGGGCGAGTCAGGGGACGCGTTGATGACCGGTGCGTTCATCTGGATAAAGTTCCGAAGATAACCAATATCCGGGCGGGATATGGCGCGCGAATAGGCAAAGCGTATGAAGTCCTTGCCATCCAATCCGAAGCGTACGTTGAAGCTCGGCAGCGTGTTGATGTGGGAGGCTTTGTATGTGTTGGGCGAACTGCCGCCGTTGGCGAAGGCAATGATGCCTGGCGTCAGATAGCAGCCGGGATTAACGACAACGTTCGACGGCAAGGGGGTACCGCACCCGCCGTAGGTCAGAAGACTCGTCAGATTCGAGGCGGATGGATAAGCGACACTGCCGTCGCTGATTTCGTCGGTCCGTACCACGCGCACGCCCACGTTGCCCACGACGTTGACGTGTCCAAAGATGTCCGTATTCCTGCCGCCAAAGTCCAGCATCAGGTAGGCGGCGTCGGTCTGTTCGTCGACATGCTCCACTTCGGACGGAGTAAAGCACTCCACCGTGCCGGGTCGATCGCAGATCGGAACGTATCCAGGGGCAATGGGTGAGTTGGTGGTGGCACCGCTCAAACCCTGGATCAGCTTGGGGAAATTGGTGGTGGTCGCGTTATTGAGAAAAACCAGCGGTCCATTCGGATAGACACCGCCGTTGTAGAATGAATTGAAATTCGTCGTACCCCAGATTCCCGCGCCATAGCCCAGGAAATTCGGATGTCCCGCGGCGCAAGCCGGATAGGCGCCCGGCGAGGTATTGTCGGCATTGAAGCCGGGACCGTTGCAGCTCCAATTCGCGGCGATCGGCGTCCAATTGTACGTCGAATAGCGCACCGTCTGGCTCCGATCGGCATAGCGAACACCGGCCTTCAGCGAATCCACCCAGCCGCCCTTGTCGATGTCGTATTTCAAATCCACACGAAACGCAGATTCGATGCCGCCGTCGTCCTCCTCATGCCCTTGAATGAAGGGAATCCAATAGTTGTGCGGGTTCGACAGCCCCCCGGGTGCATAGTTGACATTGGAACCGGGCAGCAATTGCACTTGCGGGGTGCCGTCGCCGTTCACGCTGTACTGGTAGTTGGCCATTGAACCGGCGGCGACGAGGATGTCGTTGTTGAAGACGCGTGCATCGATGTACTGGGCGTCAAAATTGGAATGGAGCCGCGGCGTAATATCCCACTTGACGTTGGCCGAGATTTCCTTCGTATCCTCGGTGTGGTCGAAATCCCGGGCCTCATCCTGGAAGTACAGGCCATCCCGGTTGGTCGCGCACGTGAAGCCGGGGCCGCAATCATTGATGAAGGGAACGCCGGGCACGGCCGAGCCCGTATTGATGGCATCTTGCAAGTTGGGCGAGTTGCTTCCTGCCCAGCTGCCGTGCGGTTGCGTCAGCGTTCCGGTTTGGAGCATGCCGTTCGAACCGAAGACCAGCGGCGCGGTGCCGGCGGCCGGGCCGAGAATCGTCGAGCCGCGCGGATCGAAGGCAGGTGTTCCGTAGTACGTCCCGTCCAGTATCGCGTGGCTGGCGTCCTCCAGCCATTTATTGTGGTAGTTCGAATCCGTGTATTGCACGGTGGCGAGCACGGTCTTGGAATTGTTTTCATATTGACCCGCCGCCGTACTTCCGATCCGATCGCGGTCGTAATTGACCTGTGAATAACGGATACCATCGGGAACGAAAGCCCAGCCGGTACCGCCAAACGGGTTGGAGGTGCAGGGAATACTGCCGTCGGGATTGACGATGGCATGCGCCGCAGTCCCATATCCAGACGAGCAATAGGTGTCGATTTTGTCCATGATCACGCTTTGCGTTTGCGTGATCACGTGGGAGCGTGCGTAATCCAACAACAGTCCAAACCGGCCGGCGTCCGTCGTCCAACTGTCGCTCGCCAGAACTGAATACGCAGGTGTCAGCTGCTTCGAACGGTCTCCATAGTTGCCTTGGACGGAACCTACAATGCTGGGACCCTCGCGATCGAACGGCAACCGGGTGCGCAGATCGACCGTGCCGGCAATGCCGCCCTCGATCATATCGGCGGTCTGGTTCTTGTATGCGTCGGCGCGGCTGAGCAACTCCGGCGAGATGTCGTTGAAGTTCAATCCACGTCCCGAGTCGGCCGAAAACGCATCGCGACCATTGAATTCTGTGCGCACTTGCGTCAGGCCGCGAATGAGAATGTTCGTGGGTTCGCCGGACGGGTGGGTGCTATCGTCGTTCGACTGGAGGCGATTGACGGTAATGCCCGGTAGGCGCTGGAGCGCGTCGGACGCCGACTGATCGGGGAAGGCGCCAAGGTCGGTCGCTGAAATCGAATCGACGAAGGTGTTGGCGTCCTTCTTGAATTCCTGCGAAATCGCCAGTGCTTGTTTCACTCCCACGACGACTATTTCCTGGATGGCGCCCGGCTCCGCAGGATTATTCGCGGTGTCGCCTTGATCCACCGGTGTGTTCGCAGTTGCCTGAGCGACCCTGATGGATTGCCGATTCGCGTCCACGGCAGTGGAGCCGGTCGGAGGCTCAGTGGTCGGGCCGACCTTGTCGCCGGTTGCAGCTTTGGTGCCGGAAGCTGCTTTTTCTTCAGCGGAGATG
>Ga0307474_10002790_pt1 | contig 12553 bp, 22 predicted proteins | sample atmos_gasesECM1C_2_FD_203312 | JGI IMG/M metagenome (GOLD analysis project Ga0307474, IMG submission 203312) | Hardwood forest soil microbial communities from Morgan-Monroe State Forest, Indiana, United States - atmos_gasesECM1C_05 | ecosystem: Environmental > Terrestrial > Soil > Temperate... | reverse complement strand
TTTCATGTTCATTTTTTTGTCCCAAGAATAGAATGGGCGCGGCGAATGCGTCCCCCGCATAGTGCCGCGCCCACGTTTCGGGAGAGAAGGCCCAGCGCCCCTCTCCCATTCCGACCATTGCCGTTTGGCTCGTGCTACGGTGTGTCGGAAACTCGTTACCGCCTTGGACCGATTGAAAAGTTGGGTTTGGATTTGCCGACCGGAATTTCCAGAACTCCGGCTAACATCCTGTCGGGATATTCCTTCGCCCACTTTTCGCGCGCGTTCTGCTCGGCCTGTGCTGCGCTAACCGTTGCGTTAGTACGCACGTCGATGTACGCGCAACTCGATATGGCGAAGCGCAAGCGACCTGGCTCACGCTTCGCCATAAAAAACTGGTATCGGCGAGTGACAATCATGCTGCCTTCCTTGCCGGTGTCGCTGGCGTCCGCGGATTCGGTTTTGGTTTGGGAAACATGATGACCTTAGCGGCCATTCAGCACCGCCCATGACGTGTCGGCATCTTCCTGTGTGACGCAACTGTCAAGCCACACAGGAAAGCCGCGTTCGTCTTTGAAAACATCGATTGGAACGGCGAGCGTCTGAATCCCGTAGCCCTTATTGGTGTCGCGTGCCAGTTGCTCGACTTCGGGAGTGGCCGTGCGCTCAAACTTCCATGCGTGAGCGTCGGACGCGCGGGTGTAAAGGACAATGCGCCCGGTCATGCCGCCTTCTTCGCTTTCGCTTTGGGTGATTTGAGCGAGGCCTGGAGTTGGGACATCAGGTACGTTCCGATTTTCTTCTGCGGGATGGCTTTCGGCGCTTCCTGCTTCGCATCGAGCCGCGAGGCGATCAACTGATTTAGCCGCTGGTCGTACCCGTTCTCGAATTCTTCCGGCCGAAAATCGCCGTCGAGTTGTTCGAGAAGTTGCTTGGCGAGTTTTAGGTCCGCCGCGCCCACCTGGGCCTCGGCCATCCCGTCGAACTCGGTCATGCGGTTTAGCTCGGTGGGATAGTAGAGGCAATGGAGCATGAGGCCGCGTCCCGCTGGCTTGATAAGGACCACATGCTCCCGGCCGGTCTTGGTTAGCTGCGCGATCGCGCAGCGCCCTGTTTCACGCAGCGCCTTCGCAAACAAGGCGTAGCCGCGCTGTCCCGGGCCTTCGGGCAGGACGTAGAACGATTCAGCGAGAAACTGTGGAGGCACATCGTCCCACTTGACGACCTGCGAAATCTCCATCGTCTTGTCCGACTCCGGGGCGATGGCTTCCAGGTCATCCTTCGTGATTGCGATGTACGACCCGTCGCCGCGATCGTAGCCGCGCACGATTTCTTCGCGGGTGATTTGCTTTTTGCACGCAGGGCACCAGTCCGGTTTCTGCGTCCGCGAACCGCACGGCTTTCCATCCTCTTTGCTGACGTGGAAAAAATTGAGAGAGACATGCTCGTCGCGCGCTCCCACATAAAGCTTCACGGGAATTGACACAAGGCCGAAGCTCACGTGTCCCGACCAAACCGACTTCGAACCCATCACGTTCTCCTCGATGCGAAAGTTCCACCCGTAGGCGGTCGTGCTATCGCTTGCATTCGACGTACAACAACACTGACTTCGCCAAAACCAAAAGTACCCAGCAGCCAACCATCACGTTCTCCGTGTTACCGTCGGACTTCTGCGCGCCGATTGCGCTTTCGCCATTCGATTAGTTGAAGTGGATTGTTAGCCAGCACCCGGTTTCGGATTGCGACACAGGGCAACAGGCATCGGTACCCAGGGATTGAACTGCGTCGCGTTCTGAACGGCGCCCTCACCCTACGCTTCATCGCCGCCCTCGAACTTGTAGACTGGCTCGCCATCGCTACCGAAGCGAACGAACCGCCGCTTGAGTCCGTCGCTCGGACTGACTATGTGTCGAGGCAACAGCTTGTGAATCACAAACGAAATCACAAACCATGCCAGCACCAACATTGCGGAGAGCGCAGCGCGGGTTTCCCAGTCCAGCGCACGAAACCAAAACGCCAACCACACCGCGCCCACAAGGTCGAGCAAGATCCGCGCGGCCTTCACACTGTCACCCATTTAAGCTGTGCGCGAAGCCCTTCGAGTCGCGCGGTGACTGCGTTCGCGGTTTCGACGTTGGTCCCGGTTCGGCGGCTTTCGTAATACTCGATCGCGTTGTCGATGCCGCGAACGTCAGCGCGCGCCGCGTTCAGGTAAACGATGGCCTCGGTCGTCTCGCCCTTGACGATTGCTTCCATTGCGAACGTGACCTTCCAGAAGTAGTTCGAGTCCACCGTGGTCTTGCCTTCCGCTACCATGCGAAGCAGCTTGGCCGCTCTCGCTTCGATTTCGTGTTTCGCGTCCATCGTTCTCTCCGTCGTGCTAGATTTTTGGTGCCGACTACTTGCAGACCGCGCCCGTGTAAATCGAATAGCCGATGAATCCGACAAGAAGTGTGATTACCGTGACAACGATCAGCGCCGCAAAATCCGCGCTACCACGCTCAGGCCGGCGAATCGTCAACGGCTCAGCCACTTCCAGGTCGGTACTGCCGCACTTCGGGCACTCCGGGTCTGTCGTGTTGCTCGTTCGGAATTCTTTGCCGCACTCCATGCATTCGACAATCATGGCCGCTCCGTGCTTCTTCTGGCTTCCGCGTGCCAGTTACGCGCCCTTAGTCCTCGTACTCGCGAATCTTCGCGTCGACGGCCGTTCCGTTGCCGATAAACAATTCCAGGTTTTGCGTGTAGTCGGCCACCACGCACGCTCCGAAATCGTTTCCGTAAACCAGATGTACCATTCCGAGTTTCGAACCCCGCGAATGAGCGACGAAAAGCTTGTCATCGTCGGCTTGAAACATCGTGGCCAAGATCGCCGCTTTGTCGGTGCTTCCGTTTATCTCGTTGGTGTCGCCGCCATTGTTTACCGAAATTAGGAACCCGGCTTCGAGCAGCGCGTCGATGACTGCCGTGCAAATGTCCCGCTCAACGGCCTTCCGCTTTTCGACCATGTTCATATTCGCTCCGTGCTTCAAAAGTTAACTCCACACGCGCCTCGCTCGGAGGCGCGGTTGCAATCAACTTACCGTCGGCTTGGTGCGTAGCTTTTCGACTTCGGCCCAGGCTTCATCTTCCGGTGCGTTGTTCAGCTCGTCACCAAGGCACCAGCCTGAATACCAGTCCGCGAAAATCTTTCGCACCGTTGCGTCATCGCCGACCAGTTCATTAGGCTTGTACTCTTTCAGGAACCTTGCGGCCAATTCTTCCGGGGTAACTGTGTCTTCGAGCATTTCATCTCCCGACTGCAAAAGTTAATTCCCGCCTCGCCACTCAAACCGAATGGCGAGGATTGCAATTAACTTTGTTAGGGCAAGCGCAGAAACGTTTCGGCATCAGGTGGAACCTGCCGGACCAGTTGAACCCCGCTGGCCTCGCTTGCTGTTGGTTTGCTGCATGTGAGGGCGGCCACCCGGCGCGGCTTGCCGTTTGTGCTATGCCGCTGCTATCAGCGCTAACCCCAACCAACAACCCCATTATAAGCTAGGGGGTAGCCTATATGTCAAGCGGAAAACGTAGGGGGTAGCCTATGCGCTAATGCTCAAAAGGCCCGTTTTGTGGGGTTTTTGGCTTAAAATGACGCGCTCCGGAGGCCGTAGAGCGATTCTTTGGGAGAGGGTAGGGCTAACACACCAGGGCCAAAAGACGGCCTGGCTCCGGGTCAGGAATTGAGTTTTGGGGATTTAGCGGCCCGTAAAGTTGAAAGCAACTTGACGGCAGACTTTAGCGGTAGGGCGCTGGTTGGCCTTGAGTGTTTTGGTCTTGCGAGGTTTATTGGTCGCAACGAACGGGCGATCTTCGCGCTCGACACAGAAAATGTCCAAGGTCCAGGATGTTTCATTCGGCTTGGCCGCACGCTCGTCGTCTTGGAGTTTTTCGCACGCACGCCTGGCGATAGGATAATCGGGCAGGCCTTCACGTTCCAGCCGGCGCTCGTGAAAGCCGATAGCGCGAACTATGCGGTAGGTCATTGCTCGCGATTGAGTTCTGCGAGGATATCTTCGAACGAGATTGTCGCGTAGGGCTTGAGCGGGTCGACAATTTTTATCTGCCGCTCTATGGCCCGATGCAGCCGGCTTCCGCGATCGAGCGCCACGCCGTTCCGATAGGAGAATATTTGATGGCCAATGATGTCCAGACGAAGCAAATCGCCGACAGCAATTCCGCAGGAGTCGAGAGGCAGAATCTCCGCAAAGATATCTTCGTCGAAATATTTCTGCATGTCGGTAATGACGGATGTCGCCGGAAAACTGTACACGCGAAACGGCCAGGTCCGAACCGCCGCGGCCGTCGCCACGCCACCTACCATCGCACGCAAAAAGTTTCGTCGGTCCATGATTGCTCCTAGTCCATGTACAGATAGCAGGTACAGATTGCGACCGGAGTATTTTCGAACTCAGGCCACAGTCGGTTCGTATCGTCGGGATGCACTACCACGATTTCGTCGGCGGGACAGCCCACGGCTTGGCGGTAGTGCGGCAGCTCGGACCGGGTCGCGTGGATGCTCTGCCGCACTAAGATTTTCTCCCCAGCATACCGCGTCACAGTTCCCGGGTTCCGAGTATGGAGCAAATCTAGGACGCGCGCTGGCACGATGACTGCAGGTCGCCATGGATTGCGGTCGGTCATTTTGTTTCCACGTAAGGATTTATTGTGTCGGCCTTTGCGCGATTGAGCGCCGGGAAATCCACCCAGTAGCAATAGCCGTCCAGGACCAGGTACTTGTACCGATACGATTGGTTTGAGCCTTTCGGCGTCCATTCGTGGTATTCGCCGCATTGCGCGATCACAGTGGAGAACATCTTCCACGCGCTCATTTTGAATCGGTCGAGAGGGAAGTCGTACGCGATGATGTACGAGTGCGGTGAATCTTTGTAGGCCGCGGACGTCGCCGGCTTCCATTTTACTTCACGGATAATTTTGCGGATCTTCACGCGTTCGACTGGCGTGATCTGCCGGGACACATATCGCCTAACCATCACTCTCCTAGGGCAACGGGGCTGAGGCCGAGCCGTCCGCACTACACGCCCAACTCTGACGCCAGTCGTTCTAGACCGACCCATCCCGGGGTACCTTGCGGCCCAACCGGTTCGTGATGCAGCCCCGTACCGTTACCAACTATAGCTAGGGGCTAGCTTACGTCAAGCGATTACTTAGCGGATGCAGGTGTATACGCTTTCGGCAACCACGCCTGGCTGTACTTCCAGTTGGTGAGGTCGAGGGATTTGAAGATGTCGCCTTTCTTGAGGATCTCAATCTCTTTCTCGGTGCCGCCGATTTGTTCGGCGATGTGCGCCTCAGTACAGCCCAGCGCGAGTAACCGTTGCACCAGGTCCGACATGCGCAGCGCGACATGCGTGCCCTTCGCGCGATTGATTCGCACGGTGAGCATGATGCGATCGACTTCGGGCAAATCGAGGATGGCGCACGGCACCAGCCAATTTTCCATGCGCGCGATCGTCGTGCGGTGGAATCCGTCGATGATCAGACCGTCGGGCGTGATGAGGATTGGCTGGATCCAGCCTTGCTGCAACAGCGACAGCTTGAGCAGCTCCATTTCCTTCGACACCACGATGTTGGGGTTGTATTCGTTACTCCGCAGGTTTTGCGGATCCCGCCACTCAATCTGCTCGAGCGGCGCTTTCAGCTTGAGCGGACTTACCTTCCCATTCTCGTTCACGGTCGCTCCATTCCGCGATGGCAACCTCGTGGTCGTAATCGCGATTCAGCAAAAGTTTCCACATGCGAAGCAGCGGAACCCCGGACAGGCCTCGGCGCACCAGGCGCGCGTGCTTCTTCGCCGCATTCTTCACCAACGCCTCAGCTCGCAGGTATTGATAGTCGCCGCCGGCGACGTCGCTGCCCTTCATTTCCTCGCGCACATAATCGAGCATCCCGGCCCAGGTCTTCCCATATTTCGCGGCGTACGTCTCGACCAGCTCGGCCAGCGGCTTCGTCTCATTGTTGTAGAGCGATGCGGCATGGACTTCGGGAAACATGCGGCACAGCTTGTCGAAAAATGGTGGGTCGATCGATTTGAACGCGGCGATATTGCACCGTCGACCATGCAGCGGTGTGTCAGTGCGCAGTGCCTTGCCCGCGCAGAGCATTTCGTAATAGATCGGGTTGATGATATTTCGCTCGGCCAGATATTTTAGAACGTCTTTGGTTTGCCAGTCGTACATCGGCACAGCGCGATAGACCGAATCAATCTGACCGCCACGAATGAAACACGGCGCCGTCTTGGAGCTCGCGCAATGCCGAACCGTAGCCAGGCGGTTCAAGGATTCCGAGGCGCGCACGCCCAACATGCTGACCACACTCAAGCCCTGGAAGATCCGCGACAGCGGCGCGTCCGGAGAGAAAATGTCATACACGTTTTTGCGGTCCATCAGCGCATATGGCGGCGGCTCACGCAACCATTCTTCGCGGTCCTTGCCCCACTGCACGATAGTCCTGGCCTGGCCCGCGCAGTAAATCTCCGAGTCCATCTGCCAGCAGAACCAATGCGGGACGATCAGGTGCGCGAATGGCGAATCGAAAAATACCCAGCGCACAAACTCAATCGTGCGCGACGGCACAAATTCTTCGTCCATGAAGCACACATGCGGCTTGATGCCCATTGGCGACATGGTGTCGATCGCGAGCATGAGCAACGCCAGCGAATCTTTTCCGCCCGAGAATGAAACCAGTGGAACGTCGAAGGATTCATAGCAATAAAGGATCCGCTCGCGCGCAGCTCGCACCACGTCGTAAGGCAGGTACGATGCGATATGGGCCGTGCGCTTGGATTTGTAGCCGCCGGCGTCGATGCCGGGCGCGCCACCCTGGCGGTCGAGCGCGTCTTCGATAACGCCCATAACAGATGCCATGACTTCGGACTGGAACGGCGCCGTCCGCTTACCTGTGACCACGCCCCTGCAGTTCGGCGCGCCACAGTTGCACTGGATCCGGAGCGATGGCGAAGCGAATCGCGAGTAATCCTCGAGCAGCTCGTCGCCTTGCTTGATGTCGCGCAGCGCGTAGCATTCTTCGCCGCGCCATTCGATATTCGGGTCGCAGCCGTGATTCACGAATTTCATCGGCCCACGAAAAAATACCGTGCGCTTGCCTTCGCGGAATGACAGCACGAGCCACTTCGCCCAGCGTTTCGATGGCGCATCTTTCGCCGACTTGCGAAACCACGCGCCCTTGAACGTGGCGACCAGAGCGCCCTGGGGAATATCTGCGGCCGCGAACGCGCCAACACCCTCTACGCCGCTCGCGTTGTACATGACAGGCGCGGTCGTGAACCGTGTGTTTCTATGCTTTGATTCCCGCTTCACGCATTTCCTTGTCGAGACATTCGTGGCAAATCACTTCGTCGCGCGTTGGAGTTTGGTTTGGCGATTGGTAAATCTCTTTCGAGTGGCCGCATGACAGCGTGCAATGCCAGGCGATTTTTTCCACGCTCCACGCAGCGCGAAGGACGACGCTCACTGACGCGGGCCACCCTTCCAATAGCTGACGTCAACTAACCAGTCGAAAACCTCAACCGGGTAACTAGAGTCATAAGGGACATAAACTCTTCCCAGATTTTCTGGATTCACCGGCTCACCGTTAGCCTGGCGGTCAAGACATCGCGACGCTTCGATGAGTGCATCTCTGGCCGATTCCTCTTTGTCCGTTTCCCAGAGCTGGCCATTCATATCCCGGAACGTGACGAACCAATATCGTTTGCCTTGAGCCGAGAACGGTTTGTAGATCCACAGACCGATGAAGTGCTCGCCCAAATCGTGGAGCAGGTTTTCGATGACCGTGGTGCTGAGGGTTTGCTTCGGCAGCTTGGAGTCTTGGATGCACACGCTGCAACTGCTGGAATCGTGAAGGTGATTAAAATCGCGACACCGCTCACTTTTCGGGATGGTTGCGTACCCGTGGTCCCTGATGCTCATGCCCACCCCAACGCCACGCCCTGTTCGTAGGTGTGGAAGTCGATGTCGAAGCCAGGCGCAACCTGGTCGCGCGCTTCTTGCCACGCGCGCCGGCGTCGAGCCATGTACAGCTCGCTACGCTCAGTGTTGAACCAGACGGCAAGCCCTGGATCCTTGCGCGCAACAGCTTTGGTCAGGTCGGCGGAGATTTCGTCAAAACTTTTCGGGATGATAACGTCGTGCGGGAAACTGTACACACGGAACGGGAATTGAACCGCCGCGGCTATCGCTACGCCGCCCACCAACGTCTTGAGGAAGTTCCTTCGTTCGTTCATTTGCTCTCCGGTTTGCAGAGGACTTCGTACACCACTTGGCCGATCGACTTCTCATTCCCAGCTTGCAGCCGGGAGATTTCCCGTTTCACTTCGCGCAACTTCTCGCGTGACGGCATGGTGATAAACATGGTCGACGACTCACCGTGCGCCTTCGCATCACCAGCATAGATTGTGGCGCTGTTGGCCTTGGCCCCGACCGCCTCAGCATCGCGCACTTCCCGGGCACTCCGCTTGGCTGCTTCAATCTCAGTGTCCGAAAACCCAGTGAGCTTGGCCATCTTCGAGCCCATTTGCTCGAACATGCCGCCCACGTCGGCGAAATCAAACTCGGAAATATCGGTGAGCTTGTTATCTGCGATTGTGAACGCGGCCGCAGCTTTGTCATCGAGATTCGCGACCGTGACTTCAACCTCGGTGACACCCTGAGCCTTGAGCGCCTGCAATCTTCCGTGGCCGGCCAGCACGCGATGCGTGTCTTTCTGTACCACGATGGGCGAGAGATAACCGAAGGCCTCGATCGACGCAGCGATTCCCTTCACGTCGTGGCCGACGCGAGGATTGTGTTCCCAGGCTTTCAATTCGGAGATGGGCAGCGTGACAAGCTTCAGCTCGAGCAGTGACGCGAGTTTTTCCTGTGCGGTTGGTTCTGTCATTCTTCGCCCCGGCCCAAGCGTTCGGGGTCATGGATTTTAGCCCACGCCGGCTTCTCGCAGAACGCGCAGCGCGTCCCATTTTCCCCAACGTGTTTGTGATGGTCAGTTTCGCGGATGCCATAAGTGCGAAGGACAGCGCAGACCATGGTCGCGTGTTGTAGCGGGGTGTCCTGTGGGCTCATGACTTGCCGGGGAATAACGCTTCGTACAGAACCTGGCCCTCAGACTTCTCGTTGCCCTTCTGCCGCAAACCAATCTCGCGTTTCGCCGCCAGCATCTTTTCGCGCGTGGGGAACGTGACGAACAGCGTAGCGCTTTTCTGATCGACGTCGACCTCGTTGGCCGCGCCTGTGGTCTGCAGGTTGCCGACACCCAGCGCATTGATTTCGCCAGCCGTGAATCCGGAGAGTTGTTGATACCTGGCGTCGAGCGTTTCGAACAAAGTGGCGAGCGACTTCTTGTCGAACGAGGATGAATCGTTCAGCTTGTTGTCGGCGATGGTGTAGGCCGCAGCCTGTTCGTCCGTGACGTCGGCGACCGCAACCGGAATCTCTTTGACGGTCTTCATCGCCTTCAATGCTTTGTAGCGCCCGTGCCCGGCGAGGATCCGGTAAGTGCCCTTCTGAACGATGATCGGATTGAGGTAGCCGAACTCCCCGATCGACGCCTCGATGGCAGCAACTGCATGCTTGACCCGAGGGTTTTTCTCCCACGGTTTGATTTTGTCGATGGGAACGGTTTCGATTACCGGCGCAGCGATTTTCATTTCCGGATGGTATCATTTTCGGGAAAGCGAGCAAGGCTGTTTCGCGCGGAGATAACAGCATGGCTAACAGTCAAAAGTCGCCCTCTCATACTGATAAGCTGGCGAAACAGGAGCGCAAGCAAGAGGGCAAGGTTCAAATGGAGTGGCTGCGCCCGTACCAGTTCCAGCCGGGCCAGTCTGGCAACCCCAAAGGTCGCCCACCTGGTAAGCGGATCCCAACGATCAGCGACGCCATGGTTTGGGTGATGCAGCTCCCGTACCCGCCGCACCTGCGAAAGCAGCTCGAAGCGAAACTCGGTGGACCGCCGCCGAACCCGCCGTTCAAACTCCCGTACAACATGACGTTCGCCCAGGCGTGCGCGCTCGGCCGCGGACTCATGGCCGTGGTCGACAATGCAGCGGCTGAGCTGATCATGGACCGGATGGAAGGCGCGATTCGTCAGGAACTCGAATTGATGGGGCCCGGCGGCGCTGAACTTCCGGCGCCGATTCTGGTCACGCAACTGGTCGAAATAACGAAGGCCGGCGAAACGGTCAAGGTCATCGACATTGATTCCACACCAGAACCTGTACAGCCGCCCGCCGATAATTCAGCCGGAAATTAAATTTAGAATTCCCGGGTGCTTCGGTGAGCTGCTCAAGCCGCATCGGTACAAAGTATTTTGGGGTGGCCGAGGTGCGGCTAAATCGTGGTCGATCGCACGCATTTTAATTCGCCGCTGCCTGATGGGGCGAGAGCGCATTGGCTGTTTCCGCGAACTACAATCCTCGATTAAAGATTCAGTCCACCAGGTCATCAAAGAACAGATTTTCGAGATGGGCCTGGCCGCGTATTTCAAGATTACCGACGACTCGATCGTGTGTCGCACTACCGGCGCGCATTTCATTTTCAAAGGCCTGCGCCACAATGCGATGGAGATTAAGTCGACCGAAGGCATCACGATTTGCTGGGTGGAAGAAGCGCAGCTCGTGTCCGAAGAATCGTGGCAGATCCTCATACCGACCATTCGCGTGCAGGGCTCGGAAATCTGGATTAGCTTTAACCCGGTTTCGATGGATGACCCGACGTATAAACGGTTCGTCGCCAACCCGCCGCCCAACGCCTACGTTCTGAAAGTTGGATGGCAAGACAATCCGTTTTTCTCCGAGACGCAAAACATCGAACGGCTGTGGCTCAAGGAAAACGATTACGACGCCTACACGCATGTGTGGGAAGGCGAATGTCGCCAGCTTTCCGATGACGTAATCTTCGGCGAAAACCACGGCAAGCTGCGCTGGGTGATCGAAGCGTTCGAGGAACCGCACGACCCGCCGCCTGAACGCATTTTCTTCGGTGCCGACTGGGGATACGCCGTGGATCCCACGACGCTCATGCGATTCTGGAAAACTGGGACCGCGCCGAATGAAGAACTCTGGATTTCGCACGAGGCGTGGGAAGTCAAGTGCGAGCTGGACAATACGCCGGCTCTGTTCGACACCGTGCCCGGGTCGCGCGACTGGCCAATCAAAGCCGACACCGCGCGCCAAGAAACGATTTCGTATATGTCGAATCAGGGATTCAACATCTCAGCGGCCGAGAAGTGGCCGGGGTGTGTCGAGGACCGAATCGAACATCTGAAAGCGTACAAGATGATTCACATTCACGAACGCTGCAAGCACATGCAATTCGAGGCGCGCAATTACCGGTTCAAGCGCGATCGGCAGACTGGCCTGGTTCTGCCAGTGATTATCGACAAGCACAACCATTGCTGGGACGCGATTGGGTATGGGTTGGATGGCTACATTCAACAGCGCGGCGTCGACAATGTGTGGGCGCGCCAGTAGTGAACGCAGTTTCATCGCGTATTTCGAATATCGCACGTTCCAAGCTCACCCGTCGGTGCTGGGGGCGCGACCACTTTGGCCTCAAGGGCGTCCAGAAGTTCAGTCAATTCTCAGCTTCTTCAGGTCAACTGTCACGGACGGAGCCTCCTTTTTCCTTCCTTTGCGTGCTTTCTTCTAAGCCACATAGAGTGAATCTTTGAATCGCCGCAGCATCTACAGTAACGATGCTCACGCAATGCCTTCAAATGTTTGCTACGACTCATCGCCTCTCTCCAGTGAGTGAAAGAACGGAAGGCAGAACTTTAAGGCCGTCCCTTCGTCAGTCGGTGTTGCTCGCACAATTAATTGCCTTCGCTGTTACGGCAGAATCTCATCGTACTTTTCGAGTGGTTGGAAATTTCCGCATCGCGTCCTGACCACGAAAGGCCAGTCGTTGCACTCCATGTTGCTCGCTAGAATCGAGTAGTCCTTGCCCATTCCGCGAACATCTTCGAGATTGAATTTCATTCCCTTCGGATAATACTTCCCTGAGAGGTTCTTGCGTTTGCCCCACACGGTTTGTTCCTCGCCGTTTATTTTTGTTTTCTTCGAGGACTGGTCATAGAACTGGAATGCAAACGCGCCAGCCGGAACAAAAAGCGAGGTGCTCCGCGTCTTGACTTCCTTGACCTCGGACTCCGAGAAAAACGAGCCTGGATAGAAAAACTCGACGTAGGTCTTGGTCACTTCGGTGCTCATCGCAATCTCCAATCGAGCTTAAATTTACTGTTCACCACCCAACATCTGCCGAACGCCAGTGATTTCAAATCCCGTGGCGATGGGCCTTGATACCCACTTTCCCTCGATTAGGCTCTATCACGGGTTATTGGCTTTCGCCTCAACCGAATTAGAGAGGGCAATCAGCCCGGCTACGGTAGATGTTATCCGCCTGCCATGTAGCGTGTCCTTCCACGCCGCGCCACGAGAACTTGTCCTGCAAAACTCTTTCGGGGGTCAGCGCCCAGCCCCGGATTCCTCTGCCTGCCATCC
>Ga0307474_10002788_pt1 | contig 12556 bp, 13 predicted proteins | sample atmos_gasesECM1C_2_FD_203312 | JGI IMG/M metagenome (GOLD analysis project Ga0307474, IMG submission 203312) | Hardwood forest soil microbial communities from Morgan-Monroe State Forest, Indiana, United States - atmos_gasesECM1C_05 | ecosystem: Environmental > Terrestrial > Soil > Temperate... | reverse complement strand
CCAACGTGGACGCGCCCGGTGGCCTGCCGCTTGATTCGCGCTTCCTCTGCGGCAAGTGGTGCAACTACACCACGACCGGTAATGCTGCCGGACCTTTCTTCGGGGTGGTCTCTGGCCCGGTCAATCTGCCGGCTACCTCCGGCACGCAGCTCAACACGTTCGACGGCTATGATTTCGCGCTCAACATCAATGTCGGCATCACGGACGCGGTGAGGGTGAACTCGATCACCGGCTATCACAACTGGACCAATCAGTTCAGCATCGATGGCGATCTGTCCCCAGCACAGACTCAGTTCGGCAACAACACGCTCGATCACTGGTTCTGGAGCGAGGAACTGCGGCTCAACATGGACTTCGGTAAGCGTGTCCATGCCACCGTTGGCGGCTACTACTCCGATGAGAAGACCACCTACTACACGTTGCAGGACATTCGCTATGTCGCCATACCCAACGGACCGCCGCTCTTCCCGCTTCAGTTCATCGGCAACGACCCGGTGAAGACAACCTCAAAGGCGGCATTCGGCACACTGGTCTGGGACGTCACAGATGCCCTTGCACTCACTGGCGGGCTGCGCTACTCGAAGGACTACAAGAGCTACACGTACTATCGCTACAACCTCGACGGCGTCACGATCAACCCGTTCGTCGATCCGGTCGGCGCCATCTACGGCGCCGGGTATAACGGTCCGAACTACTTGAACATCCCCGGCCTGCCACCTGGCCCCGTCCCCGGTACCGTCCAGGCGCTCACGGGTCGTCAGTCCGTGTTCCAGGGCAATCGTACCGACTGGCATTTCAGCGCCGACTATCGCTTCAACCCGGCCGTGATGGTCTACGCTTCAGCAGGCACGGGATACAAGGCGGGCGGTGACAGCCCGCGTCCGTTCAACGCCGAACAGGCGATAGCGTTCGGCCCGGAGAAGCTCACTTCCTACGAGTTGGGACTCAAGACGGACCTGTTCGACCGCCGGGTGCGGTTCAATACCGCCGCCTTCTTCAACAAGTTCACCGACGCACAATTGGTGCTTCTGAGCTGCCCGCAATACGGCGGTCCAGGGCCATGCGCACTGCCACAGAACGCCGGTGATGCGCACGTCTGGGGCGTGGAGGCCGAGATCTTCGCGATTCCGGTTGCCGGCCTGCAGATCGATCTATCGGGATCGTATCTGCACTGGGACTGGCAGTGCGTCAACCCACAGGTGGTCCCCACGCCCGTGCCCGGCGCTCAGGGCTGCTCGAGCGAAGCGGCGGTGATCGATCAACTGGCGGGGACTCCGATCGGATTCATCAAGGAGCAGTACCACGGCGGCATCCAGTACGAGTTCCGTCTGGGCAACGGCAGCAGCCTCACCCCGCGCTTCGATGCCTCTTACCAGGGACCCCAGAACGGCAGCAATTCCGCCCCCGCGCCAGGATCGCCGTCGGCCCTCTACGGACAGGTCGGAGGTTTCACCGTCGCCAACTTGCGCTTCACGTGGATGAATGCGAAACGGGATCTGCAGACGACACTTGCAGCCACGAACCTGTTCAACCATTACTACTACTACGCCAAGTTCGACCTGACGGGGGCTGGCACGGGAACCATTACCGGCTCCCCTGGGCCGCCGCTCGGGTGGTCGCTCACGGTGAAGAAAACCTTCTGAGTCGGGGAATGGCTTAGAAAAAGGGGGGCCAGGGAGACAGGGGCGAACCGTTGGTTCGCCCCTGTCTGTTTTTGCCCGGGCACCGCCGAAGGACTCTCCGTCCTTCAGAGCTGGATGATCACCGTCTTGATCTCGGTGTAGGCCTCGATCCCCTCGCGACCCTGTTCGCGGCCGATGCCCGACTGTTTGAATCCACCGAAGGGCAGCGCCGGATCGATGACGGCGTGGCAGTTGCCCCAGACGGTGCCGGCCTTGATCTTGGCCGCGAGCCGATGCATCGCCGAGACGTCCCTGGTCCAGATGCTGGCAGCGAGGCCGTAGGTCGTGTCGTTGGCGGCCTTGGCAACCTCATCGAGCGTGTCGAAGCGCTGCGCGACCAGCACCGGGCCGAAGATCTCCTCGCGCACGATGCTCATCGAGGGTTTCACGTCGACCAGCACGGTCGGGTTGACGTAGTAACCGTTCGCTGCCGGAGCGGTGCCGCCCACGGCGATCGATGCGCCATCGCGCTTGCCCTTCTCGATGTAGCCCATGACGCGATCCATCTGTTCCTTCGAGACGAGCGGACCCATGTGCGCCTGGGGATCCAGCGAGGGGCGCGGCCGCCAGAACGCGGAGGCCTTGGCGACGCCCTCGACCATGCGATCGAAAATCGAGCGGTGCGCGAACAGCCGCGAGCCGGCGACGCAGATCTGCCCGGCGTTGAAGAAGACGCCACCCGCCGCGGCGGGCGCGACCTCATCGACATTGACATCGGGCATCACGATCACCGGCGATTTGCCGCCAAGCTCCAGAGTGACGCGCTTGAGCGTCTCGGTCGCGTTGCGGTTGATGATCTTGCCGACCTCGGTGGAGCCGGTGAAGGCGACCTTGTCGACGTCCGGGTGCTTCACCAGGCGATCGCCGGCGGTGTGCCCGTTGCCGGTGATGACGTTGATCACGCCCGGTGGAAAGCCTGCTTCGGCGACGAAGTCGGCCATGCGCAGCGCCGTCATCGAAGTCTGCTCCGCCGGCTTGAGTACCAGCGTGCAGCCGGCAGCGAGCGCCGGTGAGATCTTGAGCGTCGCCATGATGAGCGGAAAGTTCCACGGAATGATCTGGGCCGCCACTCCGACCGGCTGGCGCGAGACGTAGCTGAACACCTGGCCCCGCGGCATTCCAAGAGGATCGATAACTTCGCCGCCGAGCTTGGAGGCCCAGCCCGCCATGTACCGCAGGTGATCGACGGAGCCGGGGACATCGATCATCGTCGCAAAGCCGACCGGCTTGCCGTTGTCGATGGCCTCGAGCTCGGCGAACTCCGCCGCGTGCGCCTCGATCAGGTCCGCGAGCTTGTTGAGGGTACGCTCGCGAACCTTCGGCGGCAGATTCGACCAGCGTCCGTCGTCGAATGCCGCGCGGGCCGCGGCGACGGCGCGGTCCACATCGGCGTCCGAGGCATCCACGATGCGGGAGACTTCGCCTCCGGTGGAGGGATCCTCGACCACGAGCGTCGCGCCGTGGCTGGAAGACACCCATTCATTGTTGATGAAGAGCGCCGGCTTGCGCGCGAGCGCCCGTTTGGCGGCCGGCGAGTACTCGCGCTGCACGAAGGAACTGCTGTCCTCGACGATGGGTTGCACGGTAGCCATTTCACTTATCCTCCGGGATTTCCCGGGCGCGACCGCTCCGGTCAGTTTGTTTGTGTAGCGTACTAACTGAGCCCGGGGGGGTCAATGTAAGGGTCGGATCGCGAGCTCGCGCTGTGCGGCGGCAGTGCGCCGCCGATCAAGCACTTAGCCGCCGGGTACGCAGCCTTGATCAGCTCACGGTTGGTGAACTGATGACCGAGGTCGGACGCGACGATCCGCCCGATGGCGACCGTCTCGCTGTAGTTCGGAATCGCGCTCGTCATGTTGAGCAGCTGACGGATCTTCACGTGACTCCAGGCCGGATACTGCGGCAGCCAATCACCTACCGTCTGGGTGATGTCGAGCTTGCCGTCCGCTTCCAGTCTCAGCAGCACCGCCGCCTCAAAATGCTTGGTGTTGCTGCCGATCTGAAAGAGCGTGTCACCGTCGATCGGCGCGTTGTCGCGCAGCCCATCGTTCCCCGAGTAGGCTTCGATGACCGGGCCGGGATCACCGAGATCGACGTGCAGGGAGATGGCGGAAACGCCTTCGATCTCGTGGCGCTGTGCAAGGAAATCATCGAGCGTCTGTTGGATCTCCCCGACGACGTTGCTGTCGGCGGCAGGAACGCTTGCCGGCAGAGAGAGTGCCGCAGAGGCGAAGAGCAGGGCGATCGCACGACACGGGCCTCGGGTCTTGCCCTCGCGCCCCGAGCTGCCGTGCCGGCCGTCCTCGCGCGCCCGCGTCAGTGCGTTCCCGACTCCGCTGCCGGTGGCGATTCGGGGGGCAGTCGCGACCGGCTGACCCTGCCACCACACCTCGAAGGTCTGAACGCGCGCCGGGCCGACCCCGTCGTTTTCAATCTTGAGCGAGATGCGCCGATTGCCCTGCGGCGTCCGCTACTGTGAGCGAGGTGCGGAGTTTCGTGCTCGGGCTTCATGCCGATGCGCCATCAGCCTGGCAATCCCTCGTAGACCCTCAGTCCCGGCGGAATCATCGCCCACTCCGGGCGGCCGCGCGTGAAGATCGCGATGCGCGGGCGAAACAACGAGGCGTCATCGAGCGATCCGGCGTAGATCGTGAAGCTGTCATCCGTGCCGACGGTTCCACCGAACACCAGGCCGCCGCAGACGGGACAGGAGTTCCGCACCGCGTCCCGACCGCTGGCCGCCTTGCAGGCGAACTGCCGCGTTGCGCCGCTGAAGCGCACGGCGTCGCTCCTGAAGGTCATGAAGGGGATGAATCCCGCGCCGGAGGCCTTGCGGCAATCGGCGCAGTAGCAATGCCCCATCATGGACGGTTCGCCCTCGGCCTCGTAGCGAACCGCGCCACATAGGCACCCGCCGCTGTACCGGGGCTGGGGATCGCTCATCGGCAGATTATTGTCGCTGCCTCCGTAGCGGGCAAGTTCGGGCGCTCGAGCGCTTCGCACCGCGTCGGCTGCGCGCGCAGCGTCAGTCGTTCGCCGTGAAACCAACACCCTGGTCGAGGCATTGTTGGGATGCAGGTTGGATGGTGCGGCGACTCGTGTGCGGTGGAGGCTGCGCCGCGGGGCGGCGCGGCGGCGGCGAGTGGCGCAAGCGTCACACCCGGTGTAACGTCAGTGGTTGCAACCGCTTCATCGAGCACTGCGCGCGGGTTACGTCCCGGGGCGGAATCGACATGAGCTTTGACATGCTGAAAGCCGGGCTGGCGGCGGTGATCGTGGGAGTTGCGGGCGCATCGAGGGCGCTCGCCGCAGAGGGCGAGGTTGTGATCGGCAACCTCGACGACCTCTCCGGCGTTTACTCCGATGATGGTGGTCCCGGCTCGGTCGAGGCCGAAAAAATGGCGATCGCGGATTTTGGCGGCACGGTGCTCGGCCGCAAGATCGTCGCCCTGGTGGCCGACCACCAGAACAAGCCGGATATCGGGGCTTCGAGATTCCGCGAGTGGGCCGATCAGAAAGGTCTCAGCATGATGATCGCGGGTGCCAACACCGGCGTCACCATCGCAATGTCCAAGGTCGCGGTCGCCAAGAAGATACCGCTGCTCATCGTCGGCGCGGGTGGCTCGTCGCTGACGAACGAGGACTGTACCGCCTACAGCGTTCACTACGTCTTCGACACGACTGCGCTCGCGAACGGCACCGCGTCCACGGTTCTCAAGACCGGCGGCAAGACCTGGTTCTATCTGTCGGCCGACTACGCCTTTGGCACGCAGCTGGTGAATTCCGCCTCCAGGGTCGTCGAGGCGAACGGTGGCAGGAATCTCGGCGTGGTGCGCGTGCCGCTCTCGACCGCTGACTTCTCGTCGTTCCTGCTGCAGGCGCAAAGCTCGGGTGCTCAGGTGCTCGCCTTCGCCAATGCCGGTGACGACTTCCAGAACGCGCTCAAGGCAGCACGGGAATTCGGTATCACCAGGAAGATGAAACCGGTCGCCCTGGTCGCCTTCATCAACAACGTGCACAGTCTCGGTCTGGAAGCCGCTCAGGGCTTGTATCTGACGACCAGCTGGTACTGGGATCTCAACGAGGAGACCCGGGCGTTCGCCAAGCGCTTCTTCGAGAAGATGAGGACCCAGCCGACGATGGACCAGGCCGGCACCTACTCGGCGACGCTCACCTACCTGAGAGCAGTCAAGGCGGTGGGCACCACCGACGCCGACAAGGTGATGAGTGAGCTCAGGCGCACCAAGATCAACGACATGTTCACCAAGGGGGGTTATATCCGCGCCGACGGAGTCATGATCCACGACATGTACGTCATGCAGGTCAAGTCACCGCAAGAGTCGAAATACCCGTGGGACTATTACAAGGTCGTCGCCGTCATGCCGGGCACCGAGGCCTTCGGCCCGATTACCGGCCGCTGCCCGCTTGCGCCAAACTAAGGAGGCAGCGTCCCTGATGAATGTCTGCCAGCAATGTGGAGCGTGCTGCGCCTCCTTCCGCGTCTCTTTCTACTGGGCCGAAGCGCGGCAACGGGGATTGCCCGACTCGTGCACCGAGCAGGTGAATCCGCACCTCGCGAGCATAATTGGCACCAGTCGGCCCTCGCCGCACTGCTGCGCTCTGCAGGGTGAAGTCGGCAAGCAGGTCTCCTGCCGCGTGTACCCGGCGCGGCCCTCGCCGTGTCGCGAGGTTCAGCCAGGAGACGACCAGTGCCGCCGGGCACGGATGCGGCACGGATTGACCCCGCTCGATAGCAAGCCGCCAACCCGGTGAGATTGCCGCCGCAGCGCCGCCGCCGGCCTGCCCGAGCGGGGACCGCTGCCTGGCGGGAACGTTCCGCAAGCTTCAAGCCGACCGACTTCGTCGTCGCGCTTTCGCCGATCGTTTCTCGCGCGTCGCAGAATCGACCGTCGTGGCGCTGCCGATGAGGCGGGCGCAGTCCTCGATGCTCAGGCAACGACAATGAAAGCTCGACGTCAGCAGGGTCTGCATCCTCTGCAGTTGCCCGATGCGCGTCTCGATCTCAACCAACTTACGCTGCGCCAGCGAGCGCCAGCGCACTGCCGGGGGCGTAGTGGCGGAGAAACCGCTCACGAACGTGCGGGTCTCCGCAATGCTGAAGCCGGCTTCGCGCGCGACCTGGAGAAGGCGCAACCGCCCGATCATGTGAGCGTCGTAGCGGCGCTGGCGGCTGACTCGCACGGCTCTCGGAAGCAAGCCGGCTTTCTCGTAATAGCGTATCGCGGAAGGCGCCAGCCCGCAGATTCGCGCCACCTCCCCGATGGACATGCTTCGCATGCTGTTCAAGCGGCTGCCAATCGCCCGGAGTTAAAGCGCACTCTAGCCCGCGCGCTCGGCTCGTGAAAGCCTGGAGTAGGGCAGTTGGGTTCGGGAACGCGGTCAGGCAGTCAGGGACCGGAACCGCTCTCACGCCGCGCGCTTGAAGTCCTGCAGTTGCGCTTCCAGGGCTCGTTTGAAGGCCGCCCGCGCCGTGCAGCGGTCGAGGTAGGCGGCGAGGGCCGGGTGGCGCGAGACCATGTCGGTGTGCGAGAGGATCCGCAACACCGTAGTCATCATGAGATCACCGGCCGTGAACCGCCCACCATCGAGGAAGGGCTTGTCGCCCAGCGATCTGCTGAGCGCGGCGAGGCGCCGCTCGACGAATGCGACTGCGCCGGGGCGGCGCAGCTTCGCCCACTCTTCGCCCCCGTGGAACAGATCGATCGCTGCGACATTCATGACGCAGGGCTCGATGGAATTGAGCGCGGCGATGAGCCATTGAGTCGCGCGCGCACGCGCGCCGGAGTCCTTCGGCAGCAGTGCCTCGCGGCCCTCACCGATGTGCAGCACGATGGCTCCCGATTCGAACAGCACGAGGCCGTCTTCCTCGAAGATGGGCACCTGGCCGAAAGGCTGCAGAGCACGGTACTGCGGCTGATCCTGATCGCCTTGCGCGAGCAGACGCGTCGTGTACGGCAGCCCCGCCTCCTCCAGCGCCCAGCGCACGCGCAGGTCGCGTACCTGGCCCTTGGCGAAGTCGGGAACCCATTTGAAGGCTGAGATCGTGATCATGCGTGCTCCCCGATCATGTCCCGGTCGAGAAGTAGCGCTCGAGCTTGTCAAGAGCGCCCGCCCAACCTTCCTCGTGGCTGCGGCGCGAGGCCTCGGTCTTCAGGCGCTCGTGGGTGAAGGTGAGCTCGGTGCCGGCATCGGCGGGTGCGAGCTCGATGACGACTCGTGATACCTCGCCCCGCTCATCGGGCTCGCCCCCGACCGTCCACTGCCAGCTCATGACTACGCGCCTTCCCGCGACCAGCTCGAGATACTGACCCGTGCTCTCGTGCTCGCTCCCATCGAGCGTGCGAAAGCGCACCCGAAAGGACCCGCCGACACGTGCATCACTTTCCGCGAGCAATACCGGACCCCCGTCCGGTCCCCACCAGTGCGCGATGCCCTCGGCGCTCGTCAGCGCCTGAAATACCATTGCGGGTCGCGCGCGGATGCGTCGCACCAGGGTGAGGCTCGTCATCGCCCGGACCGCCTCGCGGCAGCGTCCTCGCGTTCCGCATATTCTGCGAGGCGATCGAGGCTGCGAGACCAGAAGCGCTCGTAGCGGCGCAGCCAATCGAGCGCGTCCCGCATGGGCTCGGGCCGCAGCCGCACCGTGACGGTTCGACCTTCCTTCGAACGCGTGATGAGACCGGCATCTTCGAGCACATCCAGATGCTTCATCACCGCCGGCAGCTTTATCGCGAAAGGCGTGGCGAGCGCACTGACCGTCAACCGGTCCTCACGCTCGAGCCGCGCGAGGATCGCCCGGCGGGTCTGATCGACCAGCGCCGCAAAAGTCCGGTCAAGCTGTGCAGGCCTATACTTCACCATATGGTGAAGTGTCTCGTCGTGCGTGCTCCGTGTCAACCCCGGCAGCTGCTGCAGCGGCGAGCCGGATGAGGCTGGACTCCGCGGCCGCGAAAGTACAATGTTCGCCGTGCACTCACGCACGGCTTTGCGTGTTGGGACGTTGCATCGCAGCGGCGGCTATCGTCCGCGGCGCGAACTCGTCTCGGTAGCAGGGAGTTTCCGTGATCGACTCAGACCGCATCTCGAGGCAGTTCGATCTTTGGGTATTGCGGATCCTCCGAGCCACCATGGCAGTGGGCATCACTGCCGCTTTGGTCATCCTCGTGCTGCTGGTGATTCGCGAATTGCACCGCTCGTGGTCGCAAATCGACAGCATCGCGGAATTGCAGGAAGCCGTTCAGGCCCTGTTCGCCGGCGTGCTGCTCGTGGTGCTCGGACTCGAGCTGATGGATACGCTCAAGAACTACTTCATCGAGCATCGGTTGCGGATGGAATTTCTCATCAGCGTGGCGCTCATCGCCGTCGCACGTCACGTGATTCAGCTCGACTACGAGCACGCCTCACCGTGGATGGTGATTGCGATCGCGCTGCTCATGTTCAGTCTTGCCGCAAGCTACGTGGGTGTGCGGAAGTTCGAGTACCGGCCGCGGAGCAACCCGGATCGCTCGTAACGCTCGCGTCTCGCGGTGACGCAGCCGCAAGGGGCAACCGCACCGCGGCGGGCGAGCGACGATGGCGGATCGTGAAACCGATCAACGTTCAGCCGGAAAATTGCGCCAGACTTCGTGCCATGAGCATCTTCTCGTCCGTTGTGCTGATGGTCGCCACACTGGTCGCGGCGTACATGCTTTGGTGGCTGCTGCTCCGTGCCGAGCATCTCTACGCCCGTCTCGAAGGCCATGGACAGACCGCGGCCGACATCGCCGGCGTCGCGTTCCTGGGGCTTACCGCCGTAATCGTGGTCGGCGCCCTGGCCGCGCTTCGCATCGAGGCCCGGCAGCTGATCAGCGCACTTTTCTAGCCTCCCGGCTCTCTCGCCCCTGAGGTCGGGCCTGTGCCTGGCGCGCGGTCAGCCGCTCAGCGGTAGCGCCGTCCAGGCGCCCACCACGCGCGGCAGGAACATCACACGCTCGTGTACGAGCGCGTCTTCGTGCATGCGCACGGCGAGCGTGTCGATGTCGATTTCCGCTGCGCTGGCGATGCCGGTCCGCTCGATCAAAGGCAGGAGGCTGCGCAGAACGCCTACCGGGTACCCGTATCCGGTCGCGACAGGCCCACACACGATGAGTGTCGCGGCGGTCATGTCCGGCGGGGGAAATCCGGCGCGCAGGAAGCTCGAGTAGAGCTTCGTGCCCATATCGAGCTGTGCGCCCGCGGCCGCGAAGGCCGCGAGCAGCCACGACCTGACCTTCACGAACAGATCCCCCGGGGGCACCTGTGACGTTGCTGTCATGTCGAATTCCTGAAAGGCGACTATCCCTCCCGGTCGCAGGAATTGCGACAGGCGCTTGAGAGTGCCCGCGGGATCCGGGAGATAGAGCAGGACGAGTCGGCCGACGAGTGCGTCGAAAGTCTGATCGGTCTCGAAGCTCGCGAGCTCGGCTTGCTCGAAGCGTGCGTGCGCGACACCCAGAGCGGTGGCGCGGCCGCGCGCAGTCTGCACCGATGTTGCGGCGCGGTCGATCCCGAGTACGGCGCCTTTCGGTCCCACGAGCCGGGCGGCGAGCAGCGATACATCGCCCACCCCGCAGCCGATGTCGAGCACCGTCATGCCCTCGCGCAGCCCGGCACGGTGAAAGACGTCGGCCGTGAAGTCCTCGAGCAACGCGCCTTGCTCCGCGAGGCGTCGCGCCTCCAGCTCGGTGTAGCCGAGTGGATAGTCCTGTGTCCTGCTCATCGGGCCTCCCGAAATCTGCGCGCAATGTAACGCCGGATCACCGACCGACGAAGTCTGCACAGTCCGCGGCGCTGGACAAACCCTCTGAAGACCGTCGCTTATACGCGACGCTTCCGCGAGGATCGTCATATTATGTATTGCACTGCAACGCGCGAGCGCGGAGACTAAACCCTTAGGTCGCCTGAAGAAATGGTCTGACAGTTGAACCACCCGGTGGGGGCGCAGGCTCGTGCGCGGATGCGCATGCTCGTCCGCGGCTTCCGGCATGCACGGCTCATGGAGGAGTCGGAGTTGCGGGTTCAGATGTCGGCTTACCTGCATACACACGCCGATGCCGCAGCGCGGCGAATCCTGGAGTGTCCGGACATTTACCGGCGCTGGGAGGTCGAGCACGACCGGCTCATGCACAACATTTCCGATCTCGGGCGGCTTACGGAGCAGGTGACGGCACTTCGCAGGACGGTGTTCGCGCTCGTGCACCGGCGGGCGGTTTTCGAGTATCTGCGCGAGGCTCAGGTGACCGGCGACAAGCGCCGCCGCGCGCTGGCGCTGTTCTACGGCTGTCGCGACTACACCGACGCGGTGCTGCGCGAGCACGGCAACTACGTGCGCTACAGCTCGAGCTACCTGTGCACGCACCACTTGGGCGAGCACCTCATGCACGACGCGGCCTTCGACGAGCCGTTGATACTGTACGAGGAGTGGTATGCGGAGTACTTCCGCGCCTACTGCAGCGCCGAGCTCGCCGAGACTGAGCAGGAGAAGGAGGCAGGTGTCGCGCTGGATGCGCTGAAGCCGCTGCTCAAGCACCGGCTCACCGAAGCCCGCCAGGCTATCCTGGCGATGCCGCAGTCACCGGATCGGGAGTGGCGCGAAGTGGAGATTCGCAAGCCCAACGGGGACACTCAACGCATGCGGGCGATCTTCGGGAGGCACTGAGCTGCCCCGGTACCCCGCGCAGCGGCCCCTCAATCGCTGGTGAATTCGAATTCCAGCGTGATGCCGAGCTCGCCGAATACCCGGCTCACCGCGGGCGCAAGGCTGAAGCCGCTCAATTCGCCCGCAGGCGCGGTGATCAGCAGGCTCACCTGACCACTCTCGGCCACGATGCGTCGCAGGGTCTGGGCGTGGGCGCTGAAGAACCGTGTCGAGAGCGATAGCGCCCAACCAAGGCTGCGCATTCCCGCGACCCCCATGCGCTCCTGCGAGGCCAGCAGCCGCAGAACCCCGGGAGAGGTGACATCCTCCGCCGGCCAGTTGGCAGTGTTCAGCGCGCCGAGCCAGTAGCTTTCGGGGTGTACCGAGCTGATGCCACTGCGCGAGGGGCGTGGATCTCCGGCACGGAAGCAGTGCGCGGCTTCGATGCTGAACTCGCGCGATAGCTCATCCGGATCGATCGAGGGGTGACGGATTCGCAGTGAGAGCTGGAAAGGTTCCGAATCGGACTGGCGGAGCCTTCTCGCTTCCATGAACACTCCTCTGTTCTTGACGCTGCGGCGAGTCGCTGCACCCGTAGGCGCGGCGTCCGCCACTTTCAGGTCGGAAAGCCCGGAGCGTACCATCCTGCGCATCCCGGGCCCGGGAGCCGTAAGACTAAATCACCGGCAGCCCGCATGCACGCTCCACCTGCGGGTAGGGCGGGTCCGCGACGGCCTCCGGCCTCGTCATGCGCCGGAAGCGGGTATCCTCGCCAACGCGAGTCGGACGATCCGAAGGCGGAGCGCCGCCAGTGAAGGAGTGATTCCATGATCGTGCGCATCTGGCATGGCCGCACGCGGCGCGAGCGCGCCGACGAGTACGCGGCTTTCCTCACCCTACGGGCAATTCCGGACTATCGCGGCACTCCTGGAAATCTCGACGTGGCGGTCCTGCGCCGCGATGCGGACGATGTGAGCCACTTTCTCACCGTCACGCGCTGGGAATCGGAGAACGCCATTCGCGCCTTCGCCGGAAACGACGTGCTGAAGGCGAAGTACTACCCGGAGGACAAGGATTTCCTCCTCGAATTCGAGGACGAAGTGCAGCACTACGTGGTCGTGGCCCGTGCCAGCGAGGACTGAGGACAGTCCGAGGGGAGGCTACTTGATCGGCGAGCGGCGCGATTTGGTCGGCTGAT
>Ga0307474_10002786_pt1 | contig 12560 bp, 9 predicted proteins | sample atmos_gasesECM1C_2_FD_203312 | JGI IMG/M metagenome (GOLD analysis project Ga0307474, IMG submission 203312) | Hardwood forest soil microbial communities from Morgan-Monroe State Forest, Indiana, United States - atmos_gasesECM1C_05 | ecosystem: Environmental > Terrestrial > Soil > Temperate... | reverse complement strand
GGACAATAGTAGGCCCGCGAGTAGTCCGTCGGCATGCGTATGAAACGGCAACTGAATGACCCTAACGCCTACATCATGAGTAACTTCCCCGTGATAGGCACTCAGCGTCAGGTATCTAATAAATGGTGAAGCTACCAGCAGGCCAACAATCACCAAGAATTGGCGTTTGGCGGAAGTCAAGAAACTCACCGCGCACAATAGGACGGGCACGAAAATGTAGAACTGTTCTTCGGTAGAGAGTGACCAGGTTCCGGCGACAGCACCTGGAAAATAGTTAGATAGGAAAAAGAGATCCGGCAGGAATTTTGAAATCGGCTTGGGGCTTATGGAAATACTCCAGGCTACGAACACGAAATAATAGGGCCAGATTCTCAGTCCTCGTTTAAGCAGAAAGCGTGGAATATTAATCGTGCTGCGAACCGTCAACTCGCGCCACAATTGGCGTCCGATCAGATAGCCACTCAGCACGAAGAAGAGGTCGACTCCAGTCCATGCGAAATAAAAAAACGGGAATCGCCCAATCGCAAGAGTTATTCCCTGCGCGTCGGAAAATTCGCCATAGTAGTGACCCGACACCACAAGAATGATCGCGAGGCTACGCAGTGCATCCAGCCCCGGGACATTGCCCACCGGGGGGTTAAGCAGCTCGTGCGCCCCCTTGCGGCAAACTGCGAGGATTCGTGCAGAAGGGGAGACGTCGTGTCTAGCCTTGAGGCTCGCTGTCACGCGTCACGCCAATTTAAACATATTGCTCGAACCAAGAAGGGCGACTTTCACTGCTTATACCATCCCGGTAAATCGCTGCTGGTTCCTCATTGTACGATGTGCGCGGTCTATAGGAAGCCTAAAGCTCTGGTTATTCTGCTGGAAGGCGCGGGCCGCCCCGCGCCAGTCACGCCGGTGTTGCTTGCAGCGAGCTATTTTTTTATGGTTGGTCGGACTCGAGCAATCCGATCTTAGCTCAGGTCACTTGCAGCGATGGAGCCGCAGGCACAAGCACGGGCGCCGTACTGCCAAAATTGCAACCCACCGTCCCGCTGCCATCGAGGGCGCCGCAAATTGCGCCGCCGATGCCGCCGGTATAAGCGGGGCTCGACGTATTCACAGAAAAGCTCGTAGGCACCTGAGCAGCCGGTATACCGCTGAAGGGCAAGCCGCCCGTGTGGCTGTGAGCATCGAATCCAAGCGCCTGCCACGATGAATAGCTAATCAGCGATCCTGTATAGAACGTCGGCGCGGCATGGTAATAGTTGTAATCCCACTGCGGCGCCAGGGCTGAATTAGCACCGACAAATTTTACCGAACCATATTGGGCGCCCCAGCTGCCCTGCGTGCAGAGGATATTGTTGTAAGCGTGAAACGTGGAACCCGCTGCCGGATTCAAATAGAAAATCGGGTTTGAGGTATTGATGTAGCAAGTATTGTTGTAAAACTGCCAATTTCCGTCATACGCCGCGCCGGTTGCATTCTGATTCCAAATCATGCCCAAGCAGATGTTGTGATGCATCGTCGTGGTATGACCGGAAGCATTTGTGCCCTCGTAGTAGGAGGTCCCGTAACTGCTACCGCCGTAGACTCCAAAAGTCCCTGCATCTAGATAGCAGTACGAGATGACCGCATCCTGCGAACCATCTTTCTGCTGCACCGATACGATATTATAAAATGTGCAGTTCGTGACGATGAGGGCATTCGAGCTATAGCTGAACACCCCGGGGTACGCATAGGGGCCAAAGTCACTGCCGCTCGCGTTCTGGCAATCATGAAACTTGCAATTCAAGACCTGCGCGCCGGTCGTCGCTTGAAACCGAATCGCGCCAGGATTATTGCTCGAAACCGAGGTGGTGCTGCCGTAGAATTCGCAATTCTTGATCACGACATTGACGAAATTTGAACCAGCAGATTCTTCAGCAATGGCGCAGTAGGAGAAATTGCGGATGGTCAGACCGTCATAAGTAATGTTGTCGGGATTTGGAACCTGTGACGAGGTGTTACCGTTCTGCCCCATCAAGATCGCTGCATCGAGGGTCGCGTGCGCTCCGCCAGAAGGGTTTGATGCATCGATGATCGCCCAGCCGCGCTGATAGACGCCGGACGAAGTGCACGAGCCGACATATGTGCTGGACGCCGCGGTGCCGCCATTGATGTTCAGTATGGGCTGATTAGCCTGGGAATTGAGCTTGGAATAAAGCGTCGTCTTCACACCGCCCACCGTTCCATATTGAATCGGTGTCTGAACGCCCGCCACATCTCCGATGATGCCGACGCGCTTTCCTGAATAGGTGGACATCTTCGAGTTGAATGCCGTGATCGACCAGGGACTAGCCAGGGTCCCTGGATTGTTATCGTCACCTGTCGGGGAAATAAAATAATCAAACGGCGCCGCAGTTTGCGCAAACGCACGCCGAGCACCGATGAGCGGTACCCACAAAATTGTAGCCGCGGCAGCGCCGCCCTTGAGTATTTTTCGTCGGCTAATCATTACTGGAATCCTCTTAAATCTGTAGGCAGGAGCGGCCGCGACACGACTCCCAAATGTGATCCAATTCACGGTCTTAAAGAAGACAATACTTAGGAATCTACATCATTTCGCCGGTTCAACAACCTGTCTCCCTGTTCCGACATCGACCCTGCTTTGCCGATTATGTGTATTCGGATTGGCCGCCCGAGGACTGCGTATTTATGCGATGTTTTGCCTGATGTTGCGACGCACCACGTAATGATTCAATATAGTTTTTGAAACGCGTGTGCCCTTCGCTTCACAAGATTTTGTTTTCTCAGCCACAATGCCGCGAATCGTTCAAATTCAACGACCTCAGGTCTTTCATTTACCGCAAGCTTAACTCTTCGCATCAACAGACTGCTGAACCATGAGAATTCTCTGGGCATCGCACATAATCCCGTATCCGCCGAAGTCGGGCGTTCACCTACGCAGCTACAATCTGCTGCGCGGAGTCGCTGCCCGTCACGATGTCGATCTTATCGCCTTCATCCAAGAGCCTTGGCTCGACGTCTTCTATTCTTCGCGAGGAGAGGGGCTGGAAGAGTGTGCGCACGAGCTTGGGAAGCTATGCCGCTCCGTTCGTTTCTTGCCGATAGACAACCTGAAGCGTGCAGGCGGAAAACTGCGCATGGCAGCTGAGGGATTCTTGTATCCAACCAGCTACACGATTCGCTGGTTACAGAGCGCACAGGCGCATGCGGCGTTCGCCGAGGCGGCGCGCCGCGTGCCGTATTCGCTGGTTCATTTTGACACCATTGGCCTCGCTCCCTTCAGAGCGCACTTTCCGGGAACGCCTGCGAGTCTTGGTCACCACAACATCGAGTCGCACATGCTTTCCAGGCGTGGCGAGAACGCGGGCAACATCGCCAAGCGCCTATACTTTCTACGCGAGGGCGCGCGTGTTCGCCGCTATGAGCGCCGCATGGCCGGCGAATTCGACCTGCATATCACCTGCTCCGAGCTTGATTGCGCGCGGCTGCGCGAGGTGGCGCCGTCGGCTCACGCTATCGCGGTTCCGAACGGTGTGGACACGGAATACTTTCAACCGACCCCGAGTGATTCGTCAGTTCGGTCAATCATCTTCGTAGGAAGCCTCAATTGGTATCCCAACATCGACGCGGTGCAGTTCCTGCTGCGCGAGGTGTGGCCGGAGGCGAAGGCGCGGCATCCCGATCTGCGGCTCGACATCGTAGGATCCGCGCCCCCAAGCTCCGTGTTGAGCGTTGCCGCCGATCTCAAAGACGTCCGAGTGCACGGGTTTGTGGATGACGTTCGCCCACTCATGAATGCGGCGACGCTCTACGTGTGCCCTATTCGCGATGGTGGCGGTACGAAACTCAAGCTACTGGATGCCTTTGCGATGGAAAAATGCGTAATCGCGCATCCCGTAGCATGCGAGGGCATCGACGTAAGTCCAGGAGTCAATGTGCAGTTCGCGGATTCGGCGGAAGCTTTTGTGGACGCTATCGACCGCCTACTGAGCGACACCGCGAAGCGCTTCGAGATGGGTGGTGCAGCACGCAGCCTAGTTGTCGAAAGCTATGCGTTCTCGCAAATCGGTCGACAGCTTTGCGATCTGTTCGAGTCGACGGCCAAAGCCGCCCAAAAACCCGGAAGCGTTCCGACCCCGCATGCGGACATTGAAATCGGCAATCCATAGACATCGCGGTAATGCGGCGGTGCTAGCGTTCAATCAGCTGGGCGAACACTACTCGCGCCGCAACAGCCGGCGCGGTTTTTCGGTTATGCTGGTTAACTGCATACCCCGTGATCTCGGAATCTCCTCACATGTACGTCTGCCCGAAATGCAAAACGAAGCTTACCGAACTTTCCTGCGAGCGGTGTGGGGTGACTTACCCTTCCATGCAGGGAATACCATGCCTTCTCGCGCCGAGGCCGGGAGAAGCGGGCGAGCAACTCCGCCGGATCTACGACGACATTTACCGCCACCATGAGGATGTGTGGATCGATCAAGGCCGTTCAGATAAGTTTCAAACCTACTTCGCCGAGCTCGCGGGCTCGCTCTCGACCGATCGCGTGCTTGAACTCGGATGCGGCGAAGGCACCTTACTTGCCGCTCTCGCAGCCACCCACAAATACGGCATCGACCCATCGATTCATGCGCTCGTGCGGGCTCGCAATAAATCCAATGCCGACTGCGCGGTCGCACGCGCCGAAGAGCTGCCATTCCCATCCGGCTCGCTCGATCTCGTAGTCGCCGTGGGGGTTATGGAGCACTTTGAGAATCCGGACCTGGCGAGCGCCGAAGTGCGCAGAGTACTGACGCCGGCAGGCCACTACGTCGCCCTGATCCACACCGACATGACCTTTGGTGACCGGCTCAGGCTCAAAGCTCGGGAATTCCTCTTCCCTCGCCCACGGCCCATGGCCATGGTCAAGTGGCTACGGAAGAAAATCTGGCACCCAATCGTGCAGCCCCTGCGTAAGTCATACTCAATTGCCTCCGCACGTCAGTGCCTGGAACGAAACGGACTGGCGGTAAAACAAATTATTACACTCGAGACACGTCCCGATGCTCCGCTCGCAGGACGTCATGTTGTGATTTTAGTCGCTCAGACTTGACGATTACGGTACGCAGTAACTACTTCGAGGCGCCCATCAAGCGCTTCCTAGCAAAACGGATGAGCGGTTGCTCGAGCCAAATGGAGGCCGCAATACCGCCGATCACCCCCGCCGTACAAAGAAGCGCCCAGACGAGCAAAGACCACCCCGGCGTCAGCCGAATCGCCATGGATAGAAATTTGAACGTGACCCCAATAGCGATCAGATGGACGAGGTAAACGGAGTAGGACGCCCGTCCCAGTACCGCCATGAACCGCGGCACCCTGAGACGGCCCAAGCGTTCGTGCTCGACGAGCGCCAAAATGACCAAGAACGAGCAGGTTCCGTACACCAGGCGTGCCGTGGCGCCGAAGCCATCGAGGCGGCCAGAGACTTCGCACAAGCCCGCCAGGGCGAATCCCGCGACACCGATGGCCAATACGGGGCCGCTGCGCCGCACTGTGTACCCAGAGAGGATGGCTGCTGCACCGATGCCGAGGAAGAACTCTAGGCAAAACGGCGACGTCGCAACGGCAAGCGGAACGATCTCGGATCCGCGAGTCAGGAAAAAACCCGCCGCGACGAGCGCGGCCCAGACGCACAGCACAGCCGCACCGATTCGTCGATTGCAGATCGCGATTGCGAATACGAAATAAAACATGATTTCATAGACCAGAGTCCAGGCGCCGCCGACGATCTTGTCCTCGCTTTGCGGCAGCAGGAGCAGGTTCGACAGGAGTTCGCGCACACCGGGGAATTGCGCACGATGCAATAGCCCGATGCCCAGAAGAGAGAATGCCAACACCAACCAATAGAAAGGGAACACCCGCGTGAAGCGTCTCTCCAAATAGTGTGCAAGGCGGTTGGGTTTGCCGATGTCCGTCCGATGCACAAACGTGATGATGAATCCGCTCAGGACGAAGAAAAAATCGACTCCCGCGTGACCGAAATGCGGCAGTCCCCACAACACGGCAGAACCCGGAACATTGCCCTCCAAATGCAATGCAGCGTGGTAGAGCACGACCAACAGCGCCGCAACCCCGCGTGCCGCCTCGACGCCCTCGAGCCGTACGCGAGCACGGGCCGGAAGCAGCGCGGGCTGCGCAGTGGCGATCATCTCAGGGGACTGCAATGGAAGATCAGCCGACACTCGAAACCGTCCGCGCGCGCCAGGCGCTTTCGTAGAGGTCAAGATATCGCTGGCCCATGACGTCGCGCTCGTAAGAACCCAGGAAAACCGACTTCGCTTGCGCAGCCCTGTCTGTTGCAGCAGAGGTCTTACCCAGCGCTTCGCGCAACGCCTGCATGAGCGCGGCATCGTCATCGACCGGAATAATCCACGCGCTCTTCCCACTGAGAACCTGCGGAATCGCACCCACGGCAGTCGTGATGATCGGACAACCGACGGCCATTGCCTCCAAGATCACGATGGGGAGACCCTCTTGGTTTGACGTGATTGCCAAGACATCCGCTGCGGCCATAATAGCCGGAGCATTCCGGCGATACCCGGCAAAAATGACCCGGCCATCGATCTTGAGCTCGCGCGCATAAGCGCCCAGCGCCTCGCGCTCCTCACCGTCGCCGACCAAGACTACTCTCACGGCGATGTCCGCGGGCAGATCCGCCACGACCTTGAGCAGCAAGGCATTGCGCTTGGATTTTGCCAAACGCCCGATCTGGACCACGAGTTTCTCGCCCGGCGCAACATTCCACTCCGCTCGGATTTTGTTCCTATCATGAGTGTCGAGAACCGGAATGCTGATGGCATTGTCGATCCTCGACACCCTGGCATCCGGCATTCCGCTCGCGCGCAGATCGCGATAGATCTCATCTGATACCGCGACTACATGGTCAAAGCGCCGCACGGCCCGCTTGTCGAGGTACTCGAGCGCCTTGAGCTTTGCAGTTGTGCTGTACCACGAGTGGCATGTGGCAAGGCATGGCAACCGCCGCGGTACACCCAGGGCAGCGAGCAATATGTCCGGCTTGTAGCCATGCGAATGTATGACGGCGCGCGATTCCTGCGCGAGCGTCCCTCTCAGTCTTCGCAGCATGGGCAACACTCCCAATCTTCCGCTCGTTACGAAGGCCTGGCACGCAATCCCGTTATCGGCGGCGCGACGCGTCATTTCCCCGGCACCGTTGCCTTCCAACACGACGATTCGGCTATCCCAACCCTGATCGCGCAGGAACGTCGCCAGTTCCAGCAAGGTTCGCTCCGCCCCGTAGAAGCCCCCAGTGCTAATGAGCTGAACTGCTACCGGGCGGTCCGCATTGCGCGTCAGCGTCTCACGCCGCATGGCTCTTAAGGTCTCACTGCGGAGGGTCTTGGTTCAGAAGTAGTTGACGATATCGATCGACCGAACGCCGTGTATCGAAGTTTTCTCGCACATACATGGTGCAACTGCGTCCCGCTTCAACTACGGACGCGGGATTCTGGAGCACGTAAAGGATTGCATTCTCAAGTGAGGCCGGGTCCGCTGAATCGGTGAGCCACCCGCGCCCGGCAATCATCGACGGAATGTTGCCCACGGCAGGACAGATGGCCGGCAAACCGAGCGCCATGGCCTCCAGGAGCGCGCGCGGGGTACCTTCGGAACGCGAATTCAAAACGAAAACATCAGCCGCTGCCAGGTATGAGCGTACATCCGCCTGCTCCCCGGCCAGCACGATTCGATGTCCGGAAGGATGAGCGGCAATCAACGCTTGGACCACTGCCTTGTCTTCGCCATCGCCCACGATCAAGAGACGAGACGGCAGGCGGCTCTTCGACTGCACAGCCAGGAATGACTCGACCAAGCCGGGGACATTTTTTACCGGTGCCAGCCGCCCGACGAATATAAACACCATCTCATTGCCGAATCCCAAGGCAGTGCGGCGCGCGGGACGATCGTCGCTGCGATAGTTTTCCATCTCGATGCCAATGGGAATCACTTCCACATGGCGCTCAGGGATTCTAAGCTGGTGGCACAAATACTCTTTGATTCCTTCATGCACAACAGTGATGGCGCTCGTTAGTCGCCAATTGAGTCGAATCCGAAACCTGACCGCGCGAGACTGGCTCGCGTCCAGAACGGAATGCTCAGTCACTACCACGCGCCGGATTCCCGCGAGGCGTGCCGGGAGACCCAGCTTGTTCAGCGCGAGGAAGTGTTGAAAATGCACGGCGTCCAGTTTCAGGTCCTTCAGCCGGCGAGCCAACGCGAAACTAAATCCATTGCGCGTCAGCGGATTGCGCGTGGGAATGTGCAAATCGACGATGCGAATTCCGTATTTCGCGCACAGCTCCCTCAGCGGGCCCGGCCCCGCGTCGATCGCGGCGCAGTAAACCTCGGCGCCACTCTCCACGAGTTGTCGCGCAAGATCGAGCCCAACGAGCTCCGAACCACCGACGCGAAAGGAAAACAATACCTCTAGGATTCTCGGGGCAGGTGCGTTCACAACCGCTTCCGTGCCAGAGCGCTGGAGACGAATTCGGCGTAGTGCTCCAGGTACGCGTTACCCGAAAACTCGCGTCCCGCACGCACGCGGGCGGCATCTCCCAATCGACGCCTCAATGGCGCATCTTGCATCAGACGCGCGAGGGTAGCCGAAAGCTCATCTACGTTTTCTTTCTCCACGAGGAGCCCGTCGACGCCGTCCTCGATGACGGTTGGGATACCGCCGACACGCGATGCGACGCGGCATTTGGCGGCGGCGCCGGCCTCAATCAATACACGGCCCATCGCCTCCGTGCGGGAGGGTAAGGCAAAGATCCCGCAGCGAGACATCCATTCAGCCAATTCCGGCTGCTTCACCCCCGGATGAGCCTCGATCTGTGGGTGTTCCAGTCCGGCCGCCAGCAATTCTTCGGGAACTAGGTGGCCGATGAGCACGAGTTTCCAGTCCGCGTGCTGATTCGCGATGGCAAGGAAGGCCCGGCAAAGAGTGTCGAATCCCTTCACCCGAAACGGGAACCCGACGCCGAGGATCATCTTCTCCTCCACTCCGGCATTAAATCGTTCGATAGGCGTGAAGTCGAAGAACTGCCTCGTCAACACGTGCGGAGGCAGGCGCACGAAGCTTTTCAATTGTTCTCCAAACAACAGTCTCACGGCCGTCGCGCGCGATAGCACGAATGCACCAAGAACCCGCCGGGCGGCGACGCGCAGCCACACCGGAATGACCCCACTCGCGAAGTTATTCCGGTCGGCGTAGACCCCGTTGACCTCGCAAATAAAGCTGCCTCGTGAGCGCCGCGCCACATACAGCCCCAAGAGCCCGCCATTGAACGGCTCCAGGGCTATGACGACGAGATCGGAGACTCGGGCAGCACGAAGCTCGCCGGCCCAGCGCAGCATCTGCCGAGTAGTCAGTGCGAGCCTGCCGATATGGCTGGATGACCGTTCGTCATTGACGACTCGCACGCGGAAGCGCTCCACCCGAATATCTGCGTCGTAAGAGCCAAACGCCCAGATCTCTCCGGTAAACCGCTTGGAAAGCAGTCGACAGAGCGGCTCGAGATCGGTGGTCGACCAAGTCGGTCCCTTGCGCACGATGACCAAGAAGGCTATCGGAACCGGTTGGCGCGCGAAGCCATCGTCGCGCGAGGCCAAAGCCGCGCCTACCGCAGCGGCTTCCATGTCACCATGCGCTCGCCCTTCGCATACCGAAGTGCCGCAAGAAAGGATGCGATGTTCGTTAGGAGAAGGTAATAGGGTCGGCTCAAGATGCCGAGTTTCGCAAGCCGCGACTGGAGGGCGAAACCCACGATCCCGGCCAAGATGACGGCAATCTGACCGACGAAGAGCGCCACGTAGAGAGGATTTCTCGACAACAGCGCGAAATTAGCGCCGAGAGCAATCAACCACAAAAATGGCGACGCGTACCGTAATAGCTTGTGCGACCACAATTGCCAAGCGAACAGACCGTATCGCCACGGATTCAGGAACCGCTTTTCACAAAAGAGCGCGTTGATGCTTCGAATCGCAACTCGCACGCGCATGGACATCTCTTGGGCACCGCGGTTCAGCGTATCCTCGTAGCAAACCGCGTTTGCCGCCAGCACGGTTCGCAGTGACTGCTCCCGCATTTTCATCGAAATTACAAAGTCGCTGATCAACCCCGGATTGATGGGTCGATAAGCGTTGCGTCGCACAGCGTACAGGCACCCGCTGACACCCACGAGCGAGCCCAAGGCACTCTCCGCCATGCGCAGCTTGATCTCGTAGTCCCAATAGGCTTCGCCGCCCTGTCCTGTCGCGTTCTCCGTCCGACTCACGTACATCAATCGCCCGGCAACGCAACCGACGTCGGCTGAATAGAAGCGCCGGACGAGCGCGCGCAGCGCACCGGCATCGAGCCGCGTGGTCGCATCGGTGAACACCAAGATTTCTCCGCGGGCAATCGCAGCAGCGGCGTTTTGACAACTCGTCTTGCCATTTCGCCCCTCGATGCGCAGCAGCTGCACGCGATCCGAGCCGCAGTTCAGTACCAGTTGATCGGTAGCGTCGCTCGACGCATCCGAAGCGACGATGACATCCATGAGATGAGTCGGATAATCCAGGGCGAGAAGATTCTCAAGCTTTGCGAGGATGCCCTTTTCTTCGTTGTAGGCCGTGACGATGATCGATACGCTGAGCGGCAAATCCGCCTCAGAAACGATCGTGCCAAACCGCGATGCGAACAACCGGACTAGCACGGGGAAGAGCAGGTAGACATAAACCAAAGTTATGCAGGCCGTCCAGAATAGAAATTCGATCATCACATCGGAATACTCTTTGCTGTTGCGGCATCCATGAGACCGGAGCCCTGAATCCGGTACGAGAGGTCATCACAACGAGTTCATTGTCGAAAATCTCGGCGCCGGGTTCCTTGGCCGCCCGGAAAATCAAATAATAGCACGCTGATTCTGCGGGCCTACGTGATGAGCGTAACGTTACCGCCGTGTTAGGCCGACTAGGGGAGGCTCAGCGCGGTCCCGTCTCGTACAAGCGCACGAAATCACCGAATGTGATCGGAAAATCGACAGGCTCAGAGAAGGGATCGAAACCGACCGCATCCTCAAGTTTTGCGACGATGATGGCGAAGCTCAACGAGTCGAGGCCGGACTCCAGCAGCTTCAAATCATCCGACATCGGCACGAGGGTACGCTGCTGCTCGCGCGCTACTTGCTCGAATATCGCCGTGACCGTGGACCTTACAGACATTCCGGTGTACCTCGTTCTTAGGATTTGCGCACTTTATGGCGACGGGCACAAATATAACAGGCCGGCGGTCTCCCGACGACGTGCGCCCTCGATACCATCCCAATTGAATGACTCGGCGCCTCGAAATGCGGCGCAATTCGCTGATCGGCGACGGGAGATCACTTATACTTCGCGGCCGGTGCAGCGATTGCCCCGCCATCAGCATAATCGAAGGTAGCGCAAGAGATGAGTAAAGTCGTCGCGGTTGTCGGTTTGGGGTACGTGGGCCTGCCGCTCGCTGTGGAATTCGGCAAGAAATTTGACACGATCGGTTTCGACTTGTCGAGTGCCAAAATCGACAGCTACCGCCAGTTCCGCGATCCAACCGGCGAGATATCTGACGATGAGCTGCGGGCTGCGGTGCGCCTGACTGCCACCAGCGAGCCTGCAGAGTTGCGTCGAGCCGATTTCATCATCGTTGCGGTCCCCACGCCCGTGGACGTCGCTCACATTCCGGACTTTTCCCCTTTGGTCGGCGCTTCCACCACGGTGGGCCAACACATGAAAAAGGGCGCCATTGTAATTTACGAGTCCACGGTCTATCCGGGCGCAACCGAAGAGGTATGCGTTCCGGTGTTGGAGCGCCATTCCGGGATGCGATGGAAGCAGGATTTTCATGTCGGCTATTCGCCGGAGCGAGTGAATCCGGGCGATAAGGAACACACCGTTTCCCGGATCATCAAGGTGGTCTCCGGTGATGACGAGCAGACCTTGAATGAAGTTGCGGATCTGTACGGGTCCGTCATCACGGCGGGGATACACAAAGCCAGTTCCATCAAAGTAGCCGAAGCCGCGAAGGTCATCGAGAACACCCAGCGTGATCTCAACATTGCCCTGATGAATGAACTGGCGTTGATTTTTGGCCGAATGGGTATCGATACCTTGGAAGTCTTGCAGGCGGCCGGCACGAAGTGGAATTTTTTGCCCTTCCGGCCTGGTCTGGTCGGCGGGCATTGTATTGGCGTCGACCCGTATTACCTGACGCATAAGGCGGAGATGATCGGCTACCATCCGCAGGTCATTTTGGCGGGGCGCAGAATCAACGACGGCATGGGCGCCCACGTTGCGCAACAGACGCTGAAGCAGCTGATCAAAAACGGAAGCCCCTTGCCGGGCGCCAAGGTGATCGTGCTGGGACTCACGTTCAAGGAGAATTGTCCGGACCTGCGCAACTCCAAAGTCGCCGATGTGATTCGCGAGCTGAAGGAGCTCGGCTGCGAGGTCAGCGTTCACGATCCGATTGCGGACTCTCGCGACGCCGCGCAGCACTA
>Ga0307474_10002785_pt1 | contig 12561 bp, 9 predicted proteins | sample atmos_gasesECM1C_2_FD_203312 | JGI IMG/M metagenome (GOLD analysis project Ga0307474, IMG submission 203312) | Hardwood forest soil microbial communities from Morgan-Monroe State Forest, Indiana, United States - atmos_gasesECM1C_05 | ecosystem: Environmental > Terrestrial > Soil > Temperate... | reverse complement strand
ATCATCTGCCCGCTGCTCGCGTACCCCTCATAGGTATTGATCAGTTCGCTGATGTCGTTCCCTGCCGCCAGCTCGCGATGAGCGCGTTCGCCTGTCAGCAGCGGCCACACGCGGCCCTGGCCCCATCCCTCAAACGGCCCTCCATCCGGCCGTTCTCCATAGCCGTCGTGGTTGTAGCGCAACCATCCCGGCCCCTGCGGCAGATCGCACTTCAGCACCGCATCCACCACCTTCAGCGAATCCGCAACCAGTGGATCGTCCGCCTTCCGCACGCCGTACCGCACCAGCTCCAGAAAACCCGCGTCGATAATCTCGCGCGCTTCAAACTCCGTCTGCGTCCCCGGCGGCCGATTCTGGATGTGAATCATTTCCTTCCCGCAGTCCTCGCGAGCATACGCCGCGTCGCACTCCGGCGGCCTGATCCGCATATAGTGCCGCTTCACCTCCGGATGCAGCACTCCATTATTCGTGACCGTCCAATCCTCCAGATGCCCCTCAATCCAGTCGGCAAACTCCTCCAGAAACTCGGCCAGTTCCTCTGATTCATGCGCGCGCGCCATCTCTGCCGCGCAAATCAGCCCGCCAATCACCGCGGCCAGCGTCGACGGCGAATACCCGGAATTCTCCTCCCAGCGCTCCTGGTGCGTAATCGGCGCTTGCCGCAGCAGGCAGCCCACCGCCCGCTCCACAAACGGAAACATGTGCAGCTCGCCCAGCCCGCCAATCTTCCACAGCCGCCACGCAAGAATGATCGGAAACGCAACCTCGTCCAGCTGCTTGCCGCCCCAATACGGCCTTCCGTCGATCCAGAAATTCTGCGCAAACCCTCCATCAATCTGCTGCGTGCACGCCAGGTACACCAGCGCCCGCCGCGCCGTCTCCGCGCGTCCGCATGCAATCAGTGCCGTCGCCGTCTGCACCATGTCGCGCGTCCACACCAGGTGGTATCCGCCCAGATCGTCGTCGCCCTTCACCTGTCCCCACGGAATCGATGCCGACGCAACAAACGCTCCGGAAAACATCTTGTCCTCATGCGCCAGCAGCACTGCGTGGCTGGCCCGCATCAGCTTGCCGTCATCCTGAGACTTCGCCGCCAGTTCATCCGGATGCTGCGCCCGCTTCCACTGCTCGATGAATCGCGCCCGCTGGTCCTCATACGGCGTCGCCAGCGCGCTCATCATCTTCTGCAGGGCCGTATGGTTCCCTTCGCCAATCCCGATCCCCAGCGTGAACTCCCGCACCGCTATTCCGTTTTCAACTTTCGCCACAACCTGGCCCGCGGCGCTTTCGCGCGCGCTCTTCAGATCGCTGGTGCATCCCAGGTCAACCTCGCCCATCACCGCCACGTTCCCGTTCGTCGCCGACCCGTATTCCCAAGTCATCTTCTGGTGCTGCATCAGGTCCTGCCAACCGTCGCTCAGGCCCACAAACCCGCAGCTCATCCGCGTGAACCCGCAACTCGCCGTCATCGCCAGTGACCACCCGTTTTTCCACGCCAGCAGCACGTTGTGGCCCGCCAGGTCCAACGCTCGCGCCGAGTTTCCCGCCCCGCCGCCATCAAGATGCGGCGCCAGCAGCGCATACAACTTCAACCGCGGCATCAGGTCCTCGCGCGCCTCAAGCCGCACCCTTTGCAGCACCACTCCATGATGGGGATCGCAGATGATCTCCTTGGTCAGGCTGTAACGCCCGTCAGGATCGCGGTTCACATACCGCACTCCCAGCCCGTCGGGATCGATGTACTCGAAGCTCGACTTCAAGTGCCGCTTCTCTTCGTGGACAAACGTCTCCCCGTCGGTAACCAGGAATCCCATATCCCGCGTCTGTGGGCGATCGATCGTCGAGCAATAAATCTCATTCAGAATTCCGTGCGAGCACGTGAACCATATCCGGCTCGACCCCGAATACGCCGTCACCACCGCATCCTTCACGCTCGAAGTCCATCGCGGCGCATGGCCCGGCCCGCCAAAGGCCTCGCCCTGCTGCTCAAGCCACCTGTACATGGTCTGATCGCTCATTTTTCTACTCGCCGTCCCTCAAACTTTGCTGGCGCCCCGCTTTCAATCTGGTGCGTCGCTCCCAATCTGCTCCCAAAACTGCGATCCTTGAACCTTCCAGAAATAGTCTTCCAACAAGCACGAAGTATCAGGGCACGACTTTAGTCGTGCCGAAAGACGAACATAAAAGATCTTGGGCTTTAGCCCCTGCGGGATGGCTAAGTACCACCGAGGCAATTTCTCCATACCAAACCGCAACGATGAAAATCGCTGAATTTCCGAGGCTGCTGAAGCCACGCACAACCTTTGCGTTTCCAACCCTACAACCCGTAAATGGATGCTAACTCGCCAGCCCCACCCAAATTGTCAACACGAATTCAAATCTCCAGCCCGAAGCCCATTGAACCTGTCAGACCGCTGACCCGCTGATCAGTCGGTTGCCCCATCCTTGGCGCGCATTTGTTCTTGCGCCAAGGGTGGGACAGCACGCCCCTCAACCCACTGGTCTTCAACTGACTCGCTAACTTGCTGTCTTGCCGACTTGCCGCCCCGCTCCCTACTGGCTATTGGCTACTGGCTACTCCCCGTCCTCGACCGCACCAACATATATTTCACCCCGGCCTCCAACTCCGCCGCCGTCACATCCTCCACAACACCCGCATCGCCAATCCCCACCGGCAGCACGAACCGCCTCACCCCGCCCACATTCTTTTTGTCGTGCCCCGTCGCCGCCATCACACGCGCCGCCGTCACCTTCAACTTCGGCAGCGGTCCGTAGCGATAAATCAACTTCTCCATCCGCTCCATCTGCCCGCCGGTAATCGTTCCCCGCCTCCGCGCCACGGCCAGCGTCGCCACCATGCCCCATGCCACAGCCTCGCCGTGCAGCATCGCCTTGTACTTGGTCGCCTGCTCCAGCGCGTGCCCCACCGTGTGCCCGAAATTCAAAATCATCCGCAACCCGCTCTCGCGCTCGTCTTTTCGCACCACCTCAGCCTTCATCCGTATCGACGCCGCAATCACCTTCTCCAGTGCCTTCGGTTCCCGCGCCAGAATCTCCTCCGCGTTCTCCTCCATAAACCGCACCAGCGCCCGGTCGCGAATGAACCCCGCCTTCACGCTCTCCATCAACCCCGCGCGCAACTCGCGGTCAGGCAGCGTTCCCAGCACGCCGATATCGGCAAACACCGCCCGCGGCTGTAAGAAATTCCCGACAAGATTTTTCCCCTCGGGCAAATTCACGCCCACCTTGCCGCCCACGCTCGAGTCCACCTGCGCAAGAAACGTCGTCGGCACCTGCACATAATTAATCCCGCGCATAAACGTCGCAGCCACAAATCCGCCCACGTCGCCCACAATCCCGCCGCCAAAGGCAATCAGCAACGATCCCCGGTCGCCGCCAGCCTTCACCATCTCGCGCAGCAACCGTTCGACACTCTTTACTGTTTTGTGCTGTTCGCCAGGCGGCAGAAACAGCGTCACCGGCGTCTCCACTCCCGATTCCTGAAACGACCTCAGGAACTTCTTCGACCACAGCGCCCAGATCTCCGGCGAAGTCACCACAAACACGCGCCGCGGCAGCCGTTTCACCGCGCGCTCAATCCGCGAAGCCAGCTCCGCCAGCAACCCGCTCCCTGCATAAACGTCATACTTCGCCGAAGGCGTCTCTACCCGTATCGTCTGCACAATGTTCTCTATTCTATTTTGGTACCCGGCAGTCTAGGTTGGTACCCGGAGGGAGCAGTGGCCTTTAGGCCACTGAATTTTCTGACTCTTCATCCCGGCCTTTAGGCCCGGGCCATTAGCGATGCTAGACTTTTTTCGTCGACTCTGGAGCATCTCCTTGCGCCGCGAATTTGCTTGTGTTCTCATCGCCCTTCTGCCCGCAGCCTTCGCGACTTCGCAACAGCCTGACACGCCCATTCCGCGGCCGGCAATCGCCCAACCCGCTAACGAAGCGTTCCACTACGCCGGTCCCGGCGTTACCGCGCCCGTGCTTTTTCCGCCAACCATTTCCATCTCCGTGCCACGTCACTGCAATCAATACGACGGAATGGCGAAACTTTCCGCCATCGTGGATGAAAATGGCGTGCCGCACAACATCGATTTTCGATCCAGCGACGCGCGTCTCGGAAATTTCGCAATCGGTGTTGTCGCTGATCAGAGGTTCAAGCCCGGCGCTTACAACGGCGTTCCAGCCCCAGTGGCCATTGATCTCACTCTCGGATTACAAACCTGCCTGCTACGCACCAAGAGCGTGGATGACGATGAACCGTATGAGATGACCTTGCGGTCTCACCCATCGATCGCAATAGATGTCCTCGCCGCGCCCTCTGCATCCCCTGAAAAAGTGGATTCCGCGCCAGCCAGCCATTCCGAGCCCAGCCCCGACAGTTCTCCAGGGCTTTACAAAGTCGGAGGCCGCATCACCCCACCCAGCATCATCCACCAGGTCGAGCCGGAATACTCCGACTATGGGCTGCAGAATCGGTTTACCGGAATCTGCGCGATCGGCCTGATTGTCAATGCAAATGGCGTGCCGCGAAATGTTCACGTGATTAAGGGTCTGGAGCCCAGCATGGACGACAATGCCATGGATGCAGTCAAGCAATACCGCTTCAAGCCGGCGATGTTGGATGGGACTACTCCAGTGCCAGTCGAGATTACCGTGGAAGTGGACTTCAAGCTGGTTAATAAAAAGAAGTGATTCAAGCCCGCCGCCCGCACCCGCAACACCAGAGGAATACCCGCACCGCCGGAGAAGAATAGTTGACCGCCGCTAAACGCAACTGGCTTGCCTGGTCCCCTGCTTGGCCCCTTCGCTGGTCCCGCGCCTGGTCCCTTCGCTGGTCCACCGTTTTGCACTCGCTGCGAACGGCCATCGTCGCCGTGGCTTCGCTGCTCGTAGCCCGGCTCCTGCGACTCCCCTCCAGCTACTGGGCGCCGATTACCGCCCTCGTCGTCACACAGTCGTCGCTGGGCGCAGCGCTCACTGTTTCCTCACAGCGCTTCATCGGCACCTTACTCGGCGCAGTCGTGGGCGGGTTGGTGGCTACTTTATTCCCGCCGCACGTCCTCATATATGGCGCCTGCATTTTCATCCTGGGACTGATTTGCGCACTCCTTCGCGCCGATCGCCCCGCATATCGCTTCGGCGGAATGACCGCTTCCATCGTGCTGCTGATCCCGCGAACAGAACCCGCCTGGCATATCGCCTTTCATCGCTTCGCCGAGGTTTCCATCGGCCTTGCCGTCGCGCTGATCTTTGCCTGGGCGTGGCCGGAGAAGGAACCCACTCCCGCAAGTTAAGCCGCATCCGTCCTGTTCTCCGGTGGACTCTACCCTGCCGCCCGCACTTCCTCCCGCACAATCCGCCGCAGCGTCTCCTCTAACTTCGGAGCCTTCCCTTCAACATGCTGCCGGAGCGCTTCGTTGATCAGTGTCTGGTAGCCCATCGCTCCGCCCGAGGCATCGGCCTCTTTCAGAAAGTGATCCACCAAGTCCTCATCCAGCCGGATAGTGATCCGCGTCTTGCCGCGCGGCTCCGGCTCCTTCGGCGTAATCTTCCCCCGCTTTCCACGGCTGAAATCGTATCTCTGCTTCTCGGATACATTATATGTACAACATGTACATACATCCAAGTCGAACATTCAAATCCTTGATTGCGAACTCGGAAAGCCACCGCGACCAGCACGCCTAGCCGACCCGCTCCCTTGCTCCATTGGTCCCTTGTTCCCTCAGTCCTTTGTTCTCTTGTTCCCTTGTTCCCTTGGTCCCTCGGTCCCTGTTCTCCACGACGCCAGCGCGCACACCGCCAGAATCACTCCGATAATCACCAGCGACAGCGTCACCGGCACATCGATCCATCGCGCCGCCAGCATCTTCAGCGCCGCAAAAGCCAGCAGCGCGCCCAAGCCGTAGTGCAAATATTTAAATCGCTCCAGCATCGCCGCCAACCCAAAGTACATCGAGCGCAATCCCAAAATTGCCGCCACATTCGACGTGTACGCAACAAACGGATTGTGCGTAACCGAAAGCACCGCCGGAATTGAATCCGTCGCAAACAATAAATCGGTCACTTCGACCGCCAGAATCACCGGCAGCAACGATCCCTTCGCCGGCTGCAATCGCACGATCCACTCCGGAATCGCCGCTCGCGCCGATCCGCCTCGCACCAACCGCCACGCCGCATAAAGCAATATCAATCCGAAAATCCACGTGATCCATTGGAATCGCTGCAACAACGTGACACCCAAAGCAATAAACGCCGCGCGCAGAACAAACGCGCCCCACACTCCCCACTGCAACGCCGTGTGCTGGCGCTGCGCGCTGATCCGGAACCCCTCAAACAGCACCAGAAAAACGAAAAGATTGTCGATGCTCAGCGAAGTTTCAATCGTGTAGCCGGCCACAAACTCAAGCGCCGTCTGCCGGCCCATCGTCATGGCGACCCAGCATGCAAACCCCGCGGCAGCCACCGCCAATCCAACAGTTGTCAACCATACAAACATCTGCGCGTAGCGCGACTCGCGCCGGTGGCCGGGCATCAGCGAGTCCGCCAGCAGCACTGCCGCAATCACCGCATGAAACCCCACCCACCATGCCAATGACCGTCCCGCGATTGTCATTCCCGCAAAAGTCATGCCTAAGAAATTCGCGCCCGCGGTGGTCATGCCCGCAACTGACGCGCCCGCGATCATAGCAGGATGCTACAGTACGCCAGCAGCATCGCCGCACACGTGCGCTCGCTCAGCCTGAATCAAAATCCATCAGTCTCGCGCACCAGTCTCGTAAAGTGGCCCGGTCCACAATCAATCCCTGCCACTTCCGCGCCTCTTCGCGCATCATTAAGAGTGACGCACGGGCCAACTCAGTATTCGAAAGGCAGTCCCATGCCCGAATCCATTTTCCAATCGACGCCCGAACCGACGGCCGAAACAATGCAGCTGAATCAACCCGCAATCGCGCCCGCCGCCACTACTCTCCAGGCGCACCGTCCCCGCGTCGTCATCGTCGGCTCAGGCTTCGCCGGCCTCAACGCTGCCAAGCGTCTCAAGCATTTGCCCGTCGACGTCACCGTAGTCGATCGCAGCAATCACTTCACTTTTCAGCCGCTGCTCTATCAGGTCGCGCTCGCCGTGCTCTCGCCCGCCGACATCGCACAGCCCATCCGCTCCATCCTGCGCTACCAAATCAACACCGAAGTCCTCATGGATGAAGTCATCGGCATCGACACCGCCGCGCAGCAGGTATCCACGGCCAGCGGCGCAAGTCTCGCCTATGACTACCTCGTCCTTGCAACCGGAGCTACCCACTCCTACTTCGGCAATGACCAGTGGGAGCCCCTCGCGCCCGGCCTCAAGTCCGTTGAAGACGCCACCGAAATTCGCCGCCGCGTGCTGCTTGCCTTCGAGCTGGCCGAGCGCCAGATGCTCGAGCAGGGCTGGCACCCTGCGCTCAACTTCGTCGTCATCGGCGGCGGACCAACCGGCGTCGAGCTCGCCGGTGCCATCAGCGACATCGCCCAGCTCTACATGCGCCACGACTTTCGCCACATCGATCCGGCAAAAAGCCGCGTACTCCTGCTCGACAGCGGGCCGCGCATGCTCGCCGCCTATCCTCCGGATCTATCCGCCAAAGCCGAAGCCACGCTGCGACGATTAGGAGTCGAGGTCCACACCAAAGCACAAGTCACCGCCGTCGGCCCCGGATGGGTCGAAGCCAACGGCCAGCGCATCGACGCAGTTGTCACGCTCTGGGCCGCAGGCGTGCTCGCGTCGCCCCTTGGAAAGCTCCTCGCCGCGCAACCCGCTGCCAACTCCGACGCCAACTCAATTGCGAAACCCGCAGCGACTTCCTCCGCGAATCCAAAAGTAATTCTCGATCGCCGCGGCTGCGTCATCGTCGACGATCATCTCAACCCGCCCGGCCTGCCCAATGTATTCATCCTCGGCGACCTCGCCCACTTCGAGCAGGACGGCCATCAGATCCCGGGCGTCGCCCAGCCCGCCATTCAAATGGGCCATCACGTCGCCAAAATGATCTCCGCCGATCTCGCCGGCAAGCCTCGCCCATCCTTCCGCTACTGGGACAAAGGCGACATGGCCACCATCGGCCGCATGTCCGCCGTCGCCAATGTCCAGTGGCCCTTCAAGGCGCACCTCAGCGGATTCCCCGCGTGGTTCACATGGCTCACCGTCCACATCTTTTTCCTCATCGGCTTTCGCAATCGGCTTACCGTGCTGGTCAACTGGGTTTGGACCTACTTCAACTTCACCCGCGGCGCCCGCCTCATCACCGGCGATCAAACCCTCCCCGGCTGGCAAAGCAAGCCGCCCCCGCCACCACAGAAATAATCCATTCGGCGCAGCAAATTTCGGTTGCAGTCCAGTTTGGACGAGCTTTGAAAGGGCAGGACTGGTAGGTCGGGGATTCATCCCCGACTGCCGTAGATCGCGTCGAATAATTGGGGCTTTAGCCCCTGAGGGAAAGTTTTTTAACTGACCCACTACAAAAGACTCCTATCGGCTTTGCCTCCCACACCGCTCATCTAAAATGAAAAAGATATGCTCGATCTGCAATTTGTCCGCACCAATCTCGAATTAGTTGAAGAAAAACTGCGCGCCCGCCGAGCCGATCCCGCCGCTCTGCTCGGCGATTTTCGCGCCCTCGACAAAAACCGCCGCGAGGCCATCACGCAATCGGAACAGCTCAAAGCCCGCCGCAACGAGCTTTCTCAGCAGGTAGGCGCTCTAAAAAAAGCCGGCAAAAATGACGAAGCCACTGCCGTCATGGACGAAACCCGCGCCCTCAAGGACAAGCTCGACGAACTTGACAAGTCCGCCGCCGATCTCGACGAGAAACTGCATCAATCTCTCGCCCGCGTGCCCAACCTCACGCGCGACGAAGTCCCCGTCGGCGTTTCCGAAGCCGACAACAAAACCGTCAAAACTTGGGGCGAGCAGAAGAAATTCGATTTCCAGCCCAAGCCTCACTGGGAAATCGGCGAATCTCTCGGCATTCTCGATCTCGAGCGCGCCGCCAAGCTCAGCGGCGCTCGTTTCGCCGTCTACATGGGCGCAGGCGCGCGCCTCGAGCGCGCCCTCATCAGCTTCATGCTTGACACGCACACCAGCAAGCACGGCTACACTGAAGTGCTTCCGCCCTTCATGGTCAACTCCAAATCGCTCTATGGCACCGGCCAGTTGCCCAAATTTGCCGAGGACTTATTCCGCTGCTCTGACGCTGACGCCGAAGCAGCCGCGCGCGGCGATTACAAAGACAGCGACCACTGGCTCATCCCCACCGCCGAAGTCCCCGTCACCAATCTCTATCGCGACGAAATCCTCGACGACGCCCGCCTGCCCATCGCATTCACCGCCTACACTCCCTGCTTTCGCGCCGAAGCCGGCGCAGCGGGCAAAGACACGCGCGGCATCATCCGCCAGCATCAGTTTCAAAAAGTCGAGCTGGTCAAGTTCACGCGGCCCGAAGAGTCCGACGCGCAGCACGAGCGCCTCACCCGCGACGCCGAAGAAATCCTCGAGGCGCTCCATTTGCCTTACCGCCGCGTCCTGCTCTGCACCGGCGACACCGGCTTCTCCTCCGCCAAAACCTACGACCTTGAAGTCTGGCTTCCCGGCCAGAATCTCTACCGCGAAATCTCTTCCTGCTCCAACTTCGACGCCTTCCAGGCCCGCCGCGCCAACATCCGCTACCGGCCGTCGGCCGCTCCGGGCGGCAAACCCGCCAAGCCCGAGTTCGTCCACACCATCAACGGCAGCGGCCTCGCCGTCGGCCGCACCTGGCTCGCCGTCCTCGAAAACTACCAGCAGGCCGACGGCTCCGTCCTTATCCCTGAATCTCTCCGCCCATACATGGGTGGAATGGATAGAATTGTCGTTGAGAAATGACGGCATCTTCCAATTCAGCCAGCGCGGTCGCGCCACCCAAACGCAGCTTCGGGCAAGTCCTGCGCAGCTACTTCTACTGGACCTATTCGCGCGGGTCCTTCCACTACGACATCATGGTCTCGCTCATCTTGCTCTTCATCTTCATCACTCCGCAGTTGTGGGATTACGGCGCTAAACCATCCCCAATCGCCGCCTCCAGTCATCCTTTTCAGGTAGTTCCCAATGGCCGCGGCGTCATTATCACCGTGCAGGCCTCCGACGTCACCGTTCCCGCCGGCGCTTCCAATCGGCAAGTCAAAAAGCTGCTTCGTAAAGCCATCGAGCCGGTCACAGGAGACGACGTCTATATCGAGCACTGGGAGACGGCTCCAGATGCCCAGGGAAACCTCACCTGGAGAGTCTGGGCCCATCGTTAATGGCGAAAGTCCGGGATTATCGAATCCCGCGGGCCAATTTCGGAATCAAACAAGAAAATGAAGACTATGCCTCGGATTTTCCACTTTAGTCGGATTTTTAAGTCTGCCGGTTTCGCCGTCTTTTTGATCGCGCTGCTGCCCATCAAACCCGCGCGCGCCGAGGATCTCGCCAGTGTTCTGTCAAAGCTCGACGCCGCCGCTAAGAACTTCCACACCACCACCGCCACCTTCGAATTCGACACCATCCAGACCGATCCCATCCCCGATACGGACAAGATGACCGGAACCGCCTACTACGAGCGCACCGGCACGCACTTCCAGATGGCTGCCCACATCTCCAAGGACAACGACCGCCCAGCGGCAAAAGCGTACATCTTCTCTGGTGGGGTGCTCCGCGAATCCGACACCGGGAAAGAGAGCGACGCCAAATCCTACACACAGGCAGGAAAATACGAGAGCTATCTGATGCTCGGCTTCGGTGCCAGCGGCCACGATCTTCAAGACAAATGGACCATCAAGTATCTGGGCACCGAGAAAATCGACGGCATCATCACCGACAAGCTCGAGCTAGTAGCCATAGATCCCGCAATCCGCAAGAATATTCCCAAAGTCACCATCTGGCTCGACACGTCCCGCGCCGTAAGCCTCAAGCAGGACTTCGATGAGGGTGAAGGCCAATCGCGCATCTGCTACTACAAAGACATCGTCGTCAATCAGCCATTGCCCAACGGCGCCTTCAGCTTCAACAAGTAAATCCTCTCGGCGGCCCACGCCACCGCAATCCCTCCGCCCGCAATCAACATCGGAAAGCACTCCAGCGTGTACCGCGTCTCCGGCGCTTCCACAGTCAGCAGCAATGCGCTGCGCAGCAACACATATGCCAGCAGAACTCCCCAGAACCGCGGCCGCATACACAAACCCACCACCCCCAAAATCAAATACACCGCATTCAACCCCGCATACGCCCAGCTGAACTCCGTCTCCCTGTGATGGCGCCTGTAGACCCACCAATCCAGGTCAATCGGCAAATTCTCCACGCGCGGACGCAGCCACATATCGGCCACGCGTCCCAGCGGCAGCCACGCATAATAGCGCGCCGGATCAGCCGCGATACGCTCATCCGCCAGCTTTCCAAACCGCGCATCGATCTCCGGAGTAATCTCCATTCCCTGATTGTTGTAGTCGGCAGCCAGCGCGGCCGTCTCGGCATACTGCGCGGGCGTGTCGAACGCGCGGCTCGGCAGCTTGCTCACGTCCAGCTTGTCCCACGGCACGTTCCAATAAATCTGAAAAGTCGAAGCATAATCGAGGCACCAGCTTTTCACCCAGCTTTCCCAACCTGGATTGGTGCTTTCGTCAGGATCGTTTGCCAGCCTCGGTGCCAGCGGCTGAAAAACATGAAAGACGCTCCAGTTACGCGCCGTCCAAATCGCAAACGGAGCCAGCGCCAGCAAAACGCAAACCGTGGCCATCCGCGCCAGCTTCCGGATCGAAATCTCGCCGTGCCCATCACCTCGCGGCAACCCAATCACCAGAGCCGGCGCGAAAGTAATCGCCGCCAGCGCGCCATCCGGCCTCAAAAACGTCGCGCCCGTCACAGCCAACGTAAACCACAGCGCATTCGCCCATTTCGGCTCATCGCGGAATCGCGCCATCGCCCACATCGCCAGCGCCAATGCAAACAGCGTCGGCGTTTCGGCCAGCGGTTCAGCAGTATATGAAGCCGTAAACGGACACAGCACCGCCAGCCAAATCGTCGCCAGCGCCGCCCCGCGACTCAATGCCGCAGGCGCAACGCGCCGTACGAATGCGGCCAGCAAAAGGCAGCCCGCCAGGTCGATCGCAATCTGAATGCACGCCGCGGAGAAGTAATTCTCCATCCCGAAGAGCCGAAAGCAGCCCGCCAGAAAGATCGCATAGCCCGGCAATCTGATTAATGTTGGGTACATCTCGCCGTTGGGCAAGGTCAGGTCAAACCGGCCGTGCAGCAGCAGATTCCGCGCCAAATCCCCGTAGATCAGCGAATCCCCGTTGACTTCAAAAAGGCGTCGCAGCCCCCACAATCGCAGCGCCAGGCCCGCCGCAAGCGCCAGCGCAACTTGCAACTGAGGCGCCAGCGCCACATGCAGCCAGGCGAATCTCGCCCGCGCCACATCCAATTCGGGCTGCCGCGCCTCACTCGCGTCTTCAGCCGCGCTCTCTCGCAAATGACTCTGCGGCGTCAATTGACTCTCG
>Ga0307474_10002784_pt1 | contig 12561 bp, 10 predicted proteins | sample atmos_gasesECM1C_2_FD_203312 | JGI IMG/M metagenome (GOLD analysis project Ga0307474, IMG submission 203312) | Hardwood forest soil microbial communities from Morgan-Monroe State Forest, Indiana, United States - atmos_gasesECM1C_05 | ecosystem: Environmental > Terrestrial > Soil > Temperate... | reverse complement strand
GAGAGCAGCCGTCTTCCCTGGCTTTCGATTGCGGCATCGCTTGTGGCGAGCGGCTCGCTCAACAGCACGGCCGCCTCGGGCAGGTTCGGCGTGATGATGGCGGCGAGCGGAATGAGCTTTGTGCGCAGTGCGTCGACCGCGTCGGCGGGCAACAGCCGCTCGCCAGAGGTCGCCACCATCACCGGGTCGATCACGGCAAAAGGCGGCGACCAGCGCCTGAAAGCGGCGACGATCGCCTCGATGGTCGCGCGGTCCCCCAGCATCCCGGTCTTGACCGCCCCGACGGCGAGGTCGCCGAACACGGCATCGAGTTGCGCCGTGACGAACTCCGCCGGCACGGGATGGATCGCGTGCACTCCGCGCGTGTTCTGCGCGGTCAACGCGGTGATGACGGAGGCGCCGTAAACGGAAAGCGCGGCAAAGGTCTTGAGGTCGGCCTGGATGCCGGCGCCGCCGCTACTGTCGGAGCCAGCGATGGTGAGCGCGACGGGCGTGGTCATGGTTTGTGATAGCGCGACGGCCGGATTGCAGCAAGTTTGCTTGCCAGACGGCTGCAAATCTGGCCCTTTGGCCCGCAGCGAAAAGGTCCCCTGCGCGCCGCAACGCGCTATAATGGGACCGACTATTCCAGGAGATGCGCGCGATGGTTCCCTTCTTCGTCCAGATCAAGTGCAAGCTCGGCCAGTCCTACACCGTGGCCAACGCGCTTGCCGAGGCCGAGATTGCCTCCGAGATCTATTCCACCGCGGGCAATTACGACCTCCTGGTCAAGTTCTATGTCGACAAGGACACCGACATCGGTCATTTCGTGAACGAGAAGGTGCAGACGCTCCCCGGCATTCAGGACACCCACACCATCATCACCTTCAAGGCGTTCGGAACGGGCTAGGTTTGCGACGCTTTCGATGAAATCAACCCGAGCTGTTTCGGCTCACCTCTCCCCGCTGGGGAGAGGTGAAGTCAGGCCGCGTCCCACCGCGCGCATATCAGCTGCCTTCGGCCTTCTTCTTCGGCCGCGGTGGACCCTCGACCGGTGGCAGCGACTTGACGTAGTTGGCGATCGCTGCGCGATCTGCTTCCGGCAGCTGTGAAGTGTTCTTGATCACGCGCGTCATCGAGCCGCCCGCGCTGTCGCCGTCAGGAGTCTGGCCGGTTTCGAGAAAATAGGCGATGTCCTTCTCGCTCCAGTCGGAGAGCCCCTTCGCGGTGATGTTGGGAACCCAACCCTCGCCTTCCGGATTGGGCCCGCCGGCGAAGCGCTGGGCGGCGATGATGCCGCCTAGAAAATTGCGTGGGCTGTGGCACTCGGCGCAATGACCAAAACTGTTGACGAGATAGGCACCGCGATTCCACGCGGCAGGATGCGAAAGATCGGGCGCAAAAGGCTTGTCGTCGAAGAACAGCAATTTCCAGATGCCGATGTTGCGGCGGATGTTGAACGGGAACGGCACATCGTGATCGCGTACCTTGCCGGTGACGGGCGGCAGCGTCTTCAGATAGCCAAAGAGATCGCGTACGTCTTTCGGCTGCGCGTGCGCATAGGAGGTGTAGGGAAAGGCCGGGAAAAAGTGCGTGCCCGTCGGCGAGACGCCTTTCATCACGGCGTTGACGAAATCGCTCTCGCTCCAGCGCCCGATGCCGTCTGTCGGATCAGGCGAAATGTTCGGCGCATAAAAGGTGCCGAAGGGTGATGGAATCGCAAGGCCGCCGCCGAGCTTCAACCGGTCGGGCTGGTTGGGGACGGCGTGGCAGGAGGCGCAGCCACCGGCATTGAAGATAACCTCGCCGTTTGCGATGTCGGGCGTGAAAGCAGGCGCTGTGAGCGCTTCCGCAAGCGGCACTGCAGTCAGCCACCAATACAGGCCGAATGCCGCGGCGGCGGCAACAACGGCGGCAAGCAAAATTCGACGCTGCATTCAACGTCCCGGTATGTCCGGTCGCAACCTTATGGCCTGTGCCGCCGTTACTCCAGTCATCAATTTGTGCCACGATTTCCAGACGGGATTACCGGCCTTTCGGGAATAAACCCGCAAAGCCCATTGTTGTGAAATCGGTGCGACACCAACAGGGAGAGAGAACCAATGACCAAGACCATGTTTGCTACGCTTGCGTTGACCACGACGGTGCTGCTCGCCGGCCCCGCCTCAGCCGAGACGTTCAAGGTGACGCTAGACGCCAAGTCCGAGGTGCCGCCGAATGCGAGTACAGCAACGGGCACGGCCGACGTCGATTACGACCCAGCCACCAAGAAGCTCTCCTGGAAGCTGACCTATTCGGGCCTGACCGGGCCTGCGATGGCCGCTCATTTCCATGGCCCCGCCGAGGCCGGCAAGAACGCCGGCGTCGCGGTTGCGATCCCCAACGCCGGTTCGAGCCCCGCCGAGGGCAGCGCCACGCTGACCGACGCCCAGGCCGCCGACTTCGAGGCCGGCAAGTACTACATCAACGTCCACACCGCGGCCAATCCCGGTGGCGAAATCCGCGGCCAGGTGACGAAGTAAGCGTGATCGCCGCGAAAACGGCACCTGAGATTTGCGCCGTCATTGAGAGGAGCGACAGCGACGAAGCAATCCAGAGTCGCGTGGGTGCACGGGATTGCTTCGCTTGCGCTCGCAATGACGGAATTAATGCTCACGAGCCTGCCAACCCCCCACTGTCATCGTCCGGGAACGCGGACGATCCAGCATTCCAGAGACGGCAGTTCTTACGGCGAGGCCTCGGCTTTGGATACCCCGCCGGAGCCTGTCATCGGGCGGCGCTTGGCGCCGACCCGTTGGCGGGGTATGACAGCGGAGCGTGCAGCCAGAAAAAAGGGGCGGATGCATCCGGCATCCGCCCTTTCGATCCGCCGTGCAAAAAGCGCAAAAATCAGGTCTTCTTGATGCGGTAGGTCTCGTGGCAGCCACCGCATTGCTTGCCGATGATGGGAAGCTCGGCCTTCAGCGCATCGAGATCCTTGATCTTGCCTTTGGCATCGCCCACCACCTTGGCGAAGCCTGCGATGTGCTCGTCAAAGCCCGCTTTGTCCTCCCAGATCTTGGACGAGGGACTGTAGTCGCCGTCGAACGGCTTGCCCTTGATGCTCTCGGGGAACAGCGTCGGCAGCTTCGAGGCAGTGTCGGCGAACTGCGTAATCGCCGCATCCACTGTCGCCTGGTCGTAGGGCTTCTCGCCCTTGATCATCGCGACCAGCGCGCCCGCATTCTTGCCATTGCCCTTCATCATCGACTGTGTGCTCTTGACCTGGTCCTGCTGGGCCATGACGGCCCCAAGGCCGAGCACCAGCACGCCTGCAACCACAATGCTTCGTTTCATAAGATTCCTCTGAATTTTCAACCTCGACCGGTACGGCCGCGAGGTTCCTTAGAGCATGATCTGGAATAGCATGGAGCGGTTTTCCGGAAAGATCATGCTCAAACAAGGATAGAAACCCCACGCATCAGATTACATTCCCACGGCGAATTTTGGGTGTCACAAACTATGCTGCCGCTGATGCTCGCGGATGGCGATCCAGATCCGTTCCGGCGTCGCCGGCATGTCGATGTGCTCGATCTTGTATTCGCGCCACAGCCCCTCGATGATGGCGTTCACGACCGCGGGACATGAGCCGATCGCGCCGGCCTCACCCGCGCCCTTCACCCCCATCGGATTGGTCTTGCAGGGGACGTTGTGGGTCTCGAAATGGAAGGAGACGCCGTCCGTAGCACGCGGCAGCGCGTAATCCATGTAAGTGCCGGTGATCAGCTGGCCATCCGTCGGGCTATAGACCACCCGCTCCATCAAGGCCTGCCCGATCCCCTGCATCACCCCGCCATGCACCTGCCCAGCGAGCAGCAGCGGATTGAGCGTCACGCCGAAATCGTCGACGATCACGTAATTGACGATCTTGATGATGCCGGTTGCGGGGTCGATCTCGACCTCCGCGATATGGGTGCCGTTGGGATAGGTGCCGTCGGCGCTGTTGAAGGTCGCGGTGCCCTTCAGCTTCGCGGGATCGGCGCCCGGGCGCTTGGCGAGATCGGCAAAGCCGATCGAGCGGTCGGTGCCGGCGATCCGGATCACGCCATTGTTGATCTCCAGATCGGCCGCGCTGGTCTCCAGCGCCTCCGCAGCGAGTTCCTTCAATTTCTTGCCGAGTTCGGCCGTAGCGCGCTGCACTGAGACGCCGCCGGTCGGGATCGAAGCCGAGCCACCGGTGCCAAGGCCGGTTGCGATCTCATCGGTGTCGCCCTGGCGGACATGCACGCGCTCCGGCGGCACGCCGAATTGCTCCCCAACGATTTGAGCATAGGCGGTCTGGTGACCCTGCCCGCTCGACTGGGTGCCGATCAAGACCGTGATGTCGCCATTGGGATCGAGCCGCACATTGGCGGTCTCGTCGCCCATGGTGCCGCAGATCTCGACATAGCTCGACATACCGATGCCGCGGACAAGACCTTCCTTCTTGGCTGCCTTGGCGCGCTTGGGAAACTCCTTCCAGTTGGCGACGTCCATCGCCCGCTTCATGTGGGCGGCGAAATCGCCGGAGTCGTAGACCTTTCCGGTCACCGTCTTGTAAGGCAGCTGCCGCGGCTGAATGAAATTCTTCCTGCGGATCGCATCCGGCGTCATGCCGAGCTTTCGCGCAGCCGCGTCGACTAGGCGCTCGATGACGTAGGCAGCCTCAGGTCGTCCCGCGCCGCGATAGGCATCGACCGGCACGGTATGAGTGAACACGGTGCGGACGCGGCAGTGGAAGGTCTGGATGTCGTAGAGCCCCGGCAGCATGCCAGCGCCGCCATGCGGAATATAGGGCGCGAAGGTCGAGAGATACGCGCCCATGTCGCCCATCAGGTCGACATCCATGGCGAGGAATTTGCCGTCCTCGGCGAGCGCCATCTTCGCCGTGGTGACGTTGTCGCGACCCTGCGCGTCGCCCATGAAATGCTCGGAGCGGTCGGCCGCCCAGCGCACCGTCTTCTTCAGCTTGCGCGCGGCCACCGCCAGCAACGCATATTCGCGGTAGGGAAACAGCTTCGTGCCGAAGCCCCCACCGACATCAGGGCAGATCACCCGCATCTTCTCGACGGGAATGTTGAGGACGTTCTGGCACAGGATGTCGCGCAGACGATGGCTGCCCTGGCTGCCGGCGGTGAGTGTCAGATGGTCGCGCTTGGCGTCATATTCGCAAATCGCGGCGCGCGTTTCCATGAAGCTTGCCACCACGCGTGGATTGACGATGGAGACTTCAGCAACCGCATGCGCTTGAGCAAAGACTTCGTCGGTCGCCTTCTTGTCGCCAATCGGCACGTCGAACAAGATGTTGCCGGGCTTGTCGGGCCAGACCTGCGGCGCGCCCGGCTTGACGGCGTTGGCAACGCCAGACACCGCCGAAAGCGGCGTCCAGTTGACGTCGATCGCTTCGATCGCGTCGCGCGCATGATCGATGGAGTCGGCGACCACGAAAGCGACGGCGTCGCCGACATGCCGCACTTCGTCCTTGGCCAAAATCGGATAAGGCGGCCCGGTGAAGGGATCGACCTCGAAATTGAACAGGCACGGCAGGCCGCCAAGATCCTTCACATCGTCAGCGGTGAGGATCAGTGCCACCCCGGGAAGCGTGCGGGCCTTGCTCGCATCGACGGTGAATTTGGCATGGGCATGCGGCGAGCGCAAAACCAGCGCGTGCAGCGAGGCCTGGGGCGCGGTGTCGTCGGTGTAGCGGCCCTTGCCGCGGATCAGGGCGTCATCCTCCTTGCGCAGGACGCTTTGACCAACGCCGAACTTGATGGGAGCAGCCATCTTATCTCCAATTTCTTATCGTGACTTGCGGCTTCATATTGCAGCGGATCGCGGCATTGCGCAAACGCCTTTAGGTGCCCGTTAGCGCACCAATGAACGCAGCCATCTCGGGCCGAACAGCAGCAGGATCGATCCGGCGTAGATAACTGTCCCGACAACCACCAAGATCAAAAGCACAATTTCATCGCGGAAGGCGCTGAGCCCGGAAAGATGCGCTGCAGCAAATTTAGCCACAAGCCACAGCGCGGCGGCGAGCAGAACGCCGGTCAACGCGAATTTGGCGAGCGATTGCATCAGCGCGCGGTTCACGTCGAGATAGCCGGCCCGCACCGCGAAACCGAGCACCAGCAGGAGATTGATCCAGGCGCCGATGGCGGTTGCAAGCGCGAGGCCAATCTGGGCGAGCGATCCCATCAGGAGCAGCTTCAGCGCCATGTTCGCGGTCAGCCCCGTGAGCGAGGCCTTGACCGGGGTCGCGGTGTTCTTGCGTGCGTAGAAAGTCGCAACGGCGCTGCGGATCAGCACGAAGGGGATGAGGCCGACCGCGTAGGCCGCGAGCGTCGCGCCGGCTGCAGCGGCATCTGCTCTGGTGAAGGCGCCGCGGGCGAACATCGCGCGGGTGATGACGTCGGGCACAGCGAGGAAGGCCGCGACGAAAGGTACGGCGAACAGCAGCGTGTAATCGAAGGCGCGGCGCTGTTGCGCCATGGCGCCTTCATGATCGTTTGCAGTGATCCGCCGCGACATTTCCGGCAACAGCACGGTGCCGATCGCAATGCCGATCACGCCGATCGGCAGTTGATTGAGCCGGTCGGCGTAATAGAGCGCCGACAGTGCGCCCGCGGGCAGGAAGGTTGCGATGATGGTGTCGGCGAACATCGCAACCTGCGTGCCCATCGAGCCGAGCGTGGCGGGCCCCAGCGCGCGAAAAAAGGCGCGGATGTCTTCATCCAGCTTCAACGGCGCAAAGCGCGGCAAGCCGCCATGGGTGGCGAGATCGCCGGCGAGCAGGAAATATTGCAGGAAGCCCGAGATTAAAACGCCCCAGGCCGCGGCGTGGCCCACGGTCGGAAAGAACGCCGCAACGGCAAGCGTCGCCATCATGGCGATGTTGAGGAAGATCGAGGCGGCGGCGGCGCTGGCAAAGCGCTGCATCACGTTGAGCATGCCGCCATAGAGCGTCACCAGCGTGATCAGGAGCAGATAGGGAAAGGTGATGCGCGTCAGCTCAATGGCGAGGTTGCGCTGCTCGGGATCGTGCGTGAAGCCCGGCGCAAGCAGGGTCATTGCCTGCGGCATGAAAGCCCAGGCGAGGACGAGCAGGATCACCTGCGACAGGAAGAGGAGTGTAAAGATGCGGTCGGAGAACAGCTTTGCCGACTCCTCACCCCGCTCGCCATGGACATGCGCATAGGCCGGCACGAAGGCGGCGTTGAAGGCGCCTTCGGCAAAGATCGCACGAAAATGGTTGGGCAGGCGGAACGCGACGAAAAACGCGTCCGCCACCGGCCCCGCGCCGAGGATCGCCGCAAGCATGATATCGCGTGCGAACCCCGTCAGTCGTGAAAGCAGGGTATAGCCGCCGACCGTGAAAATGCGCCCAAGCATGCGCCGCTTCTAGCGTATGCGTGGGCGCAGCAAAACGACGAAATCAGGCCGAAAGCGCGCCGCGCACGGCAGCGATGATCAGGTCCTGGGTTGCTTCGTCGAGATAGGCATGCATCGGCAGGCTGATGACGTCGGCCGACAGCGCCTCGCTGACCGGCAAGCCCCCGTCGTCGACCGGGAAATGGCGATAGGCAGTCTGCTGATGGATCGACTTCGGATAGTAGATCGCGGTCGGCACGCCCTGCGCCTTCAGTGCGGCGGCGAAGGCATCGCGATCGGTGCCCTTGGGTAGCCGAATGGTGTATTGTGCCCAGACCGAGGTGCAGCCGGGCTTCAAGTGCGGCACCTTGACGAGGTTGCCGAGCCCGCGCGCATAGCGCTCGGCCGCCCTGTTGCGGGAAGCGATCTCGTCTTCGAAAACCTTCAACTTCTCGATCAGGATCGCCGCCTGCATGGTGTCGAGCCGTGCGGTCAGTCCCAGCCGGACATTGTCGTATTTGTCGCTACCCTGCCCGTGCACGCGAACGCTGCGGAGCGCAGCTGCGAGCTCATCGTCATCGGTGAAGATGGCGCCGCCATCGCCAAAGCAGCCGAGCGGCTTTGCCGGGAAGAAGCTCGTTGCGGTCGCGTGTCCAATGGAGCCGAGACGGCGGCCCTTGTAGCTCGCGCCGAAGCCTTGCGCCGCGTCGTCGAGCACGAACAGGCCTTCGGCGGCAGCGACTTCGGCAATGGCATCATGGTCGGCGCTCTGCCCGAACAGATCGACCGGGATCACGACCTTCGGCTTCAGGCCACGTCGCTTCGCGACCGCAATGCCGCGCTTCAACGAGGACGCATCCATGTTGAAGGTTTCCTCGTCGACATCGACGAGGACGGGTGTTGCGCCGGTCAGCGCCACGGCTTCGCCAGTCGCGCAGAAGGTGAAGGACGGGCAGAGCACGGCATCGCCCGGGCCGACATTCTTTGCCATCAGCACCATCAGGAGCGCATCCGTACCGCTGGAGCAGCTCACCACATGCCTGGCGCCGGAGAAGGCGGCAAGCTGTGATTCGAGCTCGGTCACCTCGGGGCCGCCGAGGAACTGGCAATGCGTGAGCACACGGGAGACCGCCTCGTCGATCGCCTTGCCAAGCCTTGCGCGCTGGGCGCCGACATCGATGAAGGGAATGGGTTGCGGACGCAGATGCTGGTTCATGGAGCCTTGCAACGATTGTGGTAACGACATCTTACTTTTTGGAGCATGGTCTTGTTCGGACCCTCCGGGACCGGACCATGCTCAATCAGCCGGCGACGCGGCGCGGACCCTTGAGGGCAGTCGGCGCGGCAGTCGGCCTGGCGGGGCTTTCGAGGCAGCGGGTGGCGATCTCGAGGCTGGCGACGCCCTCGTCGCCGCTGACCGCCGGCGTGCCGCCGGTGCGCACCGCATGCAGGAAGGCGATCAGTTCGGCGCGCAGCGGCTCGTCATGACCGACCGGCAGGTGACGCATCGAATAGCTGCCGTCGGGCTTGAAGCCGAAACATTCGGTGACCTGGCGGGTAAGCAGATCGCCCATCACATATTTGCCGCGGGTCGCAACCGTGACGTTGCGCGCCTTGAACGGCGTCAGCCAGTTGGTGTTGATATGGGCGAGCACGCCGGAAGCGGTGCGGAACTGCAACAGCGCGATGTCCTCGCGCTCGGCCACGGCGCTCGAGAGCTGCGGCTGCACCTCCACGATGTCGGACTCGGTGAACCAGCGGATCAAATCGATATCGTGCACGGCGAGGTCAATGACCACGCCGACATTGGACATCCGCGGCGGGAATGGGCCGACCCGGGTGATGCCGATGGAGAGAATGTCCTCGCCCGAGATCGCCTGCTTGATCGCGGCGACCGCCGGGTTGAAGCGCTCGACATGGCCGACCATCAAGGTGACGCCGGAGGCTTGCGCGGCCGCGACGATCTCGCGGCCCTCCTCGACGCTCGAGGCGATCGGTTTCTCCACCATGACGTGAATCTTCTTGTCGATACAGGTGAGCGCGATCTCGTGATGCAGATGGGTTGGGGCAGCGATGGTGACGGCGTCGACGCCCTCGGCGATCAATTCGTCAAGCCCGGCAAAGGTGCGGCAATTGGTGAGATCGGTGGCGCGTGAACGATGCGCCGGCAACGGATCAACCACACCGACGAGGCTGGTGTCCGGCAGCCCTGCAAGCACGCGGGCGTGGTTGGTGCCCATCACGCCAGCGCCAATGACGCCAACGCGAAGCGGCCGCTTCGCTGCAATCTTCATGACCCGGTCCCCCTGCAACTCATACTTTCAACCCCCAATGGTCCGGCGCCCGAACCAACCCCCTCGGCTTCCTAGCACGTCGTCACACATGTGGCGAATGCTGAAGCAATTAACCGGACACGATTTGATTCAAACGATTACAGCTTCGAATCGGGAGATTCCCTTGCGATTCGAATAGCCTGCGTTCGCTGCGAATTGGCGCGGAATTTGGGCAAACCACCCCTCATCTTGCGCAAGGGAAAGGCAGTTTTTGCCCAAATCCGCGCCGTCGCGCGGGTCTATTTGCCGAGCGAACCGAGATAGCGGATCGCCGAGATGCTGGGCAGGAAAGTGTAGGCCCCGCCCCTGGTGCGAACAAAGCGCGGCAGACTTCGCAGTCTGAAGGTGTTGCCCGATTTGAGCACGACGTCGAACCAGCCGGTTTCGCGAGCGTTGGCGCCGATCAGGGGATCGTTGGAGCCGGTCACGCGCGGATCCTGCAGGCCGACATTGACCCAATCGGTACACATCGCCTCGAACTGGGCCCCGAGACTGGCACCGATGAAATTGCCGAGCAGCCCGCGCTCGGGAGCATCAGCCGCATCCGGCTTGTCGGGATCATAAGGCGGCCCGTAGGGCATGCCGCGCCGGACCAGGCGGCGGCTGTTGTTGGCGACCCTTTGCACGATCTGCGCGTCGCGCGGGTTGCTGCGGCGGATGTGCGAGCTGTAGGGACAGCCGGAAGCGGCGGGGTAATCGAAATTGTTGAGCTGCTCCTCTGGCAGCGGCGGCTCTGGATATGGCGTGTCAGGCGACTTCGCGAGCGGCACGCCGTTTCGCCACCGGCCGCACATCTGCGCTGCCACGATCTCGCGCAGCGCAGCCTCGCGCGAGAGGCCGGGGCCGATTTTCCCCTCGTCTCCGGGCGGCAACAACTCGTCAACGCCCCTTTGGGTCAGAAGATATTTCGCCGCCTCGGTCAGATAGCTCTCGAAGCCCACCACGTCCTGCGCCAGCACGCGGAAGGCATTGAACGTCCCGTTGCGTCCGAGCGCGACCGGATCAGGCACGCGCCAGAGCAGACCCTCGAAATTGTTCGGGTAGCCGAGCAGCACCGTGCCGAGCGGCGCCATTGGCTGCGGGTCCGGGTAGTCGGCAGGATCATGGATCTCCGCAAATCGCGGCTGCGAGATGTTGTCGTGATAGCCGAAATGCACATAGTCGCCGTGAAAATTGAAGCCTTCGCGCACGCCGAGCAGGCGGAAGGCTCGTCCATTTTGCAGGGCCTGGCCCTGGACGCGGTCGAGGTCGGCGACGTCCTTGGCATAGATCGAGGCGATCAGGTGAACGTCGCGCGGCTTGTCGAAGGGCGCCGGCCAATGCTCCGGCGCGCTGTCGCCGATATCGCCGAGCTTCTCAGCGCGCGCAGTCATGCCCTCGACGAACTCGGTCGGAAAGCTCGCAAGCGACGAGCTTGCCGCACCTAACGCGCGCAGACCTTCGAAGGTCAGGCCGATGTTGAAACAGACCGACGGCTTTTCGTCCCAGGGCGCCTGCGACGTCACCTGCGGCACGCTGCCCGCGCCAGACACCGTGGCGCCGAGCCAGCTACGAGCCTCAGTGGCATCAGCGACCGCGAGAATGAGATGCCGCACGCGCGGCTGGCGATAGCCCCGCAGGATGTTTCCCTGTACGTCAGTGACGTCGAACATGGCGCTCACCATCCGATCCCGAATTGCTCGCGCACCTGGGCCACCGAATAGCCGGGATAGGCGCGGTAGCCAGAGCCAAGCGAAACGTTGGGGTTGACGTGAAGCTGCAGGATCAAATCCCGTGGCAACAGCCTGAGATCCCTGGTGATCTCAGTCTCACCATTGACGGCTTCAATGTCGCGGAACAGGTCGGTTGCCTGGTCTGAGACCTGGTAGAGGTCGTGGGCGTGCACCCAGTCGATGAATTTCTCGACATTCCGCTCGGAGGGGATGACGTCCTCGCCGCCTTCGACGAGGCTCACCACGGCATCGAACACGCTGCCGATGGTGGCGATGAAGTCGCGGATATAGTTGGTGAAGTCACCGTCATAGACGGAGAACATGCAGATATTGTCGCCGACAATGACAAAGCGGGCGAAATGCACGGTGCCGACATTGTCCAGCCCTGCATAGATCTCGTCCTTGTTGGCGGCGATCGCCAGCGCCGCCGTAGCGCGACCGACCGCCGACTTGTCCTTGAGCGGCATGATCAGGTTCATCATGTGCTGCACATTGTCACCCGGTTGCACGGAATAATGCGGGCCGCCCGGCTGCGGCTTCACCGGCGTGCGCCAGGCCCAATAGGGCACCAGGATATTCGCCGCCATGAATTTCATGATGGCGGTGTTCGGAAGCTCGTCCACAAACCGCTCAAACCAATCGGCAAGCCCAGCCATTACTTCGCTCCGTTCGAAAAGGGACACGCCGTACCACCGCGCCGCTTGCGCGAGTCCTCGTAGGCGTCACGGCGGGCGCGCAGGATGGGATCATCAGAAGGTTCGATGCCGTCCACGAGACGCCAGGGATTGAAGCTGATGCGCTCGGCGGCCGCCTCCTGATCCTCGGCGACCTTGGTCAGCGTCAACGTGCCCATCACCACGCGCACGCGCTTGGCCGGCCAAGGTATGGTGGGATCATCAAGCGCGTCGCCGCTCTCGCCGATGGTCATCATCAACAGAAACCGCGCCGGCCATTGCTTGAGACGTTCCCGGAGCTCGCCTTGCAGATAATTGTCGACCGGCGGCGTATCGGGATCGGTGTTGCGCACGCCCGCAACCGGCTTCCAGGCGAAGCGGACGGGACGGCGGGCCCCATCCTGGTTCGTCACAATGAAGGTATGGACCGCGTGATAGGCGGCACGTACGTAGCTTACGGGTGCGCCGATCAAA
>Ga0307474_10002783_pt1 | contig 12561 bp, 20 predicted proteins | sample atmos_gasesECM1C_2_FD_203312 | JGI IMG/M metagenome (GOLD analysis project Ga0307474, IMG submission 203312) | Hardwood forest soil microbial communities from Morgan-Monroe State Forest, Indiana, United States - atmos_gasesECM1C_05 | ecosystem: Environmental > Terrestrial > Soil > Temperate... | reverse complement strand
GGGTTGGGGGAGGCCGGCTATATCGACGGTCGGAACGTTGTGATCCACTACCGCTGGGCAGAGGGCCACAATGATCGCCTGCCGGCGATGGCAGCCGATCTGGTGCACAACCAAGCGACAGTAATTGTCGCGACCAGCACGCCGGCAGCACTTGCGGCGAAAGCTGCAACCTCGACCATTCCGATTGTTTTCGAAACCGGCGGGGACCCGATCGAGCTTGGCCTGGTCACCAGCCTCAATCGCCCGGGCGGTAACGCGACCGGTGCGGCTTCATTGACCGTGAAGACATTGGCGGCGAAGGGACTGGAATTGTTGCACGAGTTGATTCCTCGGGCACGAGTCATAGGCTTGATGATCAATCCGACCAATCCTACAGGTGCCGAGTCCCAGGCGAGGGAGGTACTGTCGTACGCCCGCACTCTCGGGCTAGAAATGCATGTTCTAAATGCCAGCAGCGAAGGCGACTTTGAGGAGGTCTTTGCAAAATTGGTCGAATTGCGCGCAACGGGGTTGGTCATCAGTGCTGATGCATTCTTTTCCAGTCAAACTCAACGGCTTGCGGAGCTCTCCGTCCGCCACGCGATCCCGTCGCTCTATGCGCGACGCGAATTTCCTGCGGCCGGAGGGCTGGTGAGCTATGGATCGGACGTTAGCGAAGCATATCGTTTGGCCGGCATCTATACCGGGCGGGTTCTCAGGGGCGAGAAGCCAGCCGACCTACCGGTTCAGCAGGCAACAAAGGTGGAACTCGTCATCAATTTGAAGACCGCCAACGCGCTGGGCGTCACGGTGCCTCTGCCGCTGCTCGGGCGCGCCGACGAGGTGATCGAATAGTCCACCTGATAGCGGACATGCTCTAGTGCGCCAAAAAATTTCGGAAAGCATAGCGATGATCCGGTTGCTGCGGTCTCCTTGCTATCGAACCGGACTTCAAAACCCATCGAGCAATGTCCTCGTTGGGTCGATACGAGGGCACGCAGGAAAACTGTTGGAAGCCGTGGCGGATGAAAAAAGACTGCACTTCAATGACGAACTGCGCCGTCACTGCAGATTCGCCCTCGTTTTCGACCTTAAGGAGGCTGGGCCATGAAATGTCGCAAGCGGTCGTTTGCAGTCGTCTGCGTGCTTTTCCCACTCGTGCTGTCAGTTGGTACCCGAACACTCAATGCGCGTGACGCTGATCCCGAATCGCTCATCCTTGCGATCGCTCAGACCGCTAATCAACAATGCGTAAATACCTGTCGCGCGCGATATCACGACTGCCGGTCCATGAAACAAATCCCACTTTCCCAGTGTCGGGGCATTTACCAGGATTGCACCCGCTACACTTGTAGTGCTGGTGCAGCGGGTCGACCATCTTGGTCAGGGTTTCCGAGGTAATTGATCGCGCAGGCCGCCCGCGGCGCGCACGAGTCGGGCGCAAAGGCAACCACCGCTATCAAACCGGCAGGTCGTTTGGCACGTTGCCAAATGCTTTAAGCGTGGTCGTTTTCTGCTGTTGGGAAAACAGACCTACGCAAATTACTTCATGTTATAGGACCCCAACTCGCGATTGCAGCCGTTAAACATGTTCGGCATGCCATTGGGCGGGAAGTTACCGATGGGCATCCATTTCCCGCCTCCGCTCATGTCGGCGAACTTGCCCGTGCCGTTAACGACACGCCATGTCCCTTCGGCCTTGGCAGGATCTCCCTTCCGGGAATACACGACAAAGTACTTGTCGCCGGCCTCGTTCACGAACTCGCAGCTGCCGTTTTCGTCGTACTCGTTCTTGACACTCGAAAATGCGCCGAGGCAACGCCCTGACATCATCCGAAACGGGGTACCTTCCGTGCCGGGCGACGTGCCGATTACGGCGTACGACGCAGACAATATTCCGTCAGCATGTTGAATGAGCTGGATTGGGCCCGTATAGCAGGTCTGCTGATCGATCTTAATCTCCCCAGCAAAGGCTTGCGTCGAAAAGGCCGAGGCCAACAAAGCGCCGGAAAATACGAGTTTTATACGTGACATAAATTTCTCCTCCCTGTTACGACTTGCGCGTCGCCGATGGCGTGCAGAATGCGGATACCGTGAAGTTGCCCTTGCCCCTTCCGATCTTCAATGTGCTCGGCAGGGTGGAAAATATTAGTCCTCGCGACCGCTTGTCCCTTGACGTGGATCAACGCTGGCGTCGCTTTCTCTCCGCTGTTGGGAGAAGCAGACATCAAATGCCTTAATCAAGCAGGTCTGTTAATGGCCCCGAGCTAACATCAATGGCCATGCAGCCGCATCCATGCCTCTGATTCACGTCGCCATGAATGCCGAGATATCGTTCAACACCCGCTCGCGGTGCGTCAGCACCAGCGCGTGCGGCGCGCCTTCGTAGACGACGAGGCGGCTGCCTCTAATGAGCTTTGCGGTCTTCGCCCCCGTGAGCGGCAATGGCGCGCTGGCATCCTTGTCGCCGTGCAGGATCAACGTCGGAAGGTTCAATTCTGCCAGGTCCTTTCGTGTGTCCGCCATCGAAATCGTGCGGCGGCACTCGAGTGCGATCGGCAGCGGCACGCTCAGCATCATCGCCTTGATCCAGTTGCGCGTATCGGCAGCGGTGTCAGGGGCGAAGAAGGGCGCCTCGTTGTCGGCTATCCACTTCGCGTAATCCTTGGCGATTTGGCCGTACTGCGCCTCGATGAACTCGATCGGAGCCGCGTCGGGATTGTCTTCGGTCTTCCTGAGAAACGGCGTCGTTGGCGCGATGAGAACGAGCTTCTTGACGCGCGCAATTCCGTGCCGCGCAAGGTAGCGTACCGCCTCGATAGTACCCATCGAATGCGCCACCAAGATCGCATCCTTGAGATCGCGCTGTTCGAACACGACCGCAACGTCGTCCGCCAACATATCCACGTCGTAGCCGCCGCTCGGGGCATCCGAACGTCCATGCCCACGCCTGTCGAAGGCAACGCACCTGTTATTGGCCGCCGTTAGCGCAGCGATGTGCTCGCCCCAGACGGCCGAATTGAAGGTCCAGGCGGCAAGAAGCACGATCGGCCGTCCGGTGCCCCAGTCCTGGACGTAGAGGTTGGTTCCGTCCTTCGCTCGCACGAAGGGGGTGCGCGTCGTTTGCGTGTTCGTATTGGCGGAAGTCTGCGCTGTTGCTGCAGACGAGGCCGACTCAGTTGCGGCAGCGGAGGCCGAAAAGGCTGCGCCAAGACCTCCGATTGCGGCTGCTTCGAGAACGGTGCGACGATTCATGTTCTTTCCCTTTGATGTTGCGGTGACTGAAGGTCCCGCGACGATGCACCGTTTGAGGCCGTAGTACGATTATGTGAGAGGTAATTTGTAAAGGGAGCCGCGCGTCGCCGTTTTCTGAAGTCACTGTCGCTCCCGTGTCCTGCCAGCGCGCTTGCTTGGCGCTGCCTGTTTTCCCAGCCGCTCCGCGTAGCGGACCCGCCATGGCAATGTTTCACCCGAACAAATCAAGCCAGCACGCGTTTATGCCGAAGCCGCCAACGTTTCCGATCGCGTCGCCTTTCGCCGTGAGCGCGTCCTATCAGGCAGCCATCAGTGCTGGCTTGCCTTCCGCCGATACGCCATGAAGCCGGGGCCGCTGGAGCCAAAAGAGCCGAAGCAGCCGTCACGGTGCGGCCCGATTTGTTGGCGATGCTGCAAAGGGGCGGGTGGATTTGGCGCATGATAAATCGAGTTTTGATTGCGGCACTGGTCTTTGCCGCTCCGGTCTGCCCGGTCTCAGCGCAGGACACCAAGGTGTCGGTCGACATGATCGGAATAGGGCGTATGAGTTGCGCCCACTGGCGGTCTACGCAAGCGCATCGACTAGAAGGGACGATCTGGATCTACGGTTTTTGGACCGGACTCAATTATGTTGCCGCAGCAAGTGATCAAACACAGGCTAAAACTGACGAGGCGGCGATAGCGGCCCAAGTCGAGAAGACATGCGCTCAGCAAACTTCGCAGCCGTTAGCCAGCGCCGTATGGACCACTTATCTTGAGTCTAAGAGGTAGCTGCGCCAAGGGCTGTCCGCCATTGCTTCAACCGATTGCCGACCCTGCCGGACATCGGCTCCACGCCGGCTCCGGATCAGACAATCAAACATCATCCGGTCACCGATCGCTAGTGACTGCTGCGATGCAATGGGAGCACCGATAATCCGTCCGGAGAAGCGCATCTCGGCGAACGTGATTTTCTTGGGGGTGGAGGGATAAATTCGACAGTGTTGCAGCCGCGCATGTTCTCAGAATCGGCTGTTGTTGGCATCATCTTTTCCAACCAGCTCACTCCAGAGCACTGGCCAGGCTCGGTAGGCTTCCGCGGTGGGTGGTGTGCCGAGCCGCCGAACCATGGGCTGACGTGAGCCAAATCCTCAAACTCCGCGAATCGTTTCGCGGCGAGCGCCAAAGGATGGCACGCTTGAGGAAGCTGTCGCTGGAACGGAAGCCAAGATGCCGAGTCTTCCCATAATGACGGGCGATCAATGGAACGAATTATCCAGCTACTAACGCCGGAGGAGCAACAGGCGTTCATGGCCGACGTGTGGAAGCTATCAGATCTCTGCTGCTGGTGGATTGGCGCGTGGAGTAAGTAAATTCAATGGTTGGTCAAACGCAGGCCCGCCGCGCCTCGAGCGGAATCTATCTAGAACCAGCTGAAAAGGTCAATGTTGCCGAGGCAATCGACCATGTGTTGCACGAGGTGGAGGCCGCGCGGCGTGAGCTCAGCATCACTCGCTTCTGCCTCCAGCAGGCGGAATCCCTTCGCAGGATTGATCAAGCCAAAGCTAACCTTGCCGATCTGGTGCAATCCCGGAACCGCAAAAAAAGCACTCGCCGCGTACGTCAGCGTCCCGACGGCCAGCGTCCTTAAATTTCTAATCGAAGTCCGGCCAAACACCCGACTTGTCGGGCAATAAGAACTGCCCCGAGGGGGAAGACTCACCAGCGACTCTCCTAAGCCCTCTGAGGGCCCGTCACGCGATGGCGCATGGCAGCTCAGCCTAATTCACGGGCCGACTGGATACCCAACAATCGCAAGGTGTTGCGCGCTTTTGAAGCGCTGGAGAAGCTGCAACAGCTTGTCTTCGCCAAACAGAAATTTCGATCCGAGGGCGTCAACATGATAGCCTTTTTTTGCGGGCTATGACTTCGGGAAGGGGGAATCGCTCACGCGAGAGAACCCGCGCCGATGTGCGTATCCGCTTGCGTTCCGACTATCTCCAAAAACATTGATCCAATCGATAAGATTAGGGAGGACCTATGAGAGGATTAGTCTTGACGATGGCTGCCGCCGGTCTGCTGCTCTCTTCGCTCACCGAGCCAGCACTCGCAAAATCGCAGCCTTCCGCCGCGCTCATCGCGGCCCGGCAGAAGGTGTTTGGTCTTGAGAACGTTGATCCGAAAACCGGCGAAGTCCGCGAGGATCGCGTTGTCTTTTCCTGGCTCACAAATGCTTCATTCGCCGCGGCGGTGAAGGGCCATGTTCTATTGCTGGACACCTTTGTGACGCGTCTGGAGGTCCAGCCGGGACGTACGCCGCTCGTCATTCAAGACCTCGTTGATTTGGATCCGGACTTCATCTTTATCGGCCACGGACATTTCGACCACGCCGACAACGCTGCCTATATCGCCCAGCAGACCGGGGCCGTGATCTTCGCCAGCCCCGAAACCTGCGACAACATGGCGATCGACGCGCAGAACAACTTCAACAATCACTATACCCCCGTGAAGACGGTCACTTGCAGGCCGCTTACCTCGCGCGGCTCTTTGCCGGGCGCGGAGATCGTGTCGGTCAACGATCTCGGGCCAGAAGTCGACATTAGCGTCTTCAAGCACCTGCATTCGACCAATACGGGCATCACAGATCCTCACGCGGTGCCAATTGCTGCAAGTTCGGCTGGGGTATGTATGCCCACGCCGACAAAGGGTAACACCTTCCCCTGCAACCTGCAGGACCCGCGCGATCCGCAGCTATTTCCAGCCGGCACACCGTTGTCATCCGTGATGCAAATCGGTACGAGCCGCGCAGGCGCTGGCGGCCCTATCTCGCTGTTTTATGTGTTCACCGTGAAAAGCCCTGGCCGGGACCCGTTCAGGTTCGCCTGGCACAATACGACCGGCGACATCGTGGACAGTTGCGCACTTCCCAACAATAATCCTGCGACCGGCCAGCCTTTTGAGCCGCGTCAGGCCGCGAACGGCTGCTTCCCGGGCGTAACCGTCAACGGCAAGACGGTGGGCGCAAATCTCGCCTCAATCATGGACGGTTTGGGGCCGGTGCACGTGGAGCTCGGCTCAGTCGTAAGTCTCGGCTTCAATCAGAATGGCGAGCGGGACATCGTGACCTATCTTCAGCACGTTCGTCCCCGCTTTTTCATTCCCAACCACGTCACGGCGGTAGCGGTCGAAGGCTCCTCGTTGGAATGGAAGGTTGGCTTCATTGATGCGCTGATGGCCGCGGGCGTACCGCACGACTCATGGCCGCAGATTCTCTGGATCGTCGACCCCAACGATTACCTGCGCCCGATCGTTTTTGATCTCGATAACCCCGGTGCGGATCATTTCTAATCTCGTGAACCTTGGACAGGTCAGTGGCCGCAGTCGCCGCTGGCCTGTTCACTCTAAGCGTTTGTTGGATTCCGATTTCGGTCACGGGCTTGTTGAGTTACCTCGATTTCGCCGATCGCGGTAAGAAGGGACCGCTTCGCGAAAAGGACCTCAGCCGGCTTCAGCCAGCCGCGCCAGGGCGGGGTCCTATCCCCCGTTCAACCCCTTAGTTAAATTTGAGCGTGTCCTAGGTCGCTTTTAGGAACCGATGTCCACTTTGGAACATTGCCTCGCCGCAGCGTTCGCGCGAGGGGGAGCCGTGTCCGAGTTGCCTTTGCTCCTCGTCATCGAAGACGAGTATCTTTTGCTGGCCGATATTGAGAAAGTGCTGACCGACGCCGGTTTCACTACTGATATTGTGTCGGCGCAATTGGTAACCGCCATTTCCAATCTTCTCAACGCCGGAACGCCATCGACAAAGTGAGGCCGCCTCAATTGGCGGCCTATCTGTCACGCGATCAAGGTTCACGCAGCCAACGGAGACTGTCATGACCAAACCAAGCATCGTTTTCGCGCATGGCCTCTGGGCCGATGGATCATGCTTCGGCAAGCTGATCCCGACGCTCCAAGCCGAGGGGCATGAAGTGATGGCCAGTCAGCACGGCCTCGATTCCCTCGCGACCGACGTCGCCGCCGTGAAGGCATGCCTTGCTCGGGTCCCCAGCCCGGCGATCCTCGTCGGTCATTCCTATGGCGGAACACTGATCACGCACGCAGGGACCGATGCGCGGGTAGCCGCGCTCGTCTATATCGCGGCCCTCGCGCCGGATGCCGACGAAACCTCTCAGAGCCTGCTTGGCAAGTTTCCGACGTCCCCCGTGTTCGCTCACCTCGATGTGCCGGAAGGGCGCATCTGGCTCAAACAAAGCGGCGTCAAACACTTCGCGGGAGATCTGCCCGAGGCGGAACAAAAGCTGGTGTATGCGACGCAGGCGGCGCCAGTGGCAGACCTCTTCAACCAAAAGGTCGAGGGCACAGCGTGGAACGCCAAGCCGAGCTGGTATGTCCTCGCCACCCAGGACCAGACGGTTCCCCCGGATCTGCAACGTTTTGTCTCGAAGCGCATGAAGGCTACCACGACCGAAGTCGCGTCTTCGCACGTCCCCATGTTGTCGAAGCCCGATGTGGTACTCGATGTCATCCGCAAGGCCGCCAGCGCAGTGTCCTGACGCCAATCGGAGGCATCCCGCGCCTTGTTTGGTCTTCGGGCCTCGTCGAGGTCGATCCCGTACGTTCGGCCATGCTTACGAAGCATTTCGATTAGATAGACCGTCGATAAGGGTGATGGGTTTATCTTTCACAAACTCGCGCGAGTCGGGACCGAAGCCGCTCGTCGTTGGCGGAAGGGGTGGGATTCGAACCCACGGTACCCTTGCAGGCACGCCGGTTTTCAAGACCGGTGCCTTAAACCACTCGGCCACCCTTCCGACATTTGAAAACGCTTGGCTATTTGGTGCAAAGCGGAGACCAAATCAAGATTTTCGTACCGCTTTGCTACCGAACGTCTTGGCTCTTGTCTATTGCTGCCTGCAGCGCTGTCAACCGCTGCCGCAGCCTCGCGCTGCATATTCGACATCAGGTGGCTGTAGATGTCCATCGTGATGGCAATCGAGGAGTGTCCGAGACGCTCCTGCACGATCTTCGGATGGATATCGGACGCGAGCATGTGGCTGGCGTGGCTATGCCGCAGTCCGTGAAGAGTGACACCCCATTCCTTCAGGAACTCGGACATGACGTGGGTCAGGCTGCGAGGCTGCAATGGCGGGCCGTCGGCCTGGGTAACGACATGCCAGCCTTCGTCGGCACGGACCCCGAGCTTGAATAGTTCCTGGGCCTGGGTGAGTTTCCAGCGCCGCAATTCCTCGATGGCAAGGGAGGGCAGGGCGACGGTTCGAGCCGTGCCGCTCTTGGCTTCCTTCTCACGAATAGCCCCCTTGTCTGTCTGCTCTGTGCTGGCGATCACGGCGAGCTGCCCGTTGTCCAGGTCGATGGCTTTCCAGCGCAGGGCCGTAATCTCGCCCCGACGCAGGCCGCACAAGGTGGCCAGCACTAGGGGAATAAACAGGCGCTCTCGCGTGCGGCGTCGAATACCATGGCCGTAGTGGGAGCGTCGATCGTCCGGACAGACTTGCGTTCTATCTTCGGGCGGTCACGCCTTTCAAGGAGGGCAGCCGGGTTTCTGACAACCAACTTCCATCGCTCGGCTTGGCTCAGTGCGGAGTAGAGAACGCGGTGCATGTGGTGCACGGTGCGCGGCGACAATCCGCCTTTCCCGTCACGGCGACCGGTTTCGAGTGCCTTCGCGTATGCCTCGCTGATGTCGATCGGCTGAAGCTTTGAAAGAATTCGAGCCCCGATCAGAGGCACGATGTCTTTTGTTGCGATCTGCTCATAGCGCTCGTGGGTGCGGGGGGAAACGTTCGGCTTGATGGAGGCAAGCCATCGGTCAAAGAACTGCGCCAGCGTGAGCTTTGAGGGCTGTACATAGGCCCCTTGCTTCATTTCCGAGATGAGCCGAGCGCATTCAACCTGCGCCTCTCGCTTTGTGCCTTTGAAGCTGTGGCACTTCAGCTTTCGTTTTCCTGTGGCCGGATCAGTAAGACTCAGCACGGGGGCAGCTATCCGGCGATCTTCATCTATGGATACGTGAATGCCGTGCTCGGGGTTTGGCAGAGCACGGACAACTGCGTATCCTGGCAGAAGATTGGCGATGCTCAGTTCGGTGGAAAGACCTTTGACAACCCCAATTGCATGGCCGGAGATATGAACACTCCTGGTGTTGTCTACGTTCGCTTCTTGGGCTCCGGCTGTTACAGTATTCGTGAATCGGCAGTCTGCTGGATGTGAAATAGCTGCACGACGACCGGCAACTTTAAGGCCTGTTGGTAAGCCTTCCGTCCGCCCCGTCGCAGCCCCAAAATGGGGCGCCTGCCGAGCTTATCGTTGCCGGACGATCGGCGCGGGCTCGGCTACGACGTCCGGACTGCCGATCCGCCCGAGCGCGAACGCATCCTCGCCGCCTTCGACCGTCGCTCGCCATAGTAATTGTAAAACGTCACTTCGAGAGCATTCGCGATAACGAATCCGATCAGGAAAAAAATAAACATCGCCAGGACGAGGCTGCCGACTGAGGCGGAGATCGAAACCCCCAAGACACGGGGGATTATTTGTTCTGCCTCGCTAAAGTACCAACCGACGAGCGCGCCGATTCCGAGATAGAGCGATCCTGCAACAATGGCCCAATCCACCCGACTTCCCCCAATCAGTCGATGCACCGGGGCAGAGCCTACGTGATTCGCCCCGATATGGTTCACACCGAGAATTTTGCTAACTACAATAACGTTGCCGTTGAGGGGGGTACGAGCAATAGATCAGGAGCCCACGCACGCCGGAGCCGCGCATGTCGGCGAAGGTGATCTTGGCGTATCTGCCTAACCCGCCTGAATGCATTTGGCGGTTGTAACCAGTTTACCGTTCAATCCGGTCGCGGCCAAAGTTATCTTGTCGAGGATAGAGGCCGCCTTCTCACATGTAGGCAGATCGGCAAAGTGCAGGGTTTGCACATTAGAATGAACGCCACCCGCGTTGACTGCTAACGAAACTAAAACAAGCATCCACATCACTCTCTCCCGTATGGTCATAAGATTAAGTTAGCTCGACGAGATGATCCCGCCGATCTAGTCGAAAGGGAAGGCGCTATATGTTGCGGCGGTGCGGCCCGCACGCCGGGGGCGCGCATCTCAACAAGGGTAATCTTCTGGGGGCGGGCCGGCGCCTGCCCTATGATTCCGCTGATCAGGGCGGAGGGGAAGCGGCCGAAAATAGGCCTTTGCCTTTGATGGCGCAGATTGAATTGTCGCCCAAGGCTCCACAAATGAACCCTATTCTTCGGTTTGATTTCTGCCGTTGAGCGGGTTTCGGAGCCCACAGCCCATGAAAGATCTGCAAGCGCAAACGAGAAAAATCCGCGCAGACGCGGCTGAGTGCCTGGTACTGAGCAACCTCGTCACAGAGGAAAAACGGCCGCTGTTTGCTCGGATAGCAGAGCATCTGAACTCTCTTGCCTTAGAAGTTGAGAGTGAGGCGGTGACAAACGGCGCAGGCGAACGAAACGCCGCGGTTAACCAACAGGAGGCTGTCGTTCGCGACCTCGCCTCTCTAGCCGATCGCCCAAAAGCTTGGCGGTCATGGAATAGCCTTCCATGGCTATTGCTCCTCGCATCGATGGTCATTGCCGGATCTGTCTTTTGGGTAACCAGACAGACCGGGAAGGATTCATTTTCTGCAGCAGACCTCTTGCCAAAAACCGAGCCATTGCGCGCGCCGCGCGAGGAAGCAAACCAACAACTCGCGGCTTTTTTGTCTGACGAAAAAGGGGAGCGGAAAGAAATCAGGGATCAGCTGAGCGTCCTCATCACGCGAGTAGACGGTCTCGCGAAAGAACTAGATGCCCTGAAGAACTTCCGTGCTCTTGATGTGCCGTCGAACAAAGGGGCCGCTGGCCAAGAAGACAAGTCTCCAGCCACGGAGGCCAAATCTCCGGCTGCCGAAGAAAAGAGTATTCCTGCGCCACGGAGGTCCGCCGCTCCAGGGCGAATGGACGGCGCGCCACCCGCGACCGCTAGTCCACCTGGTGAACCGATCGATCAGGTTGGAGCGATTTCTTCTACACGGGCTGAGCTTGATCCGCGCAAACCCACAATCGGCCCCTCCGGCTGCAAGCACTTCCGCTCTTTCGATCCTGTGTCGGGAACCTACACGGCCTTTGACGGACGGCGGCGGGAGTGCCGGTAGTTCTGCATCGTCGCGACCAGTTTCACTCAGATGGTCGCGTTTCGTGGTCTACTAGTCAAAGAGCAGCCATAGAGCGAACGCGACCGTTGCCCAGCCTATGGCAATCAACCATCCAAGGTTTGCGACGCCTGCCAGAGCTAGCCATGCCCATGGCAATATCCTAACGCGCCTCGGCTTCATGGAAACCCTCCTCGGCGCAATCAAAATAGCTGTGGCCCAATCTGCCCAGCGATTCTGAGTCTGCGTGTCTAACGGAGGGTTCAGGTCCTGCGGCACCATGTCGCTTTGGAGACAGAGACGCGGGTTGAATCTAGGCTCATGTTATCCGATGCCCATCTTGGCCGAAGGGGGACGCTCAAAATGCTTAGGACAAAATTGATTGCGACGATGGCGCTAACGCTCTTGGTTGGCAGCACGGTGGCAATCGCGCAGACTAAGGGCGCAGGATCATCGGGCGCAGCAAATTCGACAGTTCCGGAGGCCCCGATTGGTCATCGCCAACCACGCGCCGATCAGGTGCCCTCGGAGAAAACTCTGAAAAATCCGAATGATCCCTTGGATAAGGAAAACGCCATTCTCGACCGCAAAATAAAGAGCATTTGCCGGGGTTGCTAAGGCTGCGGGCCGCATAAATAAGTCGCCTTGATGACATGCCTCGGCTGTCCCGACAGCTCAACGCTGGTTGGCTTGCAGAAATTGGATGGCCGACTGCGATATCTCGCCGTATTCAACAACTCGGCGGCGCAGTTCGTCGGCAATGTCGACGGTTACATCTCGGCACCATCCTTCAGCGATATTGAAGGCGACGATGCGGACCGGGTTGCTGAACTCGCCCTCCACCAGATCGCGGATCAGCGTCTGGCGGTCAGTGGCGTTTTCGTCAGTCTCGCGCCACGCTCGTCCGAGCTGACCAAAGTCCTCTAGCACGAGGTAAGTGTCTTGCTGCGGCCCATGATATTGGCGGTGAATACCCAGGGCAAGCAAGCATCGTCAAGGCGGCTGAAGCGATGGTCAAGCGGATTGATACGACAGGTAAAGGCAAAAAGCCAAAGAGTGGGCGGTGAGGCTTGCTTGTTGTTGATGGCAGGTTGCCGCTGTATAAGGCGCGCAGACGGAGGATACCGTTCCGCATACCCGATGGGCTGGCCTTGGAAACGTTCAAGAATT
>Ga0307474_10002782_pt1 | contig 12562 bp, 8 predicted proteins | sample atmos_gasesECM1C_2_FD_203312 | JGI IMG/M metagenome (GOLD analysis project Ga0307474, IMG submission 203312) | Hardwood forest soil microbial communities from Morgan-Monroe State Forest, Indiana, United States - atmos_gasesECM1C_05 | ecosystem: Environmental > Terrestrial > Soil > Temperate... | reverse complement strand
CAGCGGATGTTTTGGGATGTGGCGGTTGTTTTGGCGGTCGTGTCCATCCTGGGGTGCGTATTTTCGAGACAAGTCATCGGAATCTTTACCTGGATGGGCGTCAACCACGTCCATTGGGACCTCGCGGTCTACCTAAACCGAATCATCTTCCCCTGTATCTTGTTCCTGGGTTTGACGGCGCTCTGCTCCGGCATCCTGAACAGTTTTCGCCAATTCGCCCTGCCCACGTGGAGCAGCGTCACCTTCAATCTGGTTGTGATCAGCTCGTCCTTCGCCGTGGTCTATCAGCCGCTGATGAAGTGGGCGCCGGAGGCCTATCGCAGTCCCGCCGTGGCCCTAGCGATTGGCATCGTGGTCGCGTCGGTCGCCTCGCTGGCGATTCAGCTTCCAGCCTTGCGAAAACTGGGGATGAAATTCCGGCCCGATGTGAATTTTCAGGATCCGGGCGTGCGCCAGACCGGAAAACTGATGGCGCCGGTTTTCTTCGGTGCCGGCGTGTTTCAGATCAATTTCTTCATCGACACGATTTTCGCCACCTCGTCGCGCATGCCTTCCGGCAGCATCACCTCCCTGTACGTCTCCGATCGAGTGATGGAACTGGTGCTGGGCGTCTACGCCATGGCGCTTTCCACCGTGATTTTTCCGACCATGTCGCATCAGGCCGCGGACGGCAAACACGACGAGATGAAACAAACCTTCGGGTTCGCGCTGCGCATCGTTTCGTTCATTACCATTCCCGCGGCGATCGGGCTGATCTTGCTCCGCGTGCCGATCACTCAGGTGCTGTTCCAGCACGGGGAATTCGGGGCGCGATCGACGGCGCTGACCTCCCACGCGCTGCTCTTCTATTCGCTGGGGCTCCCGGCGTTCGCGGCAATCAAGCTGATCACGCCCATGTATTACTCCACGCACGACACCTTGACTCCGACCAAAGTCGGAATTTATTCGCTGGCGCTGCACATTCTGCTGAATGTCGTTCTCTTGTTCGCGTTCGGCCGGTATTTGTGGAATGCCAGCCCGGCGCTGGCCAGTTCGCTGTCCGCGTACTTCAATTTCGCGGCGCTGTTTGTGATTTTCCGCGGGCGTTACGGCCGGCTGGGCGCTGCAGCCATCGTTACCTCGCTTTCCAAGATGATCATTTGCGGGGCGGCGATGGGCGCGGCCTGCTATGCGGCGCTGCGCTTCGCGCATTTCGGAGCTATCGAGCATTTCGCCGCGCAGGCGGGAATGCTGGTGGCGATGATGGCGCTTTCCGTGGGCGTGTATTTCGCGCTGGCCAAGCTGCTGCGCTGCGAAGAGCTGCCGGAACTGTTTCTACTATTACGGCGAGCGGAACCGGAAACGGTGGGTTTGGGCCTGGACGTTTAGCCGGGCATTGCGTTTCGAGAGGATAAAGAATTTGCAGGCCGATATACGCTCATTTCTAAGTTATCTGCGGGTCGAGAAAGGCCTGTCCGATAACACTATCTACGCTTACCAGCGCGACATGCTGAAGTTTGCCGAATTTACCGGCAAACACAAAGTGAGCACCGGACAGATCGAACGCAGCCACGTGGTGGATTTCCTGCGGTCGTTGTATTTGAAAAAGCTCGACAGCCGTTCCGTGGCCCGGCATCTGGTGACGCTGCGCCATTTCTTCCGGTTCTGCTTTGCGGAGGGCTTGATTAAGGAAGACCCCGCAGCGAATATTCAATCGCCGAAATTCCGTCAAAGCTTGCCCGAATTTCTGAGCCTGGCGGAGGTGGATCGCTTGCTGTCCCAGCCCGACGCCGGTTCGACACTGGGACTTCGCGACAAAGCGATGATCGAATTGATGTATTCCACCGGCCTGCGGGTTTCGGAATTGTGCGGCTTGAAAATTAACGACATTCAGATGGACGTCGGATGCCTGCGCTGCATTGGCAAAGGAAATAAAGAGCGACTGGTGCCGGTAGGCAAGCAAGCCTTGCAGGTTGTGCAGGAATACATCAACAAAGCGCGACCGCAAATCCTGGGCGAACGGGTTTCGCCGTTTCTGTTTCCGTCGCGCGCGGGCAGCGCGATCAACCGCATCGCGTTTTGGAAGACTGTGGGGATGTATGGGCGCAAAGCCGGCCTGCGCAAAGCCCTGACTCCGCACATGCTGCGCCACAGCTTTGCCACCCATTTGCTCGATCGCGGCGCGGATTTACGTTCGGTGCAGATGATGCTGGGACATGCGGACATTGCGACCACTCAGATTTATACGCACGTCGTAGAAGAACGGCTCAAACAGGTTTACAAGGCACATCACCCGCGCGCCTGAAACAGGCGCCTCGGGAATTCGAAAGGCGGAAAAAGCATGCCCGATTACATGTACTTGCTGGAAAGCAGACTCTCGCCGGAGCAGCGCGCAGTGATGGAGCGGGTGCAGGAATTGTCGCGCGCGCAGGATGTGAACGTCTACCTGACCGGCGGAGCCGTTCGCGACTTGATTTCAGGCATGCCCATCCGCGATCTCGATTTCACCGTGGAGGGCAATCCGGTAAAGATGGTCCGCGAACTGGAGAAAGGCGGCGCATCGGTGGTGTGGGAGAGCGAAAAACTCCGCCACCACGAAGTCATCTTCGCGGGCGACGTCGACGGCTCCCTTTCCGCGGCGCGCGAGGATCACTATGAGCGCCCGGGCGTAAAGCCGGAATACCGCTTCTCCAGCATCATGGAAGATTTGAAGCGGCGCGACATCGGCATCAACGCCATCGCCATTTCGCTAAACACCCAATCGCGCGGGCTGCTGCTAGACCCGATGAATGGCCTGGCGGACCTGGAGAAGCAGGAAATTCGGGTGCTGTCGATTCACGCTTTCACCAATCAGCCGATTCGCTTGACGCGTACGCTGCGTTATGCGGCGCGCATGAATTTCAAGCTCGAGCCGCGCACCCAGGAGTGGTTTGATCTGGCCATGGAACGCGGGTTGGTCGATCGCATCGAAAGCGGCGACGTGGGCCACGAGTTGCGGGCCATGGCGCGCGATGACAATCCCTCCGCCACGCTAAAGCTTTGGGAATCGCACGACATGCTCGAATTGATTCATCCTTCGCTGCAGAAACGAAAACCGGATTACGACAGTTTGAACAAGCTGGCCCGGGTGCGTTCCAACCTGTACGGCGCTGGTTTGCGTCCGCGGCTCCATCTGGCGGTCACCTACTACACGCTGGGGCGGTTGAAGGATCGCGAAGCATCGTCGGCGTTGCGCAACTTGGAATATCGCGCGGCGGAAATCGATGCGCTGGACAAATTGGTTCCGGAAACGCAGAAGGTCTTGAAGATGTTGAAGGGTCCCAGGACCAATGCGCCCAAGGACGCCTACTATTATTTGGCGTCGGTTCCTCCCGAAGCGCTGGCGTTCATCGAAGTGGAAATGCCGAATTCGAAGGCGCTCTCCAAAATCCGCAATTACCTGCAGAAATGGCGGCCGCTGCGCATGGCGTCGCCAGCGGGTGAACTCGAGGCGCTGGGCGTCGAACGCGGACCGAAATTCGACAAGGTCATCGACCAGTTCTTCGAGGTGCAACTGCGCGGCAAGGGCAAGACCCCCGAAGACCGCACCAAGATCTTGAAGAATCTCGCAGGCATAAAAGACGAACCTAAGAAACCGGAAAAAGTAAAAAAAGAAAAGAAGGGCGACAAGGCTGTGGCCCCAGCGGACCCGAAGGGCGCGGCCAAGCCTCAACCAGCGCCGGCGGGAAAAGCAGCGGTTGCCAGTGGCAAACCGGCGGCCGGGGCTACAGCCACCGCTGCGAAGCCCACGCAGTCCGCCGCCGCAGCCATCGGGGCGCGGGCCCAGGCCAAGCACGCCAAGGCGGAGCATGACAGCGACGCCGCAAAAAAGAGCGCGGCGAGAGGGAAGAAAGCGGGGAAGAAAGCAAAGAAATAAACTGATTTTGATTTGTTTTCATCACGGATTGGCGTTACCGCAAACGGCGGAGCTGGTTTAAAATAAAAAAGAATGGCGTCTTCGAACTTCGTTCATCTGCATTTGCATACAGATTACTCGCTCCTGGACGGAGCCTGCGAAATCGGCGAGCTGACGGCGGAAGCTGCGCGGCGGGGCATGCCGGCCGTAGCGGTGACCGATCACGGCAATTTGTTTGCGGCCGCGAGTTTCTACCATCAGGCCACCACCCACGGCGTTAAGCCCATTATCGGCTGCGAAATGTACGTCGCGCCGGACAATCACAAGAACCGCGGCACCGGCGCGGAACGCTCGAACCATCTCGTACTGCTCTGCGAGAACGAAACCGGCTACAAGAACCTGATCAAGTTGGTCTCCACCGGCTATCTCGACGGTTTTTATTACAAACCACGGGTTGATCACGACTTGCTGGCCAAGCACAGCGAGGGCTTGATCGCGCTTTCCGCCTGCCTGCGCGGAGAAGTGGCGGACGCCATCCTCTCCGAGAAATACGATCAGGCCAAAGCCAACGCGCATCGGCTGCGCGACATCTTCGGCAAACAGAATTTCTTCCTCGAAGTACAGGACCAGGGGCTGGAACAGGACATTCGCGTCAATCGCGACCTGGTGCGCTTGTCGAAAGAAAGCGGAATTCCGCTGGTCGCCACCAACGATTGCCACTACCTGACCCAGTCCGATTCGCACGCACAAGAAGTGCTGATGTGCATCCAGACCGGCAAGACCATGAGCGACGCCGCGCGCATGAAATTCGCCACCGACCAGTTTTATTTTAAGAGTGCCGAGGAAATGGCCCACGTATTTCGCGAATTGCCGGACGCAGTGACGCGGACCGTGGCCATCGCCGATCGCTGCAACGTAAAAATCCAGCGCGTCGGCAATCCTTTCCCGGAATTCAAAGTTCCGGAGGGCCACACCACCGATTCGTATTTCGAAAAAGTGGTGCGCCAGGGATTCGTCGAACGTGCTCAGGTGCTGGAGCAGTTGGCCAAAGAAAATCGCCTGCGCCATCCGCTTAGCGATTACGAAAGCCGCCTGACCGCCGAAATCGAAATGATCAAGAAGATGCGCTTCACCGGCTACTTCCTGATCGTTTGGGATTTCATTCATTACGCGCGAGCCCAGGGCGTGCCGGTCGGCCCCGGCCGCGGATCGGCGGCAGGCAGCCTGGTCAGCTACGCGCTGAAAATTACCGACGTCGATCCGATGCAGTACGAATTGCTGTTCGAGCGCTTCCTGAACCCCGAGCGCATTTCCATGCCGGATATCGACATCGATTTCTGCATGCGGCGCCGCGGCGAAATCATCGAGTACGTGCGCCAGAAATATGGCAGCGAAAGCGTCGCGCAGATCATTACCTTTGGAACCATGGCGGCCAAAGCGGTGCTGAAGGACGCTGGTCGCGCGCTGGACATGCCTTACGGTGACGTGGATCGTCTGGCGAAAATGATTCCCCTGACCCTCAACATTTCGCTCGAAGAGGCGCTGAAGCAGTCGCCACAACTGGAATCCGCCTGCAAGGACGGCCCGTACAAGGCGCTGATGGAAGTCGCCATGCGTCTGGAGGGTCTGGCGCGGCACGCCTCGACCCACGCTGCCGGCGTGGTGATCTCGCCGCAACCGCTCACCGAGATCGTTCCGCTGTACAAGTCCAACAAGGAAGAAATCACGACGCAGTACGACATGAATGCGCTGGAGCGTATCGGCCTGCTGAAAATGGATTTCCTGGGTCTGACCACGCTCACGGTTCTCGACGACGCCGTGCGCATGATCAAGGAAAACCGCGGCGTGGAAATCGATCTCGCTGGCCTGCAGTTCGACGACCAGAAGACGTATGCGTTATTCGCTCGCGGCGAGACCAGCGGCATCTTTCAATTTGAATCGCACGGCATGCGCGACATTTTGAAGCGCTACCAGCCCACCCGCCTGGAAGATTTGACCGCGTTGAACGCGTTGTACCGGCCGGGCCCCATTCAGGGCGGTATGATTGACGACTTTATCGCGCGCAAGCACGGCAAGAAGAAAGTCGCCTACGATTTGCCTGAACTCGAGCAGATTCTCTCCGAAACCTGGGGCGTAATTCTCTATCAGGAGCAGGTCATGCAGATCGCCAACCGTCTGGCGGGATTTTCGCTGGGCGACGCGGACCTCCTGCGCCGCGCCATGGGCAAAAAGAAACACGAGGAAATGGCCGCACAACGCGAAAAATTCCTCACCGGATGCGCGGCGCGAAAAGTAAACGCCAAGAAAGCTGAAAAGATTTTCGACCTGATGGCGGAATTTGCGGGCTACGGTTTCAATAAGTCGCATTCCTGCGCGTATGCGCTGCTCGCCTATCAGACGGCGTATCTGAAGGTCCATTATCCGGTGGAATTCATGGCCGCCATGCTCAGCGCCGAAGCGGGGAACACCGACAAGGTGGTGAAGTACATCAACGAAGCGCGGGGCATGGGCATTCGCGTTCTGCCGCCCGACGTGCACGAGAGCGGTTTGTATTTCACGCCGGTGGGCGACGATATTCGTTTCGGCCTGGCCGCCGTGAAAAACGTAGGGGAAAATACCGCGATCGCCATCTGCAAGACGCGGGAAGAGACCGGCCCATTTCACGGCTTCTTTGGTTTTTGCGAAGCGGTCGAATCGAAATTCATCAACAAACGGGTTCTGGAAAGCTTGACCAAGGCCGGCGCCTTCGATTGTCTGGGCAAATCGCGCGGGCGGATTTTCGCCGCTATTGACCAGGGCATTTCGCGCGGCGCGAAGAAGGCCCAAGCCAAAGCAGTAGGCCAGGGCGGATTGTTCCTGGTGAATCCGGGAACATCCCACGCCGGGAACGGCTCGTCATTCGATGCGTCAATCGAAGCGGAATTGCCTCCGGCGGAAGATTGGACCGAAGAGCAACAGCTCGCCGGCGAATACGCCGTGCTCGGTTTTTATATTTCAGGGCACCCGCTCGATAAATATGCTGGTCGCCTGAAGGATTTGAAAGCGTTGGACCTTTCCACCATCGAGTCGCGGCGCAACGGCGAGGACATCGTGGTAGCGGGGATTATCGTGCAACTGCGGCCGATGCGTTCACGGCGCGGCGCCCGCTGGGCGATTTTCACGCTGCAGGATCGAACCGGGGTGATCGAAGCGCTGGCCTTCCCGGAAGCGTTTGGAAAACTCGAGCCGGTGATGAAGACCAATACGCCGCTGCTGGTGAAGGGGCGTGTCACGATCGAAGACGTGGGTACCCGGCTGATCGTCGCCGACGCGCGCTTGCTGGATCAAGTCGCGGAGAAGGCGCCGACCCAGTTGCGGGTGCGCGTGGATTTGAGCACCGTGGATTCCGGCGCGCTCGACCGCCTTCACGAACTATTTGGCAGCCGGCCGGGACGCTGCAAAGTTTCATTCGACCTGGTGCAGCAGGACGGGACCGAAGCAACTTTGGATTCGGGAAGCGCGGTGCAGGCCGATCGCGAATTGGTCGAACGCGTGCGTGAAATCTGCGGCACGGATTCGGTGGCGGTGGTGCAGTGAGCGAGAAGGATACCGGCGGAAAGGCAGCTGCGAGGAAAGTTCGCACCCGTCAGGAGCGCCGCGAGCGGTTGAAGAAGTTGAAGGTGTTGAAGGAAGCGCGCCGTACCGCGCGGGAAGCTGCAGCCGCAAAACTTGCCGCACAAAACGTAATTGAAGCACCATCGAGTTCCGTCGCGTCGGTAAAGGGGACTACGGCGAAGGTAAAGCCGTCGACCGCGTCCGCTAAATCAAAATCTGCGCCAGCCGTCGGGGTCGCGGTGGCAAACGTCGAAAAACAGAAACAGCGAGTGATCGATGCGCTGGAACGCGACGTGGCCGAATTGAGCCGTCTCTCCACGCCCACCGGCGAACAGTCGGTTGAAATCGAACGCATCCGCCGGGAAGTCGACGAGCTGAAGCGCGATTTCTACACGCATCTCGGCGTATGGCAGCGCGTGCTGCTGGCGCGCCATCCGCTGCGGCCCTATACCGACGACTACATCCGCCTGCTGTTCGAAGATTTTTCCGAGATTCACGGCGACCGTAATTTTTTCGACGATCCGGCCTTGATCACCGGCATGGCCAAATTTCACGGCCGCCCGGTGATGATCGTGGGCAACCAGAAAGGTCGCGACCTGAAGCAGCGCATGGCCCGCAATTTCGGCCAGGCCAAACCGGAAGGGTATCGCAAGGCTTTGCGCGCGATGCAACTGGCCGCGAAATTCAGCCGGCCGATCATGGTTTTTATCGATACTCCCGGCGCGTATCCGGGTGTCGACGCCGAAGAGCGTGGCCAGGCCGAAGCCATCGCCCACAACTTGCGCGAAATGGCGCGGCTGCCGGTGCCGATCATCGTCACCATCACCGGCGAAGGCGGCTCCGGCGGCGCACTGGCCATTGCCGTCGGCGACCGCATTTACATGCTCGAAAATTCGGTGTACTCCGTAATTTCACCCGAGGGCTGCGCGTCGATCATGTGGCGCGATCCGAGCAAAACCGAAGTAGCGGCCGAAGCGTTGAAAATCACCGCCGCGAATTTGCTGGAATTGAAGATCATCGACGAAATCGTCCCGGAACCCGAGGGCGGCGCCCATACCAACCCCGAAGCGACGGCAAAATTCCTGGACCCGATCTTGACCGCAGCGCTTGGCGAGCTTTCGCAGCTGACGCCCAAACAAATCGTGGATCAGCGTTACCAAAAGTTCCGCGGCATGGGCCAGTTCTTCAGCTAGACCCCGTCCGCGTACAGCCGTCGCGCGAACCTTCCCACCTACGGCTAAGCCCCGATTGACACCTTCTCTGGATTGTTATCAGATTCAACCGATTTTGCGTATTTTCCCGCTCGAGGAGATTCATGCGAAACGTTGGAATTCTGTGGGTAATTTACGGTTTGCTGCGGTGGGTCATGGCCCTGGGAATTTTTATTTGGAGCACCACCCTGACGCTAATGTGGGGCGCGCTGCTGTCGCGCGTGCCGAATCCATTCGCGCTGATGGATTACTTTCATTTGTTTCTCGGATTCGCGATCGTCTTGGGGATTGTGGCGGGAATCGTCTCAATCGTAGCGGGCCTGGCGCTGATGTCGGGCGGCGAATCTTCGCGCAAGTTGGGCCTGGTCGCGGCGTTTTTTGGGTTGATCAATGGGCCGCTGGGCATCGCTCTGGGCGCTTACACCTTAGTGTTGCTGGTTCCGGCCGGCGCGCGCACGCCCGTGCCGCGCTGATCGCCCAGCCGCAAAGTACCGCGTTCAAGTTCACGTTCACTTCGTAATTCGTTCCCCATTGGAAGATTAGGCACGTCCCCGAGTGTTTCGATTGCCGTGTACGCTGCACTGCTTTAGTTTGCATGGAGGAGTTTCAGCCACATGTCCGATTCTTCGAATCCGTTGATGGCCGACGTATTTCGTCCATACGAGAAACTGGTCGAGATTACTATCCTCGGCAAAACGTTTCTGGTTCCGGAACGAAATTCGCTGCTGCGGGCTTTTCAATTCATCAGCCCGGAAACGGTGCCATACGGACGCTTCTGCTGGAACCAGGAATGTCAGTATTGCAAAGTCAGCTGCCAGCTGGCTGACGACGACCAATCCCGCCCGATTTTGAGCTGCAAATTTTTGGTTTCCGAAGGCATGAACGTCACCGAAATGGCGCCGGAGTTAATGGGCTGTCTGCGGACGAAGCTCGGGCAAGCGGCGCAAGCCAAACCCCGCGCCCAAGCCGCTGCCGCACCCCTTGAAATCTCCGGAACGCTTCCTGCCTCCCCGGCTCCGGGACAAAGCACGGCGGCTCCGGCCACGGTTGAAGACACTCAGAACGACTAGCCTCTTTTTCCTGTACACACTTTCCGTGAAATTTGGATTCTCTCGGATTCCTCCGTTCCCGTGGTAAGGAGCGCGTCCGCTTGCAACTTCTTCGCCTCACATGTCATGCTTTTGCCGCAATGTTTTAGGAGAGACGCGATGCCTGTTTGTGACGGTTGCGGCGCGCAGGTGGACGACGCGCATATCCGCGCCAGAATTGAACGCCTGGAGATGGCCACGCGTTATCGCCCGATTCATATTCAGGCGTTGCTGTTGGACGCGGTGCCACCCGAGCGCCTTGAGGATTACTTCTACCGGGCCTCTGGTGATCGGGCGGAACGGTCCTCTGCCGCGCGGGCTTACTTTGACGCGCTGCTGAAGTGCGCCGGCGAAGATCCGTCACGATTTGCATCCGAAAGCGATGCGCTGGCCGAATTCCAGCGGCGGGGACTCTTCCTGACGCATGTGGTGCAGTGTGCCCCCGGGTCCGGACTGGATGCGGCGCTCGAGCGCTGTGCGCCATCGTTGCTGAAGCGAATCCAGTTTTCGTATAAACCGAAATACGTGGTGCCGATTTCGTCGGCGCTTCAGGGGGTTCTGCCACTTCTTCGGGATGGTGGCTGGGCGGACCGTTTGGTGCTCGATGGCGAGAAGCCGTTCGACGTGCGATCGTCATCTTCGCACGGGCCTGCGGACTTAGCGGCCACAGTCAACGAGAAATTGACCAGGGCTGTTTCGAATTCGGCGTAAGACCGCGCCCGAATTCGATTTTTCCCGGAGGCAACAAGTAAGGATAGGACTTGGCCGAATCATTCCACATGAAGTCCGACGAATTCCGCGAGAATGGGAAGCGGCTCATCGATTGGCTCGCGGATTACTACGCGAACCTCGAGAAGTTTCCGGTGCTCGCCCAGGTAAAACCCGGCGAAATTCGCGCATCGCTGCCCACTGAACCGCCGCAACATGGCGTCGCAATCGCGAAGATCCTTGAGCAGCTGAATTCCAAAATCATGCCGGGAATCACACACTGGCAATCTCCGAACTTCTTCGCCTATTTTCCGGCGAATGCCTCGGAGCCGTCGGTGCTGGGCGATCTGATCTCTTCCGGGCTTGGCGTACAAGGCATGCTGTGGGCCACCAGTCCGGCTTGCACCGAAGTTGAAACCCACGTTCTCGACTGGCTAGCCCAGATGCTGGCGTTGCCGAAGACGTTTCTTTCTGCGTCAGCCGGCGGCGGTGTCATTCAGGATTCGGCGTCAAGCGCTTCGCTTTGCGCGATTCTGGCGGCGCGCGAACGCGCCACAAACTTCCAGAGTAACGAACGCGGCTGCCGAGAGAACCTAGTGGCCTACACTTCGACGCAGGCCCACTCCTCAATCGAAAAGGACATCAAAGTCGCGGGCATCGGGCGCGCCAATCTGCGGTTGATTGGCGTTGATGAGCAATTCGCGATGCGCCCGGAATTACTGGAGCAAGCCATCGAAGAAGACCGGCGCGCCGGGAGACTTCCTTTTTTTGTTTGCGCCACGGTTGGCACCACGTCGTCGCTGGCCTTCGATCCGCTGCCGGCTGTCGGTGAGATCTGCAGGAAACATAAAATCTGGCTGCACGTGGATGCGGCCATGGCCGGAACCGCCGCGCTGTGTCCGGAGTTTCGTTACATCCAGGATGGCCTGGAGTTCGCGGACAGCTATTGCTTCGACGCTCATAAGTGGATGTTCACCAATTTCGATTGCACCTGTTTTTACGTCGCCGACCGCGAGACCCTGACCCACAGCCTCAGCGTGACGCCGGAATATTTGCGCAATCAAGCCACTGAATCAGGCTCAGTGTTCGATTACCGCGACTGGCACGTGCCGCTGGGCCGCCGGTTCCGGGCCCTGAAGCTTTGGTTCGTGATCCAACATTACGGAGTCGAAGGATTGCAGTTTCACGTCCGGCGCCACGTGGAGATTACCCAGAAATTGCTAAAATTGGTGCGAGAGGACGACCGCTTTGAGGTCGTGGCTCCGGCGCCGTTGAACCTGATTTGTTTTCGACTTAAGGGTCCTAAGGGCAACGGTGGGCTGAATAGCGACGCCCTGAATGAAGAACTGCTGCGCCGACTGAACGCGTCCGGCCAGCTTTACCTTTCGCATACAAAGCTTAATGGAAAATTCACCTTGCGATTCTGCGTCGGCCAAATCCGAACCGAATTGCATCATGTGGAGAAGGCCTGGGCCGCCATTTGCGCCGAAGCGGCGCGATTAACCGGCTCGCCGGAGCCCGGAAGTCGCACAAACCAAGCCGCTTCGAAGCGCGAATAGCTTTCCCAGCTCGCTTACTCGATGTGGTAGACTCCGATTGTTCCGCGAAATTCTCCTGGGAGTATCCGATGCAGGCTCGTTCAAAATTCCTGATTGGGTCGGGGATCATCGTCATCACCCTGCTGGCCCTGGCCTACGTCGGATTTACTCAAAGCAAGACCTACTACCACACGATTTCGGAGCTTTCGACGCTGCAGGGTTCTGCGCTGCATCAGCGCATGCGCGTTTCTGGCAATGTCCAGGCCGGGTCGATCGATCATCTGACCGGGCGCGTCGATTTTATTTTGATCGAGCAGGGAAAGACCTTGCCCGTCAGCTACGTGGGCCACGATCCGCTGCCGGACACGTTCAAGGATGGGGCCCAAGCGCTGGTCGAAGGCAAAATGATGCCGGACAATCGCTTCGTGGCGGAGCAGGTGCAGGCCAAGTGCGCTTCGAAATATGAAGCGACGCCCGATGGCGCGCCCGTTTCAGCGCCAGCGCGCACTCCGGGCCAAACTTCCACCGGCACCAATTCTCGCCCCTCAG
>Ga0307474_10002780_pt1 | contig 12570 bp, 9 predicted proteins | sample atmos_gasesECM1C_2_FD_203312 | JGI IMG/M metagenome (GOLD analysis project Ga0307474, IMG submission 203312) | Hardwood forest soil microbial communities from Morgan-Monroe State Forest, Indiana, United States - atmos_gasesECM1C_05 | ecosystem: Environmental > Terrestrial > Soil > Temperate... | reverse complement strand
ATTGGCCAGCTTTACCGCGAATGGTATGGGATCGTGGATGTGATCGAGGTGCGTTCCAGCGTCGCCCAGCACCAGCATGCAGAGCCAGAGTGGGTACCGCTTCCGCCAGGCTCGGCGGTGGCGGAGCCGCCCGCGCGTGCCGCGTCGGCGTAAGCTTTCGGCTCAAGAGTCAAAGCGCGATAACTTCGGCATAGAGCTTCAAGCGCTGGGACTCAGCAAATGGGGTACAGCTTCCCACGTCACTTCATCGCAAGCCTAATAAAAATCTTTCCGCTCGCCTCTTCGCCCCGGTTTTAATCTTTCACGTGTATCTTAAGCGTTATGGATCTAAAGCATCGCAGCCGCGGCATAACGGATGGGCGCGACCGCGCTCCAGCGCGCTCCATGTTCAAAGCCATTGGATTCACCGATGCCGACCTTCGCAAGCCGCTCATCGGCGTCGCCAATACCTGGATCGAAACAATGCCATGCAACTTTCACCTGCGGCGGCTTTCGGCAAAAGTGAAAGAAGGCGTTCGTGCCGCCGGCGGTACTCCCATGGAATTCAATACCATCGCCATTTCCGACGGCGAAACTATGGGCACCGAAGGAATGCGCGCCTCGTTGGTCAGTCGCGAACTGATTGCTGATTCGATTGAACTGGTTTGTCGCGGCCAATTGTTTGACGCCGTAGTGTGCGTGGTGGGTTGTGATAAGACGATTCCGGCAGGGGCCATGGCGCTGGCGCGGCTGGATATTCCCGGACTTGTACTCTACGGCGGCACAATCGCAGCAGGCAGCTACGGCGGCAGGGACGTCACGATCCAAGATGTCTTTGAAGCGGTAGGCGCGAATGCCGCGGGAAAAATCACCGACAAGGAATTGCACGACCTGGAAGATGTGGCGTGTCCTGGTGCCGGCGCTTGTGGCGGCCAGTACACGGCAAACACCATGTCCACCGTGATGGAGATGATCGGGCTTTCTCCCATGGGTTTCAACAGCGTGCCCGCGATGGATCCAAAGAAGGATTCGGTTGCGTTTGATTGCGGCAAAGTGGTGCTGAATCTGCTGCGCGACGGGATCCGCCCCCGGGAAATTTTGACTCGTGACGCGTTTGAAAATGCAATTGCGTCGGTTGCCGCAACCGGCGGCTCCACCAATGCGGTGCTGCATCTGCTGGCCATTGCGCGCGAGGCTGGGGTCGATTTGCAGATCGACGATTTTCAAATGGTGAGCGAGCGCACGCCCCTGCTTGCCGATCTCAAACCTTCCGGTCGTTTTGTGGCCGCCGATATGCACCGTGCGGGCGGCGTACGCCTGCTGGCCCGGCGGTTGCTGCACGGAAATTATGTTCATCCCGCGACCAAAACCGTGACCGGCCTGTCGCTCAAGGCGGAGAGCGAGAGTGCCATCGAAAACCCCGGGCAGCAAGTGATCGCGCCCCTGGAGAGGCCGCTCAAGAAAACCGGGGGACTGGTCATCCTCAAGGGAAATCTTGCGCCTGAAGGTTGCGTGGCCAAAATCAGCGGGCATGAGCGGCTGGAGCATCGTGGTCCGGCGCGCGTTTTTGAATCCGAAGAGGACGCCATGACCGCCGTCACCAGCAAGCAGATTCATTCCGGCGATGTCGTGGTCATCCGCAATGAAGGCCCCAAGGGCGGACCGGGCATGCGCGAAATGCTGGGCGTGACCGCGGCTCTTGTGGGGGAGGGCCTCGGATCCTCGGTTGCGTTGTTGACCGACGGTCGCTTCAGCGGTGCCACCCACGGATTGATGGCTGGCCATGTCTCCCCCGAAGCCGCGCTGGGCGGCCCGATAGCCGCCGTCCGAGACGGAGATATAATCCGCTTCGATGTGAGCCGGCGAATGCTACAGGTTGAGATCAGCGATGATGTGCTTGATCAGCGCATGAAAGAATGGAAGTCCCCGCAGCCGCGCTATCGTACCGGCGTGTTTGCTAAGTATGCGGCCCTAGTGTCGTCGGCATCGCAGGGTGCGATCACCCGGGCCCCTGAGTAGAAGGCCTGCTCGGACCAAATCCAATTTAAATAATCAGGTTCAGACAACCTGGGGAGTGGCTTTAGCCACTCCCTTTTCTTTCCTCAGGTTTCGCGTTCTGCCAGTTGCGCCTATTGCGAGCACCCGGGGCTAAAAGCCGTGAGCGCATTGGCCGTTGCCGAGACGGCGCAGTCATACGCCGCGCCAGTCGAATCGTAGTGGTTGTACTGTTGCGCGCTGGATTGACCCTTATTCCCCAGCAGGTTGAATGAGGAATCGAGCTCGAGCGTATCCACATGCTGTCCAGCGTTTTCAAGGAAACTGGAAAAGGTCACTTTGCCTGCCTGGGCGGTTCTTGCAGTCTGCTGATATATCTGTTTGGCGTTCGTTGTTTGGTTGATGTTTCCGTTCGTGAGGAACGCCAGCGAAATGTCTACGCTTAGCGGAAAAATATAATTCTGATTGTCGATAATATTGGCAGCACCTGGCTGAGACACCGTCGTATAGGAGTTTACTGTCGTTCCTTGCGAAATATCCTGCAGGTAGGCGTTGCCGGTAATGCTGAAGTACTGGTGGTTGTAAAAGCTCACGGTCTGCGCAACCCTGGTCGTCACCTTGCCGTGTGAAGTGTTGACGTAGCCCGAGATCGCAAAGTTGCGTTTAGAAGTCACCTCCACCGTGCCTTTGATGGATGCTGGCTGGACGTTGAGTTTCTCGGTGACCACCGGAGACGGTCCCGCCAGAGTGTTTTGGGTAATTGCCCCACTGGTTTGGGTGCTGCCGGAATCCAGGTAAAGCAGCAGCGATGCAGTCGCCGAAAAATAGTTGTTGGCGTTATAGACGCTCAGCGAAACCGTGTGCGGCTGCCCGTTGCTCAATAATCCTGCGAATGGAGTGAGATTCACGCGATAAGGAGTGAAGTTCAAAGTCTGTACGCCAGGAATCGGGAACCACAAGAACGGATCGATGCCGCCGGTAAAAATCCATGGAAAGACCGGCGCCACGCCCGCCGACTGGCCGTCAATCGCGATCTCGGTTTCGCGGAAGGCAGTGTTGCTGCAGCTCTGTAGCTCCGATGCAACATCACTGGGAACGCAGGTGTACCAGAACTCGTCGCCGGATTGGCTCTGCGCGTAAACATCAAGATAAGCGGCCTGCACGTTGGTAGGCATGGTGAAGGTGCCTGAGAGCGTGCTGGAAGTTGAGCCGAGAGCGACAGTCCCGCCGGAAGGACCAGCTGACAGGGCCAGCACTTCGTCTGCAGTTACAGGCGCGGTCTGTCCTTTCGCCACGGGATAAAACTCGAGTGAAGCCGAAGCAAAGATGATGCCCGTGAAGGTGCTGTTCACAAGATTTCCTATATCCGCCGTGCCTTGCTGCGGGTTAGAGAAGATGGGACGGTAGTCGGTCAGATCGCTTTCAACATGCCATGAGGGTCCGAGGTTGGGTGATGGTTCCGCGGTGGTACCGAAATAAATATTGGTCGGGCCCAACCAGAAGTTGGCGGTGCGATCGAACTGGATCCCTGCAGTCACGTTGATGTCCGCTTCGAAGACCACCTTGGCCCAAGGGCCCGGACAATCCGCAGGAGGAGTGTAAGTAAAAGAATTGGGATTAAAGTTATCGAATTCAGCGTTGCTGAAAAGCTGTACCACGCAAGGCGTGGTGGAAGGGCGAGTCACTTTGGGATCTGCGCTCACTGTGTTAGCCGAACCGATCACATAAGGGCCAGAGGCGGAAGCTAAAGGAAGCAAAACCGCAGTAAACAAGAAAAGCGGAAGAATATTCCGCGCGAAGCAAGCGGTGCGGGGCATGCGAAGTCCTCCTGGGAATAGTGGCCAAGCCGCGTCCGTCTTGGCATTGCGGGAGCGCAATGGAGACGCGGCAGCGCCAGCGCGAAAGTATTGCGCGTTCGCCGAACCCTGTCAACCGCAGACCAAAGTCTCCCCCTGCATGCAAGCGTCAGTCGCCTTCTTTGCTGTGCACACACAATCAGCCCGAAGATCGGACTGCCCCAAGTGAGAATCGGACGGGCTCAGATCGAGATAATGCAAGCCTTTTTGGCTTAGAACGTGCGACTGTGTAAACTAGCTTCGCGATGCGATCCTTCCCCCGCTCTTCATCCCCGCGCCTTTGTCCTGTTCGGGGGGCGTGGTCGGCGGTCATATCTGCGCTCCTGCTGAGCTGCGTCCCAGTCAGCTTTGCCACTGCTTACAACGCCCATCCCAAGCTCGTGGTGGTGATTGTAATAGACCAGTTCCGCGGCGATTATCTGGAGCGCTATCGCGATCAGTTCGGCGAAGGCGGATTCCGCCTGCTACTCGACCACGGCGCTAACTTCACAGACTGCAATTACGACTACGCGAACACCCGGACCGCTCCCGGCCATGCCACGCTTTTTACCGGTGCTTACAGCAACGGCCACGGCATCGCCGCCAACGAGTGGTGGGACCCGCAAAAAAAGCGCATGGTTACATCGGTTGAGGACGACACCACCAAGCTCGTCGGCGTAACGGATGACAAGGCTGGCGCGTCGCCACACAACCTCCTCGCCGACACCTTAGGCGACGAACTGAAACTCGCTACCCAGGGACATTCCCGAGTGTTTAGCCTTTCCTTGAAAGACCGGGCGGCTGTGCTACCCGGGGGATTCGCGGCGGACGCGGCCTATTGGATCGAACCGAACAACGGTGCGTGGGTTACTTCCACTTATTATCGCGGCGAGCTGCCGAAGTGGGCGCAGGATTTCAATTCCGGCAATCGCGCCGCCAAATATTGGGACCGTGATTGGAAAAATACCAACGGAGATGTTTTGCGATCCACCGCGCATCGCAAGGGTAAGGACGGATCCGATGCAGGGTTCTACGAAGTCATCGGTTCCACTCCCTTCGCCAACGAATACGAACTCGAATTCGCCAGGCAATTAGTGGTTTACGAGAATCTCGGAGCTGGACAGGCTACAGACCTGCTCGCCATCAGTCTTTCTCCGAACGATATTCTCGGTCATCAGGTCGGTCCCGATTCTCCAGAGATGGCCGCAATGGCGCTCACGCTCGATCGTGAACTCGCCGAGTTTTTCAACTTCCTCGGTCATCACATTGGCCTCGCGAACACGTGGATAGCGCTTTCCGCTGACCACGGGGTCTCCGCTTTGCCCGATGCCGCAAGGAAATTCCGCATTCCCGCCGCGAATCTGGGTGCGGGCAAGCTGGAAGCGCAGATCAACGGTGCGCTGACCGCGAAGTTTTCGCCAGGTCACGCTGCCTCCTACATAAAATTTGACTACCCGCTCGCCTGGCTTGACCAGGATGTCTTCGCCGCCGCTCACATAAAGGAACACGACGCCGAAACCGCCGTTGGCGAGGCAATGAAGCAAGCCGGCCTGGTGCGCGACTTTTTTACCAAATGGCAACTTGCGGAAGGCGGAGTTTCCGCTACTGCTCTCGGCAAGAAGTTCTTGAACAGCTATTCACCAGAAGGTGGGTGGTGGGTGATGGGAGTTCCCAACCTCTATACCGTCGGCTCGGCCACAGGCACGGACCACGCCTCGCCCTATACATACGATACCCACGTGCCCCTGGCTTTTTACGGACTGCCGTTTCGCCCAGGCACCTACCGTACACACGCCGAGCCAATCGACATGGCGACCACGTTGGCCTCGCTGCTGGGAATCAATGCTCCCTCCCACGCTGTGGGACGCGTACTGACAGAGGCGCTGGCTCCCACGCCGCACCCGGAAAATGGGGCGGCAGCGACCGAGTCAGATACCGAGAGGGCGCCGCGGTGACCTCCTCTTCCGACAATGGCAAGTCTTCTTTGGATCTGAGCGTGAGCGTCGCTGGAATTTTCCTGAAGAATCCAGTTATTGCGGCCAGCGGTACCTTCGGCTACGGCGTCGAGTTCGAGGATGTGGTTCACCTCGACAAGCTCGGAGGCTTCGTCGTCAAGGGCCTCTCGCGAGAATCGATGATCGGCAATCCGCCGCCACGGCTGTGGGAAACTACCGCCGGTATGCTCAATGCCATCGGCCTGCAGAACATTGGGGCAGCGGCGTTTCTCGAGGAGAAACTGCCCAGGCTTCGGGAGATCAAGGACATCGTAGTTCTCGCGAACGTCTTCGGCTATACGCGCGAGGATTATGAAAGAACTATCGAGATTCTCAATGATGGCGAGGGCATTGCCGCCTACGAACTGAACGTTTCCTGCCCGAACACTGCCCACGGCGGCCTGCAGTTCGGCAGCGATCCGCGCTCCCTTGATGAGGTGGTGACTACTGCGAAGCGAGTTGCTCGACGCCCCTTGATCGTCAAGCTTTCGCCGAACGTGAGCAGCATCGCGCAGATGGCCCACATCGCGCAGGAGGCGGGCGCCGACGCTATCTCGCTGGTCAACACTTTCGTCGCTATGGCCATTGACGCCGACACTCGCCGGCCGCGCATCGCCAATGTGACCGCGGGACTTTCCGGCCCAGCCATCAAACCGATTGCCCTACGCATGGTCTACGACGCCGCGCACGCAGTCAGCATTCCGGTGATTGGTATGGGAGGCATTTCAACCGCGGCCGATGTCGCGGAATTCATGCTCGCCGGAGCCACCGCCGTCCAGATCGGAACCGCCAGCTATTGGGATCCCTGCGCTACGGAGAAGATTGTGGATGACCTGCAGAGTTGGTGCAACGACCGGGATGTTACACGCGTTGCCGATCTGATCGGCGGATTGATCGTCGAGTAAGCTAACGCGACATCACTACCGCCAAACCGCACTACCGCCAAACCGCCATGATCGCTCCCATCACCACGTAGCACACCAGTTGATAGCCGGTGTTGATGGCATAGAGCTTGGCGGGCTGCCGCATGAATAGTGCATTCGTCAGTTGCACCGTGGTCACGAATCCCAGCCACACTGCGAGACCCATCTTGATTCCATACAGTGGCGTGTGGATGTTGGCGATGGCGATGATTTTCCCGAGGACTGCGGCGGAGAGGACACTCGCGACCAGCGACAGCATGTAAGACGGCCCGGCGCTCTTCTGCATCTCCGCGAGCTTTGCTTTGTCATCCGGATCGTAGCCCATCAACGTCGTCCACCGACGCGCAAACAACAAAGGCGAGTACCACAGGAAACCAACTACCATCGTCGCCAGCGCACTCACCAATACCGCCCACACGTTCACACCCATGAACCTCATCGAAAACCTCCGCTAACGAACGAGGACCGGGCAATTGCGCCCGCTACGAATGCAGATTGCCATGGGATGTATGAATGTGACTGAATGAAAAAACAAAACAGCTACGGACTAACTTCTATTAACGCCCGTGAGTGTACCAGATCGACCCCGGAGACTTGTAATTGCGTCCTGCTCCCCACACCGCGTGGGTGGTCCCGAGGTTATCGACGGCGATCGAGAAGTAGTCGCCGAAGGGAAAGCGGAAACCGTCCGGCAAGATGTAATCATAGCCCCGCGCCGGGCCTGAGAGTTGACTCTCGGGCGACCATGTGGCGCCCCCATTACTCGAACTGCGGTGGAAAACATTCCATAGAGGCTGATCTGGCAGACCATGGTTGCGCGTGTCCATCCACGCGATGCGCACGTCGCCGGACACCCCGGCGGTGATTGCGGGAAAACAGTGTTCCGTGTGATCGTCGGCGAAGGAGACGTCCGCCTTGGCGGACCAACTCGCTCCGCCGGTGGTTGAAGACGAGAAATAAATTCGCTCGGGCCCCGCGTTCGTGGCGCCGGCGTTCCACAGAGCATAAAGAGTTCCGGCAGCGTCGGAGGCCAACGCAATTTGCGCTCCCAGGAAGCCCGCCTCGCAACTCGCGGCCGAACAATCCGGCGGCGCGCCTGAAACGTCCAGCAGCAGGGTGTTCCAGTTGCGTCCGGCATCGGCCGACCGGCTCACATAAATGCTGACTGCCCGAGTGCTCAAATCTCGTCGCCCGTAACCAGTCCAGGAAAAGTAAACATTACCGGTAGCATCGACCGTGGCACCACCCGCCAGTGACCAGCCGGGCTCTGCGCCCGGATTCACCGCCACGGAAGCGAAGGTCTGCGCGTAATCATGGGAGGCGGCCACCAGGAAATTCTGCTCGTGATTAAATCCCACATAAACATCCGGGCCGCGTACCGTCAGCACCGGCTTGTCTGCATCTTCGGGCGAACGCTCGGCCACAGACAAATACCAATTACGGCCAAAATCCTGCGACCGCGCCACCATCACGTCGCGTTTATTGTTTTGCAGCCAGGAGGCATAAACAGTCTGGTGATCAACCGGATCGACCACAATCTGTGGATCAAACTGGCCAGTCGAAGAGACCACGAGCGGATGAGGAGCTTCCCACGAGACTCCATTGTCGTTGCTAACCTGCAGGGAGATCGTGGGCGCTGTACAGGCCGGGCAGTCCTTCACTGCTCCATACTGGGGAAATAAAATATAGACGTGTCCACGTCCATCGGCAGCCAGCGCGGGTTCCCATTGATCGCCGGTGCTGTAGCCCACGCGACGCTGCGGACTGAAATTCGAAACGGCCAGCGCTGCCTGCACCGTCGACAGCGCCAAAAGCAGCCACAGGGCGAACCTCTGCGCACTCCTGGCCCGGCTGGAACTCGAACCCACAGACTTTCTCCTGGGAAAGCTACTGCGAAAACCTTGCCCGAACTTTATCTCGAATCCGCCCATAGCGTCAATTACCCGTTCGGGCGAAAGGGTCTAGGTGGGGACAACCGCCCCCGGCTGGCGGTCGAGTGAAGCTCGAGGCTTTTTTGTCAAGGCCGCAACCGCAGCCCCCACGCACGCAGGCGTGACTTTCTGGCGATTTCGTCATCTAATAGACCGAGTCAATGGATGCAACAACTCCAGGGGCTCAGGGAGCGATTTCTAAGATGCAAAAAGCCACGTTTGCAGCGGGATGTTTCTGGGGAGTAGAAGCCACCTTCCGGCAGATGCCGGGCGTGATCGCTACGCGCGTCGGCTACATCGGCGGCAACACCGAGAATCCAACCTACAAAGAAGTCTGCACCGACCGCACCGGCCACGCCGAAGCCGTGGAAGTGGAATTCGATCCGGCCAAGGTCCGCTACGAAGATCTGCTGAAAGTGTTCTGGGAAAACCACGACCCCACGCAACTCAATCGCCAGGGGCCCGACTGGGGGACGCAGTACCGCTCCGCCATCTTCTTCCATACACCTGAGCAGCAGATCGCCGCGCTAGCCTCGAAGGAATCACTGGAGAAAACCCGGCGCTACTCGAAACCGATCGTCACGCAGATCGTCCCCGCAGTCACGTTCTTCCCTGCCGAGGACTACCACCAGCAGTACCTGGAAAAACGCGGCATGGCGAGTTGCCACATCAAGGCATAGAGGCAAGTCGGTTTTTGTTGAAACAGCGCCTCCAGGGCTGCGATCCGTGCGCACAAGACCTCACAAGACCTGTCTGCCCTTGACGCAATCTCTCCGAGCCTGCTACAAGTCGGTTCCTGTCCACGGAGTCTCACGAGGGGCATCGTCTTGACCATCCGGCGTCTTCTCAGCGAGAATACGCGAACGCTGTTTCTTCCCCGCCACCCCGCCCGCTGGCGGACAATACCGTTTTAGTTGTACCCGCACAGCCAGCCCTACAGGAGGAACGAGGAACTTATGAGACGCGTATTCACCATCCCAATCGCTCTCGCGGCGTGCCTGAGCGGCTTGCTCGTAACCGTTGCAGCACAGAGCGCGCCCATCGTGACCCACGATCTCTACCACGACACTTCCGAAGCGGTGCGCGATTACAGATCTTCGCAAACGACCGGCGTCTTTCATCCTCAGGAGCGTCCTCGGCCCCTGCAACGGCCGCTGCCTGGCCTGTTTGCTGAGGGCCCCGACGCTGCCGAGCAGATTTTTTCCTCATCGCCTGTTTCGGCGATCCTCGGATTTGACTTCGATGGCATTCCTAACTCCGCCAATGGCACCCTGATTGGCGTTCCTTCCGATAGCAACCTCTCGGTCGGCGACACACAAGTAGTCGAAGTGATCAACACTGCGTACGAGGTTTACGATAAAGCAAACCATCAGTCTTTTTTCCCTCCACAGCAGATCAGCACCGTCTTCACCGGCATGCCCGGATTATGTGGACAAGGCGTTACTTTCTTCTTCTCCGATCCCGTAGTGGTGTATGACAAAATAGCCGGGCGCTGGGTTATCGGCATCATTGCCTACGACAGCACCGGGAGTACGGGCAATGAATGCATCGCCGTATCAGCCACTTCCGACGCCACTGGCCGGTATTATCGCTACGCTTTCGCCTTTGGAAAGGACGCGTTCAACGACTATCCCAAGCTGGCGGTTTGGCCGGATGCATACTACGCTTCGTACAACCTGTTCACTCCCACCAATGTTTACGGCACCGCCTGCGCCTATGATCGCGCCGCCATGCTGGTGGGAAAGTCTACCAAGGTTGTGTGTTTCAAGAATCCGAATGAGTTTTCTTTCTTGCCTTCGGACCTGGATGGCAAGACTCTACCCCCCAGTGGAGAACCGAATTTCTTCGTCGATCTGTTCAGTACGACTTCGCTGCACCTGTACCGCTTCCATGTAGATTTCGCGACGCCCGGCAATTCGACGTTCGCTGGCCCGGTGAGCATCCCAGTCAAGCCTTTCACCCCGGCCTGCGGAGGCGGAACCTGTATCCCACAGGAGGGTACCGAGCAGCAGCTCGACTCCCTGGGTGACCGGCTGATGTTCCGTCTGGCGTACCGTAACCTGTCAACCCATGAATCCCTGGTGGTGAATCACTCGGTACAGACGAGTCTGGCGCCTGCGGGCGTCCGCTGGTACGAGATCCGCAGTCCCAACAAAATTCCTACGATTTTTCAGCAGGGTACGTTTACCGATCACGAGACGTCGGTGTGGATGGCAAGTATCGCCATGGACCACGTCGGAGACATTGGGCTGGGCTTCAGCCAATCCAGCAGCCGTATCCATCCCGGGATTTCGTTCACCGGGCGCCTGCCCAGCGACCCGCGGAACACCATGGAACTGCCAGTGCAAATTGTTGCAGGCAATGGTTCACAGATCGGCGTAAATCGCTGGGGCGACTATAGTGGCTTGGCGATTGACCCGGTGGACGACTGCACCTTCTGGTATGTAAACCAGTATTATCCGACGAACAGTGGTTTTAGGTTCCATACCAGGGTGGCATCGTTTAAGTTTCCCACCTGTCACTGACGACGGGTGACAGTCAAGGCGCGGAGTGACGACCCTATTTTCGCGCAGACAATCGCCAGAATCGGCTGTTCCCGATGCGACTCTTACGCCGAGGTCAGCAGCAACGGCGCGCCCTTCCTGATCACGAGGGTATGCTCATAGTGCGCCGACGGTCGGTGGTCGGCTGTGACGACTGTCCATTTATCTGGCGCGACGAATGATCGGCCCGAGCCGGCCGCAATAATCGGTTCCACGGTAATCACCAAGCCTTCGGTGAGGATTTGATTCGCTCCCGGATCAGCATAATTCGGCACTCGCGGCTCTTCATGGATCGTGCGTCCGATGCCATGCCCTCCGAGATCGCGAATCACGGAAAATCCGCTGCGCCTCACTTCTCGCTCCACGGCTCGACCAATCTCCGAAACCCGAAAGCCGGCTCGCGCCACCAGCATGGCCTTTGCGAACGCTCGCTCCGCGCACGCGACCAGGCGCTGGCGCTCTTCCGTTACTTCACCCACCGGAACGGTTACGGCCGCATCCGCCATGAATCCATCCTTCTCGACGGTGACATCGAGCTTGACCAAATCGCCGGTCTCGAGCGCGCGCTTCCCCGGGACGCCATGCACCGCTTCGTCATTAACGCTGATGCAGTTCACACCAGGAAATCTGTAGACCAACGCCGGAGCCGATCGGGCTCCATGCTGCCGCATCACACCGGCGCCTACTTCGTCCAACTCGGCCGTCGTAATTCCTGGGCGGACCGCTCCCCTCATGGCGCTCAGCATCAGGCACACGATGGCCCCCGCGGCGCGCATCCCGGCCAATTCTTCTGGCCCATTGATGGACATGGAATTACCTCAAAGACATAATATCGCGAGGCCGCCCGATTCATGGCACCGGCCTTCCCTGTCCTGAGAAATGTTCACCGGAAGTATCCGCCTCGACCAGACAACCCTTGCGTCCAACGACGCTATTCGTGAGTGATCATGATTAGGGCGGAAGGAAATGTCACGATCTGAACAGCGGCCGGATCAGCCTTACGTCCCCGTAATCTTCACCCGAAGTTCTTCCGGCAGGCGTTCGCGGATTTCAGCAGGAAGCCGGTCATGCACGCGCCGTGCACCTTCCTTGGCCGCCCCCAGCACTGTAACAGGCGCCGGCGTCGCCACCGCCACCACCAGCCAGATCAATGCGGACAACCCAAAGCCCGCCAGCGCGGCAATCTCCAGCCAGAAAGCATGCCGCGGGCCAAAATGGCGGATCACTCCAAAGGCCAGCAGAAACACCCCGCCGGAAATGGAAGCGAGAGCGATCAGACCTACATCGATGATGCGATTCATTCGCTGCCGGCTGCGGCACCGGTCGCAACCCGCAAAGTGGCTTTCGTAGTCGCCGCGCATCTCTGGCGC
>Ga0307474_10002779_pt1 | contig 12576 bp, 11 predicted proteins | sample atmos_gasesECM1C_2_FD_203312 | JGI IMG/M metagenome (GOLD analysis project Ga0307474, IMG submission 203312) | Hardwood forest soil microbial communities from Morgan-Monroe State Forest, Indiana, United States - atmos_gasesECM1C_05 | ecosystem: Environmental > Terrestrial > Soil > Temperate... | reverse complement strand
TGGCTGTGCTGGAGAAGGTTGCCGACGCCGCCGGCTGGAACAGTCGGTTGAAGCCGAGATCCGGGCGCGGCGTATCGCTGCATCAGAATTTTGGAACCTTCGCCGCCGTCGTCGTTGAGGTTGCAGTGGCTGTCTCGGGCGAGATCTCCCTTCAGAAGATCGTAGCGGCCGTCGACTGCGGCATCCAGATCAATCCCGACATCATTCGCGCGCAGATCGAAGGCGGCGTTCTTTTCGGACTGTCGGCTGCCTTGTTCAACGGCATTACGTTCAGCGAAGGACGGGTCGAGCAGGGTAACTTTAACGACTATAGACAGCTTCGCATCAACGAGACGCCGCCGATCGAGGTCCACCTTCTGGAAAGCAACGAGAACCCAGGCGGCCTCGGCGAGGTGGGAACGGTCTCTGCGGCTGCAGCGCTCGGGAATGCAATCTTCGCAGCAACCGGGGTCCGCATCCGCCGCCTTCCGATCGACCGAAGCCTACTGTCCAAACGGGAGAACGCATGAAGCGCATTCTTGTCGCTGTAGGCGCTCTCGGTGTCGTCCTCGCGATCCCGGCCGTATGCTTTTTCTTTTGGCCCGCCTCGATCCAAGCGGTGCAGGCCACGCACGCGCAACCGACTGGACCAGCCCTCGTTGCGAAAGGGGAGTATCTGACCAAGGCGGCTGATTGTGCCGCCTGCCACACCGCACCCGGGGGCGAGCCGTTTGCCGGCGGGCGCGCCTTCAAACTTCCATTTGGAACGATCTATTCGAGCAACATCACGCCGGACCGGGAAACAGGGATTGGCCAATGGAGCGATGCGGAATTCGTGAGAGCCGTGCATCGAGGAATTGGGAGGAATGGCGAAGATCTTTATCCTGCCTTTCCGTACACGGCTTACGCGTTGCTTTCGACCGACGACGTCCTTGCCATCCGTGCCTATCTCTCAACCGTGCGACCGGTGTCCCTGCGCAACACCGACAACACGCTCGTTTTTCCGTTCAACCAGCGATACACTCTGAGAGCCTGGAAGCTTCTATTCGTGCCGACCAGGCCATGGGAGCCTTCTGCGGCCCACGGTGCGGCATGGAATCGCGGAGCGTATCTCGCCGAAGCGCTCGCGCACTGCGGCGAATGCCACACACCCCGGAATCTCATGTTCGCGACGAAGAGTGACAGGAAATACGCCGGAGCAGTCGTCGACGGGTGGAAGGCGTACAACATCACTTCTGACAGTGAGACCGGCATCGGCGCATGGTCCGACGCCGACGTCGAACAGTATCTGTCTTCCGGGCACGCACCCGCGCGCGGCAGCGCCGGAGGCGGCATGGGAGAAGCGATCGATCTCAGCCTTCGTCATCTCTCCTCCGAAGACATTGTAGCGCTGAGGCGATATCTGAGGACCATACCGGCGCAACGATCCGAACTCGCGGTCCAGATCGATCACCATCCAGCCACCTTGAATGGCGCCACGGCCTGGTCGCCGGGACCGGATCGCAGCGAGGGCATCGGGTTTCAGATTTTCGCCTCGGCTTGCGCCAGCTGCCACGGCTGGGACGGGAACGGTCAGCAGACCGACCATGCAGAACTTCTCGGCTCACCCACGGTGAACGACTCGTCGGGCGCCAATCTCGTCCGTGCCGTCCTCGAGGGCATCAAGATGGGATCGCCTGGCGCCAACACGATGCCTCCATTCGCCGCCGCGTATTCCGATGAAGAGATTGCTGCGGTCAGCAACTACGTCATCGGGCATTTCGGCGGAAAGCAAGGCAGCGTCACCGCGGCCGAGGTTCGTGCCTCCCGTGACTCAGGCGGTTCGCCGTCTAGTCCGCGTGGAAGCTCTCGAATGAACTAAACCGGATTCGCTTCAAATTGAAATTTGGTAATTGGAGAATGGCCATGGATGAGCCGATGAACGTCTGCATTTTGGTTGGGAGCCTGCGCAAGGCTTCGTTCAACCGGATGCTGGCGAATGCGCTGATCTCGCTCGCGCCATCCTCGCTGAAACTCGACATCGTCGAAATCGGGCAACTGCCCCTTTATAATGAGGATATTGAAACCGCGGCTCCCCCCGCGCCATGGATCGCGTTCCGTCAGCGGGTCAAGGCCGCTGATGCAGTGCTGTTCGTTACGCCTGAATATAACCGGTCGGTGCCTGCCGTCCTAAAGAATGCACTGGATGTCGGCTCCAGGCCGTATGGAGCAAGCGTCTGGAACCGCAAGCCTGGTGCCGTCGTCAGCAGCTCGCCGGGTGCGATCGCGGCCTTTGGCGCCAATCATCATCTCAGGCAGGCGCTCGTGTTTCGGGACGTGCCGACCATGCAGCAGCCCGAGGCCTATATCAGCCATGTCGACAAGCTCTTCGATGAACGTGACAAGCTCGGCAGCGACGGCACCCGCAAATTCCTGCAGCAGTTCATGCAGGCGTTCGCCAATTGGGTCGAGACGATCCGATCTTCGAGTAACTACAGCTGACGCGCCATGGCAGGCGACACGGGCGGAGCTCATAAGCGTCGGGGAGCGGCAACAAACTTTCACTTCACCGCCTTTTTCCGGATCAGGTCGATCATGGCGCGCAAGGCGGCGGGCACATGCCGACGTCCGGGATAATAGAGCGACAGGCCTCGAAAGGGCGGTGTCCATTCATCCAGCACGCGAACCAGCGAGCCGGCCGCGAGGTCGGCCGCGACATTCCATTCGGTGAGATAGGCGAGGCCGAACCCGGCCCGGGCTGCCGCCAGCATTAAATTGGGCTCGTCGAGGATCAGCGGTCCTTCACCGTCGATCGCCAGCGCTTCGCCGTGGCGCTCGAATTCCCAACGATAGATGCCACCGCTCGGCAGTCGGCTGCGGATACAGCGATGCCGGGAGAGATCGGCAGGGGTGCGCGGCTTCGGATGCCGCTTGAAATAGGCGGGCGATCCGACAACTGCGAAACGTTGATCAGGCCCCAGTGGCACGGCGATCATGTCCCGCGGCACCAGTTCAGCCAGCCGTACGCCGGCGTCGAACCCATCGACGACAATGTCCACCAGTCGTCCCTCAGTGACGATGTCGACCGTCATGTCGGGATATCGGCGCAGATACTCGAACACCAGCGGCTCCATCTGCCGCGCCGCGCCCGCCGACGTATTGATGCGCAGCGTGCCGGCCGGCGTGTCGCGATGGCTTCCCGCCCGCGACATCGCTTCCCTGATCTGGCCCAGCGCTGGTGCTACGCCGGAAACAAACTGCTCACCGGCCTCGGTCAGCGACACGCTTCGCGTCGTTCGATGGAATAAGCGCACGCCGAGTTTCGCCTCCAGCGCGGCGATGGCATGGCTCAACGCCGAGCGCGACATGCCGAGTTCGGCAGCAGCCGCTCGGAAGCCGCGGTGGCGCGCCACCGCCAGCACCGCGTCCAGTTCGATCAGTCCCGATGACCTCATTGTCCGGATTCCTGCACCGGGTTATGCGAGATTATACACCTTATCGGACCAACGACAGTGCCCTATTTCCCGGTTCATCCACCGTTCTCCGGGAGAGAGTGCCATGCGCTTCATCGACAAGATCTATATCGACGGCAGCTTCGTCACGCCGCATGGGACCGAGCTGTTTGACCTGTACAACCCTGCGACGGCGCAGGTCATCGGTCGGGTGCGCCTCGGTGACGAGGAGGACGCACGCACCGCTATCGCTGCCGCCAAACGCGCATTCCCGGCCTTCTCGCGCACGGGCAAAGCCGAACGCATCGCCCTGCTGCGGCGCATGAACGCCGCCATGAAGGCGCGTCGGGAGGAACTGCTGGACGCAATCGTCGAGGAGTACGGCGCGCCCGTCGCGCGTGCAGGCTTCATGGCCGACCACCCGGCAAATGTCCTCCTCGATATGGCCCGGGTCCTGGAGGACTATCGCTTTGCGCGTCGCGTCGGCACGGCCGAAGTGATGATGGAGCCCTTGGGTGTCGCCGGCCTCATCACGCCGTGGAACAGCGACGCCGGCTTCATTTGCGGCAAGCTCGCTGCCGCAATCGCGGCCGGTTGCACGGCGGTCGTCAAGCCGAGCGAGATGAGCGCAATCCAGACGCAGGTGGTCACCGAAGCGCTGCACGAGGCCGGAATACCGGCCGGCGTATACAACATCGTCACCGGCCGGGGCGAGGTGGTCGGCACCGAGATCGCCAGCCATCCCGATGTCGCGAAGATCTCCTTCACTGGCTCGACCGCGGTCGGCAAAGCGATCCTGCACGCTGGCGCGGAGACGATGAAAAGGATCACGCTCGAACTCGGCGGCAAGTCTCCGACCGTCATTCTCGACGATGCCAATCTAGCGCAGGCGATTCCGTTGGCCCTCGCTGCGGGCTTCATGAACAGCGGACAGGCTTGCATCGCCGGCACACGCATCCTCGTGCCGCGGAGCCGGCTCGGCGAGGTGGAAGAGCTTGCGAAGGCGGCGGTCGGACAGATCAAGACCGGTGATCCACGCGATCCGGAAACGACGGTGGGCCCGATGGTCAGCCAGAAGCAATGGGATCGCGTTCAACGTTACATCCGTATCGGTATCGAGGAGGGCACGCTGCTTGCCGGCGGCGAAGGCAGGCCGGAGGGACTCAACGGATGGTTCGTGCGGCCGACGCTGTTCACCAAGGTTCGCAACGACATGACCATTGCGCGCGAGGAAATCTTCGGGCCGGTGCTGTCGATCATTCCCTATGAAGAAGATGAAGAGGCGATCGCCATCGCCAACGACACAGTCTACGGCCTGCAAGCGTATGTGCTGTCCGGCGACGTGGCTCGTGCGCGACGGGTGGCCGATCGGATCGTCGCTGGTCGCGTGCTGATCAACACGCTGGCGCACGAGCCGATGGCACCCTTTGGCGGCTTCAAGCAATCCGGCATCGGCCGCGAATACGGCGACTTCGGGATGGAGGCATTTCTTGAGCCGAAATCCGTGCTCGGCTTGAACTCCGTCTGACACGTCAAATCGTCAACATTGCCGGCGGCATGGCCAGCCGGCCCGAAATAGAGAGCTCATGGACAGCAACGACCCGCGAAATCGACGTCAGCAAAACTCGCTTTCCAGCCTTCGTCTAGCTCGCATCCATCCGCACTTGGCGTGTTAATAAGCCCGCGCCCTAAAAGAGCATATGCGGACAGCCGGGATCACGTCCGTTCAAGAATTACTTGAACAAGTGTGGGATTGTCGCCATCGGATTGACAGTTGACGCTCATGTGACGGAACGGCCGTATCGACGACGACCGTTTCCGGTACCAGTCGCGATGTCAGATCCAGGGAGCTACAAAATGCGGATCAACAGTTTAGTCCTTTTGAGCGATTGGTTGAGCGATGACCGAGGCTTATGGACAACGGCTTGGTGAGGCATTGCGATTCGAAAGCGGACCCGCGATCGTTACCCGGGCCTTGCGCACAGCTATTATAGCGGTTACGGAGATTCGATGTGATAATCCGTTACGGGAAAAGCTCGATCCGCTTCCGCGGGAAGATGCTTTTCTCGTCAGTTTGCACCTCCGCGATTCGCCCAATCGCGAATATTGGGAGGATGGACGACGAGTGTCAGTGTGCGACTTGCGAGCTGGCGAGAGTTGCCTCCATGACCTGAAGCGAGACCCCATCGCTATTCCTAACAAGGCCTTTCACTCTCTGATTTTTTATCTGCCGCGTGCGGCGCTGGACGCGATCGCGGACGACGCCAACGCGCCGCGAATTCGAGATTTGAGCTATAAGCCCGGCGTGGGCGTCAACGACCTCACGATTTCCGGCCTGGGAAGCTTGCTGCTGCCCGCCCTCAGCCATCCGGACCAAGCTAACCCGTTGTTTCTCGACCACGTCCTACTGGCGGTCGGGGTGCACGTCGCTCAGGCTTATGGAGACATGCAGCCAATGTGGCGGCCGGTCCGGGGTGGGCTTGCGCCATGGCAGGAGCGACGCGCGAGGGAACTTCTTTGCGCCAACATCAAGCGGGGAGTGGCGCTCAAGGAGGTGGCGCAAGAGTGCGGTCTGTCAGTAGGTTATTTCTCGCACGCGTTCCGTCGCACGCTGGGAGTGGCGCCGCACAAGTGGCTAATTGAGCAGCGCGTCGCGCTATCCAAGGAAAAGCTGCGCGATGATGGGCTGTCGCTATCGGACGTGGCCACGGAGTGCGGTTTCAGCGACCAAAGTCACCTCACGCGAGTTTTCAGACAGACGGTCGGCGTAAGTCCGGGTGCGTGGCGTCGTGCTTTCAAGCGATAGCAAGCGAGCATCTTGATTTCCAAGACCCTTCACATCGAGCACGGTCCAGCGTCCGAATGACCTCACCGTACGCTCCGCGAGCATACGCCGAGTGCCTAAATCACCTGATACGGCTCTGCTGGTACTCTTGCAAAAGTTCGAGCCAGCCCACGACATAGACAAGCAAGCCCTTGAAGATCTCCAGAACCGCGAGAGAACTTTATCGCGACGCAGCTCTGACCAGCAAATCAGGCGATTGGAGCGCCCCAATCAACGCTGAGCGGGATTGCTAGACCGAAGCACTAGAATTCCGCCAGCGGTGAACCGATTTTTTTAAACCGCGGCGTTCGACCTAGTTCGTGATTGTTCTCAAAGGGGCGAAAGTGTCGCGCTTCTCAGAATGGGAGTTAGAAGCAGAACCGTCCCAGAGAGGACAGTCTCGTTAAAGATGATCGTCGGCCCGCGCGGCATAGTCAGCATCGAACTTTGACCTAACGCAATCCAGATCGAAAAAGAACGCGACATGCCGAGGCCGTCATTAAAAACTCTTCTCAAGACGCTGTTGCGAGGGCGGCTACGACGACATGTCGGATTCGTATCATTGCGACGTTGGTATCAGTGACATTATGCCATGGAGCCGGCCAACCTCTCGCACGGGAGTAGCATTCGCATGACCGAGTACCTAATCGTCGCTCGCGCCGCGATCATCCTCTGGACTAGCCTTGCAGTGATGCCAGCCGAGATCGTCTTTTACGCGATTGAGGCTGAATTGGAACGCCGCGAGGTCGAGCTATGAAAGGGCCTGTCCGAAGCCATTCCTTGCGCGAGCTGTCTGATGCCATCCGAGCGAAACCGCGGCCGACGCTTGGCGATAACAACCGCGGAGCATGGAAATGACAAAGCACTTTGTACCGTTACGGGATCCTGACGGATCATTGCTTCTTCGCGAGTTGAACCACAGAATAAATAACGAGCTCACATCCGCCATATCCACAGTTTCAGTTAAAGCGATGCAGTCGGATAGCGCGACGGTCAAGGTCGCGCTCCTCGACGTCGTAGACCTATTGCATCAATGCGCTGATGTTCACCGGGCGCTACACATTCCTGACCAAGGGCGTCTCATCGATGCTGCGAAATATCTCAAGCAGGTTTGCTTCACCATAACGAAATATCGATTGGACCGCCTCGCGATACATGTCTTGTTTTCCGCGGATGATCTGCGGCTTGAAGGAGAACGGTGCTGGAAGCTCGGGCTGATTGTATCCGAGCTACTGACCAATGTGGCACGACATGCACAATTCGACGCAAGGCATCCGGAATTGCGAGTGGAGTTGCTGTTTGCAGGCAACATCGTAAAGTGCAGGGTTTCTGACAATGGCTCGGCACCCGAGCCGATCCGGCGCGGTCGGGGGCTAATGATCGTCGGCGCGCTGGTCAGTAGCCTGGGCGGCCGCATTCATTCGTCTTGCGCCGCCGAAGGATCTTACTTTCTTCTCACCTTTCCATTGACGGAGGCCGAACGAAGTGCGTCCGGCGCGACTTCTGTTATTCGGTTGAAGCGAAGGAAGATGCACCGTCCTCAGCGGCTGGAGGCGTCAAGATCGGTCAGCCGTGAACCCTCACTGGCGAAAAAGCGGAGGTAATTCGTGAGCAATACCGCCAATGACGCCGAGGCTGTCCCGCATGTCATTCAGCGTCGAGTCCTCCATATCGTCTTTGCCTCGACCAGCGGTCACACCGCGTACGTGGTGGATGCGCTGATCGGATCTTTGAAGAGCATGCAACCAAGCTGGGAGATCCAGGAAACGGTGGCCGAGAAAACGCAGCCGCAGGATCTGCTGAGCGGAGATGTTCTCGTGCTCGCCTCGGCGACCTGGAATACAGGAGGTACCGAGGGGCAATTGAATCCACACATGTGGGCGCTGCTCCAAGACAAAGCGAAGACTCTGGACCTGGCCGGCAAACCTTGTGCGTGCATCGGACTCGGGGACCATCGATACTTCTACGCGGCGCGAGCGGCGGATCATTTGCAGCACTACGTCGAAGGCCATCATGGCCGGCTGATTGTTCCAACGCTCAGGATAATAGATGAGCCCTACGGCCAGGAGGAGGCGGTAAGAGCTTGGAGCAAACAGTTGGTGGATGTTTCGAAGTCGGCAGATTGGAGCTAGGCGATGTCCCGCATCTCTCTCAAGATCGTCGGCGCTTCCGGACAGGGAATAAACTCCATCGGCGCGATTATCGCCAAAGGTCTCAAGCGATCCGGATATTGCGTGTTCGGCTACCGCGAGTATCCCTCCCTCATAAAAGGCGGGCACGCGAGCTATCAACTCGACGTCTCGAATGAAAGCATTTGCAGCACCGAAACCAAGGTGAACGTGCTTGTCGCGCTCAACCATCACGGTCTCGAGCTGAATATGGAGGACCTGAAACGGGGCGGGATCGTGCTGCACGTGACGCCCGGGTGGCAGTTTCCGGAGCATCATCGGACGCTGATCTCGGAGTTGAACCTTCGCGTCATCTATTTCCCGGTTGATGACATTCTCAATCGTCTCGGGGCGAGGGCGATTCTTTCGAATGTGCTGTTGACCGCCTTTGTCTGGTCCATGCTGGACCAGGATATCGATGTCATCAAATCCCTCGTCGGAGAGAAGTTTGCGAAGAAGAAAGCTCTGCTCGAACTCAACATGCGATGCATCGATGAGGGATATTCCTTTGCCGATCTGGAGCAGGGAGCGATCTCCGTCGCGCTGCCGCCGCCTGACAAGGGCTTTGCCAACCACCTTTTGATCACCGGCAGTCAAGCGATGGGGCTCGGCGCGATTCATGCGGGGGTGCGGCTCTATGCCGGCTACCCGATGACGCCCTCCAGCCCGCTGCTGTCATTCATTGCCGAGCTCGAAAACAAGACTCACATGGTGGTCAAGCAGGCGGAAGACGAAATCACCGCCGCGCAGATCGTGAGCGGAGCGATGTACATGGGAACTCGCGCGCTCACAGCGACCTCCGGTGTCGGATTTGATCTTATGAGCGAGACGCTTTCCCTGAATGCCATGATCGAGAACCCGACGGTGTTTGTGCTGGCGCAACGGCCCGGTCCGGCGACGGGCCTGCCGACCTGGACGGCCCAAAGCGGTCTCCTGCAGGCCACAAACTGCTCTGCCGGCGAATTCACGCGCTGCGTCATCGCCGTCAGCAACAGTCAGGATTCCTTCGATTTGATGCCGGTCGCATTCAATCTTGCAGAGCAGTATCAAATCAGTGTCATTGTCCTCACCGACAAACAGATCGCCGAGGCGCTCTACACGCAACACCCCTACGATCCGGAAAGGGCCGAAATTGATCGTGGCAGACTCGTCGTCGATCCCGAGAAGCTGAAACTTCTGAAATCTTCCGATCGATTTGACCCGCATGCCAAGGGCGGGGTTTCGTTGCGGTGGCTTCCTGGCAGCGACACGGCGACCTATTGCGCCCAGGGCGATGAACACAATTCGGTGGGCGCCGTGGACGAGTCCAGCCTCAATACGAGGCTGCAAATGGAAAAGCGGCTACGGAAGTTCGACGGATTAAAGGCGAGGCTTCCCGCGCCTCATTTGAGTATCGGCGGTCGCAGTGTGAAGACGAGCGACTGGATTGATCTAAGCGACGAAATCGAGTTGCTCGCGATCGGCTGGGGAAGCACCGGTGAGGTATTTCAGGACGTCATGTGCAGCGATGAACTGCGAGGGCGGAAGATCGCGTATTTGCACTACACATATCTCTGGCCGCTCCGTACAGAAGAGCTTCGGAGATTGGCAATGCGGTCGAAGCGCATTGTCCTGGTGGAGCAGAATTATCAGGGGCAATTGGGCATGCTCATCCGGATGGAATGCGGCCTGGATATCAGGGATAAGATCCTCAAGTACGACGGTCGACCGTTTTTCTACGATGAGCTTCTTTCGTCAGTGATAGACAGATGTGGGAGCACCTCGGAAAACGAGACTAATCCTCCCGGTTTCGACTATGCGGGTGCCTCATCATGAATATCGCTCTGCAGACCCAGCCGCCCACCCTTTCCGAGTACTATTCCGAAACCAAATGCATCTGGTGTGACGGCTGCGGCAACTACGGCATTTGGACGGCCGTGAAGTATGCTCTGGTAGAGCTGAACTTGCATCCGTGGCAGGTCTGCCTTTGCTACGATGTCGGTTGCAACGGCAATGGCTCGGACAAGATTGAGGGCTACCGCTTCCACGGGCTCCATGGCCGCGTCATCCCGATTGCAGCAGGCGCGAAGCTTGCAAACATGAAGATTCCGGTGATCGCTTTCGGCGGGGATGGCGCGACTTTCTCGGAAGGTATCGGGCATTTGATCCATGGCGTGCGGAGCAATTATCCCATCACGTTCGTCCTGCACAACAATACAAACTTCGGGCTAACCACTGGGCAGGCGAGTTCGCTCACACCGCAGGGCCAGCCAATGAATACGAGCCCCAACGGGATCCCCGAGCATACGTTGGCGAGCATGGACCTGATCTTCTCGCTCAACCCCACCTTCGTTGCTCGTGGCTTTAGCGGCGACATTAAACTGATGACTCGCATTCTCAAGGCCGCCATTCAGCACCGGGGTTTTGCCTTCGTCGAGATGCTCCAGGCGTGTCCGACATACAATCACTTCGCGACGCACGAATATCTGCTGGCCAGGTACTTCGATGCAAATGCCACCGGTCACGACCCAAGCGATCTGCACCAGGCGAGGGCGCTCGCTACGCAGGTTCAGGATCGCATTGCCTGCGGCATTCTCTATCAGCGCGAAGACATTCCGGACTTCTATAGCCGGCTCATTCCACGGCAGGGACTCGAGACCACCTGCGTCGAGGAAGTGCGAAGGTATGATGTGAGCGAGTACTGGAAGGAACTGGTGTGAGAGAATATCCCAGTCCGGCGGACGGCGTGGCGGGCGCAGTACGCTTGTGAAGTGGGCCCTGCGGCACGTGAGAGAGTTCACAGCGAGCAGACCGGAGCTCCGCGCCAATCTTCTGCGGATTGTGAGCACGGATCCGGTCACCAAATTGCGCGATGTCGCCACCACCGCTCCCAGTCTTGCTGCAGAAACACCGCGCCAAAGTGATCGTCAAGCGCGGCTCGCAATGGTCGATCAAAAGCAGGAGCTGCTTCTGCCTAGCGCGCGCGCCACATAAACCGCCGATGCCGAGTTTCAATTCGAAGGCTGCCGCCACGGCTGCGGGACGGACAGATAGGCTTGACGGGTGCCCGGTCGCCCTGCTTGGAACTCATACGCCTGCGCAACGGCAGGCAAATTCAGGGCCGATTGACCGAGATGAGCCATAGCGCCCGATACTTAAAACTCGAGTGGTGCGCCTCTTCAAGGCTTGCTCCGACGACGTTCCAATTCCTCCCGCAGTTTTGCGTTGGGCCATATTGCTCGGCTAACCAGTTGGCGTGAAACATCTTGAACAAGCTGGGTAAGGACGGCGGTCGCGCGAGAGGGAGGGCGGTCCGAAGCGCGGGCAATGAACCTGGGGAGGAACATGCCCTTGATTGGGACTGCTCTGAACCGGCCGCTATCTATATCATCCTTGATCGGTGCGGCGAAATGAGCCGTGCATAGTATACCTTGGGATATTATCCGCTTCGCGACCTCCAGTGATTGTACCTCCACTTTCGGCTCAAGTTTGATGCCGGCTTTGGTCGCCGCAGTCTCGACAACTTCTCTCACACCCGATTTCGCAACACCTGCCAAAACGAGTGGGATTCTAGGCAGGTCCTGGACATCAACTGCGTCGCGGCGGAGGTGCGGACTGTTCGCGACACCAATCAGGCAGATCTGCTCTTCCATGAATGGCGTCGTCACGAGGTTGCGCCTCTTCAAACGAGGCCCGTTGAGGATGGCCAGATCGATTGTCCCGCGAAGCAGACGGTCGTGCAGGGTATCAGTGAAGTCCTCCACAATCTGGAGCTGAACGTCCGGAAACCGCGAGCTGATTTCGTCATAGAGTGGAAGCGCAAGGGTGAGTGCAAGGCCAGGCGACATACCAAGCGCCACGGGGCCATGCGGATCGCGCTGAGTGGCCGCTACATCGCTGCGGAGCTGTTCGAAGTAGCGCAGGATAAATGTTGCGCGATCCAACAACACGACCGCCGCCTCGGTAGGAGCAGCTCCCCGCGGATGGCGCTCAAACAGTTGGACGCCAAGCTCCTGTTCAAGCAGGCGGATCTGGCGGCTGAGTGCGGGTTGCGCGATACGCAAGGCGGCGGCCGCCCGTCCAAAATGACCCTGCTCAGCGAGAACGGCGAAGTATCGGAGTTGGCGGAAATCCACGGGGGCCTCTCACTCCGCTCCATAACAAAATGCTATCGAGATCGTAAAACCATTGTATT
>Ga0307474_10002778_pt1 | contig 12582 bp, 10 predicted proteins | sample atmos_gasesECM1C_2_FD_203312 | JGI IMG/M metagenome (GOLD analysis project Ga0307474, IMG submission 203312) | Hardwood forest soil microbial communities from Morgan-Monroe State Forest, Indiana, United States - atmos_gasesECM1C_05 | ecosystem: Environmental > Terrestrial > Soil > Temperate... | reverse complement strand
CATGAAGGCTGGAAGGTCACCGGCCAAGGCACGGTCTACGACGTCATGACGCAGGTGCGTGTGCAGCGTCCGGTTTTCTCTGATCCCATGGAATGGACGCGAAGAGTCAGCGTTCCCGCCAATGGCACCGTGGATGTGAAGTTCGTGATTTCCGAGAAACGGCCCGAAATGGCCGCGAATCACTGATCTGCCTTAGGCTCTAGGCTTTAGGCTCTAGCAACAGTCTTTTCACCACAGAGGTACACAAAGGACACGAAGGAACAACGGAGTGTGTTCCTGTCGCGGTTTTCTGGTCCATTTTTCGATGAGGAACCATATTTTAGGAAATTTCCTAGCCCAGTCTTAAAAGGTAGAGCCCTAGAGCCCTAGAGCCTAGAGCCCAGAGCCCAGAGCCTGCTCTCGCCCAAGCACGATAGAATGGGATCAGTAGTTGAGATTCCATGCATCGGGTCTATTTCGACAATAGCGCGACCACACCCATGCTGCCTGAAGTTTTCGAGGCCATGCGCCCATACTTCAGCGAGCACTTTGGCAATGCCTCGTCCATCCACCACCACGGGCAGGAGACGCGGGCGGCGGTGGAGCGTGCGCGCGACTCGGTTGCTTCGCTGCTGGGGTGCCGGCCTTCCGAAGTAGTGTTCACCAGCGGCGGTACGGAAGCCGACAATCTTGCGATTTTCGGCGTCGCGGGCGCAGGCGATCATGTAGTCACCTCGACTGTCGAACATCACGCTGTGTTGAATGCGTGCAAGCACCTGGAGTCCATCGGGTGCGAGGTCACGTATGTGCCGGTGGATGGCCGGGGACTTGTCGACCCGCGGGATGTGCAGCGATCTTTGCGGCCATCGACCAAGCTGATTTCCATCATGATGGCCAACAACGAGACGGGCGTGTTGCAGGCGGTGGATGCAATCGGCAAGATTGCTGCCGAAGCCGATGTTTACTTCCATACTGACGCCGTGCAGGCTGCGGGCAAGGTATCGATCAACGTGCAGGCCGTCGGCTGTGATTTATTGGCGATTTCCGGGCATAAGCTGCACGCGCCGCAAGGCGTGGGAGCCCTGTACGTTCGGAAGGGAACTGCGCTCGAGCCCATGCTCTACGGCGGACGCCACGAGCGTTCGCGCCGCGCGGGCACGGAAAATGTCCCTGGGATTGTCGGTCTGGGCAAAGCCGCGGAGTTGTCGCGAGCGAAGCTGGAGCGCGGCGACGGGCTCGCGGTCCTGCGCGATCGGCTGGAGCGGTTGCTGCTGCAGATCGACGCTTGTGGCGTGAATGGCGCTGGTGCGCCGCGCGTGCCGCAAACTTCGAGCATGTATTTCGATGCCATCGACGGGGAGTCGCTGGTGATTGCGCTTGATCTGAAGGGATTGGCAGTCTCGACCGGCGCCGCTTGTTCGTCGGGAGCGATTGAGCCTTCGCACGTGCTGACCGCCATGGGCATGAGCCCAGATCGGGCGCGGGCCAGCATTCGTTTCAGCCTCGGTCAGCAGAACACGATGGAAGAAGTGGAATTCGCAGTGGGACTGGTGGGAGAGGCGGTCGCAAGATTGAGGGAGCTGTCGCCAACGGCAGTCGTTGGTCGTAAGCTGAGCTACGAGCCGCGAGCTACGAGCTTCGAGTAAAACCGTTGTTCTTTGCCGCCTGACTTTGCGGCCTGACAATGAACAGTCCCAAACCAATAGCTAATATTGCTCGTAGCTCGCAGCTCGAAGCTCGTAGCCTTTAGGAAAAGATGAAGAACAAGCAAACTATTGCCGTGGCCATGTCGGGCGGGGTTGATTCTTCGACCGTAGCGGCCATGCTTCGCGCCGACGGCCACGAAGTCGTCGGACTAACCATGCAGCTCTGGAACCAGCGCCGGCTGGCTGGCCACGAAGGCATGCCCGAGGCGGTCACAGGGCGTTGCTGCTCGCTCGACGATGTCTACGATGCCCGGCGCGTCGCCGAGACCATCGGCATCCCTTACTACGTCGTCAATCACGAGGAGCGCTTCGAGCGCGAGGTTGTTCGTCCCTTTGTGCAGGATTACCTATCTGGCCGCACGCCCATTCCGTGCAGCCTCTGCAATAATCATTTGAAGTTTGATCAGCTCCTCATCGTGGCGCGGCAGATCGGCGCCGACACGCTCGCCACCGGCCACTATGCGCGAGTGGAGTTCGATGAAACCCGTGGGCGATGGTTGCTGAAGCGGCCGGCGGATCTTGCGAAGGATCAGACGTACTTTTTATTCGGGCTCACGCAGGAGCAACTGAGCCGCACGATTTTCCCGCTCGGCGCCATGACCAAGCCCGAAGTCCGCGAGCTGGCCCGCAAGCATGGGTTGGCACTTGCCGAGAAGCCCGACTCCCAGGAAATCTGCTTTGTTCCCGGCGGTGATTACAAGCGCTTCCTGGATGCCTATCTTGCGGAGCAAGGAGAAGCGCTTCCCGACACCTCCGGAGAACTGGTGACCTCGAGTGGCCAGGTGATCGGCGAGCACAGCGGCATTCACAACTTTACCGTGGGGCAGCGCAAGGGCTTGGGCGTTGCGACCGGATCTCCGCTCTACGTGATCCAGATCAAGGGAGACTCCGGGCAGGTGGTGGTCGGCAGCAATGAGGAACTCTACACCCGCACTCTCCTTGCGCGCCGCGTCAACCTGATTGCCGTGGAGGACGTCGTCGAGCCGATGCGAGTTACCGTCAAGATCCGTCATCGCCACGAAGGGGCGGCTGCTCTATTGGAGAAGTCCGAAGGCAACGAACTGCGGGTGACGTTCGATGAGCCGCAGAGAGCGGTCACTCCAGGACAAGCAGCGGTTTTCTACGATGGGGATGTGGTCGTGGGTGGTGGTTGGATTTCCTGATCTCAGCCGCCCTTCTCAGAGGAAGAGCTCTCAGATGAACAATTCGTCCTGGGGCACGCCCATGCCGTCGCGCGGTTGCCGCCGTTTCCGGCCAAGGAAAAATTCCAGTCCCGCACTCAGCCCCTGAACCAGCCCGGATAGGCGACGGATCGGCGACACCACCGTGCGGTGGACCATGTCGGTCGTTTCCTCAACCCGGTCCATAGTGCGATTCACCAATTCATCGGCGCGAATGACCTGCAAGCGAGTGCGGTCCACGATATCGCTGACGGTCGCGTCCAGTCGCTCCATTTGTGCGCGCGCGATCCGGGCGGATTCCTCCGCATTGGCTACGATATCGATGACTCTGGGTTTCACCTCAACCAGCAAGGTTTGCGTTGTTTCGATCAAGGGCAAAGCTTTGGTGTTTACCTCGGACGCGAGCTTCTCAACGCGACCGCTGGTTTTCCGCACGACGACAAACAGCGCCACCAAAATGCCAGCCTGAATTATCACGGCCACGGCTGTGAAGATGATGAACAGCGGTACGAGTTTGTCCATAAGATTGACCCCGCCGCCGGTGCTGCCCCGTCCGACTTCGCGGAGCTTGACAGTTACAGGTTCTTGGCAGTGCTGTCTTCGGCGGTCGCTTCGTGGTATGCCTGCCGCCCGGCGTCATAGGCGGCGCGGAACTGGTCCTTCTGCTGATTCAGAACTTCGCGGCCGCGATCGACCCAGTCATTTGCCTGCGAGCGCGCGGTGCGGGCCCGATCGCGGACAAACTCACGGCCTTCTTCTGCCTTCGAGCGAAGCGCGTCGCGCGTCTCATTCCCGGAGCGCGGAGCATAGAGCACGCCAGCCATGGCACCCACGCCCAAACCCGCTAAAAACCAGAGGAAACTGTTGCTGTTGCTGTCGGACATGATCTTCCTCCTGCCTTCTATCCCGTTACTCGAATGTTAGCACCCGCTTCCGGGAAACACAATTCGCGGACGGAAACGCGCTCCGCGCCGCAGAAAATCAAGCAAAGCCGGCCTGTCTGGGTTTAAAGCCGACGCATCATTTGGCCAGCTTACGGCTCGTCTGAAGTCGAGTCCATGCACACGTAGGCCCAGACGCCGGGGTGGAGATGCCCTCGTCTGGGCGGCCGGGCGCCAGCCCGCAAATTGGTAATATTTCTGTCTGTTTTCCGTCCGATGCGACACGCTGGTGGGCGACACCTCCTTAAGCCGAGCTTCGCTCGGCTGGGCAGACGGGGGCGTCTGCCCCTACGCGAAGCAAGCGCAGTTGGATTCCTCGAAGGTGCCCTTGTGGTCAGGGGCAACTAGCGAGACAATGTCAACCCGGGAAGAAGGAGATCAGCTTTGTCCGATCGCAAATACCGGCAACACGGATATCAGGACAGCGGTGACAAGCTGCAAAAGTCGGGCGAGAGGTCCGGAGATCGACCAGCGAAAAAAGATACCTTCGGTCCGCGCCCACTGCAGATGGCGGCAAAACGTACGGTCTCGCGCTGTTCTCAATGCGGTACTCTGCTGCCCTCAACCGGCGAAGTTCCTGAGAAATGTCCGAAATGCGGATTCGAGCTTCATTCCTGCAAGCAGTGCACCTATTTCGATCCCTCCAGCCGGTTCGAATGCATGCAGCCCGTGCCCGAGCGGATCCCGCGCAAGGACGTCAAGAACGAGTGCACGTTTTACTCGATTCGCGTGACCACCGAAAAGGAAACCACCACCCCGGCCGCTGCCAAGCCCACAAGCGCGCGCCAGGCATTCGACAATCTTTTCAAAGACTAGGGAAACGTTCGCGTCTAAGGTTTCAGGGTCGGCCGCAGCAAGACTTCGCTCGCAAACGACTGCGGCGCCTGGGTCACGAGCATCTCCACAACATGGGCTACATCGTCAGGCTGCAGCATGCGCAAGGCACTCTTTCCCTCGTGCGGCGAAAGCTCGGTGTTGGTTGAGCCCGGACAGATCACTGCTACCCGGATATTGTGGCTGCGCAGCTCTTCTGCAACGGAATAGCTCAATCCGTTCAGTCCCCACTTTGAGGCCGCATACGCGGCGCCATTCGGCAGAGCATTCTTTCCCGCCAACGACGAGATGTTGATGATGTGTCCACTCTTGCCCTTGATCATGAGCGGAGCCAGTGCGCGGATCATGTAAAAGACTCCCCGCAGATTCGTATTCAGGATGCGGTCCCAGTCCTCGACCGGAAGCTGGTGCAGAGGAGTCGAGAACCCGCCGATCCCGGCATTGTTCACCAGGATGTCTACCCGCCCGAACTTCTTCTCCACCTGCTCGGCCAAGGCATTTACCGATTGCTGGGCCGTCACATCGCAGGTAACCGCCTCAGCTCGGTGCCCGGCCTCGACAATCGTTCGGACAGTCTGATCGAGAGGCGCCGGGGTCCGTCCGGATACCAGCACCGCAGCTCCCATAGTTCCCAGCTTGCGGGCGATCGCGGCCCCAATGCCGCGTCCCGCGCCAGTGACGACTGCCACTTGCCCCTCCAGGGCGCTTGCCTTGCCAGTCATCGAGGTGCCCCTTTCCCAAGAAGTCTTGCGCCTCTTGCCAAACATCCACCGCAGGCGATCCTTGCATCTTAACAACTAAGGTGGGCCCCGGATCGTTAGCAGCTTGCCTTAATGAGGAACAGGTCCTTATAATCCGCACACCGGAAATCACGCCTTGGCTCCCTTTACCTTACAGGAGAAGCATAGGCACTTCCGGAGTCCTGTGGCAGGCACACGAGCCGAGTTCTTGCGAGTTGGGACTGCTGGCTTGAGCAGGATGACGTCGCTGATTTTCCCGAGAACTCAAGGAGCCATACGAATGAACAAGATTCTTGTCACGATTGTGCTTGGATGTGCTGTCGTCGCGGTCGCTGACAATCCCGCGCAGCCACAGGCGCAACCGGCCGCGCCCCAAACCCCGGCGGCGCAGCCGCAGGCACAACCGCCGGGCCAACCCGCACCCCAGAAGAAGGAAATCAAGGACCCCGCGGAATATAACGCGTACGTGGGTGCGGTCCAACAGGCCGATCCCGCCGCCAAGATCAGCGGCCTCGAAGCGTTCCTCACTCAGTATCCCAACAGCGTCATGAAAGAAGACGCGCTTGAGATCCTGATGGGGACCTACCAGCAGAAGGGCGATCCGGTGAAGATGGGCGACGCCGCCCAGCGACTGCTCGCCGTGAACCCGAACAACGTTCGCGCCCTTGCTCTGCTCGCTTACAGCAAGCGCATCCAGGCACAGGGGGGACAAAATCCGCAGCAGAACCTCGCTGACGCGGAACAGTACGGCCAAAAAGGTTTGACCGCGCTGCAGAGCTTCAACAAGCCAGACGGAATGCAGCCGCAGGAGTACGAGAACCTGAAGAAGCAGATGAGCGGCATCTTCAACGCGGCGATCGGCGTGGCGGCTCTCCAGAAGAAGGACTATCCCACCGCCACGAAATCACTGCGCGCCGCCGTCGAGGTCAGCCCTACCGACTTCAGCATCGTGTACCCGTTGGCGCTGGCCTACCTGCAGTCGAACCCTCCGGACGTGGTGAACGGTTCGTGGTTTGCCGCGCGTGCTGCGGGCCTCGCCCCTGCTCAGATGCAGGCGCAGATCGAGAAGTACGGCAAGTCGCAGTACACCAAGTATCACGGTTCCGATCAGGGCTGGACCGATGTCATGGCGCAAGCCAAGGCTTCCACCAACGGGGTTCCGCCTGCTGGCTTCACCGTCACGCAATATGTTCCGCCGACTCCGGCCGAGCAAGCCGCTGACCTCGTGAAGACCAAGAAGGTGGAAGAGATGAGCTTCGCCGAGTGGGAACTGGTGCTGTCGGAAGGGAAGCCTGAGGACATCGAGAAGGTTTGGAGTGTTCTCAAGGATAAGCCCTTACAGATGGCCGCCCAGGTTATCTCCATTACTTCGCCCAGCAACTTGAAACTCGCGGGCAGCTCAGACGATATCGATGCCAAGCGGCCCGATATCGACCTCACCATGACAGCCGCGATCCCGGCAAGGCTCATGCCCAAGGAAGGAGCGGATTTCCAGTTCCAGGGCACACCAGTTTCCTATGAGCCAAAGCCTTTCATGATGACGATGAAAGATGGTGCAATTCTTACTGCAAAAACGCCTCCCGGAGCCAAGAAACCGGCTGCGCACAAAAAACCCGCGCAGTAAAGCGCTCTTGAACTCGGGACAGCAAAAGGCAGCCTTCCCCGGCTGCCTTCTTTTTTGCTCCATAAGAATTGGGAGATGTGTTCAGAAACTGCTTTATAAGAGCAAAGTCTTAAACCGCGAAGCTCGCGAAGAGATCGCGAAGGACGCAAAGAAAACCTACGAGTGCTCCGGTCTTTTCTCGAAGACTCTGGAGGGCGGCAAAATCTTAAAACCGAGAGAACGCCGAGAATGGCCGGAGAGGACACAGAGGAGCCGGGGCTGTTGCTTTTGCCGCTGTTGCTTTTGCTCGTATCGGGACACGCCTTCAGGCGTGCCGTAAAGCGTAGAGACTCAAACCGCATTTAGGCGCGGTCAATGAGACAGCAATCCCACTTCACTGATTTCTCAGATTCTGTTTACCGCACTGCCTTCTTCTCCATCGTCACCGGACGCGCGCTGCGCGGCGGACGCTTCACGCCATCGCGCAGCTGGCGCACGTCGATCTTCAATTCGCTGAGGGTTCGGCTGAGAGTATTGCGGTGCATGCCCAGCTCGCGCGCTGCGCGGCACTGGTTGCCTTTGTTTTCCTGAAGCACGGTCAGGATAAAGCGCTTCTTGAATTCGCGCACAGCCTCTGAGTAGAGGATGTTGCTCTTGTACATCTGCATAATGAGCGCTTCGAGTTGATCTTTCACGGGCTCTCTCTTTCTCTGGCAAACAAAGCGTCAGTAGTCAATCTTGCAGCGGCCTTCTTACTGTGAGGCCTTTGGAGCCAGCTCAGGAACCGCCGGCATATGTGCACGGCGTACCATGTCCAGCCCTTCATAAAATCTTGCGCGCAACTGGGCGGGCGCTACCCAGATAGCCGCCCTTCCCACGACCAGGAAATAAGGCGCGAGCTCCGAACCGTCCAACCATTTCGACGTTGGCGCGAAGGCCGTCATGCCCATCAGGATGATCGACACGAACAAAGACCCTTTCACCATTCCCAGGAATGCTCCGAGCAGACGGTCAAACAGGCTCAGCCCCGCTTCCTTCATGGCCCAGCGGACAATGCGGCCAGCAATGCCCGCCACGATCACGACCGCGATAAAAATAATGACGAAAGCGGCGATCTCACCCAGCCATGGCGACTTCAGATGGGGTTCAAACCGGTCCGCCAGGCGGTGGTACTGCCAGGCGGCCAACAGGTAGCCCACGATCAGGCCTGCGATTCCAAATGCCTGGTGAAAAAATCCCTCGGACGCCGCTACCAACGTAGACACCAACACCACTCCCAGGATCGCCCAGTCGGCGATGTTCATGGACCGCTCTCGCCGAGCCCGAGTCGCTTACACATCCAGCGTGCGTCCCGTCAGTTGTTGATACGCCTCCAGATACTTGTCACTGGTCTTACGTGCCACTTCCGCCGGCAGTGCTGGCGCCGGCGGTTGTTTGTTCCAGTGAATCTCTTCGAGGTAATCCCGGACGTACTGCTTGTCGTAAGAATCCTGGGCACGCCCGGGTTGGTACTTGTCAGCCGGCCAGAAGCGCGACGAATCGGGCGTGAGCACCTCGTCCGCCAGCGTCATCCCCCGCGCCGTCCGGCCAAATTCAAATTTGGTGTCGGCGATGATGATGCCTCGCGTGCGCGCGTAATCCGCTGCTTTCTTGTAAACCTTCAGGGTCAGATGACGCAGTTCCTCAGCAACCTCCGCACCCACCAGTCGAACCATCTCTGAGAAGGGGATGTTCTCGTCATGACCGGTGGTCGCCTTGGTGGAGGGCGTGAAGATCGGCTCTGGAAGTTGGTCTGATTCGCGCAGACCTTTGGCCAGTTCGATTCCGCACACCTTGCCTGTGGCTTTGTACTCTTTCCAGGCGGATCCGGAGATGTAGCCTCGCACTACGCACTCCACGGACACCATATCAGCGCTCATGACCACCATGGAGCGCCCAAGAAGCTGGTCCGCATATTTCTGGATCTCCGCCGGATACTGCCTCACGTCGGCGGTGATCAGATGGTTGGGCACGATATCTTTCAGAAAGTCGAACCAGAAAAGTGAAATCTGGTTCAGTACCTTTCCCTTGTGCGGGATACCGGTTGCGAGAATGTAATCAAACGCGGAGATTCGGTCCGTGGCTACAAACAGGAGGCGGTCACTATCCAGCCGATATACGTCGCGGACCTTCCCGCTAGCATGAAGTCGGAGATCCTGGAATTCGGTACGCAGCAGGACGGATTCAAGTACGGATGGGCTCATGGATAAAATTTTACAGGCAAAAAACGTGGCGTATTCTAGCTGCCCATAAATATTTGTCAACGATTTACGTCATAGCTCGTTGTGACGCTCCCATCCTCTTGACCGAAAAAACGTTGACACCTTTCGCATACGGCGAGAACGCCCGCCAGATACGGGATTTGGGGAGTCGTCTATGTGGAAAAGCTGAGGAAGAGCGTGGATATCCGGGACTCAATTTTGTAGCGCCGGCATCTTGCCGGCCAAAGGGGCGGGCGTGACGCCCACCCCGACAGCCGCCGGGATGGCGGCGTTACTTTTTGCTAAAGTGATCTGGAGAGTTTCATCCCTATCACGCTTCTTTGCCGCTCCGCAAGAATTTTACGCACTCGCTCCGAAGCGCACCGACACAAGTTTCGACACGCCCGGTTCCTGCATGGTCACTCCGTACAGTACCGGCGCGATGCTCATCGTCTTCTTGCTGTGCGTGATGAGTACGAACTGAGTCTGTACGCTCATCTCCTTCACCAGGTCGGTGAAGCGGCCAATGTTGGCCTCGTCCAGGGGAGCATCCACCTCATCCAGAATGCAGAATGGGCTGGGAGCATACTGGAAGATTCCCACCAGCAACGAGAGCGCGGTAAGAGCCTTCTCGCCTCCAGAGAGCAACAGCACACTCTGCAGCTTTTTGCCCGGAGGCGAAGCCACCACATCGATACCGCTCTCCGCGCTGTTTTCCTCGTCCGTGAGCCGCATGAAGGCGTGACCGCCGCCGAACAGCTTGCGGAAGGTGAACTGGAAGTTCTCGTTGATCTTGTGGAACGCCTCTTCGAACTTCTGGCGCGAAACCGTGTCGATCTCCTTGATCGTCGCGATCGTGTTCTGGATGGAGTCGAGCAGGTCCTGCCGCTGGGTTTCGAGGAATTGATGCCGCTCCGCCGTTTCCTTGTACTCCTCGAGCGCCATCATGTTGACGGGGCCCATGTTGTCGAGGCGCGTCCGCATCTCGCGGTACGCCTGGTCTTCCATGGCAAGCTGCTCGCCGGTGACTATCGGAATGGTCGTATCGGCCATCAATTCGTGACGTTGCACGCCCAGATCGTTCAGGCAGGACTCCGCCATGTATTGCGCATCAGACTGAAGCTTGGCGGCAATCGCGGCCAGTTCCCCGCGGCGATCGCGCGCCTGGTCAAGCACCTGGCGAGCCGCCCGCATGGCCTCATCGATCTCTGATAGCCGCGCACGGACTTGTTCGGACTCGAATTGCAGCAGACCTTCCCGGGCTTCACCTGCATTCTTTTCCGCATCGAGCTCGACGAGTTGATCCGCCAGCAATTGGTTCTCGTTTTCGCGTTGCACCTTTTCGGCAGCCGACGCGTCGATCTGCGTGCGCAGCACGTGTACACGCTCGCGCATTTCGCTCACCAGCGACTGGATCCGGTCGAGCACCGCCGTCGCGGAGCGATGACGCTCTTCGAGACCCGCAACCCGGCCGACGTGGTGGGACGTGTTTTGCGCAGCCAGGTCGCGCCGTTCTTTCACGGAAATCATTCGTTCCTGTGCAACCGCGACCTGTCGCTCGATCTCGGAGCGCCTGTCCTCGGCCACCGCGATGTCGCTGCTGCGGGCGGCGAGAACGGCTACCTGATCGGCGCGTTCCATGGCCAGGCGGTCAAGCTCCGAACGGCTTACGCTAAGGCGCTCACCGACCCGTCCCATCTCCGCATCGAGCTGCTGCAGCATATGTCCCGAGGTCATGACCTGCTTTTCAGCTTCGCGCTTTTCTCCTTCGAGGCGATCGAGCAGGGAAGTGAGTTCCTTGATTTCCCGGCCCAGCATCATGACCCGCGCCTCGCCGTCGCGCAGCGCGCGCTCCAGGTCTTCGAGCGTCCGCAGCACCTCGCGCAGTTCGCGCTTCATGGAGAGCGGCCCTTCAGCGCGCTGCTTGCCGCCGGTGACCGTCACATTGTGGAAGCACTCGCCCGTTTGCGATAGGAAGAACGCGTCCGGATTTTCCAGCGCCAGTTCGCGGCCCAGGCCGGCGTCAGGCACAATGTAGCCGTCGCGCAACTTGGGGAGAATCACTTCCAGCGACTTCCCGAAGCCGTCGAGCACCCGGATCGTGTTTTTCAAAGGCAGAATCGGGGCAGGCGGAACTCCACGCGCGGTCTCGTCCACTAGGAAGGAAAACTTTGCCTGTGAATCTTCCGGATGCACCAGGAAGGTCGCGCGGCCATCCACGTCACTGCGCAGCAGACGCAAACCTTCATCGGCCGCATCCCACGATTTCACCACGATGTAATTGAGTTCGTCGCGCAGAAAGTCTTCCACCACGCGCTCGTGCTGAGGCTCCACTTCCAGAAAATCCGCCAGCACGCCCACCGGAGCGAACCCTCCTTGCAGCGATCCCGACTGGAAGAGCCGCCGGACCGATTCCGTGGAGTAGCCATGTTCCGCAATGACCGCTTCGAGCGATCCCTTCTTTCCCAACGCCGAAGCGAACTCGGCCCGCAAGCCATCCAGTTGACGCTTCGCTTCGTTCTCCTCCTGGCGCTTGGTTTCGAGTGTCTGCCGTAGGTGCGCGATTTCAGCGCTCAGTCCGCTTACCCGCTGCGAAACGGTTTCAAACTCGAGCGCCAATTGTCCGCGCTGTCCACCGAAAGCCTCGACCTGAGAATTCGCCGCCGAGATTTCGTTCTGCAAACGCTGCGTCTCGCGATCCACCGCCGCCAGGCGTTCCTCTGCCTGCGTGAACTGGTTGCGCAACTGAGAAGCCGCCGCGACCGCTTCTATGATGGAAGCGCGGCCAGCCTCAATTTCGCGCTCGAGAGCAGTCAGATCCGCCGTGGCCGCGCTCGTCTCCTGCTGGCAAAGCGCAAGTTCGTGTTGCGCAGCGGCAAGATCCGCTGCCGCCGATTCCAGAATATGCTGGTTCGACGCCAGTTCCTGTTCCAGAGACGCCAGACGAGCGCCGGCCTGACCCAGTTCTGCGTCGGACGAAGCCGCGCGCGCCACCAGTTCCGCGCAGCGCTCTTCGTTCGTACGGCGCCGCGCATGTCCGCGATCGATCTCCAGGGCAATCTGGTTCAGGCGGTCGCGGTTTTGCCGCAGCTCTCCATCGATCGCATAGCCCCGCTGCGTGCGTTCCCCGTTCTCGCTCTCGAGTTGCTGCACCATTTCGGTGCGCTGCTGCATTTGTTCTGCAAGTGCATTCAGCTGAACATCAATTTCGGCGCTCTCCACATCCAGCTGCGTGAACTTGCTGGCCAGCACCACGCGCAGCTTGGCGCGCATCTCGTCGCGCAGCTTGGCATAGCGCTCGGCTTTGGAGGCCTGCCGCTTCAGCGAGTTCATCTGCCGCGTGACTTCCTCAAAAATG
>Ga0307474_10002776_pt1 | contig 12587 bp, 14 predicted proteins | sample atmos_gasesECM1C_2_FD_203312 | JGI IMG/M metagenome (GOLD analysis project Ga0307474, IMG submission 203312) | Hardwood forest soil microbial communities from Morgan-Monroe State Forest, Indiana, United States - atmos_gasesECM1C_05 | ecosystem: Environmental > Terrestrial > Soil > Temperate... | reverse complement strand
GCCCTGGCCTGGCCCGGCCTGCGGGTGAGGCCGGAGAGTGGCTCGGCTAGCATGAACAGCCGCAACAGACCCTGCTCCTGACCGCCAGGAGCCCGGGACACCCCGGTCCAGAGGGAGGTATGCCGCATATGCGGCCTTACGAAGTCATGGCCATCTTCGAGGCCACCACGGAACCCAGCGTGATCCAGGGCCAGCTCGACCGCGCCCTCGACGTGATCCGGACGAACGGGGGGAACCCGGGCGCCATCGACCGCTGGGGGAAGCGCTCCTTCGCCTACGAGGTCAACCACAAGCGCGAGGGTTACTACGTCGTGGTCGAATTCACCGGCGAGCCCGAGACGGTGGCCGCCCTGGACCGCATGCTCGGCCTGGCCGACGAGGTTGTGCGCCACAAGGTGGTGCGCATGCCGGACAAGACGGGTGCAGTTGCCGGTGCTGGTGGCGAGTCCGCCGCGGCGGCGAGCTGACGGACTGACGGACTGACGGACAAGAGGAGCTGAGATGGCGAGTGACAACAGCGTGACGCTCGTGGGCAACGTGACCCGCGACCCCGAGCTGCGCTTCACCAACACCGGCCAGGCCAACGTGACCTTCGGGTTGGCGGTCAACCGGCGGTGGCAGAACCGACAGACGCAGGAGTGGGAGGAGGCGACGTCCTTCTTCGACATCGTGTGCTGGCGGGAAATGGCCGAGAACGTGAGCGAGACGATCACGCGGGGTGCCCGGGTCATGGTGGCCGGGCGTCTCGAGCAGCGCAGCTGGGAGACCCAGGACGGCGATCGCCGATCGAAGGTCGAAGTGGTTGCCGACGAGATCGGGCCGTCGCTGCGGTGGGCGACCGCCCAGATCACGAAGAACGAGCGGCGTGGCGCCGGTGACGGTGGGCGTGGCGGGGCCCGTGGCGGTGGTGCCGGCGGTGGGGGCGGTGCGCCCCAGCCCCAGCCCCAGCCGCAGCCGGCGGCCGACGGCGGTGCCGGCGGCGGATACGGATTCGACGAGGAGCCTTTCTGATGGCACGGAACAACCAACGCGGTGGGTCGGCCCGACGGGCGCCGAAGGATCTCGGTCGCCGGGTCAAGAAGAAGCCCTGCGCCCTGTGCCGGGACCAGGTGTCCTGGGTCGACTACAAGGACGTCCCGATGCTCCGCAAGTACATGAGCGACCGGGGCAAGATCCGCTCGCGGCGGGTGACGGGGAACTGCGCGCAACACCAGCGGGCCTTGGCCCAGGCGATCAAGACCGCACGCGAGTTGGTGCTGCTGCCGTACACGCAACGGACGGTGACCGAGCGCCCGGGTGGGCGGCGAGGCGACCGGGAGCGGCCGTTGAGCGACACGCCGCCGCCGACGCCGCGTTCGGTTTCGGTCGAGGTGACCGACGAGACCGACAACCTGGGTGACCCCGAGACCGAGCTGGCGGAGCGCGCCGAGGTCGAGGAGCTCGTCGAGGAGCTGGCCGAGGACGCGGCCGCCGACGCGGCTCGGGCCACGACTGCCGCGGCGGCCCAGGCGCCGGCGGGATCCGGCGGGGGTGACGACGCATGAAGGTCCTCTTGCGGGACGACGTCGCCGGAGTCGGGCGGCGCGGCGACATCGTGAAGGTGGCGGGCGGCTTCGCCCGCAACTTCCTGCTGCCCGAGGGGCGGGCCATCGTGGCGAATGACGGGATCGAGGGGCAGGCCGAGCAGATGCGGCGCGGTCGTGACCTGCGGGAGGCCCAGGACCGCAGCGCCGCTGAGGCGCAGGCCACGGTGCTGGCGGGCGCCGTGATCCCGATCAGCGCACGGGCCGCCTCGGGTGGCCGGCTGTTCGGCTCGATCGGGCCGGCGGACGTCGTCGACGCGATCAAAACGGCCAAAGGGGTCGAGGTGGACCGCCGGCACGTCGTGCTTCCGGACCACATCAAGGAGACCGGCACCTTCGAGGTGACTGTGGATCTGTTCCCGGACGTCTCGACGATCGTCACCGTGGAGGTCACGGCCGCGAAGTAGGGACTTTGGTCCCAACCACCGGGGGATATCCACACCCCCTGTAGCGACCTCAGGGCATCATGCTGCGGTGCAGCTAACGCGGACTATCGCGGGATCCGGCGTTCCACAGCTCCCGACCGTTCGTTCACCGTTTATCCACACGAATTCGGGACTTACTGTCCCCAGCACCGGACGTTCAGAGTAGGGAAGCCGTGGTTCAAGCCTTCGACGACATCCGCCCCCAGCCGCTCCGCGCTGCTCCCGCTGGTGGGCCCCGGGTACCGCCCCACGACATCGAGGCCGAGGAGTCCCTGCTCGGGGCGATGTTGCTGTCCAATGATGCCGCGATCGCCGGGATCGAACGGTGTGTTGCAGGCGACTTCTACAAGCCGGCGCACGGGCACATCTTCGGGGCGGTCGCGATGCTGCTGGAGCGTGGTGAAGCGATCGACGCCGTCACCGTGACCGACGAGCTCAAGCGCTCGGGGGTGTTGGAGCAGGTCGGGGACCCGTCGATCTTCATTTCGTTGCAGGCGAACACGCCGTCGATCGCCAACGCACGTCACTACGCGGAGATCGTCGAAGAGCATTCGCTGTTGCGGAAGCTGATCGGCGTTGCCGGAGAGATCGCGGACATCGGCTACTCGGTGCCCGAGGACGTGAAGGCGGCGGTGGACTCGGCGGAGCAGATGGTCTTCGACGTGGCCGAGCGGCGGGGCGCCGACTCGATGCACCACCTGCACGATCTGCTGCTGCAGGGACTGGACCGTATAGAGGAGCTGGGGCAGCGGGGGTCGGAGATCACGGGGGTCCCGACGGGATATCACGACCTGGACCGGCTGCTGTTGGGTCTGCAGCCGTCGACGTTGAACATCGTGGGGGCCCGTCCCGGGATGGGCAAGACCTCCTTTGCGCTGGGGATCCTGGCGCACGTGGGCATGGTCGTGCAGCGGCCGGCGTTGCTCTTCTCTTTGGAGATGGGCCACCTTGAACTCACGCAGCGGCTGCTGGCCTCCGAGGCCGAGGTGAACGGGCAGAACCTGCAAAACGGCCGGATCCGCGCCCAGGACTGGGCGAAGATCGGGACGGCGGTGACCCGGTTGTCGAACGCGCCGATCTACATCGACGACAACCCGGCCGTGACGGTGATGGACATCCGGGCCCGGGCGCGTCGTTTGAAGAAGTCCGCCGGCGATCTCGGACTGGTGGTCATCGACTACCTGCAGCTGATGACGGGGCGGGGACGAGCGGAGAACCGCCAGAACGAGGTGGCCGAGATCAGCCGTGGCCTGAAGATCCTGGCTCGCGAGCTGGAGGTCCCCGTCGTGGCGCTGTCGCAGCTTTCCCGGAACCTCGAGACGCGTACCGACAAGACGCCGCAGCTTTCCGACCTGCGTGAATCTGGCTCGTTGGAGCAGGACGCCGACGTCGTGATGTTCATCTACCGGGAGTCCGAATACAACGACGAAGTGCCGATCGACCGGGCGGACGACGCGTTGATCGACGTGGCGAAGCACAGGAACGGGCCGACCGGGAAGGCGAACCTGCTGTTCTTGAAGCAGTACGCGAGGTTCGAGAACCACCGGGGGGTCTGACCCCGGGGCGTTGGATTCGGGTTCAGCCCGGTTTCTGCTGGGCGGCCGGCAGCACAAAGCGCTCGACGGCCTTGGCGAATCCTTCGTTTTCGTTGCTGTCCGTGACACGGCGGGCGGCTCGTTTGACCTGCGAATCGGCGTTCCCCATGGCGATGCTCAGGCCGGAGTGGGCGAACATGAGGATGTCGTTGGGCATGTCGCCAATCGTGGCGATCTCTGCTTCTTCGAGTCCGTACTGCTCGGCGAGACGGCGCGCGACGAAGCCCTTGTTGGCATCTGGGTGGGTGACGTCGAGGTAGTACGGCTGTGATGCGGCGGCGGTGACGTGGTCGCCGAACTGTTCGTGGGCCGCTTCGCTCGCCTTTTGGACGGCATCGTGGTCGTCGCTGACGCCGACGAGCTTGGCGACCTGGTCCGACAGCTGCTCGTAGTTGTCGACGACAGTGGGATCGAACTTGACGGTCCAGGCTTCCCGGTCGACGTGCGGCCCTTTGGGGTCGGTGACGTACCAGTCGGCGCCGCGGTACAACCAGACGTCGAGTTCAAAGGACTTCATGAGGTCGATGACTGGTCCTACGAGGTCTTGGGGGATGGCCTTTTGTTCGATCGTCTGCATGTCACGATCGACGAGGATGCCCCCGTTGAAGGCGGCAATCGGTGTTTGCAGATCGAGCGGCTCGATGAGCATCTCCATGCCTTTCGGCGGCCGGCCGCTGGTAATGGCGAACAGCACGTCGGCGTCGTGGAGCTGACGGACCGCCTCCGTGGCTTTGGCAGTGAGGACCTTGTCCTGGGTAACCAGGGTCCCGTCCACGTCTGCCAGAAGGAGACGGATCGGCTTGGGGATGCGTGTCTGGTCGTCCGGAGTGGCCGCGATGAGCCGATGGTAGCGGTCAGGACGTGTTTCGATTTGGGCCGATTGCCGGTTACCTTGCCGTCACGGAGTGTGTCGTGACGTTTGCGGTGGTACCAACGGCGTCTTGACGGCGGCGAAATGCCCACACGACGAGGACGAGGCTGAGAGCACCGGCCGTGGGACCGCCGAGCCACGGCGAGACCACCGTCAGGAGGGCCAAGGTGGTGGCCGCTTCACAGCCAATGACCATGGCGAGCGCATAGCGGTCGGCGGCCATGAAGCGACGATGGAAGTCGGCGAGCGCCGTGGTGCTTGTGATGCGTCGGCCGAGGAACACGGCGAGGCCGCGGACGAGGCCGAACACGATGCCGATGAGAAGCGCCAACTCGGGCCTACCCGTGAGTACGGCCAACACGATCATCAGGTAGACGGCACACGTCTTGATGTAGGTCGCGAGCCCGGACCCGATTTGCCAGCCAAAGCCAGCTCCGTAGACCCAGGGTCGGAATTGGTCGAGCCAGCGCTCATTGACCTGCCGGTAGTGAACCGGGAGACGGAAGCCGCCGATCCGAGCGTCGGCCGCGACAGTGATGGAGCCGACGACGACCGCCACGGATGCCAGCTCGGTGCCGGAGGCACCCAGCGCACCGACCGCAGACGCGAGGAGAGCCATCACAGCACCGAGTGAAGCTCCACCGAGCACGCTCCCCAGGAGGAACCAGGTTGCCGTGGTGCGGTATCGGTGCCCGCGTCCCCGCTCCGCAAGTGGCGTGATGGTGGCGAGCATCGAGAGCCCGCACGGCGACCAGGTCGAACGAACTGCAGCGACGACGGCGATTGTGCAGCCAGCAATTGTGAGGCCGACGATCATGGACCTTCCTTTCCGGATGGGGCGAGCGAGACGATCATGCTGGTGAACCGAGAAATGGCGCGGCGCCGTACGTGAAAACTCCGCCGTCGGCTGCGACAAGCCAATAACCGGCATCGTTGCCGAAGGGCGCCATACCTACGACGGGCTCGTTCAGGTGAATGGAGCCGGCCGAGCCGTAGAAGACGGCATCGCCGTACGCGAAGATCCCGCCGTCCGCTGCCACCAGCCAGTACCCCTTACCGGAGGGCGTTGCGGCCATGCCGACGATGGGGGCGTTGAGGCGCTGTCCTCCCATGGATCCATGGAATGGCGCATCGCCGAACGCAAAGATCCCGCCGTCGGACGCGACGAACCAATAACCCAGACCGGTAGGTGTCGCGGCCATGCCAACAACCGGGGCGTTCAGCGGCAGTCCCCCCATGGATCCGTGGAATGGCGCATCGCCGAACGCAAAGATCCCTCCGTCGGCCGCCACGAGCCAGTAGCCGAGGCCGGTGGGCGTCGTCGCCATGCCGACGATTCGGGCATTGAGCGGTTGACCTCCCATTGACCCGTGGAACGGCGCCCCTCCGTAATCGAAAATGCCCCCGTCGGCCGCTGCCAGGTAGTAACCGCCCGATGGACAGGGGGCAGCGGCAACCATCGACGCGTTGAGCGGCAAACCCGAGGCATCCCCGTCGGCAGGAAAGTCACCGTACGTGTACAACTTCCCGAAGACCGTCAGTACTGCATAGCCGCCACTGTTGGCACTCGGGGCGATGGAGACGACGGGAACGGTGGGCGGCGCAGGGGTCCAACAGGGTTCGTTTTGTTCCGCGGTGGCGTTATCGACTGCTACGGCTGTCGTGCATGATGGATCCACCTGCCATGGAGGCACGCAGGCGACCACACGGCAGACGATCCGGCCCATGCACGCGACGTTCTGGTTGCACTGTCCGTAGCGGAACTGCAAGCACCCGGTGAGGTATGAATCACAGCCCGCGGGTCCACAACCACAATGAGTTGCATCACATCCGGGCTCGCAGAATCCACTGCCACAGCCCGCGTCGCACGAACAGGTGGCGTTGCAGTCCATGTAGTACCGCGGCCCGCCGCAATAGGACGAATTGTCTGCCAGCCACCAGCCGCCCATGACGGTGTTCGCGGGGCAGTAGTTGTAGCCGCTGACGGAGCAGCAGAACTCCGAGAATCCGGCGCAGCATGTGCTCCCGCACCCACAGCCGGCGTTGCCGCACTCACATATCTGTCCGTACGCCGTGCCTGGTTTGAGTGCAAGGTCCATTCCCGCGCCAACCGCGACCGCGCTGCCCACGAAGGCAGACCGATTGATGAGATTGCGGCGGGACAGGCGGCCCTCGAGAAAGGTGGCCGTTCGTTCAACCAGTGCGGACGTCACGCTCACGTACTCAGCGCCTCCCGCTTGGTTGTACCGGCGACCAGTCGGTGAGCGGCCTCGAGAGCGGCAAGGGGGGACAGCGCGAGATACGTCAGCCAGACGCCGACTCCGCTTGCCAACAGAAGAGGCACTCCGTCCCAGGGCTGGTTCTCCAGCAGCGAAACGAGAGTGGTGTAATGAGGGGGTTGCAATGCCAGAGCGACTGCTGTGGCCACGAAGACCATGTTGATCACAACGTGCAATCCCGTCGAGGGAGTGTCGGGTCGCCCGAAGCAGCCGCAGGTAGAAAGCGCCCCGCCCTGTCTCCTTGCAAAGGCGGTGATGCACGCGAACACCGTGTAGGAGACAGCGACCAGCGCGGCCGTCACCGTTCGCGGGAAGAGCAGCGCGCTCATGCCGAGGCCAGCCTCCAAAAGAGCGCCGACCCTTACCGCCTGACGCGTCACGTTGTAGGACGGACTTCGCTGATTGCTGCCTGGTAGCAGGAGGATGAGCGCGCGGGCGGTTTCGTTCGGCCGAACTGCCTTAGCGACGCCCGCCAACACCAGAAGGCCGCAGCCAACGAAGAAAATGCCGATCAGTTCCATCGCGGCGCAACTTCTGGAGGAGGCGTTGACGCGGGGGTGATAGATAGCGACGAGATAAGTTCGTTGACATTGGGGACGAGCGAGTTACGTCTGATGTGGCTCCCAAGTACGGCGTAGAACGAAAAAGGGCGTCCCGCCTCGGTGAAGAAGCGTTGTGTGCCCGACTGGCCGGGGATGCCCCGGCGCAGCCGCACCGGCGAGAAGTCGTCGGGTGAGAGGGAGGAGGGCCGGCCCTGCGAACTGAAGAGGGCGGTCCCGAGGCTCTCAGGACCATATTCGAACAGGGTGGCGAAGACGTCGTCTGGACCCATCGACGTCACAGCACCGCTTCCGAAGTCGCCGATGTCGTCAGGGATTGGGAACGTGGCGAACTGTCCGACCGGATAGCTCACGCCAACGGACGCCGGTCGTATGAAAATGCGGCCTTCGAAGCGTCTGGGCAGCTGCGCTGCGATGCCGTGGGCCCGGATGGTCGCCACTATTCAGCTCGGGCCGAAGGCCCGCCGTTCGAACTGTTCGTCGAGCTTGTACCGAACGGAAAGACGTCTTTGAGGGTTTGCGGATAGAGACTGGGATCACCGGGCCGAATTCCGGCCATCTGCAACACTTCGTCGGCGTCCGCTTCGCGCTCTGGCCCGTTCCTGCGGGCGGACGGTCTGCGACTCGTACCGTAAGGCCGCCCTCGATCATGCTCCGCTCGCCGGATGAGGTCGAGGAGTTGCTCGACGTGTGGCGCTACACCTTGACCTACGGTCGAACCGGACGCTCCGTCGACAAGAACGAAGAAGGGTGAGCCGGGGACCTCGTACTCGAGCCAGGCCTCGGTCGACATGACGACGGGTACGCGTCCTGTGGCAAGTCTCGACACCTCTGTCGGTATCTCACGATCCGGTCCTTTGGTGACGATCGCCACCCTCGTGCCTTGGGGTAGCTCCAGGGACTCCGGCGCCTGAAGTGCGTCCCAGAAGGCGGCGCACGTGGTACAGCCAGACGAGAGGAACGCGAGGAGGGTGAACCCGTCGGCGTTGTCCACTGCGATGGCGCGAGCGTCGCCTGCAGGTGTCACCCCGGCCACCGTGGGTGCCGGACCCAACGTACTGGAGCTCTCCGACCATGTCGGGAGGCGAGGAGGGGCGCTTCGTGCAGACGACTGCTCCGACGTCTCGGCTGGGTCGCCGACGCCGACCCCGAGTTCGTGGAGGGATCGAAGGATGTCGGCATGGCTGCGCAAGAGGCCCGCCACGAGGACGCCGAGCAGCAGGACCACGAACGTCACGACAACGACCAAAGCAACCATTGCGACTCCTCCTCGAGGTTCGGCCCCAGTATTCAACCGATAGCGAGCCTGTGAAAGTGGTTACGACAGCACAAGGCAGGGCCCGGGACGGATCGGCCTGTGGGCGGGGAGGGCGCTGCTGGAAAGCCGACCTATTGTTGGCCCTGCTCATAGAACCTGACAACGGGGATTGGTGATGACCGCCCTCGATACCGAGCTCTTTCTGCCCGAACCAGAGGTCCGTGTGCAGCGCTACACGGTGATCTCCGTCGATGACCACGTCGTCGAGCCTGCACACATGTTTGAAGGCCGGCTGCCGGCGGCGGTCCAGGCTCGGGCGCCCCGGATCGTGGAGACGCCGCAGGGCCATCAGGTGTGGGAATTCGAAGGTGAGCGTTACACCCAAGTCGGGATGAACGCCGTCGCCGGCCGTCGCCCAGATAGCCATGGCTTGGAGCCCTTCCGGTTCGAACAGATGCGCCCTGGGTGCTACGACGTGGATGCTCGTATCCGCGATATGGATATCAATGGGGTTTGGGCATCGGTGAACTTCCCCTCGCAGATCACAGGATTTTGCGGGAGGGTCTTTTTCGACTGTCCAGACCCGCAGCTCGGTCTTGGCTGTATCCGTGCGTGGAACGACTGGCTGTTTGAAGAGTGGTTCTCACGGCATCCGGATCGCATCGTGCCGCTCGGCATCACGTATCTGGCGGATCCAGAGATCGCCGCGGCGGAAATCCGACGAAACGCCGAACGGGGCTTCACCTCGGTGACCTTCCCCGAGCGCCCGCATGAGATCGGACTGCCCTCGCTCTGGGACCGACAGCATTGGGACCCCATCATTGAAGCGGTCGTCGAGACCGACATGGTGGTTTCGTTGCACGTAGGCAGTTCGGGAATGGAGACCGGGCCGCCAGGGGGCGCCCCGCTCCAAATCGGCGCAACGCTCTTTGGGCAGCGGTCGCTGACGGCGGCGACAGAGTGGTTGTGGTCTGAATATCCCCTCCGACACTCCGACCTGAAGATCGCCATGAGTGAGGGTGGTATCGGTTGGGTCGCCATGCTGATCGATCGTCTCGACAACATGGTCGATCGGTCCGGATATGGCCGGGGTTGGAAGGTCAGACCGTCCGAAGTCTTACGGCGCAACTTCTGGTTCTGCACACTCGATGACCCTTCGACCATCGACACACGTCATGCCATCGGTGTCGAGAACATCATGGTTGAGGTCGACTATCCACACGGTGACGGAACGTGGCCCGACACCCAGCGGGTGATCGAGGAATGTTGGGGTCACATCCCAACCGACGAACTTCGTGCGATGTGCTGTGAGAACGCCTCGGCGCTCTATCGGCATCCCCTGCCCGACCTCGTCCTGCCCAGCTGAGAGGAAAATCTGTCGATGTTCACGCCGACCGCCGAGAAATTGATGCCGGACATGACACCGCGCGAGGAGTTGGTCGTGCTGGCTCGGACGCTGTGGCGGGAGGGTTACAACGATCATTTGGCCGGGCACATCACCGTCAACCTGGGAGACGGCACCCTGTTGTGCAACCCATGGCTGCTGACATGGGCCGAGCTACGGCCCTCACAGGTGCTGCGGATCGACCTGGACGGACGCGTCCTCGAGGGAGACTGGCCGGTCCCATTGGGTATCCCGCTCCACCTTGAACTGCACAAGGCCCGATCCGACGTCGGCTGGGCTTTGCACAATCACCCGCTCTTCGGCACGGTGTGGGCCGACCTGGGGGAAGTGCCGCCGATCCTCGACCAGAGCTCGGCTCTCGGTGGTGGCACGTTGACGCTCGTCGACGAGTACGAAGGACCGGTCAACGACTCGAATAGCGCGCGACGAGCCGTCACCGAGATGGGCAATGCGTCGATGGCGCTCCTGGCCGGGCACGGTGTCTTCGTCCTGGGTGGTTCGGCGCGCGCGGTACACCAACGCGCGGTTGCCCTGGAACAACGCTGTCAACACGCTTGGTACGCGAGAGCGGCCGGGGGGAATGGCGTTTCGAAAGTCCCAGAGACGTTCATCAACATGGTTGCGCGGAACGATGGTGAGGGTTTCATCGGATTCTGGGAAGCGGCCGTACGGGCCGAGCTGGCCGCCGAGCCGGACCTGCTCGATAGTTAGCCGGTTTCGGACTCCGGCGCGGTCGTCGGCTGGGACACCGTCGTCCAAAGGGGCGATGGGCGCGACGTCATGATCAAACCCGTCGGGCCAACGAACGTGAGTTCCTGATTGGCGTCTCCCGATACCGACCACTGCTTTGAGTGCACCAAGTGATGGTGGTGCTCACAGAGCAGCGCGAGATTTGGCAAGTCTGTGGTACCTCGGTGAGGTTTCCACCATCGGATGTGATGGGGGTTTACGAAAATGGCGTGGGAACAACCTGGGAAGCGGCAGTGGCGGTCGCGTCGCATGAGTTCGCGTCGCTGCGTAGTAGTCGGATAGCGGTGCTGACGCCCTTCGTACATTGTGTGGCCGACGTTGTCGTCGACCGCCAGGATCACTGTGGCATCGCACGCCACCCGGCGCACCGTGTCAGCGCTGATCAGGCCTTCGCGTTCGAGTTCACCCGGGAGTTCCGAAACCTCGTCGATCAGCGTGGCCAACGGCACGTGGGCGACGACGGTGAAAGGTGGAGTTGCGTGGCCCGGCGAACGCGAGGAACGAACGATTCCGACGAACGCGTCGCAGAGTCGCTGGTCCCATCTCGTCTCGCCGTCTGAAGGGACTTCGCGGGCCTGAGCCTCGAGCGTTCCCCGGACCTCGGCGAACGTCTCCGCCGGCAGCTGGGCGGTCACCGTCCTGAAGGACTCGTTGAAGCGCAGGGACCGAGCGTCGTAGTCCGCACGAGCTGTCTCGGCTGTGGTCTCTTTTCGGGAGCGAGCCAATTGGGCGAGTTCTGGCACCGAGTGCTCCTTGGCGCGATCGCGGAACTCGGCGTCGGACTCGGGCGTCGCTGTGTCGACGACGGCTCGGACCTTGTCGAAACTCAGCTCACCGGCCGACAACGCGTCCGCCAGGTGGGGCAGGTCGTAGAGACGCTCACCGACGTGGGCGAGCGCCCGGGCCGTCGGAACGGAGACTCCGAGACGCTCCACCATCCAGGACTCGAGGGAGGTCGCGCCTTCGTCCCGCCAGCCTTCGCGGCGGTCGAGCTCTCCGCTGAGCAGAACGATGAGGCCCGCCGAGGAGGCCATGTTGCGAGCCGACTCGGCGGCAAGCCCCATGAGCTCCTCGTTCGACATCTTGGCCAGCTCGCTGAGCCCCAGCGACGAAGTGGCTGTGGAGATGGGCGAGGTGTCGACTACGGGCACGCCGGAGAATGGTCGCAGCGCGGGCGCCGGACCCGAATTATTTGATTCAGCGGCTCGCCGTCCCGAAGACGTCGCGCAGTTCCATCGGCACGGGGGAATCGAGTTGGCCGTAGGTGCAGGACGATGGCTCACGGTCGGGTCGCCAGCGTACGAGGGACGTTGCGTGGCGGAAGCGATCGCCCTGAAGGTGGTCGTACGAGACTTCACAGACGGTCTCCGGTCGCAACGGCTCCCAGGTCATGTCCTTGCCGGCGTTCCAGCGGTTCATCGCGCCGGGCGCGCGGCCTTCCGCCTGCGCCTCGGCCCAGCCCGCCCAGGGGTGGTCCTTGAGGGCGTTCTTGCGATAGGGCTTCAGCTCGTCGACGAGCTCGCGGCGGCGAGCCACGCTGAACCCCGAGGCGACGCCGACGTGGTGGAGCGTTCCGGCGTCGTCGAAGAGGCCCAGGAGGAGGGATCCGACCCCCTCGCCGTCCTTGTGGGTGCGGAAGCCGGCCACGACGCAATCGGCGGTTCGCTGGTGCTTGACCTTCAACATCACTCGCTTGTCGGGCAGGTAGTGGAGGTCCGCGGGCTTGGCGACGACGCCATCGAGCCCGGCGCCCTCGAAGCGCGAGAACCAGTCGGATGCCACGTCGGGGTCCTGGGTGACCGGCGTAAGGTGGATCGGCGGCTTGGTCTTCTTCATCAGCTTCTCGAGCGCCTTGCGGCGT
>Ga0307474_10002774_pt1 | contig 12588 bp, 9 predicted proteins | sample atmos_gasesECM1C_2_FD_203312 | JGI IMG/M metagenome (GOLD analysis project Ga0307474, IMG submission 203312) | Hardwood forest soil microbial communities from Morgan-Monroe State Forest, Indiana, United States - atmos_gasesECM1C_05 | ecosystem: Environmental > Terrestrial > Soil > Temperate... | reverse complement strand
GTCTCCAATGTCCGCACCGGCGAGATCGTGGCCATGGTTTCGGTGCCGGACTTCGATCCGAACAATCCGAAGGAAGCGCATGATCCCGACCGCATCAACCGCCTGACCACCGGCGTCTACGAAATGGGTTCGACCTTCAAGGCCTTCACGCTGGCGATGGCGCTGGATTCGGGCAAGGTCGATCTCAACTCGATGTGGGATGCGCGCGCCCCCCTGCATTTTGGCAAGTTCGCCATCCACGACGATCATCCGCTCGGGCGCATGATCAACATGAAGGAAGTGTTTTATTATTCTTCCAATGTCGGTGCGGCGCGTATCGCGCTGTCGCAAGGGGTCGAAGCGCACCGGGCTTTCCTGCGCAAGCTCGGCCAGCTCGAGCGGCTGCGCACCGAATTGCCGGAGAGCGCCTCGCCGATCGTGCCGAAACACTGGGCCGAACTGAACACGGTGACGATCGCCTTCGGGCACGGCATCGCGGTGGCGCCGCTGCAGGCGGTGATGGGCATCGATGCGCTGGTCAACGGCGGCTATCTGATTCCGCCGACCTTCCTCAAGCGCACCGAGCAGGAAGCGATGGCGCTCGCCAGGCGGGTGATCAAGCCGGAAACATCGGAGAAGATGCGATTTTTGATGCGGCTCAACGCCGAGGTCGGAACCGCGAAGAAAGCCGATGTCAGGGGCTATTACATCGGCGGCAAGACCGGCACTGCAGAAAAGGTGATCAACGGCCATTACGCCAAGAAGCGCGTGCTCAACGCCTTCACCGCGATCCTGCCTGCCGACAATCCGCGCTACCAGCTCCTGATCATGCTTGATGAGCCGCAGCCGCTGAAGGAAACCTTCGGTTTCATCACCTCGGGGTGGAACGCGGTGCCGACCGGCGGCAACGTGATCGCCCGCATCGCGCCCCTGTTGGGCATCGAACCGCGTTTTGACTTGCCGCCGTCCGACCGCCTTATTCTTGCGGCATCAAGAACAACCCAGTAGGGCGTACCTTTCAGGACGAAGTTTTTTGGGCGAATTCCTTAAGCCCGGTGCCGCGAAGGGGATATTTTGGACAATGGGCCACCCACGCCGGCCGACTGGCGCGATGGATTTGACATTCGCTTCAGTATTGCCGCGGGTTCCTCAAGCGAATGTCAAATCCAAAACCGCACCAGACCTTAATATTTGCCAGTGTCCCTTTGGTTCTGACATTCGTAAACGAACCCTCAGAGACACGATACGAATGTCAGAACCGGGACACTGGAACACCATGAAGCTCCGCGACCTCTTCAACGAAGACGCCAGGATGGACCCGCAGGCGCAAGGTGCGGAAGCGACGGGTCTGTCTTCCGACAGCCGCAGCGTGAAGGTAGGCGATCTGTTCTTTGCGCTGTCAGGTTTCAAGACCGATGGCGCGCGCTTCATCGAACAGGCGATTGCCGCAGGTGCCGTCGCGGTAGCTGGCGACCACACCCCGCCTGGCGGCTGCCGCGTTCCGTTCGTCGCGACCTCGAACCCGCGGCGCGCGCTCGCGCTTGCGGCGGCAAGTTTTTATCCGCGGCAGCCATCGACGATCGCGGCGGTGACCGGAACCAGCGGCAAGACTTCGGTCGCTGCATTTACGCGGCAAATCTGGCAGCGGCTCGGCCATGAAGCGGCCAGCATCGGGACCATCGGACTGGTATCGCGCAAGAAAACGGTTTACGGATCGCTGACGACGCCCGACCCGATCGCGCTGCATCGGCAACTCGACGAAATCGCGCGCGATGGCGTCACCCATCTCGCCTTCGAGGCGTCCTCGCACGGGCTCGATCAGTATCGGCTTGACGGCGTACGAATTTCGGCCGGCGGCTTCACCAATCTGTCGCGCGACCATCTGGATTACCATCCGGACGTTGCGCATTATCTTGCCGCCAAGCTCCGCCTGTTCCGCGATCTCCTCCCGCAAGGCGGCGCGGCGGTGATTTCCGCCGATCATGAATGCTCGCAAGCCGTGATCGATGTCGCGCGCGAGCGAGGCTTGCGCCTTATCACCGTCGGCCACAAGGGAGAGGGGACGGGCGAGGGGATACGCGTGATCGCATCCTGCATCGACGGCTTCGCGCAAAAGCTCGAGCTCGACCATCTCGGGCGCAAATATTCCATTCGCCTGCCGCTGGTCGGCGAATTCCAGATCGAGAATGCGGTCGTCGCGGCGGGCCTTGCGATCGGCACCGGCAGCGATCCCGGCGAGGTGTTTGCCGCGCTCGATCATCTTGAGGGAGCCAGGGGTCGGCTGGAGCTTGTCGGGGAACGCAATGGCGCGCCGGTCTTTGTCGACTACGCGCACAAGCCGGACGCGCTGGCCAAGGCGTTGCAGGCATTGCGGCCCTACGCGGAACGAAAACTGGTCGTGGTGATCGGCGCCGGCGGCGACCGCGATGCCGGAAAACGGCCGCTGATGGGCGCAATCGCCGCCGAAAATGCCGATCATGTCATCGTTACCGACGACAATCCGCGCAGCGAAAATCCGGCAACGATCCGCGGTGCGATCCTCGCCGCAGCAGAGGGCGCGATCGAAATTGGCGACCGCAACCAGGCGATCCGCACTGCAATCGCAGGCCTTGAGAAGGGCGACGTGCTCCTGATCGCGGGCAAAGGCCATGAAACCGGGCAGATTATCGGCGATCGCGTCCTGCCGTTCAGCGATCACGACGCTGTTGCGTCAGCGCTTTCGGAGACGGCCGCATGAACACGACGCCGAATGATTCAAAGCTGTTGTGGACTTCGGATGCGATGGCCGCGGCGATGCACGCCGAAATCAATGGCACGCTGCCGCAAGATGTCTCCGGCATTTCCATCGACAGCCGCACGTTGAAAGCCGCTGAAGCCTATTTCGCGATCCTGGGCGCGGTGCATGACGGTCACGATTTCGTCGAGGCGGCCCTGCGGGCGGGTGCCGCGCTTGCGGTGGTGGAGAAAGCAAAGCGCGCCAGATTTGCCGCCGACGCGCCGCTCCTTGTCGTGGATGACGTCCTTGAAGGGCTGGTCGATCTTGCGTGTGCGGCGCGCGCGCGGCTTCAGGCGCAGGTCATCGCGGTGACGGGTTCGGTCGGCAAGACTTCCACCAAGGAAGCGCTGCGGCGCGTGCTCAGCCCGCAAGGGCGAACCCATGCGTCAGCGGCTTCCTTCAACAATCACTGGGGTGTGCCGCTGTCGCTGGCGCGTTGCCCGGCCGATGCGCGCTTTGCGGTGTTCGAAATCGGCATGAACCACGCCGGCGAGATCGAACCGCTGGTGAAGATGGTCCGCCCGCATGTGGCCGTCATCACCACGGTCGAGCCGGTGCATCTGGAATTCTTCGACGCCCTCGAGGGCATTGCCGATGCCAAGGCGGAGATCTTTGCCGGTCTCCAGCCGGGTGGCGCCGTCGTGCTCAACCGCGACAATTCTCAATTTGCGCGGCTTGAGCGCCGCGCCAAAGAGCTCGGCATCTCGCGCATTGTCTCGTTCGGCACCGATAAGAAATCCGACGCGCGGCTGATCGACGTGGCGCTGCATGCGTCCTGCTCGGCGGTGCACGCCAATATTCTTGGCCACGACGTCACCTACAAGGTCGGCATGCCCGGCCGCCACATGGCGATGAATTCGCTTGCGGTGCTCGCGGCCGCGTCGCTTGCGGGCGCCGATCTGGCGCTGGCTTCGCTCGCGCTGTCGCATATCGAGCCGGCAGCCGGCCGCGGCGTCCGGCGCGTTCTCGAAGTGGCAGGCGGTGAGGCGACCCTGATCGATGAAAGCTACAACGCCAACCCGGCATCGATGGCGGCTGCCCTCGGCGTGCTCGGCCAAGCCAGAATCGGCCCGCATGGCCGGCGTATCGCGGTGCTCGGCGACATGCTCGAACTGGGCGCGGCGAGCGCTAAGTTGCATCGCGGTCTCAATGACGCCATCAAGGCCGATCACATCGACCTCGTGTATTGTTGTGGTCCGCAGATGAAGAACCTGTGGGACGCCCTTTCCACGGGCAAACGGGGCGGCTATGCCGATAGCGCGGCGAATCTGGAAACCCAAATCGTCGCCGCCATCCGGGCCGGCGACGCCATCATGGTCAAGGGCTCGTTCGGCTCGAAGATGAAAACAATCGTCAACGCGCTCGAAAGGCGCTTTCCCGGCAAGACGGCGCTCGACGAAGCCGCGGTATAGGACAGACCTAGTGGAGCGGATACAAATGTTAGAATCGGACCACTAGATGTTTTACTGGCTGATCGATCTCTCCAATACCGTGCCTGGCCTTGCCTTTTTGCACAGCTTCCTGAACGTGTTTCGCTACATCACGTTCCGCACCGGCGGCGCGATGGTGACGGGCGCCCTTGTCGTGTTCCTGTTCGGCCCCTGGATCATCGATCACTTGCGGCTTCGCCAGGGCAAGGGACAGCCGATCCGCTCCGATGGCCCGCAATCGCATCTGTTGACCAAGAAGGGCACTCCGACCATGGGCGGCCTGATGATCCTTTCGGGTCTCGTGGTTTCAACCGTGCTGTGGGCCAATCCGCTCAACCCTTATGTCTGGATCGTGCTGGCGGTGACGCTCGGCTTCGGCTTCGTCGGCTTTTATGATGATTATTTGAAGGTGACGAAACAAAGCCACAGCGGTTTTGCCGGCCGCATCCGCCTCCTGATCGAGGCCTTGATTGCGCTTGCGGCGTGCTACGCGCTGGTCCGGCTCGGACGCGAGCCGTTCTCGACCTCGCTCGTGATCCCGTTCTTCAAGGACATCGCGCTGAACCTCGGTCTGTTCTTCACCCTCTTTGGCGCTTTCATCATTGTCGGCGCCGGCAACGCGGTCAATTTGACCGACGGCCTCGATGGCCTCGCCATTGTCCCGGTCATGATCGCGGCCGCGAGCTTCGGCATGATTTCCTATCTCACCGGCAACGCCGTGTTCTCGGATTATTTGCAGATCAATTACGTTCCCGGCACCGGCGAGCTTGCGGTGATCTGCGGCGCGGTGCTTGGTGCGGGTCTCGGTTTTCTGTGGTTCAACGCGCCGCCGGCGTCGATCTTCATGGGCGATACCGGCTCGCTCGCGCTCGGCGGCATGCTCGGTTCGATTGCGGTCGCGGTCAAGCATGAGATCGTGCTCGCCGTGATCGGCGGGCTGTTCGTGCTGGAAGCGGTTTCCGTGATCGTGCAGGTGATGTCGTTCAAGCTCACCGGCAAACGCATTTTCAGGATGGCGCCGATCCATCACCATTTCGAGCAACTTGGCTGGACCGAACCGCAAATCGTGATCCGGTTCTGGATCATCTCGGTGATGTTGGCGCTGGCCGGCCTCTCAACGCTGAAGCTGCGGTGACCACGTTGCCCCGACCTTCCTTTTGTCATTCCGGGGCGTGCGAAGCGCGAACCATGATGTGCACTTGCGCATCAGAGAATCTCGAGATTCCGGATAGCCGCTGCGCGATTTCCGGAATGACGGATAGATCATGATCCCCGTCACTTCTTTCGCCGGCAAGACGGTCGCGGTGTTCGGCCTCGGCGGATCGGGCCTTGCCAGTTGTCACGCCTTGAAAGCCGGTGGCGCCGAAGTGATCGCCGGTGACGACGGCGCCGACAGGCTTGCGGAAGCCGCGCAAGCAGGATTTGTCACCTCGGATCTGCGCAACGAATCCTGGTCGCGCTTCGCAGCGCTGGTGCTCACCCCCGGCGCGCCGCTCACCCATCCCGCTCCGCACTGGACGGTGTTTCTGGCAAGACAGGCCGGCGTCGAGGTAATCGGCGATATCGAGCTGTTCTGTCGCGAGCGGCAGCGCCACGCCCCGGACGCGCCTTTCGTTGCGATTACCGGCACCAACGGCAAATCCACCACCACCGCGCTGATCGCGCATCTGATGCGCGTTGCCGGTTACGACACCCAGATGGGCGGCAACATCGGCACCGCGATCCTGTCGCTGGAACCGCCGCGCAAGGGGCGGGTGCATGTCATCGAGATGTCGTCCTACCAGATCGATCTCACGGCGAGCCTCGATCCGAGCGTCGGCATCCTGCTCAATATCAGTGAAGACCATATCGATCGCCACGGCACGCTTGCGCATTATGCGGCCGTGAAGGAGCGTCTGGTCGCAGGCGTGCCGCCGCAGGGCACCGCGATCGTCGGCGTCGATGACCGATGGAGCCGTGCTGCCGCCGACCGCATCGAGCAGGCCGGAAAGCGCGTCGTTCGCGTCTCGGTGAGAAATTCGCTTCCCGACGGCATGTACGTCGATCACGAAACCATCTGGCGCGCGTCCGGCGGGGCGCGCAGCGAGGTGGCGCGGATCGGTGGCATCGGCTCGCTGCGCGGCTTGCACAACGCGCAAAATGCGGCCTGCGCCGCGGCTTGCGCGATCGCGCTCGGGGTGTCGAGCGAGGTCCTGCAGAAAGCTTTACGCAGCTTTCCGGGCCTTGCGCACCGCATGGAGCAGGTCGGCCGCCGAGGCAACGTGCTGTTCGTCAACGATTCCAAGGGTACCAATGCCGACGCAGCCGCACGCGCGCTGTCGTCTTTTTCCGACATTTTCTGGATCGCAGGGGGAAAGCCGAAGCTTGGCGGGATTGCGAGCCTTGCCGAATATTTTCCACGCATCCGCAAAGCCTACCTGATCGGCGAGGCCGCGCCAGAATTTGCGGCCACGCTCGGAAGCCAGGTTGCGCATGAGATCTCGCAGACGCTGGAAGTCGCTGTCGAGCGCGCCTCGCGCGACGCGGAAGCCTCGGGGCTCGCCGACCCGGTTGTGCTGCTGTCGCCTGCTTGCGCCTCGTTCGACCAGTACCGCAATTTCGAAATTCGCGGCACGGCGTTCCGCGAACTCGTCACCGCGTTGCCGGGCGTCAAGCCGGTGGTGTGAGAATGCGAACACGAAGTCTGGTTGGCGTTGCCACCCTTGTTCTGCTCGCCTTGATTTTCAGCCTATCCCTCTACGTGGCCCATATTGGTCGCGTATTTGGCGAATGTCGGCTTGTCCAGCTGCTTAAGGTCCCATCGCCGAACGGTAGCAAGTCAGTTGTTGCGTATCGCAAGGAGTGCGGGTCGACTGTTCCCGATAGCACGCAGGCGAGCATCGTTTCGACCGGAAACTCCTTCTCACCCGAACGCGCGCCTCCCTTCTTCGTCATTTCGGGTCATCAGGACATCCTTGCCACATGGAGTGGAGAGCAGGTCGTCAGAATTGGGCTCATTCCGGGGGTAAACAGGGTCTACAAGCGCGACGAAAGCGCAGGAGACATTAGGATCCAGTACGAATGAAGCAAAGGTGTGAGCTTCGTGCCGGGTGTCAAGCCGGTGGTGTGAGCTCACGCCGTCATGGCCGGGCTCGTCCCGGCCATCCACGTCTTTCTAACTATCATGCTTCCAAGACGGGGATGCCCGGCACAAGGCCGGGCATGACGGGGGAATGGGGGTGACGTTCGCAAAGATAGCAGATCCATTAACCCCTTCGAAACCATCATGGGCGACCAATGGGAGATGACGGCCCTCAAGGCGAAAGCCCATGCTCTCCCGTGAACAGCGAAATCCGCTCAGCGACTGGTGGTGGACGGTCGACCGCCTGCAATTGGCGGCGATCTTCGCGCTGATCCTGGCCGGCATCATCCTGTCGCTGGCGGCGAGTCCGCCGGTGGCAACCCGAATTGGCCTCGACTCCTTTCATTTCTTCAACCGCCACGTCATGTTTCTGTTGCCATCCTTCATCGTTCTGTTGGGTGTGTCGTTTTTGTCGCCGCAGCAGATCAGGCGCACCGCGCTGATCGTGTTCTTGCTCTCGATGGCGCTGATCGTGGCGACGCTGCTGTTCGGCCCCGAGGTCAAGGGCTCGCGGCGCTGGATCACGCTCATCGGCGTGAACATCCAGGCTTCCGAATCCGCAAAACCCGCCTTCGTGGTGCTGGCGGCATGGCTGTTTGCGGAATCGGCGCGGCGCCCCGAGATGCCCGCGACCTCGATGGCGCTGGTGCTGCTACTGATGCTGGTTTCGACGCTGGTGATGGAGCCGGACTTCGGCCAGACCATGCTGATCCTGATGGTGTGGGGCGCCTTGTTCTTCATCGCCGGCATGCGAATGATCTGGGTCGCGGGGCTTGCAGGCGCCGCAGGCGCCGGACTGTTCGGCGCCTATCTGTTCGTGCCGCACGTTGCGGGCCGCATCAAACGCTTCGTCAATCCCGCGTCCGGCGACACCTTTCAGGTCGATACCGCGATGGAGGCTTTCGGCAATGGCGGCTGGTTTGGGCTCGGGCCCGGCGAAGGCATCGCCAAACGCAGCCTGCCGGACAGCCACACCGATTTCGTGTTCGCGGTGGCGGCCGAGGAGTTCGGAATCATCCTTTGCCTCGTGCTGCTCGCGCTGTTTGCCTTCGTAGTGATCCGCGCGCTTTCGCGCGCTTATGCAACCGAGGACATGTTCGCGCGTTTTGCGGCTTCGGGCCTTGCGATTCTCTTCGGCGTGCAGGCCGCGATCAACATGTCGGTCAATCTGCAACTGATCCCGGCCAAAGGCATGACCTTACCATTCATCTCCTATGGCGGGTCGTCGATGGTTTCGCTCGCCTATGGGGTCGGCATGTTGCTGGCCTTGACGCGGCAGCGGCCGCGCACCGAACTGGAATCGCTGAGCGCGAGCGCCGCGCCCAGCTACGCGTAGGGAATCACACTATTCCTTGTCATTGCGAGATGTTTCCTTCGTCATGCGCGGGCCTCGACCCGCGCATCCATCGATCTTTAGAAGCTTCTTGCAAGCGGATGGGTTGCCGGGTCAAGCCCGGCAACGACGCGCGCGCTGCTCGCATTGACGGCCGAAATTTGCAACTATCCCGTCCATGAGTAATTCACCCATGATCCTGCTCGCCGCAGGCGGCACCGGCGGGCATCTTTTTCCGGCGGAAGCGCTCGGCGTCGAACTGATGAAGCGCGGCTTGCGCGTGCGTCTTGCGACCGACTCCCGCGCGCTGCGTTACTCGGGCCTGTTCTCCAAGGACATGATCGACGTGGTGCCGAGCGAGACCGTGCGCAGCCGCGCGCCATGGTCGCTCGCGCGCACCGGCCTTACGCTTGCCGGAGGCTTTGCCGTGGCGCTCAATCTTTTGCGCAGGCTGAGGCCCGCGGCCGTCGTCGGCTTCGGCGGCTATCCGACCTTGCCGCCGCTTCTGGCGGCGCGACTGCTGCGCATTCCCGGCGTCATTCACGACGCCAATGCGGTGCTCGGCCGCGCCAACCGCTTCCTGTCGAGCCGGGTCGATGCGATCGCAACCTCGCTCCCCGGCGTGCTCGACCGCGATCCTGCGCTGGCATCGAAAACCACCACCGTCGGCACGCCGATGCGGCCTGCGATCCTGGCCGCGGCGGCCGTCGAATATGTCGCTCCTGATTCCGCCGGGCCGTTTCGCTTGCTGGTGATCGGCGGCAGCCAGGGCGCGCGCGTGATGGCCGATATCGTGCCAGGCTCCATCGAACGGCTTGAACCTTCGCTGTGGAACAGGCTGGTGCTGACGCAACAGGTTCGCGAGGAAGACATGGCGCGCGTGCGCGCCGTCTATGACCGCATCAAGATCAAATGCGAACTGGCGCCGTTCTTCGCCGATTTGCCGGCGAAGCTTGCATCCCACCATCTGGTGGTTTCGCGCTCGGGCGCCGGCACCGTCGCCGAACTCGCCGCCATCGGCCGCCCGTCGATCCTTGTACCCCTGCCGGGCTCGATCGACCAGGATCAGTTCGCCAATGCCGGCGTCCTTTCGAAAGTAGGGGGCGCTTTGCGGATTCCGCAAAGCGAATTCACCTCCGACCGCCTGGCGTCGGAAATCTCCGCCCTTGCCGCCGAGCCTTCCAGATTGACCGCGATGAGGAAGGCCGCGCGCAGCGTCGGCCGGTTAGATGCCGCCGAGCGCATGGCTGATCTGGTGATGAAAGTGGCGGGAATCTGACGGAAAAAGTCCTTGTCACGCCCGGCAAAAGCGGGGCATCCAGTAACTGGCGCACCTGATTTGGATTGCAGGCTTCGCGGTATACTAGTGTCCCGGTTCTGACATTCGTATCATGTCGCGGCACCTTCGTTTACGAATGTCAGAACCAAAGGGACACTAGAAATTTAAGATTCTAGTGTGGTTTTGGCTTTGACATTCGATTTGAGGACTCGCTGCGATACTGGATCGAATGTCAAATCCACCACACTGGATCGTCCCTTTCGCGGATGATGACGTCGGGGAAATTGCTATGAGACTACCGCGGGAAATCGGACCCATTCATTTCGTCGGGATCGGCGGTATCGGCATGAGCGGCATCGCCGAGGTGTTGTGCAATCTCGGCTATGTTGTGCAGGGATCGGACGCTTCCGAGAGCGCCAATGTCGCGCGCTTGCGCGACAAGGGCATCAAGATCGCGATCGGCCATAGGGCCGAAAACGTCAACGGCGCCGACGTCGTCGTGGTATCGACCGCGATCAAGCGCGACAATCCCGAACTGACGGCCGCACGTGCCCAGCGCATCCCGGTGGTGCGCCGCGCCGAGATGCTGGCCGAACTGATGCGGCTGAAAAGCTGCGTGGCGATTGCGGGCACCCACGGCAAGACTACCACGACTTCGATGGTTGCAGCCCTGCTCGACGCCGGCGATCTCGATCCGACCGTGATCAATGGCGGCATCATCAACGCCTATGGCACCAATGCGCGGCTGGGGGCGGGCGAATGGATGGTGGTGGAAGCGGACGAAAGCGACGGCACTTTCTTGAAGCTGCCGGCCGACATCGCCATCGTCACCAATGTCGACCCTGAGCATCTCGATCATTTCAAGACCTTCGATGCGGTTCAAGAGGCGTTCCGCAATTTCGTCGAGAACGTGCCGTTCTACGGTTTCGCGGTGATGTGCATCGACCATCCCATCGTGCAGGGCCTCGTCGGCAAGATCGAGGATCGCCGGATCATCACCTACGGCGAAAATCCGCAGGCCGATGCGCGGCTCGTCGATCTCGTTCCATCCGGCGGCGGTTCGCAATTCACCGTCGCGTTCCGCGATCGCAAGACGGACGCCTTGCATGAGATCAGGGATATTCACCTGCCGATGCCGGGCCGGCACAATGCGCTCAACGCCACCGCGGCGATTGCGGTTGCGCATCAGCTTAAGCTCTCCGACGAGGCAATCCGCAAGGCGATCGCGGGCTTTGGCGGCGTCAAGCGGCGGTTCACCAGGACCGGCGAGTGGAACGGCGTCACCATCATCGACGACTATGGCCATCATCCGGTCGAGATCGCGGCGGTGCTAAGGGCTGCGCGCGAGTCCACCAATGGAAGGATAATCGCGGTGGTGCAGCCGCATCGCTACACCCGCCTGCAGTCGTTGTTCGAGGAATTCTGCACCTGCTTCAACGACGCCGACACCGTCGTCGTGGCCGAGGTCTATCCGGCCGGGGAGGCGCCGATTGAGGGCATTGACCGCGATCATTTTGTGCTGGGGCTTCACGCGCATGGCCATCGCGAGGTGATACCGCTCGCCAATGCGAACGAACTGGCGAATGTGATTCACGGCATCGCCGGACGCGGCGATCTCGTGGTGTTTCTCGGCGCCGGCAACATCACGCAATGGGCCTATGCGCTCCCGGGCGAATTGAAGGCATTGGGGTGAACGGGAAGAATGTTAAGCGACATGCATTCGCTTTCGTCATGGCCGGACTTGTCCTCTCCGTTCCCTCCCCCCTTGTGGGGGAGGGTTAGGGAGGGGGGTAAGCCGCAGACGCCGGAGTTCGTGGTACCCCCCTCTCCAACTCTCCCCCACAAGGGGGGAGAGGGCCGACCGCGCCTCGCGGCCACGCCGTTGTCCATCAACGCATGACCTTTCCCGACATCACGCCGGAGCTAAAGCGCGCGATGCCAAAATTGCGCGGGCGGATGCTTGCCAATGAAAGCCTCGCGCCGCTGACCTGGTTTCGCGTCGGCGGCCCCGCGCAGGTTCTGTTCACGCCGGCGGACGAGGATGATCTCGCCTATTTCCTCAAACACTTGCCGGCCGAACTTCCACTTTATGTGGTCGGCGTCGGCTCCAACCTGATCGTGCGCGACGGCGGCATGGCGGGCGTGGTGATTCGGCTATCGCCGCGCGGCTTTGGCGAGGCGAGCGTGCAAGGTGAAATCGTCTCCGCCGGCGCGGCTGCGCTGGACAAACGCGTGGCCGAGGCGGCGGCAGCCGCCAATGTCAGCGGGCTCGAATTCTTCTTCGGCATACCCGGTACCATTGGCGGGGCGCTGCGCATGAATGCCGGCGCTAACGGCGTGGAAACCCGGGACGTCCTGGTCGAGGCGTCGGGCGTATCGCGCGACGGAAACAAGCTCGCCTTCACCAATGCCGACATGAAGCTCGCCTATCGCCATTCGGGCGTTGACGAATCCATCATTTTTACCTCGGCGCGCTTTTTCGGCAAAACCGCCACGCCCGAGGCGATCCGGAGGCGGATGAACGAGGTGCAGAGCCATCGCGAGACCGCGCAGCCGATCCGTGAAAAGACCGGGGGATCGACCTTCAAGAACCCGCCGGGCCAAAGCGCCTGGAAGCTGATCGATGCCGCCGGATGCCGTGGCTTGCGCGTCGGCGGGGCGCAGGTGTCG
>Ga0307474_10002773_pt1 | contig 12591 bp, 6 predicted proteins | sample atmos_gasesECM1C_2_FD_203312 | JGI IMG/M metagenome (GOLD analysis project Ga0307474, IMG submission 203312) | Hardwood forest soil microbial communities from Morgan-Monroe State Forest, Indiana, United States - atmos_gasesECM1C_05 | ecosystem: Environmental > Terrestrial > Soil > Temperate... | reverse complement strand
CGCGTGGATCCTGTTTGTCACCCACACCACAGTGAGTGTTCCCGCTCTAATGGGGACCATCATGTGCATGGGAGTAGCCACGGCAAACAGCATTCTCGTTGTGAGCTTTGCGCGGGAGCAAATGGACTCGGGACGGGACCCGATCGCAGCCGCGCTGGAAGCGGGTTTCACACGCTTTCGCCCAGTGTTAATGACCGCGTTGGCCATGATTATCGGTATGGTTCCCATGGCCCTCGGACTCGGTGATGGAGGCGAACAGAATGCGCCTCTAGGAAGAGCCGTCATCGGCGGCTTGCTGTTTGCAACGGTTTCCACACTTTTCTTTGTTCCCACATTCTTCAGCCTGTTGCACGGACGACGGCAAAAAGCCGCAACAGCCGCTGAGACCGGCTCTCAAATCAACGGAGGTGAATGACCATGCCTGAACTTGAAGTGAAAGAACCAATTGCGAAAGCCCACACTACCCCATCGAATCTCCGCAAAGGACAGCAGAAGTCCATCAGGGAACGGATCCTGCCGTTCGCGATCGCGGCGATTGCCGCCGGAGTGCTCGTTGCCGGAATACGGTCGCGCATGCACGCCGAAGCCGATTTGCGCACAGTCACCGCACAGATGGCCGTTCCCTCGGTTGCTGTCGCGCATCCGAAACTCGCTGCGCCGGCCAACGAAATCATCCTCCCCGGAAGCATTGATCCGTTTATCTCATCGCCCGTTTACGCGCGCACGGACGGCTATTTGAAAAAGTGGTATTTCGATATCGGTGCTCATGTAAAGGAAGGGCAGTTGCTCGCTACCATCCAGTCGCCGGAGATTGACGAGCAGCTCGCCCAGGCGCGGAGCACTCTGGTCACTGCCCAAGCCAATCTCCAACTTGCTGAGATTACCAATGAACGCTACAAAGCAATGTTTCAGAAGCACGCCGTCTCGCAGCAAGATGCCGACAACGCTGCCGGCAGTTATGCGGCGAACAAAGCTATCGTCGATGCCGATACAGCGAGCGTGCGGCACTATGAAGCATTGGTCGGCTTCGAAAGGGTCTACGCTCCGTTCAATGGGGTGATCACAGCACGCAATACGGACCTCGGCGATCTGATCAATGCCGGCAGCAACTCGGCGCCCAAGACCGACCTCTTTCACATCGCCCAGACCAACACTCTGCGGGTGTACGTGAATGTTCCCGAGGAATATTCGCGCGGCATTCAGACCGGAAAAACAGTTGCGAACATCGTGTTGGCTGAACTCCCCGGCCAAAAATTCCCCGGAAAAGTTGTGCGCACTTCCGAAGCGATCAACGGAACCACGCGAACGCTATTGACGGAGATCGATCTCCCCAACCCAGCTAATGTCCTGCTTACGGGATCATATGCGGAAGTACACCTGAGCATTCCTTCCGCGAAAACCACATTCCTGGTTCCGGTAAACACCTTGATCTTCCGGTCTCAGCATTTGCAGGTAGGCCTAATCAGGAACGGCAAGGCAGTGCTTACAGATCTTACCCCCGGTCACGACTTCGGTTCGGAAATGGAAGTTGTTGCCGGCCTAAAAGCGGATGATCAGGTAATCGTGAATCCGCCCGATTCACTCGTGACTGGACAGGCAGTCAACGTCGTCCAAGCGTCGCTCCCGGGAGATTCACAATGAAACCGTTGCAGACGACCACTCCAGTAACAATCCGGCCGGCGTGCCTCGCCGCGTCTCTTGCCGCAATTCTGTCGGTCGGTGGTTGCGCCGTCGGCCCGAAGTACAAAACTCCTACTGTTCCGACGCCACCGGCGTACAAGGAACTCGCAAACTGGAAGGCCGCCCAACCCAACGACCAAAAACTGGGTGGAAACTGGTGGGAGATTTTCCAAGACCCCCAACTCGACTCTTTTGAGGAGCAAGTGAATGTCTCGAATCAAAACCTCAAGGGAGCCGTGGCCCAATACCAGCAAGCACGCGCTGCCTTACGCTACAATCGCGCAGACTACTACCCGACGCTTACCGCCAGTCCCTCCACCGCTCGCGACAAATATTCCGAGAATCGGCCCGCTTCTAGTCCTACGCTTCAGGGCGTCACCTTCAACGACTTTACCGTGCCGTTAAATCTGTCCTACCAAGTCAATGCTTGGGGTCGCGTGAGTCGCAACGTTGAGTTTTACCGCGAGCAGGCGCAAGCAAGCGCCGGCGATCTCGCCGTAGTCAATCTCACTATGCATGCCGACTTGGCTGTGAACTATTTTGCGGCTCGCACCCTGGACGCTGAGGAAAAACTGCTCCAAGACACGGTGAAGCAATACCAAGAAGCTCTTCAACTGACCGAAGACCGCTATCAGGGTGGAATTGGTTCGGAGGTGGAAGTTGAGCAAGCCAAGACCATCCTCGAGACGACGCGCGCGCAGGCTGTCGATGTGGGAGTAGCCCGCGCGCAATATGAGCATGCTGTTGCGATCCTGATCGGCAAGCCACCGGCAAAGTTCAGCCTTCCGCCGTTGCCTATCACCGCCTCTCCCCCATCCATTCCTGCCGGATTGCCTTCCGAGTTGCTCGAGCGTCGGCCGGATATTGCCGCAGCTGAGCGCCGCGTCGCGGCATCCAACGCGCAAATCGGAATCGCAAAATTGGCCTACTACCCAGTGATCAATCTATTTGCCTCGGGAGGATTCGACAGCGGCGCGCTCACGACACTGTTTCAGGGACCAAGCGCAATCTGGGCGATCGGAGGTTCCGCTGCGCAAACGATCTTTGATGGGGGCCGACGACGTGCCGCATCGGATGAAGCAAGAGCCGGTTACGATTACGCCGTCGCTAACTATCGTGAGACCACTCTCACCGCGTTCCAACAGGTTGAGGACAATCTCGCCGCCTTGAGCGTCCTGGAAAACGAGGCAGAAGTCCAGGCAACCGCCGTAGAAGCTGCTCAGCGATCGCTTGACCTCTCGGTCACGCGCTACGAGGGAGGCGTAACCACCTATCTTGAGGTGATTACCGCCCAGAATGCCGCACTCGCCGATGAAGTCACTGCCGTAAACATTCTTGGCAGGCGCATGGCCAGCGCAGTTCTATTGGTCGAAGCCCTCGGCGGCGGCTGGGACAGAAACGAGCTTCCGCAGCGACCGGAGTGCTGCGGCAAGTTGGCCCGCAATTCGGATTAATCGCATTTCAACTTCGCTTTAATTCAGCCGTCAGTGGTGAAACGGGTCATCCACATGGGGTTCCCGAGCATTTAATTGATGTCAAGTTTCGCGCGGCGAAAAGATCATCCGACGCGAGCCAATCCGCGGGCGAACACCATGCCTCGGTAAATCGTCCAGTTCAGACGCTCGACGCAACACCGTGCAACGCGTTGATCCGCAATGCTTTTTGAGTCGCTGCGGCCGCGCTTGATGCGCTCGAACACAAACCAGCAGAGACCGCTAAGCGCATTTCTGAGATCCGAAATGAGAGGGCATCATCATCTTGGCGCGGTAATAGAGGTCCACGCAAGAATCCTCGTTTGGACATTTGAAGGTTTGTACATTATTCGGGAATTTCTTACTTCAAATAATCCGCGAGTGAGCCGCGCCGATTTCAGCCATCGAGGCCGACGTGTCTTCAGTGATTCCCGCCTTGGGGTAGGCGCAAAAGAGAGAAACACTGGGGTCTTGCAGACGCCCTTGATCAATTCATTGGGGGTTCGAGCGGAACGCCAGCGCGTTTTAGCCTCCTCATAGCCCGGGTTTTCTAAACGCTCGCTAGATCAGACTACCCGCAAGCTGTACAGCATGCGGCCACTCGTCAGCCATGACCGTGGCTTGCACGACCTACAGTTCTGGCGCAACAAGGCTCGGAGATGTATGCTTCATCACAAAGAAGCAGTTATTGCCAGGTCTCAAAATGTCCTCAGTTCGAAAGCCCCTCTCTACCGTTTTGTTTTCGATCGCTCTATTTGTCCCTTTGAATGAGATGGCCGCGCAGACTACCGCATCAGGCGGAATCGCGGGTGTTGTCTCTGACCCGAGTGGTGCAGTAATGCCCAATGCAATTGTCGAGTTGAAAGATCCCACAAAGGGTACGCATGAACGGGAGGAAACGGATCACGATGGGATTTACCGATTTTTCTTTGTACCGCCAGGACAATATGTCCTGACAGTGACTCACCCGCAGTTTCAAACCGACATCAGGACGGTGACGATAGCGCTGGGACCGACGACAACCGTGAATGTCTCCCTAAAGCTTGAAAGTCAACGCTCATCGATCGTAGTCACTACGGACGCAAGTTTGCTCCGCGCTGAAAATGGCGACGTGTCGGCGACGATAACGCAAAAAGAAATTTCGGAGCTTCCAAATCCGGGCAACGATCTTACGTACATAGCTCAAACTGCCCCGGGGGCGGTTATGAATACCGACATTCAAGGAGGGGCAAATTTTTCCATCCTCGGAATGCCCGGTTTTTCCTATCTGCATACGATTGATGGAATGAACGACAACGATAACGGGGTGAATTTAAGTCAGATTGGAGCATTGATCTTATTACTAGGCCAGAATCAGGTCCAGGAGTCGACAGTGGTAACCACGGGGTATTCTGGGCAATTCGGCGGGGCAGCTGGCGGCAACATAAACTACATCACGAAATCCGGAAGCGACGCGTTTCACGGCAATGCACAATACTATTGGAATGGTCGAGCGCTAAACGCCAACGACTGGTTTCTGAATGCGTTTGGCAATCCGAGACCTTTTTCGATCGCGAATCAGTGGGCGGCATCCATTGGCGGCCCGATCAAGAAAGACGCCCTTTTCTTTTTTTTCGACACAGAAGGCCTGCGAATCTCAATCCCGCAAAACGCTCTGGTCACGATTCCGAGTCCCGAGTTTGAAACAGCAACTATCGCGAATATCGATTCCGATCCAAGGCTCGGACCGGCCACCGACGCTTTCTACGGAAAAATGTTCGCCCTTTATAACGCGGCCCCCGGAAAAACGCCGACCGCTCCAGGCGCCGGGCCCATTGACCCTTTGGGATGCAGCGGCTTTGCGGATGTTGGCTCGGGTCTTGGCATTAGCGTCCCATGCTCCCGTTATTTTTTCGCGAGTCGCAGTCGACCGAGCCAGGACGCGCTCGTTTCGGGGCGTTTCGACTGGAACGTCGATACGAACGACAGGGTCTTTCTTCGGGTTCAATACGACCATGGACGCGGCGCGTCCGGCACCGATTTGATAAGTCCGATTTTTGACACAGACTTTACTCAGCCTTGGTGGCAGGCGCAATTGCAGGAGACGCACACGTTCAGCGCATCCGCCGCAAATCAGTTCCTGGTAGCGGGTTCTTATTTCGCTGGGATTTTTCAACTAAAGAATGCGTCTCAAGCGTTGGCTGCATTCCCCACCACTTTGAATTTTGTGGATGGTCCTTACACGAATCTCGGGGGAGCCGGTAACTTTACCGCCTTTGGGTTTGGACGCTATAACACGCAGTACCAACTTTCCGATGACTTCGCGACGACTCTCAAACGACACAGGCTTGGATTCGGCGCGCAGCTCGGCCTCACGTATTGGAGTGAACTGCCAAGAAAGTCCGCTACGATTGGTCACCTGGATGTCCAATCGCTGCGGGCATTTTTTGAAGGCGGCGTCGACCCAGACTCGCCTGCAGTCGATTTCACAACGCTCACACAATCGTTTACATCGCAGAACAAACTGCCGATTTCGTTTTTGAATTTTGCACTTTATGCGAATGACGAGTGGCGCGCGCGATCGAATCTGGTGCTGACCTTGGCTCTTCGAGCTGAACACTACTCCAATCCAAGCTGTGAGAGTCGTTGTTTTGCGCGACTGGTGAAACCGTTCGATGAGCTCAATCACGATCCGAATTTGCCGTACGATCAGGCGATCCTAATCGATCAAAAGCATCCGTTCAACGCCATCGATACTATTTTGTGGTCGCCACGGTTGAGTGTGGCCTGGCAACCCTTTGGCGCATCCAGAAGCACCGTGATTCGAGGTGGCGTGGGCGTCTTCTACGATCCTGTGCCCGGCGGAATTCTGGACTCGTTCTCGGGAAACTCACCGCTTCTGAATACTTTCACTGTGGTGGGAGGCAATATTGCTCCTGACGAATCTACCAGCCTGTTCAAGACAGCGGCTACTTCGAACACAGCGTTCACACAGGGATTTGCCACGGGCCAAACTCTGGAACAGATCCAGGCCGCGGCTCCGGATTTCGTTCCGCCAGCGATCAACGATTCAACCAGGCACACGCACTCGCCAGAGTACCAGCGATGGAGCGTCGAGTGGCAACACGGCTTCGGCCCCGACACTTCGTTCAGTGTAGGGTACTTTGGACATCACGGGATTTATGGCCTGCTGCAAAATCCGAACGCCAATGCATTCGGATTCGGATCCTTGCCGGTGGGGCGATGTGGCGAACCGGTTCCCGCATGCGCGCCGGACCCAAAGTTCAGCGGGGTCACTGAAGTTCTTACAAACGCGGTCTCGAGTTATCACGGCATGGTGGTCTCCTTCCAGCGGCGTTTCGGGGGAAGGAGTCAGAGTCTATTTCAAGTGAACTATACGTACGGGCATGCTCTCGACGAGGTTTCGAGCAACGGCAATTTCATATTCAGCAACGCGACGTTGACGTTTGCACAAGATCCCGGCAATCCGCGCGGAAGCTATGGATCGGCGGATCACGACGTTAGGCACTCGCTCAACGCGAAATATGTTTGGGAGGTCCCGCTGCAAACAGTCTTTAGCCGTCATATGCCGGACAAACTGGTAAGCGGCTGGCAGGTTTCAGGGACGATTTTTGCGCGGTCGGGTTTTCCGTACACGGTTATCGATTTCGAGCAGTCATCGAGCTTGGTTTCAAACAACTACTTCAGTTTGTTGTATGCCGTGCCGGTCAACGCTCTCCGTGGGGATCCATCTTGTGGGAAAGGGGCTGCGATTTCGTCGCCGTCGCAACCGTGTCAAACACCGCAGGTTTTGCAGGATGGGAGTACGCCCAATCCCAAAGCTCGATTCATTCAATCGGGTTGCGCGACGGGATTCAACAAAGGGTACTTACCGGCTGCTTCGGGACCCTGTGACGGCCCTGAAGTTTCTTTCGCACAAGGGCGAAACCGTTTTCGCGGACCAAGCTACTTCAACACCGATTTCACAATTATCAAGAACACGAAACTGCCGAGGTGGGAGAACGCGAGCCTGGGGATCGGAGCCCAATTTTTCAATTTCTTGAACCACGCCAATTTTGGTTTTCCGGATTTTGGAATATCCAGCCCCACCTTTGGCCAGGTCTTCAGTCTGGAACAGCCACCCACCAGTATCTTGGGGAGCGGATTCGGTGGCGACGCAGCGCCGCGGATGATCCAACTCAAAATGCAGCTGACATTCTAACTGTTTTGAGAGATCAGAAATTTGAAATTGTCCAGACGTTTCCGTTGGTAGTCCAGTGCTGTACCGCGACGCGTCGACCTTCCGGAGAAGGGAAGGCTAGTGTTTCACCGCTACCGCCTTCATAGGCCCACAAGGGGTGCACGCTTCCCTTAAGATCCGTCCGTAAGAGAATCCTTCCTTCCTTTGTATCTGCGATGGCGAAAAAGCCCTTGGAGTCGGGCGACCAGACAAATGTCAGCAGGGGGTTCTGAAACTTCAGGTGGACATCCTGAGTCAGTTGTTCTTGAAGAGAAGTTATGCGGATAGGTGCATCAGAACTTGCAGTCGAAGCGATGTGCTTACCGTCGGGAGAAAGGTCGAACCACCAGTCATTCTTCACTGGGTCCATTTCGAATCGCGTTAACTCCCGACCACGTCCGGTGAAAACGTCCAAAGCCGAGACGACTACTCGTTTGAGATCCTGGGTAGGTTCCGCAATCACACAAAGCGACAAAAGCGAACAACTAATTCCGGCCTCCGCCTTTGCCGTGAATATCCGCTCCGAAGTCCCCCCAGCGACGGGTACCCGCATGATTGGCATCGGAGTAAGCCACGGCGATGAATTTTCAATGGGCCCTCGGAAAAACAACCACTTGCCATCGGGGCTGACATGAAGCAACCCACTTGCACTGGGGACGAGAGTTTCCGCAATATCCGAATCGAGCGCCTGTTTGTAGATACCAAAGGTCCCGGTGCGATTCGAGACAAAAATAATGCCCTTGCCGTCGGGCGTCCATGCGCCAACTCCATCCGAGCTTTCACTCTTTGGAAAGCGAGTTTGGCGAAGAATGGACATCCCGTCGGCGCTTAGGTCTGCGATGTAGGAGGCCAAATGTGAATTCCATCTTAGAAAGGCCACCTTCTTCCCGTCAGCGGTTACACTCATGGAATTCATGCATGAGTCCCCAACATGTGTGAGTTGGGTCGCCGATTGGGTGACCTGACCCGAGTGTTGGTCAACGCGCATCATCCAAAAGTTGCACCTGGAACCAAAAAATGAACTAGGCTCCTCGACAACGTATAGAAACCGGCCGTCCGGAAGCCACAGGTAGTCGCGAACTTTCTTCGTCTCTGGAGGCTGCAACAATACGACCGGGGCGCCGCCTTTGAGATCTCTACTCAGGAATGTATCGCCCGATTCATCTGTCTTGACGTAGATGATCCGCTGTCGGTCATGCGACCAACGTAGACAACACAGTGCACTATTCGCATCCGGATCGTACAGTTTATGCGGGCTTGTCGCGTCGGCATCTGTTGACCATAGCTCGAGTGGACCAAACTTGCCCATATTTTGGCCGAAAGCGACCTGAGATCCATCCGATGAGATATCAAAGACAACGGCTTTCTCCCGCAGCTTGGTCGGCATACCACCCGATTGAGGAACAACCCAGATTGCGTCCGCTCCTTGGAGTGCCGCTGGCGGCGTAGTCGACGTAGGATGTGTATTGACTGTGAACTTCGTGCCGTCTGGGAACCACGGGCCAACTTCCCACTGTAATGTTTCGACTCCCGGGACGTTGGGCAATGGAATCAGCCGAGCGTCCCCAGTATGCAGATCCTTTAAGTACACACGCGTTGAATCGACATACGCCAGAGTTTTTCCATCAGGCGAAATAGCGCCAGTTGTGATCCGGTTTTCTGGCGAATTCATGGTCAGTTGCTGAAACTCAGGTTGAGTTGGGGTACCCGCCTTGTGCTTGGCAATCCACACCGCGAACACCAGCGCCGCCATCAACAAAATTGACGCACCCACTTCAATCCAGCGCGCAACACGGGAACGGGGAAAAATTCGGCGGTGCAACCGTCTGAGATCGGCCGCCAACTCCGAGCACGATTGATAGCGTAAGTTTCGATCCTTCTCGATTGCTTTAGTGACGATTTTGCCGAAATCTGAAGGCAACTTTGAGTTCGCGGCACGGACTGATGGCGGCCTTTGGTCGAGGATGGCGTCGAGTAGCTCGCCTCGAGTGCTGCCTCTGAACGCGCGTCGTCCAGTAGCCATTTCATATAGCACCAAGCCAAATGAAAAGACATCCGTTCGGACGTCCAGTTTTTCTCCGCGGACCTGTTCTGGAGACATGTAGCCCGCTGTGCCGAATACAGCGCCTGTGAAGGAAAGCCGGTGATCGTCCCGAAGGTGAGAATATCTGCGAGCGGACTCGCTCCGTAAGGGAGTGTCGGAAGAATCTCCTGCCTGGAGCTTCGCTAAGCCAAAATCGAGAACCTTTGCCTGATTGCTGGACGTAACGAATATATTGGACGGCTTGATGTCACGATGAACGATGCCACGCGCGTGGGCAGTTTCGAGAGCGCTCGCAATCTGGAGCGCCAGCGTAAAAAGCTCGTCCGCCGGCATCGGCTTGCCGCCGATACGCTGTTCCAGGGTGGTTCCGTCCAGAAATTCCATGGCGATGAACGGCTGCCCCGTTGCGTCATCGATGTCGTAAATCGTGCAGATGTGGGGGTGGTTCAAGGCGGAAGCGGCATGCGCTTCGATCCGAAACCGTCCGATCGCGTGGGCATCCTCAGCCATTTCAGGCGGTAGAAACTTCAATGCGACAACACGCTGCAATTTCGTATCTTCAGCTTTGTACACGATCCCCATACCGCCCCCGCCGATTTTCTCGACGATGCGGAAACGACCGACGAGTGAACCAGGTGAGGGGCCGTCGAGTTGGTTGTTGCCGCCAGAATCCGACACTAGTGCTTTCGCAGCGACGTCTAGCCCTTTTTGTTCGAAGAGTGTTGCCGTGGAATCGCTGAAAGTGAGCAACGACTCCACTTCTTTGCGGAGCTCAACATCATCTTTGCAGGCCGTGCTGAGGAAGTCCGCGCGTTGCGCCGGCGGAATACGGAGTGCCGAATGATACAGCTCTTCGACCTGCCGCCAGCGTTCAGGATTCATGGCGTTTCGCTCCGCTCATCTCGCGCAGAAGCCATGCTTGGGCAATTTTCCAGTCCCGCATTACCGTCTCCGGGGAAACTTTCAGCACCTCCGCAGTTTCCTTGACATCGAGCCCACCAAAGAACCGAAGCTCAACGACTTGGCTTTTGCGCTCATCGACGGCAGCAAGCTTGTTCATCGCCTCGTCCAGAGCCGCGAGGTCCGGATCGCTTTCTGCTGCTGGGGGCTGAACTTCACTCAAACTGACTCGGACAAGGCCCCCGCCCCTTTTTCGGTAGTCTCGCGAGCGCGCGTAGTCGGTCAAGACTCGTCGCATCAGCCGCGCACAGACTGCAAGGAAGTGAGCGCGATTTTGCCAACTCACTTTTTGTACCCCGATCAGCCGCAAATAGACCTCATTGATAAGCGCGGTAGTCTGCAGCGAATGGCCGGGTCGTTCGCCAGCCATATAGTGGCGCGCGGCTTTGCGCATTTCGCGATAAACGAGAGGCGTGATTTGTCGAAGGGCTTCCTCATCGCCTTGTCGCCACGCTTGCAGCAGACCGGTTAGGTTTTGCGTTGAGGATGAAGCCACGATGTTTCTCGGGAGCCGTCTTTGCCTTGCTGATTGGCGAAATCTTATCACGGCGCTCTTACGCAGCAACTCTAATTACTTTGCAACTAATGCCAGTTCTTACCTCGATTTCACGCCTTACTAGATGAACGACAAGAACGTTCACACAACATGAGCGCCTGCCGGACAGCGAGCGCTCTCTGGCGAGGTGTCCATGAGATTCCTCTACTGTGCTCTATTCGTTTTGCTGAACCATTCCATTTGCGTCGCCCATCAATACACCGCCGATACAACCGGGACGCCCTCTGCATCGCCGCCGTCCCAGCTCCGTCATCTAAGGTCTGGATCTCCGAGCGATCAATTTCAGGTCGCGCAATCCTACGTCGCAGGAACGAACGGACAACCGGACTTCAAGAAAGCGTTCAGTTGGTACAAGAAGGCCGCTGACCGCGGACACTCTGGAGCGATGACTAAGATTGGACAGATGTACTTATTCGGTTCGGGAGTCACGCAGGACTATCAAAAGGCATTCAAGTGGTTCTTGATGGCCGCCTCGATTGGCGAAGCCGCGGCACAATTTGATCTGGGTCTAATGTATTTCAACGGACTGGCCGTACCTGCGGACCCCGGGCAGGCGCTCAAATGGTGGGAACTCGCTGCCGCGAAGGGGAACGATAACGCTGCGTCAGGCTTGGGTTTCGCCTATTTCAACGGAGCCGGTGTGCCCAAGGACGCAGCTCGCGGATGCCAATTTTTTGCACAAGGCGCAACGGCGGGCTCTGTTGAAGGCGAATACAACCTCGGTTATTGCTACGACGTAGGCGAAGGCATTGAGCAGGATGCCATCGAAGCAGCCCACTGGTACGGCGAGGCCTCTACGCGGGGGTATGCGCCCGCGCAAACAAATCTAGGCAAGCTCTACTTGGCCGGAAATGGGGTTGCGAAGGACGAGGCGCGAGCTCTGCGACTGTTTCATCTCGGCGCCGAGGGCGGAAACGCCCGGGCGTTCACGAATCTTGCGACCAGCTATCACGACGGCGTGGGAGTCGTAAGAGATCTCGTCGCCAGCTACATGTGGCTGGAACTAGCAAGACGAAACGGGGAATCTGTCGAAGAAGCCATACGAGTAGTCGCGGGCGAACTCAACCAAGCCCAAATCGCCGAAGCCCAGATTCGCGCCGACCTCTGGATGACAACTCATGGAGCGGCGTACCGCACTCATTTGCCCGACCGATAAGTGAAAGCCCGGTACAGGTTTCGAGCCCTGCGCGGAATTCCCGCCTCACTCAGCTATGACCAAAGTTGATACCGATTCAATCGCTGTGAATGAAATTCTGGAATCATCATGAAAAATCTCGTTTGCAGCCTGGCAGCTTTCTTCTTTGTACTCATGACTAGCGGATGCGGCGGCGGGATGGGCTCTGAGGGCTGCGCGGGCGTCGGGTGCGGTTCATCCGCTGCTTCACCTCCTCCGTCCGCGCCTCCACCGGCGGCGGGCATCGTCACTCACTTCTCTGTGACCGGTGCGTCGAAGGCCACCACCGGCATGCCAATTAGTTTCACCGTCACTGCGTTGGATGGGTCCTCGAACGTGGTTCCGACCTACGCCGGCACAGCGCACTTCACCAGCAGCGACAGTCGGGCATTGCTTCCTACAAATTCCCAACTGAACAATGGAACACAGTCGTTTTCGGTCACCTTTCAGACCGTAGGCGACCAGTCCCGTATTGTCGCCGACGCT
>Ga0307474_10002772_pt1 | contig 12599 bp, 9 predicted proteins | sample atmos_gasesECM1C_2_FD_203312 | JGI IMG/M metagenome (GOLD analysis project Ga0307474, IMG submission 203312) | Hardwood forest soil microbial communities from Morgan-Monroe State Forest, Indiana, United States - atmos_gasesECM1C_05 | ecosystem: Environmental > Terrestrial > Soil > Temperate... | reverse complement strand
CCTGGCGTACTCGGCCTGCTTGCGCTGGGACTCCTGCTGCGCCTCGGCCGCGGCCTGGTTCGCCTGGGCCTGCGCGATCTGGGCCTGCCGCTGGATGGCGGCGTTGTGTGGCGCGGCCATCGCGTCGATGTAGCCGGTGTTCATGTCGTCGATGGACTGGATCTGCAGCGAGTCGACGATCAGGCCGATCTTGACCATCTCGGCCTTGGAGCCGTCGAGCACCTCGCTGGCCAGCTTCTGCCGCTCGGTCACGATCTCCTCGACGGTCATCGACCCGATGATCGACCGCAGATGCCCGGCGAAGATCCGCCCGGTCAGCGTCGACATCTGGTCCTGGTCGGACAGAAACCGCTGCCCGGCGTTGACGATGCTCTCCTCGTCGTTGCCGACCTTGAAGGCGATAACGGCCCGTACATTGAGCGAAATACCCTGCTTGGTCACGCAGGTCTCGGAGACCTCCGACTCGCACATGGACAGGGTCAGAAAGCTTGTCTTGCGGAAGAACGGTGGCACGAACGCGCCATGGCCGGTGACGACTTTGAAGGGCGCGCCGTCGCGCCCGAACTTCCCGCCCGATATAAGCATCGCCTCATCGGGCGCGGGAACACGGTAGCCGAGCATCTTTCATCTCCAGTCGAGATCCCCCGGCCAGTGCCGGGAGTAGTCACATCCTGCATTACCCGTCTTACTGCACATTTGGGTCATCTGGGAAGGGGTTCAGCGGGTCGGTCCACTCGCTCACGTCGACGGTGCGGTTGCCCCGGGATTCGATGACCAGAACGGTGGCGCCCTTGCGCAGCGGGGCTGGCGACCAGGCAATGTAGGCCTCGGTCCCGCCCCGGATCTTGACCAGCACCTCCCCGGGGCCGGCCGGCCCTCGCGTGGCCACGGTGAGCACGCCGATGCAGCCGATAAGCGAGTTCTCGCGTGCCACCGTCAGCCGCTCCTCATCCCTCCCAAACTGGTGCTCACAGTATGCCGCCCGGCGTGGGCGCGGGCGGTGCGACGGCGTGGGCGCGGGCGGTGCGGCGGCGTGGGCGCGGGCGGTGCGACGGCGTGGGCACGGGCGGTGCGACGGCTCGAGGACGCTTGGGGCCGGGGCCCTGGTGAAGAGGTTCGCGGAAGATACGGCGGGGGCGGAATAGGCGGGCGGGGTCCGCTGTTCCTACACATCGTCGGTGCGTTGTGTCCCCCGGGCCGCAACTATTGCCTTCGCGGAATACCGTTCGGCTGGAGCCGCGTTGTGCCACTCGCCGAGAGGCGACCGCGCACCGGCGCATGGCACGCCCTCGAGAGCATTGCGCTCCGGGGGCGTCGTCATGCCTGGCCCCGGTGCGCGGGCACGCTCAGCCCTTCAGCGCCCCGGAAACCAGCCCGCGCACGTAGAAGCGCTGCAGCGCCACGTACACCACGATGCACGGGATCATGGCGATGACCGCGCCGGCCAGCAGCAGCCCGTAGTTGACCGCCCCGTAGGTGCCGGTCTCCGCGTTACTCAGCGCCACCGGCAGGGTGAACAGGCTGTCGTTGGTCATGAAGCTCAGCGCGCCGAGGAACTCGGTCCAGGAGAACAGGAACGCGTAGAGCGCAGCGGTCGCGATCCCGGGCAGCACCAGCGGCCGGAGCACCGACATCAGGGTCCGGCTCACCGAGGCCCCGTCCACGCGGGCGGCGTCAACGATCTCGCGCGGCACCTGCAGGAAGCTGTTGCGCATCACGTAGACGCCGACCGGCAGGTTGAACGTGGTGTAGAACAGCGCGAGGCCGACCAGGTTGTTCAGCAGGTGCAGGAAGTGCATCTCGAGGAACAGCGGCGTCAGCACGGCCTGGAACGGGATCATGAACGCCAGCAGCACCAGGCCGAAGACCAGGCCCGAGCCACGGAACCGGAACAGCCCGAAGCCATATCCGGCCAGCGTCGACACCGCGGCGGTCAGCAGGGCGGTGAGCACGCCAACGATCAGGCTGTTCACCACGTTGCGCAGGATGTCGTCCTGGCCGGACAGCAGTGCCCGGTAGTTGGCGAACGTGAGATGACCGAAACTCGCGGCGGACGGCGGGTTGCTGACCGTCGACTCCGGCTGCAGTGAGCGGAACGTCTCCCACAGCAGGGGCAGGACGAAGACCGCGCTGATCAGGATGCCGCCCACGATAAACAGGGTCAGGCCGTCGCGGGCGCGGCCGCCCGCGCGCCGGCCGGCCCGGCCGGCCCGTGGCCCGGGAGCCTGGCCGTTGCCCGCGTGACCGACCGTCGCGGTCGCGCCGGACTGCGGCCGGCCGCTGCGCACCGAAGCCATTAGTCAGTGTCTCTCTGCAGGTAGTGGAACTGAATGAAGGTGATCAGGCCGACCACGATCACCAGCACGACCGACATCGCGCTAGCCAGGCCGACGTCGGTATCCGCGAACGCGGTCTGGAAGATCGACATCACCACGGACTCGGTGCTCGTGCCCGGGCCGCCGTCGGTGATGATGAAGAACTGGTTGAAGGCCAGGAACGAGCCGACCACCGAGATGATCAGGCTCAGCGCGATGGACCGGCGCAGCAGCGGCAGCGTGATGCGCCGCTCGGCGCTCCACCAGGACGCCCCGTCGACCCGGGCCGACTCGTAAATGTCGGTCGGGATGCCCTGCATGCCGGCCATCAGCAGCATCATCGTCAGTCCCGAGGCGAACCAGATGACCAGGATGCAGATCGCGGTGGTGGCCAGGCCGGTGTGGACGGTCCACGCGGTGGTGTCGGTCACCAGGTGGAGCCTGGACAGCACGAAGTTCGCGGTGCCCGAGCTCGGCTGCAACTCGACCACGGCCATGAAGCTCTCGGCCACCAGCCCGACGATGTACGGCAGGAAGATCAGCGTCCGGAACAGCGTCGTGCCCCGCCGGTTGGACCGCACGAAGACCGCCAGGGCGTACCCGACCACGAAGATCGGGATCGTCACGATCGCGGTGTACTTCAGCGTGAACAGAATCGACTGCAGGAACACCGAGTTGTGGATCAGGCCCGTGTAGTTCGACAGGCCGACGAAGTGGTACGCCCCGACCAGCGGCCAGTTCGTCAGCGAGATGTAGACCCCGAAGCCGAGCGGGAACAGCGCGAAGACCCCGACCAGCAGGACCGCCGGTGCCGTGAGGGCCAGCCCGGCCCGTGCGTCCCTGCGATCGGCGGCGCTGCGCCGCCGCGGCCGGAGCCGGCCGGCTCCGGCCCGCCCGCCCGGGGCGGCCCGACCGGGCGCCTCGGTAGCTGCCAAAGGTCCTCGTCCTCCATGTCTTGGCCTGCGCCGGGCCCCGTCCCTGGCCCGCCGGGACGGGGCGCAGCGCAGGAGCCCGTTAACTCTTCACTTGTTGCAGCGTGCTCTGGATGCCCGATTGCCCTTCCGAGATCCCGGCACTCAGATTCCCGCTATAAACGGCATCCTCGAACATCTTGAACCACGGCGAGCCCGGCTCGTTGTAAACGGCGTCATAAGCCAGGGTGTATTCGACCGAGCCCTTGGCCAGAGCCTTGAGCGCGACGGCGTCGTACGGGTTCTTGGCCGCGAACGACGGGGTCAGGATGTCGGTCCGGATCGGGGTGTCGCCGAGCGACGGGTACTGCACCTGCTGCGCGGGCTCGAGCACCCACTTGATGAACTCCCACGCGCCCGACGGGTTGGACGCCCCGGCCGGGATCACGAAGTCGTCGCCGCCGTCGAAGGTGCTGTAGCTGCTGCCGGTCACGCCGGGCAGCGGCGCGTCGGCGAATTCCGAGGGGTCCTTCATGGCGGTGGCGAACCCGTAGTCGCCCGGCAGGATGCCGACCTTGCCGGCCTCGAAGTCGGCGCCCCAGGTCAGGCCGTTCTGGGTCTGATCGTTGACGGGCACCTCCTTGTTGGCCCACAGCGTCCGGTAGTCGGCCAGCATGGTCTTGAGCGGCGCGTCGCTGGCGACGTTGGCCGTCTGGTTGCCGAGCGCCCCGCTGATCATGTGAACGCCGTTGGCCCAGAGCGAGGGCAGCATGGTGAAGCCGAGGCAGCCCTGGCAGTTACCGGCGAACGAGAACCCGTAGATGCCGTGGCCGAGCGCGCTGATCTTCTTCGCGTCGGTCATGATCTCGGCGTAGTTCGTCGGCGGGTCGTTCGGGTTCAGCCCGGCCTCGCTGAAGAGCTTCTTGTTGTACCAGAGCACCGACAGGTCGGCCAGGTACGGCACCCCGTAGTACTTGCTGCCGATGGTGGCCAGGCGCAGGTGGCCGGGGCTGAGCGCGCTCTTGTACGGCAGCGCGTTGACGTACTGGGTCAGGTCCATCAGCGCGTTCTCGTGGGAGAACGTCGGCACGTCGATGTCGTTGAGGCCCACCACGTCCGGCGGCGACCCGGCCCGGATGGCGGTCGCGAGCTGGCTGGTGTCGTCGTTGGGCGGGGTCAGGTGCAGGACCACCTTGAGTTTCTTGTGGGTGGCGTTGAACTCCTTGACCAGGGCCTTGGCCGGGCCGTCGGTGGCCTGCCGGGCCCAGAAGTGCACCGTGCCCGTCGCGTTCACGCCGAATGTCTTGGGCGAGGACGACGATCCCGACGAACCGCCCGACGAACTGCAGGCCCCGAGGGCCAGGGTCGCGGCCGCCCCCACGGCGACGATCGATAGGTAGCCGGCGCGTCTCATCGATGCCCGCCCTTTCTTCTTCGAGCCGCAGCCGCGAGCGGATGCCGCGGCCTGAACCGTCCGTGCATGTTCGTCGACCTCCTCGGTGAGGGGTGGTTAGAAGGTTTCGTCGGAATCGGCATCCGGGCCCGCCGACGGGCCCGCCGCGGCGGGTGACCCGGCCGGCCTGGCCCGCGGCATCCAGACCCGCATGGCCCGGCCGTCGCGGTTGTCCCACTGGAAGTAGGGGACGGCCACCGCCGCGGCCGGATCGCCGGAGGTCCCGGGATCTGGCTCTGACCGATAGGGCAGCCCCTCCGGGCCGGCCGGGTCCAGACGCACCGCCGGCGCCTGGATCGCGACGGTCCGGCCGATGCCGGGCAGCTCGATGTCGCGCTCGGCCAGGTCGCCCGGGCCGAGCGCGAGGTCCTCCACGCTCGCGCCACCGGGCTGGTCGGCCTGCTCGAAGCAGTACACCAGCGGGCCGCGCTCCAGCGCGGCCGTCCCCCGCAGCGCGTCGACGCGCCGGACGGGGTAGGTCACCCTGGGCGCGACGTTCAGGTCGCAGCGCAGGACGTCGCCCGGCATCCAGTGACGGCGGACGACGAGGTAGCCGCCGTCGGCCGGATCCGGGGCCGCCACGCTGCCGTTGACGCTGAACCGCGCGTCGCGGCTCCATCCGGGCACCCGGACGGCGAGGCCGCAGGCGTCCGCCGGCGCCTTGCGCACCTCGATGTTGACCGTTCCCGACCAGGGATAGCCGGTGGTCATGTCGACGCGCAGGGCCCCGCCCGCGAGGTTCGCCTCGGCCGTCGCGCCGGCGAACTGGTGCAGGTAGAGCACATCGCCAGCGGTGGTCGCGACGTAGTGTCCCAGCGAGGCCAGCAGGCGCATGATGTTCGGCGGGCAGCAGGCGCAGGAGAACCATTCGCGGCGCCGGCCCGGGTCGTCGCCCTCGTAGTGACCGTCGCGGCGCTGCAGTGGGTTGACGTAGAAGAACCGGTGCCCGTCCGCCGATATCGCGGCGCCGACGCCGTTGTACAGCGCGCGCTCGATGAGGTCGGCGTACCTGCTGTCGCCGGTGGCCAGCAGCAGCCGCCAGCTCCACTGGATGCTGGCGATCGCCGCGCAGGTCTCGTTGTAGGCCCGGTCCGGCGGGAGCTCGAAGACGTCGCCGAACGACTCGCCCGAGTGCCGGGAGCCGACGCCGCCGGTCAGCGACGTCTTGCCGCCGACCATGTCCTCCCAGCGGGTCACCGACGTGGCGAGCAACTCGTCGTCGCCGTGCTCGACGGCGACGTCGGCCACGCCCGCCTCCAGATAGAGCGCCCGCACCGAGTGCCCGACGATGGACGTGGACTCGCGGACCGGCTCGTGGTCCTGCAGGTAGCGGCGGCCGAAGCCGGAGTCTCCGATCAGCCCGTGCCCGCGCTGCTCGATGAACTGGCTGGCCAGGTCCAGGTACGGCCGGTGCCCGGTCTCGCGGTAGAGCTCGGCCAGCGCGGTCTCGATCACCGGGTGCCCGTCGATGCCGACCTTCCGGCCCGCGAATGTCTCGACCAGGTGATCGGCGAAGCGCCGGGCGACCGGCAGCAGCGGGGCGCCGCCGGGCACCCGCGCGTGCGCGATCGCCGCCTGGATCAGATGGCCGGCGCAGTACATCTCGTGGCTGGAGGAGAGCCTGGAGTACCGGGGCTCCCCGCTGACCTGGATGTAGGAGTTCAGGTAGCCGTCGGGCTGCTGCGCCTCCTCCAGCAGCGTGGTGGCGCTCGCGGCGAACTCGGCCAGGTCGGCCGCTGGCGCGTGACCCAGCTCCCAGCCGATGGCCTCGAGGGTCTTGTAGATGTCCGAGTCCATGAACACCGGGCCGCGGTAGCCCTCGTGCGCCCCGGCGATGGCCAGGCGGAGGTTGTCGAGGTTGCCCGCCGCCTCCATCTGCCGCAGCGCCAGCGGCAGGCTCGCGGTGTGGCTGCGCCGCTGCCAGTCGTGCAGCAGGCCGCCGGTCAGCCGGACCCCGGGACCATCCGGAGGGCGGTGGGCGACGGCGGCCGATGCCGTAGGGCTGGCCGGCCCGCGGGCGGTCGTGGACTGGTTTGCTTCAGGCAACGACGCGACTCCAACCTGCTTCCCCGGCGCGAGCGGGGCACCCGGGCCGGCACGGTGGTACTGGACCATGATCATTGTTAGCGTTAACCACGCTCGGCCTTCGCCAGCCTTGATCGTCAGGAATAGGTTTTCCGCAGCAAGGTAGGACCCCGCCCCGTGCCCCGTCAAGGGTGTACAAACACGGTTCTATTACGATATGAAGGCTGGAACCAAGGACGTAAACCGGAGAAATCGTTTGCCTGCACCGGAATCCGACACCCGACGCGCCACCATCAGGGACGTTGCGGCGCATGCCGGCGTCTCGATCGGCACGGCGTCGAAGGCCCTCAACGGCCAGGGAAAACTGCGCGCCGAGACCAGGGCCCGGGTCGTCGCGGCCGCGCGTGAGCTGGGCTTTTCCCCTAATGTGCTGGCCCGGGGGCTGCTGGCGGGCCGGACCTACACGGTGGGGCTGATCACCACCGACAGCTTCGGGCGGTTCAGCATTCCGGTCATGCTCGGCGCCGAGGACGCCCTGGGCGCCGGCCAGATCTCGGTGTTCATGTGCGACACCCGCGACGATCCGGCCCGCGAGCGGCAGCACGTGGAGATGCTGCTCGGCCGGCAGGTGGACGGCCTGATCGTCACCGGCCGCCGGATCGAGCCGCGGCCGAGCGTGGGCTCCGGCCTCGGCATGCCGGTGGTCTACGCGATGACTCAGTCCCTGGACGGCGACGAGCCTGCCGTGCTGCCCGACGACTACGGCGGCGGCCGGATCGCCGCGGAGCACCTGCTCTCGGCCGGGCGCACCCGCCTGGGGCACATCACCGGCCCGGAGCGGTTCTTGTGCGCGCGCCGGCGGGCCAGCGGGTTCTGCGACGCGATCGCCGAGGCGGGCGGGTCGTTCTCGGCCCATCACGTCCTGTACGGCGAGTGGAGCGAGGCCTGGGGACGGCAGGCGGCCAGCATCCTGCTCCGCAGCAACCCCGGCGTGCAGGGCATCTTCTGCGGCAGCGACCAGATCGCCCGCGGCGTGTCCGACACGCTGCGCCTGCTCGGGCGCCGGGTGCCGGGTGACATCGCCCTGATCGGCTTCGACAACTGGGAGCCGATGGCGCGTGGCGCCGATCCGCCGCTGACCAGCATCGACATGTGCCTGGAGGACGTCGGCCGGGTCGCCGCCGAGCACCTGCTGTCGGCCATCAACGGCGAGCCGACCCACGGGCTGCACACGGTGCCGTGCCGGCTGGTGGTGCGGAACTCGTCCGGCGCCGACCCGGCCGCCGCGGAGCCGGCGGGGGCCCAGATTCAGCCGGGCGCCCGGAACCCGGCGCACTAGTGACCGGAACCTCGCCCGCAGGACGAGCGAACGTTCGCACCGTTAAACGCCAGATTGACGGCTGCTGACTACGTTCTGTTGTTCCGGCGAACTCATCCACACGAGCCCGGCCGACCGATCCGGGGAGCCAGAGTGAGTCGAGCCGGGGCGTAACGACCGCGGTTGACGTGCTGTGATGCCATGCACGAGCGCTCCGGGCCGATGCCGGACGCCGGGGATACGGCGGTAAATCTAGGTCTTGACCCCGCTTCGGACAGGTTCTACCGTCTAGGCGAACGTTCGTTCAGCCAGATCACGATAAGGCAGGACGGAATGCGCCGTCGGTACGTCTCGATCAAGGAAGTCGCGGCCAAGGCCGGGGTCAGCTTCCAGACCGCGAGCAAGGTGCTGAACGGCGGCAACGTGCGGGTGTCCGAGGAAACGGCGGCCCGGATCATGGCCGTCGCCGAACGGCTCGGCTACCGGCCGAACACCGTGGCCCGCAGCCTGGTACAGCGCTCGACCGCCACCATCGGGCTGATCGCCGGGGACATCACCGACGCCGCGCTGTCCCAGTTCACCCTGGCCGCCGAGCGGACCGCGCGGCGCAATTCCCAGGCGGTCCTGGTCGGCAGCCTGGCCGAGGGCGGCGAGGACGGCGCCGCGGTGGCGCGGATGCTGATCGAGCGGCGGGTCGACGGGATCATCGCGGCCGCGCCGCAGCTCGAGGAGGACCCCGAGGTCGCCGACCTGCTGCGCCGGTACGTCCCGGCGGTGAGCCTGCACCACGTGCCGGGCGGCGGCGTCCCGCTGATCGGGTCCAACCACCGGGCGGGCGGCCAGATGGTCACCGAGCACCTGATCCGGCTCGGCCACACCACGATCGGGACGGTCACCGGGCCGTTCCGGCGGCACGTGGTGCGCAGCCGGCTGCACGGGTACGAGGACGCGCTGCGGGCCGCGGGGATCGAGCCGGGCGAGGACCTGGCGGTCGAGTCCGACTGGACGCCGGGCGGCGCGGCCGCCGCGACCCGGCTGCTGCTGCAGCGCGACCCGGCGATGACCGCGATCTTCGTGCACAGCGACACGATGGCGATCGGGGTGCTGAGCGCGCTGGCCGGCGCCGGGCGCCGGGTCCCGGCGGACGTGGCGGTGGTGGGCTGCGACGACATGCCGTTCGCCGCCTACCTGATCCCGCCGCTCAGCTCGCTGCGGGTGCCGTTCGCCGAGACCGGCGAGCAGGCGGTCAACCTGCTGCTGCGCAGCATCGCCGGGGAGCCGCCGCCGGAGCAGCCGGTGCGGCTCCCGGTCGAGCTGATCGTGCGTGCTTCCTGCGGCGGCCAGAGCCCAGGCAGCGCTCCCCCGGCACAGACAGGACTGGAGGTCTCGTGACCCGCATCGCGGTCGACCCCGCCCGGCGCCTCGGCGACCTGGACCGCAAGGTGTTCGGCGGCTTCGTCGAGCACCTCGGCCGGTGCATCTACGGCGGCATCTACGACGAGGGCTCGCCCCTGTCCGACGAGCGCGGCTTCCGCCAGGACGTGCTCGGGCTGCTGCGCGAGCTGCGGATGGGCGTGCTGCGCTGGCCCGGCGGCAACTTCGTCAGCAACTACCACTGGGCCGACGGGATCGGGCCGAAGGACGCGCGGCCGCGGCGGCCCGAACTGGCCTGGGGCGGCGAGGAGAGCAACCGGTTCGGCACCGACGAGTTCCTGGCCTACTGCGCCGAGCTCGGCACCGAGCCCTACATCTGCCTCAACATGGGGACCGGCTCGCTGGAGGAGGCGCTGGCCTGGGTCGAGTACTGCAACCGCCCGGCGACGACGGCCTGGTCCGCGCGGCGGGCCGGGAACGGCCACGAGGCGCCCTACGGCGTGCGCTACTGGGGCCTGGGCAACGAGATGTACGGCGCCTGGCAGGTCGGCGCGGTGTCGGCGGACGAGTACGTGCGCGAGGCCACCCGCTGGGCCCGGGCGATCAAGATGCTGGACCCGGACGCGGTGCTGGTCAGCTGCGGGATGAACGGCTGGAGCGACTGGGACAAGACCGTCATCGACGGCATGGCGTCCCTGGTCGACCTGCACTCCCTGCACATCTACACCGGATCCGACGACTACTGGACCAACGTGCTGCAGCCGCATCAGGCCGAGCGCGCCATCCGGTGCGCCCGGGCGCTCATCGAGCGGGTCGCCTACGTGAAGAAGATCGCCCGGCCGCCGCGCATCGCCTACGACGAGTGGAACGTCTGGTTCCGCACCGACGACGGCACGCTCGAGGAGCGGTACAACTTCTCCGACGCGCTGGCCGTCGCCACCTACCTGAACATCTTCGTGCGCAACTGCGCCTGCGTCCGGATGGCCAACCTGGCCCAGATGGTCAACGCGATCGCGCCGATCGTGACCAGCGAAAAGGGCGCGGTCACCCAGCCGATCTACTATCCGGTGCTGCTGCACGCCCAGGCCGCGCTGGCCGTCGCGGCCGACGTGCACGTGGACGGGCCGGTGGTCAGCCCGCTCACCAACGGCCACCACAGCCGGTGGCCGCACCGCGTCGCCGACCTGGCCCCGTTCAACCTGGTGGATGCGGCGGCCACGACGAGCGCCGACCGGCGCCGGCTGGCGGTCACGCTCGTCAACCGGAGCCCGGACCAGCCGGAACCCATCGAGATCGTGCTCCGCGACCAGGTCTTCGACAGCGTCGTCGAGGTCGCGAGCCTCACCGCGGAACGCGGGCCCGGCGCGCGTGCCCGGCCCGACATCGAGGGAGCGTGCCTGGAGGAAGGGTCGGAGAAACCCAAGGGCCCGGTGCTCTCGCTCACGCTCCCGCCCCAGTCGTTCACCGTCATCGAGGCGGCGACGACCAGCCCGTAGGACCTACCCCGTCGGCCATATGCCGGCGGAACGCGAGGAGTCCCCGCAGATGTTAACGCTCACTCGAAGCCATACCCGCAGATACCCGGCTGCGCGCGGCGCGGCTTGCCTGGCCGGGATCACCGCCGTGGCGGTCCTGGCCGGCTGCGGCAGCAGCGGCAGCTCCACCCCGTCGAGCTCGTCCGGCGCCAAGGCCAGCGCGAGCCCCAGCGTGCTGGCCGGCGGCAGCAGCTGCTCGCCGAACGCCACGAAGATCACGTTCTGGGCCTGGGTGCCCGGGATCGACCGGGCCGTCACCGCGTTCAACAAGACGCACCCGTCGGTATGCGTCACGCTGCAGGACGTGGGCGCCGGCAGTCCGGAGTACGTGAAGATCTCCGACGCGCTCAAGGCGGGCAGCGGCGCCCCCGACGTGGCCGAGGTCGAGTTCGACGAGCTGCCCTCGTTCGAGATCACCCACAACCTGGTCAACATCGCCAAGTACGGGGCGTCGAAGTACCAGAACGACTTCGTCCCGTGGGCCTGGCAGGAGGTCAGCCAGGGCTCGGCGGTGTACGCCATGCCGAGCGACTCCGGCCCGGTCGGCTTCTACTACAACGCGCAGCTGCTCTCCAAGCACCACATCACGCCGCCGACCACGTGGGCCCAGTTCGCGACCGACGCGGCGACGCTGCACGCCGCCGACCCGTCGGCGTACCTGACCAACTTCGCCGGGTCGGACCTGCAGTGGATCATGAGCCTGATGGCTCAGGACAACGCGTTCCCGTTCCAGTACGCCGGCGGCAGCAAGGTGACGATCAACTGGACCGGCCCGGCCCAGATGGCGTTCGCCAGCTACTGGCAGGACATGCTGTCCAAGCACCTGCTCAACACCGTGACCGACATCACGGCGACCGCGTTCGCGGACATGGACAAGGGCGTCGACGCCAGCTGGATCAGCTCGGCGTGGGGGCCGTCCTACTTCGCGCCGGACGCCAAGTCGTCGGTCGGCCAGTGGCGCGCCGCCGCGCTGCCGCAGTGGACCGCGGGCGGGAACGCCGCGGCCAACTGGGGCGGCTCGACCTACCCGGTCTTCAGCCAGAGCGCGCACCCGGCCCAGGCGGCCGAGTTCTCCGAGTGGCTGACCGCCACCGACTCGTCGTGGAGCATCGTGAAGACGCCGCCGTCCTCGCTGTTCCCGACGTACGTGCCGCTGCTGAGCAGTTCGTCGTTCAAGGACCTGACCTATCCGATCTCGGGTTCGTCCACCCCGAACGTCGCGTTCACCGCGGCCGCGCCGGAGATCTCCAGCGTGCAGTGGCCTCCGTTCATGACCTACGCGCTCACCCTGTCGGCGACCACGTTCGCCGGGGTGATGAACGGCAAGGAGACCCTGCAGCAGGCGTTCACCACGTTCCAGGGCCAGCTCGTGACGTACGCCAAGCAGCAGGGATTCACCGTCTCGAGCTGACTCGGGCGGCCTGCCCGGCGATAACCCCACGTCGAGAAGGGAGGAAGCGGCGCCGCTCCCCCGGTTTCCCCTGGCCGGCGGGCGCGGCGCCGCGTACCCACAGTGAGCAGCACCGCGATACGGGCGCCCGCGGCCCGCGCGGCCCGGCCGGGCCGCCCCGGGCAGTCGGCGTGGATCCACCGGCGGGACCGGCGCGGGCTATGGTTCGTCGTTCCGTTCCTGGTGGCGTTTCTCCTGTTCATGATCGCGCCGCTCGG
>Ga0307474_10002771_pt1 | contig 12605 bp, 8 predicted proteins | sample atmos_gasesECM1C_2_FD_203312 | JGI IMG/M metagenome (GOLD analysis project Ga0307474, IMG submission 203312) | Hardwood forest soil microbial communities from Morgan-Monroe State Forest, Indiana, United States - atmos_gasesECM1C_05 | ecosystem: Environmental > Terrestrial > Soil > Temperate... | reverse complement strand
ATACTCATGGTGATCAGCATCATCCCGGCAATCGTGCCCACGCCAAAAACCAACAGGTAACCAATCGCCCAGTGGACGTTGCGAATCGTGGTCAACACCAGCAAAGCCACAGCCGCTGAGCCAGCGAGTCCGTGAACTACACCCACTACGAACGGTCGAACATATAAATAAAGATGGCTCTTTCCGAATGCGCGATCCATCCAGGCCAACGGAGTCTGGTCGGGCGAGTGAGAATCGCCGCCGGGCTGATGAGTGTGAGGGTGCGTATGCGTGTGGCCGCCGTGGCTATGAGAATGAGAGTGGATAACCTGCTCTCCGTCGTTCTGGATCGGTTCGACAGGCATCGAGCGCAGAAAGCCGGCAATGTTCGCAAGGCCCAGGATAATCAGCATCACGGCGACGGAGAGTTCCATGCTCAGCCCGACGCGTACGGGAATTACGAGATTGAAGAGAATGATTGCGGCGCCAACCACAAAGATCGTAAGGGTATGGCCCACGCCCCAAAAGGCTCCAATCAAAGCCGAGCGCACACTGCTGCGCTGGTTGCTAACGATGGTTGTGACCGCGATGACATGGTCGGGATCGGTGGCGTGCCGCATGCCCAGGAAGAATCCGACCGCGAGAATGGAGAAAAAACTGATCATGCGCTTGCGCCTGAATTGCCTGCAGAGGCCAATCGTACGGCCTGAATATACTTGTATGCGGTTTCGCCGCTGAATTCAACCGCCGGATCGAGCAATCGTCAGAATGAATTCATGCATGGCTTTCCTCACTCGCGCTTACTCGAGGGCTGAACGGCGTCAAATTGGTCAAACGTCGCTAACGCGGCCTGTCCGAGGCTGATTCCGCCATCGTTCGGTGGAACTTCGTGATTGGTCCAGACCTGCAGCGAGGCCTCAGTGAACAAAGACTGCAAATCTTCCAGCAGCAATTCGTTTTGAAAAACCCCTCCGGAGAGAACGACCGAATCTAATCCCTGATCACGAGAGATCGCGGCCACGGCATCGCGCAAACCGTGAGCGATTCCCCGCTGGAACGACCGCGCGATTTCTTTAATATTTTTTCCATGGATTCTGTCGGCAGCCACCGCCTGCAGCAGCGGACGGAAATCGAGTTCATTGTCGCTGAAGGGGAACGAGTAAGGCTCGGCATCGGGAGCGCTGCGGGCAAGTTGCTCCAACCACATCGCCGCCTGACCTTCGAAAGTAACTTCGCGGGTAAAGCCGAGTAGCGCTGCGGCGGCGTCGAACAGGCGGCCGATGGAAGTGGTGGCGAACGAGCGCACGTCTTTGCGCACCAACTCCATGGCATTGCGATAACGCTCAGGAAAACTGAAGGGCTCGGCAAGGACGCTCGGCAGGTTGTCCAGTTGTGCGAGGAATCCAGCCGCTGCTTGTACGGGATAACGCGCGGCCGCGTCGCCGCCCGCCAGAGCGGCGCGGCGCAAATTCGCTACACGCGAGAAACCATCTTGCACGCTGCCTACGAAAATCTCACCGCCCCAGATCGAACCGTCGTCGCCATATCCCGTGCCGTCGAAGCTTACTCCGATGACCCGCTTAGTCCACTGTCTGCGCTCTGCGAGAACCGAGGCCACATGCGCACGATGATGCTGCACCGCATGCGTGTGTGGAACGCGGCGGGCAGCGGCATGAGCGGTTGAGCGATACTCCGGGTGAAAATCGTGCACCAGAAGGAGCTCGTCCCAGCGAACTTCATACATCGAGACCAGGTCGTCAATGGTTTCCTGAAAGGCGCGGAGCGACTGGTAGTGGTCCAAGTCGCCAATATGCTGGCTGACAAACGCCTGGCCATCGACTACCAGCGTGATCGTATTCTTCAGGTCGGCGCCAAGCGCAAGAATGGGACGCTTCGCGGGAAGAGAAGTTACGGCTCCTGGGGCATAGCCGCGGGCACGGCGCAGGATGACTGGGCCGAAAGCGCCAGCGCGCGCCACCGAGTCGTCGATGCGGCGAGCGATCGGCCGCTGACCGATAAGAAACGAGTCCGCGACTTCGGCAAGACGCTGCAATGCGTCGTCATCCTCGTATGCGATCGGTTCACTCGACCGGTTTGCGCTGGTCATAACCAGAACATCAGGAGCGCCCGCGGCGAACAGCAGGTGTTGCAGCGGAGTGTAGGGCAACATCACGCCGAGCTCCGCGTTATCGGGGGAGACTTCCGCGAGTTCTTCCTTAGCCGGCGCGAGAACGATGGGGCGGGCGACAGAAAGCAGCAGAGCTTCGGCGTCCAGTGATAGATCGGCCAGCGTTCGTGCAACCCTGAGATCCTTCGCCATCACAGCGAATGGTTTCTCTTTCCGGTACTTGCGGTCCCGCAAAGCCTTGACTGCGGCCGGATTGCGGGCGTCGCACGCCAGGTGGTAGCCGCCGAGTCCCTTGACGGCTAGGATTCCACCGGCATGAAGCATCTCAGCCGAACGGCGGATGCTACCGTTATTTCCGTCGGCGGCTTCATCTCGAGGATGGAGATGATAATTAGGACCGCACACGGGGCAGGCTACGGGTTGCGCGTGGAAGCGGCGGTTCGCGGGATCGCGATATTCTTTCGCACAAAAATCGTCGAGCGGCCAGGACTTCATGGTGGTGTTGGGACGGTCGTAAGGCAGAGCCAGTACGACGCTGTAGCGCGGGCCGCAGTTCGTACAGTTGATGTAGGGATAAAGATAGCGGCGATCGGCCGGGTCGAAGAGTTCTTTCAGACAATCGTCGCAGACGGGCAAATCCGGAGAGATGCGAACGGTCGGTTGGTCCCGATGCTTGCTTTCGCGAATTGTGAATTCGGTCAGCCCGGCCGGCGCCGCGGGGTGAATTTCGATTTCGGCGATGCTGGCGGCCGGAGGCTGCTGGGTCTTCAAATCCCTTACGAAGGCTTGAAGGACGGTCTCGTCCCCTTCGAGGTGGATTTGAACTCCATCATCGCCGTTGAGCACCCATCCGTTGAGAGCGCGTTCGTGGGCCAGGCGATAGACGAATGGACGGAAGCCCACTCCCTGCACCACACCGCGAACTCGAATCGAGCAGGCACTCGCCATGATTGACTGAGCTGCATCCAAGTGGTTCTAACAATTTAGTTTACAGCCGGTGGTGAAGCCGGTAGCGGAGTCCGCGGATTTTGCCCGGGACGATGCATCCCAGAGCACTCAATTAGCAACTAAATAATTAGTTACCTTTCTTAAGTTGGCGCGTCTAACAATTTCAGGAGGAGCAAGTGCCGCCGAGGCAATCTGAAACTCTCACGGCCGCCGAGCTGCGGATCATGAACGTGCTGTGGCTGAAAGGCTCCGGCACGGTGCAATCGATCCTCGACTCGCTGTCGGAAAAGCCGGCTCTGGCCTACAACTCGGTTTTGACCACCATCCGGGTGCTGGAACGCAAAGGCTACCTCGAGCATTCCAAAGATGGACGCGCGCATGTGTACGTCCCACGAGTGGGCCAGAAAGAGGCGACACGCTCGGAGATCAGCCATCTCGCAAGCCGCTTTTTCAAAAACTCCCACGAAGACCTGGTCCTGAACATTCTTGAAGAACAGGGCATCGACGCCGAGGAAATCGACCGCCTGCGCGCGATGCTCGATCGGAGCGGCGAAAAGTGATGTGGCCCCAGTTACAAACCGTTGTGCAGGTAGCGATCAGTCACATACTGAATTCGCTGCCCGAAGGATTGTTGATCGCGTTGTTCGCCGCGATAATGTTGCGCTTCCTGCCGCGGCAGAACTCGGGCACAAGATTTGCGGTTTGGTTCATGGCTCTGTTGGCTGTTGCGGCGCTTCCCTTCATCGGCAGCACGGCCGCGGCTCGTAGTTTTGCGTCTGTCGGCGGGATGCAGCCCGTGATCAGTATGTCCGGCCGCTGGGCGCTTCTACTTTTTCTGGCCTGGATTTCGGCGTTGAGTATCGCCATGCTGCGTGTGGCCAACGGGCTCTGGCGTCTGCGAAAGCTGCGCACGAGTTGCATCGCGATCGACGAAGGTTCGCTCCATCCCGCAGTCAGGGAAACTGCCGCCGGCTTCCGTGCATCGAGATCGGTGAAGCTTGCGACGTCTGAGCGCTTGAACGTGCCTGCCGCCATTGGTTTCTTCCGACCGATGATTGTCATTCCATCCTGGGCGCTGCGAGAACTTCCACCTGAGGAACTCAACATAATTTTGCTTCATGAATTTGCACATCTGCGGCGCTGGGACGATTGGACCAACCTTCTTCAGAAAGTTGTGCGGTCGGTATTTATCTTCCATCCGGCGGTGTGGTGGATCGAGAACCGCCTGTCGCTGGAGCGGGAGATGGCATGTGACGATCTGGTGCTCGCCCAAACTGCGAATCCTCGCGGCTATGCGAAATGCCTGATCACCCTGCTGGAGAAGAGTTTCGCGCACCGTGGTCTGGCGATGGCGCAGGCAGCGGTGCATCGCGCGCGGGAAGCCTCGCTGCGTCTGGCGCAGATTCTCGATGGCAGCCGATCGAATAGCAAGCGCGTCTGGAAGCCTGCCCTGGCGTGCCTGGGCGTTTTCTCCGTAATTTGTCTCGGGACTGTGGCACGCGCGCCCCAGTTGGTGGCATTTGAGCAGAGCCCGCAGAGAATTCATTCGGATTCGGGAAGCTCCGTGGGCTCTGGTCAATCACAATTTCGTCCGGCCGTGATTCCGGCAGCTTGGCATACGAGTTCATTGCCGTCAGTCGAGAAAATGCCGCAATCTCAAGTGACGCACGTAAAGGACGTAGTTAGGGTGCATCGCCACTATGTTCCGCGCGTTGCTCCGGCTTTGACTTCCGACGCCGGAACTACCCAGATTACGGCAGTCAGGGCGGAAGCGAACCCGACCGCGCCGCCATCCGAGACGTTCTTGCTGATCCGGACCGCGCAACAGACGGGGCCAAATTCATGGACATGGAGTGTCTCGGTATGGCGGGTCACGTGGAAGAATTCCACACAAGATGGAACTGAAAAGGCACCGGTAGCGCACAAGACGTAAGCCAAATTTTTTTGTCATTAACAACTAAACAATTAGTTACAAGGAGAAGTTAAAAATGCAAACCTGGAAAAACAAACTGACCCGGCGACTTCTAGTAGCCGTGGCCGCCCTGCTCACGGTCGGAAGCTTTGCGACCTATGAGTTCACCAACTCGGCGCGGGCAGCCGCAATTGCTCCCACTGCTGCGCCGCTTGACGACAACAGCGTTGGCGCTCTGCTGACGCTCGATCGCGCTATGGAAACGCTCGCAGCCCGGGTTACGCCCGCAGTGGTGAATGTGACCGTGACGTCGAAGCCGGGCGCGCAGCAGTCCGGTGACGACCCTTCGCAAGACATCCAGCAATTCTTCGGTCCCTTCGGGGGGAATCCCTTCGGTGGAACGCCATTTGGGCACCAATTCAGAATGCCCGGAAATCCGCGCGAGCGGGTGGAGCATGGTCTGGGTAGCGGTGTGATCATCTCCCCCGATGGCTACATCGTCACCAACAATCACGTGGTCGATGGCGCGACGGACATTCGTGTCACCATGACCAACCGCGAAGTATTGCCGGCCAAGGTGATTGGCACCGATCCGCTGACTGATCTCGCGGTAATTAAAGTGAAGGGCTCGAACTTGCCCAGCGTGCCCTGGGGAGATTCGGCTAAATTGCGTCCTGGGCAGACTGTACTGGCGTTCGGCAATCCTTATGGGTTCCAATTTACGGTGACACGAGGAATCGTGAGCGCCTTGAATCGGCCTAATCCGGATGCAACCGATCGCCGCAAGCCGGGCGAGTTCATTCAGACCGACGCGGCAATTAATCCCGGCAACTCGGGTGGAGCGCTGGTTGATGCTCGCGGCGAACTAATCGGGATCAATACTTTCTTGATCTCTTCGAACGGATCGTTCTCAGGAATGGGTTTTGCAATTCCCACGCAGATCGCGCAGCCCACCGTAGACGCGCTGATTCGCGACGGCAAGATCAGCCACGGCTATATCGGTATCGGCATCTCGGATGTAACTCCCGATAATGCGAAGTTCTTCCAGATGACGAATGCCACGGGCGCGCTGGTGACTCAGGTCGAGCCAAACTCCCCCGGAGGAAAAGCCGGGCTGAAAACTGGCGACGTCATCGTCAAGCTGAACGGCCAGGCTGTTACTGATGCCGGCGAATTGCAGATGGAAGTTGGGCAGAAGCGGCCCGGCGACACCATCCACCTCGAGGTCATGCGCGACGGCAAGACCGAAAGCATTCCGGTCACGCTGGAGGCCATGAGCAAATCCGCCAACGCTGATACCGCAGGCAGCGAACACGGAAAGGGCCGCTGGGGCCTGAGCCTCGGGGACCTGGAGCAGGGTGATCGCGACCAGTTGCAAATTCCTAGCGACGTTCACGGGGCGGTCGTCGAGAATGTGCAACCTGGCAGCCCGGCCGACAACGCAGGGTTGCAGCGCGGCGACGTGATTGTCGAGGTGAATCGGCATTCCGCACAATCCGCAGCCGACGTTGTCAAGGCGCTCTCGAACATTGCCAAAGGGCAGGACGCGCTGGTGCTGGTCTGGTCCAATGGTGGCAGCACGTTTCGAGTGTTGCACTCGAACCAGGAGTAATTAACGGTACTCCGCCCCGGCGAGAGCTGGGGCGGAGGCCGGTTTCGATTTGCGGGACTTCTTGTGAGAGGACCCGCCGCTGAACGAACCGGGAATCTTTCCTGGTCAAGGCCAGCAAAACCAAGCATTTACAGGCGGCAAAATAGCGTGCTGCAGCGCCATTACTGAGTTAAACTAAAGCCTGCTTCTTGTGGCAAAACTCAGGGGGACGCGATGGCAGCTCGGGGAAAAGCAACCTTGGTACAAAGTTCGCTGGTTCTTGTCTTGATGGGAATTCTGGCTGGAGTGATTGGAGGGTTGGCTGTGGGCCTGGCCACTGCTCCTAAAACCTCTTCTTCAAGCGTCGCTCACTAGCGCGGACGTTCCCCCACTCCCCGCACATTTCCTATGCGATACTGAAGATTATGCAGTCCCCGCTTCAAGCCCCCACCGCGGCGACAGATCCTAAGTCGGTAAAGGTCAATCTCACCACAGGTGCCGGCGTCGACATCGACTGGGCCGACGGCCACGTCTCGCACTACAACTTCGTTTACCTGCGCAATGCCTGCCCGTGCGCGATGTGCAACGAGGAACGCGATAAAACCGGACGCAAGCCCGGCGACGCTCCCAAAACCGAGCCCGGAGCGCTACCCATGTTCAAGCCCGCGGCCAAGCCCGTGTCGGCAGAACCCATGGGCAAGTACGCAATCCGGTTCAAATGGAACGATGACCACGACCTTGGCATCTATTCGTGGAAGTTCCTGCGAGAGATTTGCCCGTGTGCGGAGTGCAAGGCGCTGGGAGTGAGAGAAGCGTAGGATTCTCGCGGATAGATATCGGCCTTGATAAAGGCGAAGGCCTCGATTTCTCGAGGCCAAACATCTGAGGACTCGAATCCCCTGTAAAATTAAACCATCAACCCCGGAGCCACTTCCGCATTGTCTTTTCTCGATCAACTGAACCCGCAGCAGCGCGAAGCCGTCGAAACCACGGAGGGGCCCGTGCTCATCCTGGCGGGCGCGGGCAGCGGCAAGACACGCGTTATCACCTATCGCATCGCCTACCTGATCGAACACGCGGGTGTGATGCCGGAATCCATCCTGGCGATGACCTTCACCAACAAGGCCGCCGCCGAAATGGGCGAGCGAGTGGAGAAACTTGTCGGCGGGCTCAGCATCGCCAAGCCGGTCATCTCGACCTTTCATTCTTTTTGCGTGCGCGTGCTTCGCCGCGACATTGAAGCTCTGCAGATTCGGCCGGCTACTCCAGGACAGCCGCCGATCGGCCATACAAAAAAATTCGTCATCTACGACGAGAGCGATATGCAATCCGTGGTCAAGGGGATCATGAAGCGCCTTGGCGTTGATGACAAGCAACTCACGCCGCGCATCGTGCTTTCGCGAATTTCCTGGGCCAAGAACCACATGCTCGATCCGCAGGAACTCTACCTGCAATCGGCCGATCCCAAGAACGAAAAAATCGCTCACCTGTTTGAGGAATACCGCAAGGAATTGCGCAAGGCCAACGCTCTCGATTTCGATGACCTTTTGCTCGAAGCAACGCGCCTGCTGAAATCTGTTCCATCGGTGCGCGAATATTACAACCGGCGATTTCAATACTTGCTGATCGACGAATATCAGGACACCAACCGGCCACAGTACGAACTCATGCGTATGCTCGCGGGTGAGCGCCACAATGTTTGCGCGGTTGGCGATGAAGATCAGTCGATTTATTCCTGGCGCGGCGCCGACATTCGCAACATTCTGGAGTTCGAACAGGATTTCCCCGAAGCAAAAATCATTCGGCTCGAACAGAACTACCGGTCGACGCAAAATATTCTGCAGGCGGCGTCGTCAGTCGTCGCGAACAATCTGCGGCGCAAAGGGAAGAACCTGTGGACCTCGCGCCAGGGCGGAGCCAAGCTCGGGTACTACGAAGCTCCTGACGGCGAAAACGAGGCGCTCTTCGCCGCAGACCACATTGCAAAATACCTGCGCGAGGCCGCCCAGCGCGGTGAAACTCCGCGCGCCGCCGTGCTCTACAGAACCAACTCGCAATCCCGCCTGTTTGAAGAGGCCATGCGGCGCTACGGCCTCAAGTACAAAGTGGTCGGCGGATTCTCTTTCTACGAGCGCGCCGAGATCAAAGACATGATTTCGTATCTGAAAGTCATTCAGAATCCGGATGACTCGATCTCGCTACTGCGCGTCGTCAACACGCCTGCGCGCGGCATCGGCAAAGGTACCGTGGACACAATTGAGAGCATTGCGCTGGAGACTGGCTTGTCCTTGTGGGGCGCAATCGGAGAGGCGATCCGGAGGCGGCTTTTGCCGCAGCGCGCCCTGGCCGCGTTGAAGAGCTTTCACCAACTCATCGTGGATGCTCAGGCGATGTTAGCGGGAACATTTGTGGAGCACCTGGAAGATAGCGCTGGAACTGACGGCACGAGCCAGCAGGCGCCAGAAGAGGCTCGAGCACCGCAGGTGGCCGCCGACGATTCGCTTCCTGACGACGCAGCCGCTTTCGATCCTAATGAATTCGAAAATACCGCTTTTGATTTTGGCGGAGCCTACGGCGGCGACTTCGATGAAGAGGGTGCGGTGAGCAGCAGCGACGCCAATAAGCCGCCCGTCGTTTTTGAGAACGAAATGGGCGCGAATGGCAATGTGGATTCCGAGAGATCGACTGCATTCCCGGCGCCCACGGTCAGCACCGCCGACGTCTTAAAATTCCTGATCGACCGAACCGGGTACATCAAACTTCTTGAAGCCGAGGACACTCCGGAAGCTTTCTCTCGGATCGAGAACTTGCACGAACTGGTCAACGCTGCCATGGATTCTCGCGACCGCGGCGAAACGCTGGATCAATTTCTTGACCATGCCGCGCTCATCAGCGATGCCGACGATTACGATGAACGAGCTCAGATCACGCTCATGAGTCTGCATGCCGCCAAGGGGCTGGAATTTCCGCTCGTCTTTCTGAGCGGGTTGGAAGAGGGGTTGTTTCCGCACTCCCGCACGATGCTGCAGCCCGACGATATAGAAGAAGAGCGTCGCTTGTGCTACGTCGGGATGACGCGCGCGATGGATCAACTTATTCTCACACGCGCCGTCTACCGCCGCCGCTATGGTACTGACTTGCCGGAAGCGAGCGTCCCGTCGCGCTTTCTGGAGGAAGTTCCTATCCAGCTGATAGAAGAACTGGGCGCTAGGAGAACTCGTGTGGGAGCGGGCGACTCGCCCGCTCGCTCGCGCCGCGACGACCATACCTCGACCCACTATTCCTACGAGGACGAGGATCAAAGTGCAGCCTGGAAGCGCGGCGCCTCGCAGCCCAGTCGTCAAAAGCCGACGCCGCAGGCCAAGCCCTACAATTCGATCGAGAACATTGCCGAGTTTTTCGCCAGCCGCGGCAAGAAATTTACGGTTCCAAAAACTCCGCCCGAAGAGCCCACCGGCAAACGTGGATTCCGCCCCGGACAGAAGGTTCGGCATCCCAAATATGGAGAAGGAACGGTCTACCAGCGAGAAGGAGAAGGCGAAGAAGCCAAGATTACGGTACAATTTCCTCGCTTCGGCTTGAAGAAACTGGTGGAGAAGTATGCCCAACTGGAGCGGGCTTAGATGCAGTTTCCAGTTTCTGGTTTCCTGTATGGCTGGAAACTAGAAACCAGAAACTGGAAACTTTATCCGAGAGAGGAATCGTCGCGCATTCATGGCAAACACAGCAAGCTTGACGAAAGAAGAACGCAAGAAATCAAAACGTGCCGCTCGCAAGAAAAACAAGGCCGAAAAGCCGAAGAAGCCCCGCGACTACGCTCGGGGATCGAAAAAGCGCAAGGTCAAGAAATTGGCTCGCGGCCAGTCGAAACGCTAGCCCCGGCTTGTGAAAGAAGGGCATGGGCCTGGCGCCCATGCCCGACACTCGCTCCGAGGAGAAGAACCACCTCTTGTCACCATTGCCAACGGAACCCGCCGCAAGCATACGAACCTCTGACAACCAGCTTTTTTGCTGTAAGTCGATTGACAAACTGATTTCCGATTCCGAAGAGCCGGAACGCCGGCTGAAAAAGACTCTTGGCCCCGTATCGCTGACGGCTCTGGGCATCGGCGCGGTGATTGGCGCGGGAATTTTTACCGTGATCGGCACCGCCATCGCCGGGCAAAAATTCGATACTTCTTCCATCCTGAACGCCCCACTGCTCGATTACATGATCCGGCACAGCGCCACGCTTGGCCGCCCGGGAGCCGGACCTGCCCTCGCTTTATCCCTGGTGCTGGTCGCGATCGTTTGCGGATTCACCGCCCTCTGCTACGCCGAACTCGCCTCGATGATCCCCATCGCCGGCAGCGCCTACACCTATACCTACGCGACCATGGGCGAACTGATCGCCTGGATCATTGGCTGGGACCTGATCCTGGAATACGCCGTCAGCAACATGGCCGTCAGCGTTGGCTTCTCCGCCCACCTGGTCGCCACATTTGACTGGCTGGGTTGGCATCCGCCCTTGCGCTGGATCTCGCCGGCATACCTCCCTGGCGGCCTCACCGATATCAATGGCAAGGTACTCTACGCTCCCGGCCTGCACTTCGGCTTTGACGTGCCCGCATTTCTCATCGTCATGCTTCTCACTGTCGTGCTGGTGCGCGGCATTCGCGAATCCGCCGAAGCCAACAACACCATGGTGATTCTCAAGATTTCTGCGATTCTGGCATTCGTGATTGCCGGCTCGCACTTCGTCAATCCCGGCAACTGGCACCCGTTCGCGCCCGAAGGATGGTCGGGCATTCTCACCGGCGGCTCCATCATTTTCTTCACCTACATCGGCTTCGATTCCGTATCCACAGCCGCCGAGGAGGCGAAGAATCCGCAACGCGATCTGCCTATCGGCATCATCGCCACCTTGATTGTCTGCACTCTGCTCTACATCTCTGTCGCCATCGTTCTCAGCGGAATTGTCCCCTGGCACTCGATGATGGACGATGCCGCCCCGGTCGCCAACAGTTTGAAGATGCTGGTTGCCCGCACCAGCTCGAACAGCCTGCGCTGGATCGAACTCGGCGTCCTGTTCGGCGCCATGATGGGCATGATCTCGTCGCTGCTGGTCTTCCAGCTCGGGCAGGCCCGCGTGTGGTTCTCCATGTCGCGGGACGGGTTGCTTCCCAAACTGTTTGGGCGAGTTCATCCCCGTTTCCGCACGCCTTCCACTGCAACCTGGATCGCTGGCTTCGTCGTCGGCATACCGTCGGGAATTCTCGATATCGGCACGCTCTCCGATCTTTCCAACATCGGCACGCTGTTTGCGTTCGCCCTGGTCTCGATCGGCGTCATCATCCTGCGCTATCGCGATCCCGGCCGCCACCGCGGATTCCGGGCCCCCGGCGGCATCGCCGCGCCAGTCCTCAGCGTCCTGTTCTGCGTTCTGCTTATGTCGGGGCTGCCGATCCTCACGTGGCTGCGTTTCTTTGCCTGGCTGGCGATCGGCCTGACTATCTATTTCCTCTACAGCCGCCACCACAGCGAATTCGCGAAAAAATCCTCTGCAAAAAACGCGCTGTCATCCTGAGCGAAGCAGACCGGTGAGCAAAGCGAGTCGGCCTGCGTAGTCGAAGGATCGTTCCGGTTGTTCAGAGTCCCGGACTTATAAAGGCGTTTCCACCGCCGCCCTTGACCACGGTGCCTGTGCTTTACACCGCCCCACCCTCGCAAATCTTTCAGCAAGAATCTACAATCAAGTCATGTCGTCCGCACTCGATCGACTGCCCAATAGTTTTCTACGGCTGCTGCCCAAGGCTGAATTGCATCTGCACCTTGAGGGAGCAATCGAGCCGGCGACGCTTTTCGAACTCCGCCAGCGGCACGGAGAGCGTGTTACTCAGGCCGAGATCGATGCACTCTACCGCTACGAAGATTTCCAGGGCTTTCTGCTTTCTTTCAAAAACATCACCGAGCACCTGCGCAAGTCCGATGACTACGAACTGATCACGTATCGCTTGATGCAGCGGCTCAAAGATGAAAACGTCCTGCTCGCCGAAGTCTATGTCTCG
>Ga0307474_10002770_pt1 | contig 12606 bp, 11 predicted proteins | sample atmos_gasesECM1C_2_FD_203312 | JGI IMG/M metagenome (GOLD analysis project Ga0307474, IMG submission 203312) | Hardwood forest soil microbial communities from Morgan-Monroe State Forest, Indiana, United States - atmos_gasesECM1C_05 | ecosystem: Environmental > Terrestrial > Soil > Temperate... | reverse complement strand
GTTAGGCATCGGACCGCACCTCATTCTCGACAAGTCGGTTCTACAGATGCTCAGTGGCGACGAGTTCTCGCTGCTTACGAGATATTTCCGACTGGTCGTCCCACCGGTGCTGATCGAAGAGATCGTCGCGGATCTGGAACGAAGCCGACAGAAAGGACGCTGCCTGACGTGGTGGTCAAGAGACTCGCAGACAGAATGCGCAAGGCTCTCGGCTACGAGCCTGTCGATTACGTGCAGGCCGTCGCAGGGAACCTGTTAGGCGCGTCCATCCCGATGTTCGGGCAGGTGCCGATTGGCCCGAGACCGAATGCCTACCGAACTTCTGATGGGGAAGGGTTCATCTACGACAGGAAGCCCGAGCAGCAGTTCTGGGAGCGTCTTGCTGCGGGGCTTTTCGAAGCGTCGGATGCAGTTCGCGCGCGCGAGTGGCGCGAGAAGATCGCGCAGATCGATCTGCAGAAATTGCATCGCACGCTAGTCTCTTCTGCGAGACAAGCGTTCGGCGCAGTCAGTTCCTGCCACGACATCTTGCTCATCGTAGATCGCCACATGGAGAACGCCGACGCCAACGTGCAGCGCACGCTTGTGAGCGAATGCGCAGCGTTCGTCGGTCTCGGCGAAGAAGGCCAGAACGCAGTGCTGCGGCGATGGGAAACCCTGCATCGTCCGAAGCTCCGCGACTTCGCGCCCTACGCGCGTCCGTTGCCAGGTTGAACTCGACCTTCGCTATCGGTGTGAGCACCGGCGTCGTCACAACACGCTCGACGAACGCGATTGATCTCGAATACTTGTTCTACGCGCCCTTCACGATGGTGTTCGCGTCTGCAGATCGCTTCCACGAGACGATGTGGCCGGCGGCGGCGGGGCGAAACACATTCGTGCACGGCGCCGAACTGAAGACCGACTGCGTGAACGCCATCACAGACAGATGGACGGTCAGAAAGTCAGGGGTGTCGGAATCCACCCGCCGCGCTTCGACGGCTCAGTGATCACGAAGGTCTTCGACATCTACATGCGCGCGGAGGAACCCGCAGATCGGCCGCGCGAGCGCTCACCTCGAACCGTCGATGAACTCGACCCAGAGACTCGCGAGCGCCTGAAGAAAGTCTGGGAAGAGATCGACAAGCGAAAGGGCGACTGACGCGCGAATCGACTGCTCTGGGTTCAGCCAGTTACGCGGTTGCAGTCGGTCGCCGTCAATCGGCGTTGCGACAAGCGGTCGATTCGCTCGGTGGCGACCAATGAGATCGAGAAAGGAAATTTCTGATGGCCAAGACACGTCACTCGGTCAGCGTACCTCGCAGGCTGAGCAGGAAGATCGCGAAGGTTGAAGACGAACTGCGCGAGCACGGTGTCAGCGTTGAGTTCGATGTCGAGATTCGCAGGAAGGCGAAGTCGGCTGTGCGGGTGCAGGAGATTCGAGCAGCTTGGGACGCCGTTACTCATGCCTGGCTTGTGTTCACTATCTTGCGCGAGGCGATTGGGGCGTGGCCGAAAATTCGGGATTCTGGTGAACGCTGGCCTGACGAGCGACGAGATCACCGTTCTAGGCCTGTCCAAGTTAACCCGCAAGCCGACGCCGACGAAGAAGCTAACGAAGGCTAGACGTCGGACTCGCTGAACGTTCCGAGTCGTGGAGTCTTCGATCCCGGTTTGCTCGTTCCCTGTTCGGTACCTGCAGCAAAGCTCTTAACCGCAAAGAGCGCGAAGGGAGCGCCAAGGACGCTAAGAAAACCGCTCACCCTACCCGGGCAAGCGGTGTGGGTTAGAGCGCATCCAATTAGCCAAAATGCCAAGATTGGCGAGTAGGTCAGTACGAAGATTAACTAATCAGGCAAGCTCTACTTCAATCTTCTTGGCGGCTGGATCGAGTCGCGTAATGCGAAAACTGCGTACCTGTCCGGTACGAGGGGAATCCACCTTCGGCGAATCGCCGGAGGGGCCACTCTTCCAGCGCGCCTGCAACATTGAAGTCAGGGACGAAAGGTCGGCGGCCGGCGCTGGTTGTTCTTTTTTGGATTCTCTTGTCACCGGCGCGCTGCCGGGCTTTACCCTGCACAACCCCTGAATACCTTCGCCGAGTTCCACTCGCACTTCGCCGCCTGAGGCGCCCATCATGCGGCCGGTGACAATGTCGCCTTCTTTGTGTTCGGCGATGTACTCGTCGAGTCCACTTGGCACCAGCTGTTTGATTCCGAGTTTGAGCTGGCGCTTTTGCGGGTCGATGGCGAGCAATTGCGCCTTCACGATCTGACCGACGCGAAGCATGTCGCCGGGGTGGTTGATCCGCTTTTCAGCGCTGAAGTCGCTGATGTGAATCAAGCCCTCGACGCCTTCGGCCACTTGCACGAATGCGCCGAACTTGGTGAGGCTGACCACAGGCCCTTCGACCACAGCGCCGACTGAGAGTTTTTTCGTGACATCGGTCCAGGGGTCGCCGAAAGCTTGTTTAAGGCCGAGTGAAATGCGCCGCTCAGCAAGGTTTATGCCGAGGATGATTGCGTCAACGGTTTCACCGGGCTTGACCACATTGCTGGCGATACGAACCTTCTTTGCCCATGACATTTCAGTCACGTGGATCAAGCCTTCGACGCCGGGCTCGAGTTCCACAAACGCGCCGAACTCCATGACCCGCGTCACGGTTCCGCGGATACGCTGGCCGGGAGTGAGTTTCTGCGCAATGGCATCCCAGGGATGCGGCTGAAACTGTTTCATGCCGATCGAAATACGCCGTTTCTCGGGGTCGATCTTGAGGACTCTGCCTTCGATTTGCTGGCCAACCGTAAGAACGTCCGCAGGCTGGTTAACGCGGCTCCAACTGATGTCACTGACGTGAAGAAGCGCGTCGACTCCGCCGATGTCGACAAAGGCGCCATAACTTGCCAGACTGCGAACCGTGCCTTGCACCGTCTCGCCCTCGCGAAGCTCGCCGTAGCGGCGTTCCTTGACGGAGCGTTCCTCCTCCTCGGCGACCGCCCTGCGGTCGACGACCACGTCTTCGTCGGCCACGTCGAGTTTGATAATGCGACAGCGGATTTCCTCGCCGACGAGCTTCTCCAGCTCCGCGGCGTCGCGGGCACCACTGCGAGAGGCAGGCATGAAGGCTCGCACTCCAATATCGACACTAAGGCCGCCCTTCACCACGCTGGTGACAGTCCCGACGATCGCCGCCTTCTCGGCGAAGGCGCGTTCGAGCGAAGACCAGTCTTTGGGTTGCTCGGTGCGGAAGCGGGTGAGCTCGTAAAAGCCCTCCGGGTCACGGCCTTTGACCGACACGGCCACCTTGTCGCCCGGCTTCACGCTTTCGCCGGCAGGAAAGGCGGCAAGCGGAAGAATACCTTCACTCTTGAAACCGATATCAAGAACTACAGAGTCAGCCGTAACTGTGATTACGGTGCCATCGATCTGCTTGTTGGCTTCGCCTGGTTTGCGCGAGTGGCTTTGTTCGAACTCGGAAAGAATGTCCTTAAAGGACTCGGTGGCTTGGTTGCTGGGTTGGGTTTCGGGTGAAGTTGGGTTCGACATGCGAGGTAACAGCCTCAGATTTGGTTGTTTCAAGGAGAATACCATCTTCGAGGCAGCAGCTTTTGGCCGCCTCCGCGGTGCCGCGAGTCGGAAGTAACTCATCAGGCCCTACTCACTGGTAACTTGCCGTGTTTTTATGACATTTCATAGACTCGTGCAAATCTCGTCCTCCCCAAGAAAAGAGCGGTATGTCGAGGTTTGCGAGAGGCTTACTGGGGACTGCCCTGCTCGGCGTCGGGCTGCAAGGGCTGGCGCTGACTGGAGGAGATCCTCGCCTGAACGCCGCCTGGGCGTCAAACGTTTTGGGGATTTGCCTCGCCGTGCTGGCGACCAGTGCGGCCGTGGTGGCGAGCCGGAAGCCGGACCGGTACGCGCGTCAATTCTGGCTGCTAACCGCGAGCAGTTTCGCGCTACTCACCGCGGCCGAAGTGCTCAGCGCTTACTACGACTGCGTCTTGCATGCTTCGGTTCACGAGGTATGGCCGAGCGACGTCATTTATTTTCTCTTCCCTGCCCCGATGGCTCTCGCGCTTTTTCTGCGTGTTCGATCGCGGCGTATGTCGGGCATCAATTGGGCGCAGTGCTTTGATTTTCTCCAGCTCGGGATCCTCACCACTGCGGTCTACCTCTACTACTTCTATCTACCTTCCCACTGGCGGGCGTCCTCCATGCAAATGGAGCAGTTGCAGTGGCGCGTGGCTTTGGCGCGAGACGTCTTCCTGGTCGTAGCCTTCGCGTTCCGCCTGAGCTTTGCGCGATCACGAGTGGAGAGGTCTCTGCTGTGGCGCCTGGGAGGATTTCTCGGGATTTACGGCGTGGCCAGCGCAGTTTATGTGCATCGCCAGATGGTGTTGGGTATGGATTCCGGAACGCTCTGGGATCTGTGCTACAGCGTTCCGCTGGTCGTCGCTATTGCGGGGGCGTGCACCTGGAAACTTCCAACGACGTCGGCGCACAAAGAAGATGCCGGCACGGTCAGCGATGACTCGCTCGGATCGTTATGGATTTCCGTTCTGCTGCCGCTAGTCATTCTGGGCGTGGCCAGCCGACTGGCGCACGAGTTACCTCTAGCGGCCACGGTGCTGGTGGTGGTCACGCTGGCGTCGTCCGGGGCGCGAAGCCTGCTGACGCAACGCCAGGAACAACAGTCGGCGCACGCGATGATTGAGGCGGAAAAGAAGTTCCGCATATTGTTCCAGGACAATCCGCAGCCCACGTATCTGCACGATGCGGATACGGGCAGGTTTCTCGAAGTCAACCGGGCGGCTACAGAAAAATATGGATACACTCGGGAAGAGTTTCTGAACCAAACCATTTCCGACACCTGTCTCGATTTGCAGCCGGAGAGAATTGCCGCTGCGCAGCAGGGCGTAGAAGTCCGGGGCGAAGTCTGGCGCCAGCGCAAAAAAGACGGCAGCGTGCTCGAAGTGATTCTGTTCGCGCGGACCATCGTGTTCGAAGGCAGGAGTGCGCGGCTGGTGGTCACGCAGGACATCACCGAACGGCGGCGGTCCGAACGCCTGCAGTCGGCTCTGTACCGGATCGCAGAAGTATCGACCACGGCGCGCGATTTGCAGGGGCTGTACCGCGCCATTCATGCCATCGTCGCTCACCTGCTCGACGCGAAAAACTTCTATATTGCAGTTTACGACCCGGAAAAGAATCTGCTCACGTTTCCGTACTTCGTCGATGAATTCGACCCCGCCCCGGAACCGAGGTCCCCGCGGAAGGGGCTCACCGAGTACGTACTGCGCAGCGGGGAGCCGCTGCTGGCCACAGGCGACAAACTGAACGAATTGGCGGCTGCCGGCGAGGTGGAACGAACCGGATCGCCAGCGGACGATTGGCTCGGCGTGCCCCTGAAACGAGGGAACAAGACGTTCGGGGTGCTCGCCGTTCAGCATTACGCAGCGCGTACACACTTTAGTGAGCGAGAGCGGGACGTGCTCACGTTCGTGTCACAGCAGGTCGCGAACGCCATCGAGAGAAAGCGGAGTGAAGAAGCGCTGTTGCGATCGGAGTCACGGTACCGGTCGTTGGTGCAGAGCGCGGTGGTTGGAATTTTTCGGGCCACATGCGACTGGCGCTTCCTCGACGCGAACCCGGCTCTGGCGGCGATGCTGGGATACAGTTCGACGGGGGAATTTCTGACCCTATGCCTGGAGCAAGACGTTTTCGGGGACGAGCGCGCGAAGGGGCTTGTGCAAGGCAGCTTTTTGCGGCGCGGGCGGTTTGAAGGAGTGGAGGCCCATTGGCGGAAGAAAGACGGCAGCTTGATTACTGTTCGTCTGAGCGGCCGTGGCGTGCGGGACGAGCGCGAGGGGACGGAAGTCTTCGAAGTGATTGCCGAGGATGTGACGGAGCGGAAGGCCCTCGAAGAGCAGCTCCGCCAAGCTCAGAAAATGGAAGCGGTCGGCACGCTGGCAGGGGGAATCGCGCATGACTTCAACAATCTGCTTACAGTGATTTCGGGCTACAGTCAGATTCTGACGGAGAAGCATGCACGGGATGCACAGTCGAGTCATTCAGTGGAACAGATCTCGCAGGCTGCGGATCGGGCAACTTCTCTCACCCGGCAATTGCTGGCCTTCAGCCGGCGTCAGATTTTGAAACCACGCGCTATCAATCTGAATAGCCTGGCACAAGACGTGGAGAAGATGCTGCAGCCGCTACTGGGCGAGCGCATCCAGATTGTGGTGCACGCAGACCCGGAACTGGGAACGGTGCGCGCCGATCCCGGCCAACTGGAGCACATTTTGATGAACCTGGCGGTGAACGCGCGCGATGCCATGCCCCGTGGTGGAACTCTCACGATTGCGACGGCCAACACGCATCTCGGAGAGGAATTCGCCCGGGTTCATCCCGGAGCGTCCCCGGGTCCCTACGTCCAGCTATCAGTTACGGATGATGGGATCGGAATGGATGCGCATGCTCTCGCGCACTTGTTCGAACCATTTTTCACAACGAAAGAACCGGGGAAAGGAACCGGGCTGGGACTTTCGATGGTGTATGGGATTGTGAAGCAGAGCGGCGGCTACATTACTGTCGAAAGCGAACCGGGGCGGGGGACCACATTCCGAATCTATTTGCCGCGCGTCAAGCAGACCGAGGAGCCTCAAGTCCGTCGCGAGGCATTGACGCGCCATGGCGGCTCAGAGACGATCCTGATTGTCGAAGATGAAGGCGCTGTGCGGGGTTTGGTGGAGACGATCCTCAGCGCGGATGGGTACAACATCCTGGTCGCCGATTCATCGGCCCGCGCGGTCGAACTGTGCCGCCGGCACGCAGGGCAGATCGATGTGCTGGTCACCGATGTGATCATGCCGGAAGTCAACGGACCTGAGCTGGCAAGGCAGCTGATTGCATTACGGCCGGGAATCAAGGTTGTGTATATGTCGGGCTATGCCGGCGAGCACCTGGACGACGAGGGAGTATGCTCTGACGGCGTGGCCCTGTTGCAGAAGCCCTTCACGGCGGCCGCGCTTGAAGAGGCGATTCGACTCGTGCTGAATCCTGCTATCAGTCGTTAATCCGAATTGTTCCAGCCACCCGCTTATTCTTGACGCACCCACTCAGTTTTGTTTACGTTGCCCGCCTCGCCGAGGAGGTTCCGAAATGCGTCCCATCGGGGTGACCATCATTGCAATATGGAGCTGGCTCTGGGCGTCGTTGTTTGCCTTGGTCGGACTCATGCTGATTGGAGTCGGGCATCTCAGCGCGAGACTGGTGGCAACGGTTGCCAGTGACTCGCTGGTTGAGCGCCTTGTGTCTGGCGTCGGGAAAGCGCTCGGGATCGGTGGACTCATCGTCGCGGCGATGTTCGTCGCCGCCGGAATCGGCCTTTGGGCCTTGAAGAATTGGGGACGGACGCTCGCCGTGGCGCTGGCTGGAATCTGGCTTCTGTTCGGCCTCTTGGGCTTGGCGCGCCACGCGGGTACTTGGCACCTGACTCGCACCCTCGTGGACCTGGCGATCGTGGTTTACCTGATGTTGCCCGATGTAAAGCGTTCGTTTTCGGGCGCATAAGACTGTTTGCTTGAACCGCTACAGTCGCGACGCGTTCAAAGTTTTGGCATTGGACATGGAGACTTTCCATTGAGTCCAATCGAGATTGGCGTCCGACGCGGGATCTAGAGTGAGTGAGTAGTTGGGGAAAACGCAAAGGTTTGTGTTTCCCTATGCAGATGTTTGCAGTTGGGATCTCCGGCGCCGTGTCTCATGTGACCCTAAAGTTAAGAAAAATAAGAAGCATGTTGTTTGATTACTTTTGGCACCACAGGTGCTCTTCAGTTTAACTCAATCTCTGTGTGGGGTTGTAGGAAGGTCTCGATCCCCCGAGGCTTGAACGTTGTAAGGGGTTTTAATCATCGGGTTCAGGAGGCTGTTATGAGGCGAGTAGTTCTCTTGGCGCTGCTGGCATTGGCGTTGCCTTTAGCGGCATGGGCAGACAGCATTGATGTGACGAACAGGGGCGGCACCGTCACGGGCGGGTCGTCAGGCTTGTCGCTCGGTGGTTCTGTCTTGACCAGCTACGGTGCTGCAGTCGGTACAAATCTCGGATCGGTGACCTTCTCAACCGGCGCTTTCATCAGCGGTAACGCGCAAATGGGCGGGACCCTTGCTCCTGGTGGAACGTTTGTGATCACGGGCAATGGTACCAATGGAGTCCCGAATGGCGTGATCTTCAGCGGTACGTTCAGTTCGTCCAGCCCGATCATGTGGACTCTGACGACGCTGGCAAACGGAACCCATTCCTACACGCTTTCGGGGCCGATCAACGATGCAAGCGGCAGGGTTGGGGCGACGACCCAAATTACGGTGAATGTCGGGAAAGGATTCTTCAATGGAACCGCCGGGCTGTCGAGCGGCGACACGAACCTGGCAGTTCCGGAACCGGGCACGCTCGGTCTGCTTGGCACAGGTCTGGTGGGCATCGCCGGCTTGATGCGTCGCAAACTGCGGATCGGCTAATTATCGTTAGCTTTCTGCTTTGAGGCCTCGCTCTGCGGGGCCTTTTCCTTTTGTGGCATGTTGTGGCATACCCAATGGGTAACCAGTGGTCGCCCGCATGCCCCGATTCGGTCGCCAAAATCAGCGACCTCTTACCTCACACATTCTGTTGATCTTGCGACCACCCCACTGGGCCAGACGACGGGGACGCGGGTTACTGCCGTAACGCTCCGTGGGGGGATTCGTATTGACCCTACCCAGCGTCGACCCTACATTCGCCTGCAGGGGGTTGTAATGAAGGACATCCATGAGGTTTTGCGCCGTAAGCAGGCGAAGTATGCGCAGCTGGCCAAGCAAATCGAGGCACTGCAGCAGGCCGCCGAAAAACTCCGGGAGGTGGCGCCTCTGCTGGCGGAGAACGAAGAAGACGACAACGTCGTGTTGGCGGAAATGGACGACGAAGCGGGCCAGCCGAGCGCTATGGCAGCAAAAGCTTCCGCTTCGCAGGGGAGCCCGGCACCGGCTAAGTCGAGTCGTCCGGTGGCACCGCGTTGGCCGTAAAGCACTCTTTCAATCACTGAGAGTACAAGCGGTATGACCCTTCAGGCATTGCTGGTAACGAAAGACGATGACGCGGCAGACGTGCTTAGCCGTGTGCTCGCGGGTTTTGGAGTTGCAGTCGAGCGGTTCAGCGAAACCGAGATTGCGCTGCAACGTCTGGGTGAGCAGCGTTTCGATTGTGTGACGGTGGATTTTGACGATCCAGACGTCGCCCGAAGTCTGCTGCAGGCGGTGCCGCAATCCAAGCCCGGCGCCCTGGTGACGATGGCGCTGGTGAGCGGCGAAAGCAGTGTGAGAGAGATTCTCCACGGCGGAGCCAAATTCATTCTGCACAAGCCGGTGGAACCCGATCGGGCGGCTGCGACGTTGCGTGCGGTTACGGCGCTGTTGCGCCGCGAGCGGCGCCGTTCGTTCCGGGTGCCGGTACAAGCGCCTGTGCAACTGAACGTACCCGGGGGCGAACAGGTCGAGGGCATCATGCTCGATCTCAGTCAGACCGGCATGGATGTTCTTGCGGCGCAGCCGCTGCACCCCGCGTCACTGGTTGGACTGTGTTTCACCCTGCCTGACGACAGCGGAGCAATCGACGCTCAGGGTGAGGTAGCATGGGCCAATCCGAATGGCCAATCTGGCGTGCGCTTTCTCGACCTCCCTGCTGAGCAACTGGAACGCCTTAAGACCTGGTTACTCGCCAATACTCCGGATGCCCCTCCCGAGGAAGCGGAACCGGTTTCGGTTTGCAAGCTCACTGACCTGAGCCTGGGTGGGTGCTACGTCCAAACCGAGTCACCGTTTCCGGAACGGGCGTTGGTCGATCTTTGCCTAAAGGCCGCCGGAATGGAGATTCATGCCGATGGCATGGTGCGGGTAATGCACCCGGGCGCCGGGATGGGTGTAGAGTTTCCGAGCCGCACCACGGAACAGCGCGAGACGGTCGCACAGTTCATCGAATTTTTGACCAGCCGCCCCGGCACGATTCCAGAGCTGCTGATCTCTCCGAAGTCGCTAACGGCGGACGAGAGCCAATTCGAAAACTCCGCGTCGCCGAGTGAGGATCACTTGGAAGATCCCCTCTTGGATTTACTGCGTTGCGGAACCACGTTGGCGCAGGATCAGTTCCTTGCCGAGCTACAGCGCCAGCGCAACCCGGAAACTGTGGTATCTTCTTAGCAAGTCCGGAAGCCAGCCTGTTCGACAACTACACTTCAAAATAGGCGAAGGACCGCGGTGCCGGAACCCCGTCTCTGGTTCGGGCGCGCAGTCCCTCGTGGTCTGTTCCACCTCAGTGGACCTGAAGCTACGCCCCAGATGTTACAGATGTGTTGCAACACAATGAATTGTCGGTGAAACCCCCGCCCCGCGTGTGGTCGCACAGCTAGTTGTGACTCCAGTCACTGAGTTCAGGTGCACGGGTGCGTAGTCTAAAGGCGTGGAAATCCGGAATTCGGATTCTCTCCGGGAGGTTCCTATGCCGACCGTTCAGGCCAGCCTCCGTCTCACTTTCAAAAACATTCTTCTACCCACTGATCTCACGAGCGCCTCGACCAGTGCCTTGGCCTACGCAAGAGCATTTGCCAGGCAGTTCGAGGCGCGGATCTTTGTGACTCACGCCGTGATCCCGACCCCGCCGATCTTTGTGCCCATGGAGCCGATTCCTATTGATCTGGATGCGGAATGGCACGACGCCCAGAAGCAGCTGGCTGAGTTTCTGAACGACGACTTACTATGCGGGACAAAGTACGAAGGGATATTGAAGCGCGGCGATCTGTGGAACGTACTGGATGATGTGGTACGCCGGCACGACATCGATCTGATCGTGCTCGGGAGTCATGGCAAGCATGGGCTGAAGAAGCTGGTTCTGGGTTCGGGAGCGGAACAAATCTTCCGCCAGGCCAGTTGTCCCGTGCTGACCGTGGGGCCAAAAGTCAATCTCGCCTCCGACGGTCTGGCCACGTTCAAGGACATCGTGTTTGCGACCGATTTCTCGGCTGGATCGCTGCACGCGCTTCCCTTCGCGCTCTCGTTAGCGGAAGAGAATCAGGCCAGGCTGACGTTATTGCACGTGATCCCGCTGGTCCCCATGCAACACCAGGTCTGGGCTTCTGGAAATACAAGAAAGCGGTTGGAGGAGCTGATTCCCCCGGATGCCGCCGACTGGTGCCGTCCTGAGACCGTGGTGAGGTTTGAATTTCCCGCGGAAGGGATTCTGCGTGCCGCCGAGGCGGTATCGGCCGATCTGATTGTGATGGGAGTGCATAAACGGGCGCCGCGCGCCTCGTCGCATTTGCCTTGGGCGATCGCCTACGAGGTGGTATGCCACGCCCATTGCCCGGTGCTCACGGTACGAGGCTGAATCACAGCGAAGTGTTTCACGGATCTGTCGGTTGTGTGCGAGCCTAAGCGCGAGTCATCACATCACGCTTTGGGCTTCCATTTGTTCAGAAATGCCAGGAGGTCATCCGGACCCAGGTCGCGCGCCTTTTCAAACTCCCCTTTCCTCTGGCTGACGAGGAGCTTGCCGCTGGGTTCAAGGACGGCAGCGGCCGGGATGCCGCGCTCCATGGGGACGTCATACTGCTGCATCAGGTCCTGATTCTTCTCGCCCTGTCCGACATCCACGTGGACCACAACGTAGCTGGCTTTCAGAACCGGCGCGATGTCGGGACGGGTAAACGCCAGGTCGAGAACGTGGCAGTCGTAACACCAGTTTGCGCCGAAGATCACTAGAACGCGTTTATTCGCGGCGGTCGCCTTCTTCAGGGCTTCTTTGATTTCTGAGTGGGCATCGGCGTGGGCATCGTAGATATCCTTTCGCTCGGAGGGTTGCTGCAAGCGGCTGGGGTCGGAGCGTTGGGCGGCGACGAGGCGCCACTCCTGATTCTGCTGTTGCCACAATTGCGATTCGGTGATGTATACAGTCAACTCCGGCGTAGCCGCAGCGGACCGGATTTCCGCCTGGAACGTGACCTGCTGGCTCCCCGGCTGCGGGCTCACATTCTGCAGAATGTCCAATTTGATGTTCTTCGCTTTGACGCCGGTCCAGAAGTGAACGTCGGCGTCAGCGTCGACTTCCCGGGAAGCGGTTCGGATGTGAGCCACAGGATTGCTGCTGTAGAGAAGCTTTAGCCTAGACGCGTCTCCCGCGATGACGAGATCCTTCCAATGCTCGAGGGGGGGGAAGGTCTGATCGACACTGATGGCCTGTCCCCAGCACATCGGGAGGCTTGTGACCACGAAAATCGCAATGCAAATCCAACAGAACGCAAGTGCGCCACGTCTCATGAAAACCGCTCCTCTTTTGAGCGGATGGCCTGAGTATACCCAACACTTGGAAGTGACGGGACAGCCGCTACGTGTCGACAAGGGTGCATCTCAACAAACGCACTGATACATTGGAACCGCTGACCGATCAACCAGGAGCTGGAGTCGCCCTGAGCACTCAACTTCCAGAGCAGGCAGTACCGATGGGCGAGAGTCTGTTAAGCCGTACTTTGCCGCCACTCTTCCCTATTCCAGCAGTGGTGGTAATGGGTACGGCGTTTGCGGTCATCCTTCCTTTTTTCTTTCTGG
>Ga0307474_10002769_pt1 | contig 12607 bp, 9 predicted proteins | sample atmos_gasesECM1C_2_FD_203312 | JGI IMG/M metagenome (GOLD analysis project Ga0307474, IMG submission 203312) | Hardwood forest soil microbial communities from Morgan-Monroe State Forest, Indiana, United States - atmos_gasesECM1C_05 | ecosystem: Environmental > Terrestrial > Soil > Temperate... | reverse complement strand
CCAAAGTGACGTGGAACCAGGTCGGGACGCAGCCGATCCCGCCGTTGCCTCAGCCGTCGCCTCGCATGCAACGGCGGGATCCCAGGCCACCGATGGCAAGCCGACCCGGAGCGCAAGAGACGGCTACAGCCCGAGCACCGGAAGCGGCGCGGCAGCAATGCACCTTCAGCATGTAATACGAATATGGATGGCAACGAACTGTCCGTGATTGGAGATCCTGGGCTGCCCGCCGGGCGGGAAGCCATCTGCGCTTATAGGGAATCCTCGTGCTCGCCGGTAGTGCTTAAAGTCCTTTTGGCAAGATCCGCGGAAAGGCGGGCTAACGGTCGTGGCGATGCCACTGCCACGAACTGCTCCGAAGCGTCGGCAACCCTAAGCCGACGGTTTTTATAGCTTGGCTCCCTGAGCGCCACGGTTTCTTCATTAACCTGCTCTTTGGCCTCCTAATTGCAATTCGGACTACGCGCTCAGGTGGCGGCCCGCGCAAGCTTTATTCCTGCACAGCCGAGAACCTCTGCGAGTGTCCGCACCGCCGGATCGTCGTCGAGCGGGAGCAGTGGCCGTCGCGGTACGCCCGCAGGCACGCCCAGGAGTTTTAGCGCGGCCTTGAGCTGGGCGTTGAACGACCGCCCGAACTTCGGGTTTTTGCGTTCGTCCCAGAGCTGTGCGTCCAGAGCCCGCTCCTCTGCAGCCAGTCGTTGCGCAGCCTTGAGATCACCACGCCATGCAGCTTCGAAGACACCGGGCAGCTTGCTGCCAAGCAATTCCCAACCGCCGATGTAACCTGATCCGCGACCAGTCGCAATCTCACTCAGCCCGTTCGGCGAGAACAGGTTCCCACCAAAAACGAGAATCTGCTCGGCCACGAGCTCGAGTGTCGGAAAAAAGTCACTGTCGGGAGCGGAATTCTTCAGCGCCACAACGCCCTTGATGCCGGCGAGCCTGCGTGCGGTTGCGGCGGCGATCGCCGTGCCCGACCGGCGTGGAATGTTGTAGACCATGACCGGCATCGGTGTAGCGTCGGTGATGAATTCGAAGAACGCGACTACGTCATCTTGGCTCAGCCGCAGGTACGGGGGCGGGCTGACCAGAATCCCGTCCGCACCGATGCTCTGAGCGTGGTCGGCGAGCTCGGTCACCTCCCGGGGCTGCAGCGCCGTGCATCCGATGACGACCGGCACGCTTTCACCGACGGCTCGCACGGCCGCTTTGGCTACGGCTTGGCGCTCCGCGATCGACTGGGAGAACCACTCGCCGCTCGAGCCGTTGATCAGCAGCCCGTGTACCCCTTGGGAAAGGAAGTAGCGGATGGTTTCGTTCAGCCATTCGGTCTCGATGCTGCCGTCGGTGCCGAACGGCGTTGGGCTTGCTGCCCAGTACCCTTTCCACTCGGGAGTTCTGACGGTCACGCTGCCCTCCTGCTGGTTGTGCTCAAACTGTGCAGTCCGGATCTTCCGGAAGATCGCCGTCGCCGCCGTCGTAGTCGACCAGGCTTGCCACCGCCGCGAGCGGCACCGGGCGGGCAGGCTGGCGTGGGGTGAACGCACGCACCCTGGTGACCGCCGTTCCAGTGGCGCTCGCGATCAGCTCGTACACGTTAGCCGCGCACATGCGGCCTTGGCACGGTCCCATCCCGGCACGGGTCATGCCCTTCACCACGCTGGCGTCGGCCAGCGGCGCGGCAGCCGCGATCGCGTCCGATAGTTCGCCACGGGTCACTTCCTCACACCGGCAGAGCACGGTATCGGCCGTGGCCAGGTCGCAGCCTGAGATCGCGGCCGGGTACACGGCGGACAGCGCCGCCTGGAACGCGAGGCTGCGGTCGAGGCGCGCCCGGACCGGCCGCAGCCGCCGCTCGAACCGCTCCCCGGTGACCCGGCCCAGGTTCCGGCTGGCGGCAAGGCCTGCGATCTGCCCTTCGAGCAGGGCCACGGCCGACCCGCGGACAGTCACGCCATCGCCCACTGCGAACAGGCCATGCACGGACGTTTCCAGCAGTGTGCCGCGCGCGGGCACGTTCATGGCCCGGTCCTCGTCGGGCACCATCTCGCAGCCGGCCAGCCCGGCGAGTTCCGGCGAAGGGACGAGCCCATAGCCGAGGCACACACAGTCAGCCTCGACCGTGCGGGCGGAGCCCGGCATCGGGCGGCCCGCGCGGTCCACCCGAGACAGGATCACCCCTGTCACCTGCTCGGAGCCGAGAATGCGGGTGGGCCGGGTCCGGAAATGGACCGGGATCCGATGCGCCGCCAGGTACCCGGTGAGCTGCAACCCCTGGCGGAGATAGTCCACGGCCGCCGCGCCCCGCCAGGCCAGCTCGGCCAGGTCCCGCACGCGCGGGCGGCCGGCCAGTTCGGTCACGGCCGCGACCTGCGCCCCCCACTGGTGCAACTGGACCGCGAACGTGAGCAGCAGCGGCCCGGAGCCCGCCACGACCACGCGCCGGCCGGGCAGCACGCCGTGGCTCTTGGCCATCGCCTGCGCCCCGCCCGCAGCCATCACGCCGGGCAGCGTCCATCCCGGCAGCGCCACCGGCCTGTCGTAGGCACCGGTGGCCAGGATCACCTGGCGGGCACGTACGGAAGCCGTGCGGTCGTCATGGACATACCTGATCATGAACGGAGCGCCGGGCGTAATGTCGACGACGGTGGCGCTGGTCACCTGCTGCACACGGCTCCGGCGCAGCTTCGACAGCAGCGCCAGGCCGCGCGCGTGGTCCGGCTCGGCGGTGAGCACGCGACGGTCCGGAAGGGACGGTGACGGCTGTCGGAAGATCTGGCCGCCGAGCGTGGGCCGGTCTTCGATCAGCCGGGTGCTGACCCCCCAGCGGTCGGCCTCGATCGCGGCGGCCAGCCCGGCCGGGCCGCCGCCGACGACGACGAGGTCGACGTCGGCGGCGAGATCGGCAGAGTCGGCGCGATCCACGGTCATGCCCCCGGACCGGTCGGGGCCGCTGTCGATTCCACCCGCATGCCGTCCGCTGCCAGGGTCATGCATGCCCGGACGTTCGGTTGGCCGTCCACGGTTACGATGCAGTCGAAGCACAGGCCGATGCCGCAGTAGATGCCTCGGGACTCGCCGGTCCGCCCGCTGCGCCGCAGCGACCTGGCCCCCGAGGACAGCAGCGCGGCCGCAAGCGACTCGCCCGGCGTCGCCTGGCACGACGCGCCGTTGAACGTGAACGTCACGCGGTCGCCCGGCACGGCAGCACTCTCCCTGGCTTGACCCGTCTGCGCGCCTTCCGGCGCTCGCTCACTCATCAGCTGGCCACCGATCGGGGCTGAACGCTTCGAGTATGGCCGAGCGAGCCTCGGCCACTGCGCCCGCGAGCAGCCGCGCCAGATACGGCGTGACCGTGTAGCCGGCCGCCCCCCTGGGCACGACGAGGGAGAACCATCCCGGCCGCCGAGCGGACTCGCCGACGACCGGCAGCCGGTCAGGCGTCACCGCGATCGTGCCGGTCCAGCTCCTGACCAGCGTGGCCGCCCGCAGCCCTGGCACCACCCGGCAAGCCAGGAAGGCGTTGCCCGCGAGGCTCTCCCAGCGGGGCCGCGGACCGCCCTGCGGCACCGCACCTGACCAGCCGCCGCCGATGAGGAACGTGCCGTCCATGGTCTGCTTCAGGGTCAGCGCCCGGGCCACGTGTTGCACCAGATGCGCCAGCACCGGAGGTTGCCTCGCCGTAGCCGACACGATCTGCACCCTGCCGGTCAGCGGGATGGGCATCCCGGCGAGCCGGGCAATCCGGCCAGCCCAGGCTCCAGCTGCGTTCACGACCCGTGACGCCCGGATCGGACCGTTCTTTGTGTGGACTACGAAACCCCCGCGATCGGTCACGTCGACCGCGCGGACCTCGGACCCGGTCCTGATGTCGGCGCCGTGGCTGCGTGCCGCTGACGCGAAGGCACCAGTCGCCAGCAGCGGGTTCACCAGCCCCTCCTCTGGGCAGAAGGCGGCGCCCGCCAGGTCCCTGGCCAGCGCGGGAGCCAGTTCAGCGAGCTCACGGCCGTGCAGAACCTCGGATGTCAGCCCTAGCTCGCGCTCAAGTTCGATCTTGGAACGCAGCCGCGCGAGCTCGTCCGGTGTCTCGGCTACCATCAGGCCCCCGCTGCGCCTCATGCCGATGTCGGCCCCGAACTCCGCCTCGATCGCGCGCCACTCGGCGAGGCCCCCGCGGATGAGCTGTGCGCGGGCCGGCGAGACTTGGTCGTGTCTGCGCAACTGGAAGTGCAGGCTTCCTGGGTTGGTGCCGGAAGCCGCACGGTTCAGCCCGCCCCGCTCGAGTAGCGTGGTGTCGATCCCGCCCTCTGCCAGGTGACATGCTGTCGCGCACCCGGCCAGGCCGCCACCGATGATCAGCACGTCGGTCGTATGCACGGTCAGTCGAGCGCGACGGCGCGCACCGGAGAACCTGTGGCGCCGCGGAGTAGCAGCGGCAGAACGATCAGGACGCATACGTTGACCCCGGCAGCGGCTATCTCTTCAAGACGCAGCTTCTCCAGGATCGGGATCCCGGCATCGCGAAGCATCAGGCTGTGCACCGGCATCGCGTTCCGCGCCGCGAGCGCGCACTCGAATGCCATCGTGTCGCTGCCCACGGCGCTGACCCGCTGATCGACGAGCCACCTGGCGGCGGCCTCGCCTGGGCCTGGTTGGTCGCCCCCAGATGGGAAGAACCGGTCCTGATCCGGCCACCTGGCGCCCCAGCCAGTGCGGATGAGCACCGCATCTGACGGCTGGATGTTGGCGTCGCCGGCGGCGAGCGCTTGCTCGAGCTCGGCGACGGATACCTCCTCGCCGGGGTTGAGCTGGTCGCGTCCCTGGCTGCCGGGCACGTCGATGACGACCGCGCGGCCGATGAACGGGGGAAGCTCCGCAACGTGCCGCGTGGTAAGGCCGGAGTCTTCGACCTGGACGTCCGCCACCGGGACGCCGCCGAACAACAGCCCGTTGACCGATACGTGGCCGAGCGCGTCGATATGCGTGCCGTGGTGCCCGCTCATCGTGATCACCTCGTTGGCCGCGCTGTAGCCGCCTTCGCGGTACTTGTCCCCGTGCCGCTGGGCGAGCTTCATGCTGAACGGCGCGTGGTTGGGGTGCGACGGCATGCCAGGGAAGAGCTCGTGGCTCAGCTCCCACAGCCGTCCGCGGCGGACCCGCTGGAGAGCGGAGATCAGCGCCGGACCGCCGGGCGGGACGTCCGGCCAGGTCTCACGAGCCATCAGGGACCAGCTGACTCAGCACCTCGCGGGGGCCCGTGCTCGACGCCAGCCGGTCAGGGATCCGGTTGGCGCGAAACACGTCGGCGAAGGTTTCGCGCTTGCGGATTACGTCGGCCTGGTCGCCGCAGACCAGCACGGTGGCCGGCCGGGGCATCCCGTTGAACTGGTTCGCCGCGGACTCCGCGTACATGCCCGCGTCGAGGACGACCAGCACCTCGTCCCTGCCGAGCCGCGGCATCGGGCGGCCTCCAGCCAGCAGAGACTCCACACAGACCGGGCCGACGACACGCACCTGTTCGGCGAACGGCCGGTCCATTCCGGTCGCTGGCAGCACCACATGCCGGCATCCGCGTGAGTCGATGCGGGCAAACAGGTTCGTGCTCGCGTCGACATTGACCCAGGTGTGGCCGACGTCCCGCTTGATGGCCCCGACGGCCGAGAGCAGGACCGCGGCGTTCCCGACCAGGTAGCGGCCGGGCTCGACCCACAGCTCCGGGACTGGCAGCGACGCAGCGGTCAGCTCCGCGAGCATGGCCTGGCACATCTCGTCCGCGTAGTCCTCGACCGTGAACGGGTTGGCCGCCAGTGACCTCGACTCCGGATCTCGCTCGCGCGCCCAGCCGCCGCCGATGTCCAGCACCGACGGCGTGAACCCGGTCTTCCTGGCCAGGTCCGCGACGGCCTGGACCAGGGCACTGCCGCAGGATGCGTGCAGTTCCGGCTCCTGGCAGGCCCTGGGGATGTGCAGATGGTAGCCGAGGAGCTGCAGCTCGTCGGCGGCCACGATCTCCTTGATCAGCGGCACCGCGCGCACCGCGGAAAAGCCCCACTTCTCCCGCAGCACATCCTGCCGCAGCTCCCCCGCAGACAGGCGGTAGGTGTCACTGGCCAGCTCGTCGAGCTGCGGCGGCGCCACCTTGAGCCGGAGGTTGACGCGGACCCGGCGACCAGCCGCGCGGGCGGCCTCGGCGAGCCGCTGGCATTCGTCCTCGCCGTCGATGTTGACGACCACACCATGCTCGACGGCCAGCGCGAGGTCTTGCGCCGTCTTGTTGCTGCCGTTGACCGCGACCTGGGCGGGATCGGTGCCGCCGGCGAGCGTGGCCAGCATCTCGGCGGCCCCGAAGCACTCGCCTGCGGCGCCCTCGTCGCTGAGGATGGCGCGCACGGCCAGGTTGTTGTTGGACTTGATCGCGTAGAAGACTCTGGCAGTGCCCGGCCACCGGCTGCCGAACGCGGCAGCGAAGCGCCGGTAGTTCTCCCGCAGGGTGGTCTCGCTCACCACGAACAGCGGCGATCCGAAGCGCTCGACCAGGTCGGCCGCCCGGCATTGTTCGATGAGGAGATCTCCAGCGTCGGTCACGTTGAGCTGGTCGGTGCGCGTGCGCCGATGCTCGAGTTCGTCTCGCGCGTTCACGTACTCGGCGCTCGCCATGACCCGAGCATCTACCGCAGCTGACGGCCACACCAGGCGCAATGTGTATTCACAGCGCCGAATTGTCTTTACAACTTGAACGGGGCGTTCGGAATACCCCGGCCCATACCATCCGAGTTGTTCAGGGCCGCACTCGTCGCAACCGCACCACCCCGTGGGGGCGCCGTCGCGAAGGTCGGCACGTCCGATCTTGCCATGGAGTTGCGTATGTGGCTGACTGACTGCACTCTCCTCGACGTCCGGACCGGCGATGCCCAGGCCGGGATGAGCGTGGGCGTCGAGGGGACCTCGATCGAGGAAGTCAGGCACGGCGACCCTCCGGACGGCGCCGAGGTCATCGATCTTGGCGGGGCCACGCTGATGCCTGGGCTGATCAGCTGCCACACCCACCTGTCGATCGTGTTCCCGCTAGCCGAGACCAACGAGCAGGAGAACCCAGCCCTGACCGCGTTCCGGGCGGCGCAGCGAGCGAAAGACGCGCTTGCCGCCGGGGTGACCACGGTCAGGTGCGTACACGAGCAGCACGCGGTGGACCTGATTCTGAGGGACGCCATGCGCCACGAGTGGTTCACCGGCCCGCGGATCGTCGGCGCGGGCCAGGCGGTCTCTACACCGGACGGCCATGGCAAGGGCGTCGGCTGCGTCTACGCAGCGGGGGAAGCCGCGTTCTTCGACCGCGCCGCCGAGCAGCTCGAGGCCGGCGCGGACCACATCAAGATCTTCATCTCCGGCGGACTGGCCAGATCCGACGAAGAGGACCTGGACGCGAGCGAGATGACGTCGGAGGAGATGCGCGGAGCTGTCCGCGCAGCCGAGCAGTACGGCAAGTACGTTGTCGCGCATTCGGGCGCGCCGAAGGCCATCCAGATGGCGCTGGAGCAAGGTGTAAAGAGCTTCGAGCACGTGTACCTGCTCGACCCCCCGACGGCCGCTGCCATCGCGGAGCGCGGCGCGTTCGTCACGCCGACCCTGTGCGTCACGCACAGCCCTGACTTCAAGCGCGCCAACCGGTTCCCCTCGGCATCGATCGAGAAGTCGGCGGAGATCGCCGACCGGCACATGGAGAGCATCCGCTATGCCATCGAGGCCGGGGTCACCCTGGTCAACGGCACGGACTTCCCACCGGGCGCGCCGATCGACGACGACGCCACGGTCGTGGTGCGGGAGATGTCGCTCATGGCCGAGGCCGGGCTTTCCGCGCTCGGCGTGATCCAGGCCGCGACCGTCAACGCCGCGAAGCTTTGCGGCCTGGAGGGCGTCACCGGGGTGATCGCGCCTGGCATGGCGGCTGACCTGATCGCCGTGCCCGGCGATCCGACGGCCGACCTGCGACTGCTCGGGCAGCCGATGTTCGTCATGGCACAAGGAAGGGTTGCCAAGTGTCGGTAAACACGACCGCCGCATTCGGAGCGGGGCCGTACCGGATAGCGGTCGACATCGGCGGGACCTTTGTCGACGCGGTGGTGCTTGATGAGTCGACCGGCCAGGTCCGCGTGCACAAGACCTCCAACACCCCGGACGACCCTGCCGCCGGAGTGGTCGAGGCCGTGCTCGGGCTGCCCGTGCCGCTGGACGAGGTCACCGTGTTCATGCACGGGACAACTCTGGGCCTCAACGCCGTGCTGCAGCGGCGCGGGGCGGCGACGGGCCTGATCACCAACGCGGGTTTCCGCGACGTGCTTGAGATCGGGCGGGGCGACGTGCCCGAGCGCCAGATGTACGACCTGCAGGGCGTCCGCCCTAGGCCGCTAATCCCGCGCAGGCACATCGCGACGGTCCCCGGCCGGATCGACGCCCGCGGCGCGGTCGCCGTGGCGCTGGACGAGGCCGAGGCCAGGCAGGCGGCACAGTACCTGGTCAACCGGTGCGGTCTCGAGTCCCTGGCCGTGTGCTTCCTGCACTCCTACGCCAATCCAGGGCACGAGCTGCGGCTCAGGGAGATCATCAAGGACGAGTTCCCGCAGGTGCCGGTGACCTTGTCGGTCGACGTGGCCAGGGAGTACCGGGAGTACGAGCGCACCAGTTCCACGGTTATCGCCGCCTACATCAGGCCGCTGATCGACAGGTACCTGGAGAAGCTCGAGTCCGAGCTGCGGCGGCGCGGGTTCCGCGGCTCGTTCTGGGTGATGCGGTCGTCCGGCGGCGCGATGAGTGCGTCGTTCGCCCGCGAGGCGCCGCTGGCGAGCCTGTTCTCCGGCCCGGCCGGCGGCATAGCCGCGACCTCGTACATCGCCGCCCAGTCCGGCGAAGGCCACCTGATCTCGTTCGACGTCGGCGGCACCAGCCTGGACTCCTGCGTGATCCACGCCGGCGGCCCCGCCCAGGCCTACGAGGCGAAGCTCGAGCACATGCCAATGCTCGGGCCCGTGTTCGACCTGCGCACGATCGGCGCTGGCGGGGGCTCTATCGCGCACGTGGACGACGGCTTCCTCAAAGTCGGGCCGGAAAGCGCGGGCGCGGTGCCGGGGCCAAGCTGCTACCTGCGGGGCGGCACCGACGCGACGCTCACCGACGCTGCCGCGGCGCTTGGGTACCTGAGGCCGCAGACGTTCCTGGCCGGCCGCATGGAGATCTCGCTCCCCGCGGCCCGCAAGGCCTTGACCGACAACCTCGCGGACCATCTCGGCCTCGGCGTCGACCAGACCGCCGCGGGCATCTTCAAGGTCGCGGTCAGCCGCACCGTGGGCGCGCTACGCGAGATCACGATCGAGCGCGGCCTGGATCCCAGAGACTTCCACCTGGTCGCCTTCGGCGGGTTCGGTCCCATGCTCGGCCCGATGATCATGCGGGAGATGCGGCTGCGCGGCGTCATCGTTCCCGCCGCCGCCGGCGCGCTGTCCGCATGGGGAATGCTCGTATCCGATCTCCAGCATGACGTGTCGCAGACCGTCGTGCGCCCCCTGGACGAGGTCATGTGGCGCGAGCTCGATCCGGTGTTCGCTGACCTCGAGGACACCGCGACGCAAACCCTGCAGGCGCAAGGCGTGCCCGACGAGGAGATCGGGATCACCCGGCTGGCCGATCTGCGCTACCGGAGGCAGGAGCACACGCTGACCATTCCGGTGCCCAGCGGGGCGAGCGTGCCGGAGATCCGGGCGCTGCTCGACGACGCGCATCTGCACCACTACGGGCACGTGATCTCGGGCCAGGCCGAAGTCGTCACGCTGAGGGTGCACGCGACCGGCTCGGGGCGAAGGCCCGTCCAGGTAACCGGCCCTGGTGACTGGAAAGAAGGCGACAGGCTCGAGCCTGACTTCGTCGCGCCGGCGTACGACTCAGTCCGCGAGAGGCCGTACGACCACGGTTTCTACACCCGCGACCGGCTTCCCGCAGGCATCTGGCTGAACGGCCCGGCGGTGATCCTCGAGGACACCGCCACCACCATCGTCGGCTCGGACCAGGACGTCCGGGTCAATGAGATGGGCCACTTGGTGATCACACAGAGGGAGAGCTGAAGCGTGCCCGAAGAGCAGCGTGCCGAGCTTGACGGCATCACTCTCGAGGTAATACACCACGGGTTCCTCTCGGTCGCGGAGCAGATGCGGCGCACGCTCGTCCGCACCGCCTTCAACCCCGGGATCTACGAGGTTCTCGACTTCGGCATCTCCATCTACACGCCGGATCTGAGGCTCATCGCCGAGGCGACCGGCATCGCGGTCTTCCTCGGCGCCAACGACATGGCGCTGGAGCACGCCCTGCGGCACGTGGGCCCCGAGAACCTGCGGCCAGGGGACGTCATCCTGCTGAACTATCCCTACTGGAGCTCGGCGCACACCTATGACGCCGTGCTCGTGGCGCCGGTCTTCACGCCCGAGCCCGCCGAGCACGGAACTGACCAGCCGGCCCGGCACCGGCTTCTCTCCTACCTCGCCATCCGCGCGCACTGGCGCGACCTGGGCGCCAAGGACCCCGGCTACGTCCTGGACTCGACGTCGCTGCACCAGGAAGGCTGCGTCTTCCCCGCGACCAGGGTGATGAAGGGATACGAATTCGACTCCGAGTGGATCGACTTCATCCGGTTCAACAGCCGGATGCCGGAGATCGTGCTCGGCGACCTGAACGCGCAGGTGTCGTCCATCAGGGTCGGCGAGAAGGGCGTGCAGGAGATCTACGCCAGGTACGGCCATCAGCAGGTCGAGGCGACGATCGAGGCGGTCATCGCGCACGGCCGCAGGCTGGTGCAGCGGCGCCTGGCCGAGCTTCCGCGCGGTACCTGGACGGCCTCGGACTACATGGACGACGACGGGGTGTCCGAGGATCCCGTCCGGGTGGCGGTCACGATCACGATCACCGCCGACGAGTTCATCGTCGACTTCCAGGGATCCCAGGATCAGGTCCCCGGCCCGATCAACATGCCGTTCGGCGCGACGGTCGCGATGGTCAAGAACATCTTCAAGTCGCTCACCTCCCCGGACGCCCCGGCCAACGCCGGGCACTTCGAACGACTGAAGGTCATCGCGCCCGAGGGCAACCTGTTCCACGCCGTCTACCCCGCGCCGACGTTCACGCTCTGGACTCATATGGTGGCGACGGAGGTCATACGCAACGCGCTGGCCCAAGCCCTGCCCGAGGTGGGCGCATCCAGCGCGGGCGACGAGCCCGGGTTCATGGCCGTGGTGCAGGAACCGCTGACCGGAGAGTCCTTCGTGATCAGCAACCTGGAGGGCATCGGCTGGGGCGGGACGCCTTCGCATGACGGGGCCTCGGCTCAGCAGAACCCGTGCGAGACCGTCGGCCGCAACACCCCGGTAGAGGTGCTGGAGCAGAAGGCCGGGTTGTTCCACGAGAGCCTGGAGCTTCGCGAGGACTCCGGCGGGCCCGGCCACTACCGCGGCGGGCTCGGCATCCAGCGCGTCGTACAGGCCAGCAGGCCCGGCGAGATCCTCTCGATGAAGAAGAAAACGCTGACCGCCACCCGCGGCCTCGCCGGCGGTCACAGCGGCGCCAACAACGGATTCGTCATCTACCCGGGAACGGCGCGGGAACGCCGCCTGCGGATGCAGCGCGCACCGCTGAGCATCGGCGACAGGTTTGTGAACCTCAGCGGCGGCGGCGCAGGGTACGGCGACCCCCTGGACCGCGCCCCGCAGGACGTGCTCGACGACGTCATCGACGGCTACGTCTCCGAGGAAAACGCGTGGGACACCTACGGAGTCCGGATAAGGGCGGGAAACGTCCTCGAGCTGTCCCCAGAGCGAGCTGCCCGCTCCGGTCAGTCGGGAGCCAAGGCACCTCGACCCCACGGTAATGGCCTCACCCCGCCCACTCACGGTCGGGCAGGAGAGCTGGGAGAACACAATGAATGACAAACCTCGCCGCAGCGTGCGCGTAGGCAGAACACTTGCCCGGCACCGCCGGGCGTCTGTGGCCCTCGTCGCCGCGGTCGGATGCCTGATCATCACCGCCTGCGCATCGTCAGGGTCGTCCACCGCGCAGTCGTCGGGCACGTCGTCCGGCGCCTCCTCGGTCTCCGGCACGCTGTCCATCGGCGACACCGTCGCGCCTCCCACCCTCGACCCGTCGCAGTCGGCCTCGTCCAACGTCGACGAGATCGACCGCGCCGTGTACGACACGCTGGTGCAGTTCACGAACGGCCCCAGCCCCACGCTCCAGCCCGACCTGGCCACGAGCTGGACGGTCTCGTCAAACGGCCTGACCTACACGTTCAATGTCCGCTCAGGGGTGACATTCCATAACGGCGCCAAGGTAACGGCGCAAGACGTCAAGTACAGCCTTGACCGGATCAAGTCCATCGGCACGGGCATCTACACGGAGCTTTCCGCTTACGCGTCGTCGAAGGTCATCTCGCCGACCAAGATAGTTATCACGCTCAGCAGCCCCTACCGCACTTTCCTCGACGCGCTCTCCCGCGTGTACATTCTGAACAGCGCGCTGGTTCAGGCGCACGCGGGAACCAACCAGGGCCAGACCTGGCTGGCAACGCACGAGG